>Ga0209980_10000306_pt1 | contig 26107 bp, 22 predicted proteins | sample CR02metaG_FD_183611 | JGI IMG/M metagenome (GOLD analysis project Ga0209980, IMG submission 183611) | Deep subsurface microbial communities from Mariana Trench to uncover new lineages of life (NeLLi) - CR02 metaG (SPAdes) (version 2) | ecosystem: Environmental > Aquatic > Marine > Ocean trench...
CCGGTGCCGATCATGGAGTCGCGGGTGACCAGCGCGGCCAGCGCCGCTTCGCCCAGGCCCTCGCTGCCCGCGGGGCGCTGGGGCAGCACCAGGTAGCGGATCTCGGCGGTGCTGTCCCAGACCCGGATCTCGACCTCCTCGGGCAGGGCGACGCCGAACTCGGCGAGCACCTTGCGCGGCTCCTTGACCGCGCGCGCGCGGTAGGGCGAGGCCTTGTACCAGGCCGGCGGCAGGCCGAGCACGGTCCAGGGGTAGCAGGAGCAGAGCGTGCAGACGACCATGTTGTGGACCCGGGGCGTGTTCTCCACTGCCACCATGTGCTCGCCCTGGCGGCCGGTGAAGCCGAGCTCGGCAATGGCCGCGGTCGCATCGTCGAGCAGCCGCGCCCGGTAGTCCGGATCGGCCCAGGCGCGCGCCACCACCGCGGCGCCGTTGCGCGGACCGACCTTGTTCTCGTAGGTGTCGATGAGCGCGTCGAGGGCGGCCGGATCGACCAGGCCCTTTTCGACCAGGAGGGATTCCAGCGCCTTGACTCGGAGCGCGGTGTCGGACGGCGGCGCGCCGTGATCGTGATCGTGCTGACTCATGATGGTATCCCTTGGCGGCTCGCGAATTATCCTTATATCCCAAACCCGGGGCGGGAAAAAGTGCGGGCGTTCGCGGTCCCAGGCCCTTTTCGCGCGCGCCCGTCTTGATTAGGCTTGGGGGACAAGTATTTTCGAGGGCCCATGACACTCGGCTTGCACGACCCCCACGACCGCCGGCGCCGCCAGCTGCGCCGCACGGTGGTCCGCTGGCTGTTCGGCGTCAGTGCGCTCATCGCCGCCGGGGCGGCCATCTACCAGACCGGCGCCAGCCTGACCGAGCGCGAGGCCGCGGAGCTGACCCAGACGCTGGCCAAAATGGACGCGCGCGTTCAGGCACTGGAGCGCGAGAACACCGAGCTCCAGGCCGGACTGATCCTCAGTGCGCGGCGCCTGAAGGATGCCGAGCTGGCCTATCGGCGCGACGTGCCCGGCGGCGAGGTGGCGGCGCTCATGGGCCGGGTCCGGGACAAGCTGGCGGCGGGCGTCGACCGGGAGCGGCTGGCGTTCCTGATCGAGTCCGCGGGCAAAGCCCGGAAATGCGACAACAAGCCGGTGACCAAACGCTTCGTGGTGCGCACGCCGATTTCCCGGAGCGCCAACGACTCGGTCAGCTTCGCCAAGAACGCCATCACCGTCACCGCGCTCGGCGAATCCGCGCGCAACCCGGAGGGCAAGGTCGAGGCCTGGTTCGACCCGGCCCTGGCGGTCACCCTGCGCCTGGTCCAGCTCGGCGGCAAGACCACGATCCGCAAAGGCAAGCTGCCGCTCCACACCTCGGTCGTGGTCAAGAACAAGGAATACCTCTACAGCGTGGTCGAGGGCGCCCAGCGCGGCTTCGTCGAGATCACCGGCGACCGCTGCGACTACCCGTGATCCTTGGTATGGGGGCGAGCGGCGCTACGAGCAGGGGCCGCCAGCGCCCTTGCCACGGGGCCCACCCCGCCACAGGCCCCCTTGACAGTCCATCCCCATCTGGTGTTGGCTACGGATAAGCGCCGATTTGAAGCTTAGCTTGCGGGCGCTATAAAAATACGGCTAAAGCGAGCGGATGGATCCGCCCGGCCGAAGCCGCGGCGGCTTTTCGCGTTTGGGGTGGCCGGTTCCCGAGGCTTAGCGCGCAAGCGGCTAGGGGGATCACCGCCCGGGAGGACAGAGCCATGAGCGGGCAATATGCCGGTGACGTGACCTCGAAACAGGCTTGGGAGATGCTCGAGCGCGATCCCAAGGCGGTGCTGCTCGACGTGCGCACCGACGCCGAGTGGCGCTACGTCGGCGTGGCGGACTTGAGCGTGCTGGAGAAGTGCACCCTCAGGGTCTGCTGGCAGGAGTATCCGGAGCTCAACTTCAACCCCAATTTCGTCAAGGAGGTGGCGAGCCATAGCCTGGCCAGCGACCAGCCGCTGTTGATCATCTGCCGCTCCGGCGTGCGCTCGCGCGCCGCCGCCGTCGCGCTCACCGCGCGCGGCTACAGCCGCTGCTACAACGTCTCCGACGGCTTCGAAGGCGGCCACGACCCGCAGCGCCACCGCGGCGCCCAGGAGGGCTGGAAGGCCGCCGGGTTGCCCTGGCGCCAGGAGTGAGGACCGCACCATGCCCCACGATCGCTCGCCCCACGGCCAAGCGCCGGTGAAGCGGCGCCGGCGGCCGCAGACCGAGCTGGTGCGCGGCGGACTGACGCGCAGCGCCTTCGACGAGACCAGCGAGGGCCTGTTCCTGACCTCGGGCTACGTCTACCCGAGCGCGGAGGACGCCGAGGCCGCCTTCAAGGGCGACCTCGATCGCTACCAGTACTCACGCTACGCCAACCCCACGATCGCCATGTTCGAGGAACGCCTGCGCCTGATCGAGGGCGCCGAGGCTTGTTACGCCACCGCCAGCGGCATGGCCGCGGTGTTCGCCGCGATCCTGTGCCAGGTCAAGGCGGGCGACCGGGTGGTCGCCTCGCGGGCGCTGTTCGGCTCCTGCCAATACGTCATCGCCGAGTTGCTGCCGCGTTACGGGATCGAGATCGCGCTGGTCGACGGCACCGATGCCGCCGCCTGGGAGGCGGCGCTCGCCGCGCCCACGGCCTGCGTGTTCATCGAGACCCCCTCCAACCCGACGCTGGAGATCATCGACATCGCCGCGGTCGCGGAGCTGGCGCACGCCGCCGGCGCCTGCCTGATCGTCGACAACGTCTTCGCGACCCCGCTGTTGCAGCACCCGCTCGAGTTCGGCGCCGACGTGGTGGTCTATTCGGCGACCAAGCACATCGACGGCCAGGGCCGCACCCTCGGCGGCGCGGTCTTGGGCTCGCAGAAGTTCGTCGACGACCATCTGCGGAACTTCCTGCGCCACACCGGGCCGTCGCTCAGCCCGTTCAACGCCTGGGTCCTGGTCAAGGCCCTGGAGACCCTGGAGCTGCGGGTCCAGCGCCACTGCGACAACGCGCGCGCCCTGGCGCGCTACCTCGAGGGCCTGTCCGGGGTCACGCGCGTGCTCTACCCGACCCTGGACAGCCACCCCCAGGCGGACTTGGCGCGGCGCCAGATGAGCGGCGGCAGCAGCATCGTCGCCTTCGAGGTGACCGGCGGCAAGGCGCGCGCCTTCCGCCTGCTCAACGCGCTCGAGCTGGTCGACATCGCCAACAACCTGGGCGACGCCAAGTCGCTGATCACCCATCCGGCGACCACCACCCACCAGCGTATCCCGGCGCCGGAGCGGGCCGAACTCGGCATCACCGAGGGGCTGCTGCGCATCTCGGTGGGGCTCGAGGACGTGGAGGACGTGAAAGAGGATCTGGCGCAGGCCCTGACGGCTTGATCCGGGAGTCGCTTTATTTTTCCGCGGCGAGCTGGGCGGCTTTCTCGTCCAGGCTGCGGATCAGGACCTCCACGCCGTGGTTCTTGATCACCGAGCCGTATTCCGAGCGTTTGAGCGCCAGTTCGCTGTACTTGCCGTCGAGGAACACGTCGACCACGCGCCAGCGCCCCTGGGCGGCCTTGAGCAGGTAGTCGATCGCCACCGCTTCGCCGTCGTTTCCGACCAGGCGGTTGCGCACCAGGACCGTCTTGCGCCGCGCCGGCGCCGCGCCCAGGACCTCGAAGCGCTCGCCGCCGTAGCCGTCGAATCGGGCGGCATAGGTTGCGATGCTCACCTTTCCGAAGGCTTCGACCAAACGCCCGCGCGTCGCCTCGTCCAAGGCGCGCCAGTGCCTGCCGGCCGATATCCGGGCCATCCAGGGAAAGTTGAAGGTCGCCGACAGCACCGGCGCGAGGCGTTCGTAGCGGCCCTCGAAGCCCAGCGCCTCGGCGCCCTGCATGACCTCGATGAGCACCGCATTGAGGCGTTCGACGATCTCCGACGGCGTCGGTTCCGCGGCCCGCCCGGCATCGGGACCCAGGCCGGTGACGCAAAGCATCAGCAAAACGGCAAGCAGGCGGGAAGCCACCGATACCCTCCCCTTGAGACGGACTCGATCTCTCGCGCGCGGCCCCGGAAGTGCGACGCACCAGCCTAGCACGCTATCCTCGTTCTGTCGCGTTGGGGGTCATTCGGTCGCTTTTTCACCAGCATGGATTCTCTCGACCATGATCGCTAATCTCCTGCCCAACGGGAGATCGCTTGTGGAACGCCGCCTTGCCGCAATACTGGCCGCCGACGTGGTCGGCTATTCGCGCCTCATGGGTGCCGACGAAGCCGGGACCTTGGAGCGGCTGAAATCTCTGCACAAGGAGCTGGTGCGGCCGAAAATCACGGGGCGCGGTGGGCGCATCGTGAAGCTGATGGGCGATGGGCTTCTGGCCGAGTTTCCCAGCGTCGTCGAGGCCGTCCAATGCGCCGTCGATATTCAGCAAGACATGGCCGGGCGGGAGCCCGATATCTCCGGCGACCGGCGCATGAGACTCCGTATCGGCGTCAATCTTGGCGACATTATTCTCGAAGGCTCCGACATTTTCGGTGATGGCGTCAACGTGGCTGCGCGCCTTGAAGGCCTGTCGGAGCCCGGTGGCGTGGTGCTATCGGACGACGCGTACCGGCAGGTGCGCGACCGCCTGGATCTGGCGTGGCAAGACGATGGCGAGCACGAGGTCAAGAACATCGTCCGACCGATTCGGATCTGGCGATGGTCGCCTATCGGAAAACCGCATAGCGCCGGCGCCGGTGCCACCGCCGCCCAGCCCTCGCCCGGCCAACCCTCCATCGCCGTCTTGCCGTTCGACAACATGTCGGGCGATCCCGAGCAGGGTTTTTTCGCCGACGGCATTACCGAGGACATCATCACCGCCCTATCCAAAATTTCGAAAATGCGCGTTATTGCCCGAAATTCGACCTTTGCGTACAAGGGCCAGGCACTCGATTTGCGCCGGATCGCTCGCGAGCTGGGTGTTCGTTATGTCCTCGAAGGCAGCATCAGGCGCGGCGGCGACCGTTTGCGCATCACCGCCCAGTTGATCGATGCCGAGAATGGCAGTCATCTGTGGGCCGAACGTTACGATCGCAGGGTCGCCGATCTATTTGATATTCAAGACGAGATCACCAAGGAGATCGTGACCGCGCTTCGGGTCAAACTCACGGACGGCGAGGAAGCCTTCGTTTTGGCGCGGGGCACCAACAATATCGAAGCCTGGCAATACTGTACCCGTGCGAGCGAGCTGTTCATGCGTTTCAACGCCTACGACTATCTGGAGGCGCGCGTGTTGGCGGAGAAGGCAACCAAGCTCGATCCCGATTACGCCTATGCCTGGGCGGCTCTGGGTTTCACCTATTTTTGGGATGGCCGGCTCGGCTACACCGAAGATTCCGACGCCAAGTTCCTGCGCGCGAACGAATTTGCCGAACGGGCCATGGCCTTGGACGATACCGTGTCATGGTCGATCGGTCTAAGCGCCCTGGTCGCCGCGCCTCTGAAGCGGCACGAGGAGGGCGTCGATATTGCCCGGCGCGGAATCGAACTATACCCCGGTAGCGCAAATGTTCGCGCCTTTCTTGCTATCGCGTTGTTGCATGCGGGCCACTATCGCGAGGCGGCGGAACATTTTCGCGCCGCCATGGCGTTCAATCCATTTTATCCCACCTGGTATCGCAACGGCCTCGCCCGCGCGCTGATCTTTTTGGATGAGCTTGACGAGGCACTGGTCCTTTGCGACGAGATTCTGGGTTTTGAGCCGGATTTTCTTCAAGCTTGGCTACTACGGGCATACATTTGTGGACGGACCGGCCGTGAGGCCGATGCCCGTGATGCCATTCATGAGGTTCGCCGCCTTGCCCCTAGCCTGCGTGTGGGTCATTTGGCCGGCCTGCTGCTGATCGCCGATGCTCCGGCCACGCAACGATTCGTCGATGGCCTTCGCGAAGCAGGCCTGCCGGAATGACGGCGACGGGTCCAGGCGCGGCTGCGCCGATTGCCGGGGCCGGCCGTAGCTCGTTGGCAACGAAGGGGCGGATATGAGGGTGGGCATGCTCGCGGCCGGGGTCGGCCGGCGGCTCGGCGATGCGAGCCTGCCGCCCAAGGTGCTGCTACGCTTCGGCGGCGAGACCCTGCTCGCGCGCCACGCCTGCTATGCGTTCAGCCTGGATAACAGAATCTCCAGCGCGCGCCGCAAGGCCGCGGTTTCGATGGTCAACGGCGGCGCAATACGGATGCGTTCGCCGTCAATACCGCCGCCGAGAATCAATAGCCGGTCTGCGAAACACGCCTTGACCAGGTCGCCGGCATGGGTCAACGGGCGAAACGATAGGCTGGGGCCAAGCTGGTAAATTTCCCGCGCCCGGCCCGACTGCTCTATGCGGGCGGCGGCCTCGGCGAGAGGCACGGCCACGCGGCGGCAATCGGCTTTCACATCGTGGGAATCGATGTAATCGGCGACCGCGCAAGCGGCGAAACAGCCGAGCGCGGAGGTCTGAAAGGTATGGGCGAGAACCACGCCTCCGCCGATACCCACTTCGAGTGTCTGGCGGTAGACGACGGCCGAAAACGGATAAAGCCCGTTGGTCATCGATTTGCTGAACAACAGGACATCGGGGTTCAGCCGCCATTTCCTGGCGACACTTAAGTCGCCGAAACGGTAGTAACCACACTGAATTTCATCGGCGATGACGGTGACCCCGGCTTTTTGGGCTTGTGCGCAGAGCTCTTGAAGCCAATCGGCATCGAGCGGCACAAAGCCCCGGGCGCCTTGGATGGGTTCGAATATCAGACAGGAGACGCCGGACCAATCAATGCCCGTCTGGCCGGGCGCCAGCACAGCGACGAACGACTCGAGAGATTGCCGGAGCGGCGTTTCCTGCAGGGCAAAAGACCGCTGCGCCGTGGTCACAGAGAGTGAATCGAGGCCGAGACCGTGAAACCCGCCTTCGATGGCGAGAATTTTCCCCGGACGGCGGCGCTGTGCCAGCGCCAGTGCCGCGCTTACCGCGAAACTGCCCCCCAGTTGGAACAGCACCTTGAAGTCGCTTAGACCGAGAGCGCCCGTCAGCCAGCGAGCGAATCTCTCGGCTTCGGGCGGATAGATTCCAGCGACCAGATCGGAGCTCGGATGCGCTGGCAGACGAATGTCTTGGTTGCAATGGCCGAAGTTCACGGCCCCATAACAACTACTCAAATCGGTGAATTCTTCGGTCGTTCCTGGGCCGCGGCTCAGCGTCAAACTCGCGTTCGAGGCCCGGCTGCAGGTCCAGCGTTCCTCGAAAGCCCGGGATTCGTCCAGGTCGCTGAGCCGCCGGCTTAGGGGTTCGACTCCTCCATCGGATAGTTTTTGTTCCCGTTTTTTTTCACTTAATTGGTGGGTCACGCGCGCCGCTCCATAGATGTTGCAACAGATTAATTCTTATAACAGGAGCGACCTTCGACCGCACGGATTTAGGGTGAGGGGGTCCTGAATCGTTGGAAGACCGGGCGGTTTGGGCGTGATAAATCTCGGGAGAGGTCGGTACCGGTGTTGGTGCCGGCCGCTTTTTTCGCCGGGCCACTGCCGCCGGCTCCATGGTATGGATGGTGCCGAGGCGGGGGTGCGGGCCGGTTGCGGACCGAACGGAACCTGCGCGAGCCAGAAACGAAGGGACGGAGATGAGGGTGGGCATGCTCGCGGCCGGGGTCGGCCGGCGGCTCGGCGATGCGAGCCTGCCGCCCAAGGTGCTGCTGCGCTTCGGCGGCGAGACCCTGCTCGAGCGGCATGCCGCCATCCTGCGCCACTGCGGCGTCGAGCGGATCGATCTGATCGTCGGCTACCGGGCGCCGGAGATCGAGGCCGAGATCGCCCGCATCGGCGCGCGCGACTTGATCTTTCCGCGCTTCAACCCCGACTACGAAGCGGCCGCGATCGTCTCGCTGTGGCACCTGGGCGAGGCCTTCAGCGCCGGCGAGCCGGTGATCTTCATGGACGGCGACGTGCTCTACGACCACCGGATGATGGAGCGCCTGATCGCCAGCCCCACCCCCAACTGCTTCCTGATGGACCGCAACACCGAGGACGGTGAGGACCCGGTCAAGCTGTGCCTGCGCGACGGGCTCCTGGTCGATTTCCACAAGCGGCCCCGGATCGCCCACGACTGGTGGGGCGAGTGGATCGGCTTCAGCCGCTTCGATGCGGGCGTCGCCGCCAAGATCGCCCGGGCGACGGCGCGAATCGTCAAAGCCGGACGGCGCGATGCCCTCTACGAGGACGCCTTCCGCGAGGTGGTCGTGGCCGCGCCCCCGGGCGCCTTCGGGGTCGAGGACGTGACCGGGTTGCCCTGGGTCGAGATCGACTTTCCCGAAGACCTCGCGAAGGCCGAGGCGGAGGTATTGCCGAGCCTCCTCGACCTGCCCTCGCCCCCGGAGTCGCCCCCGGAGTCGCCCCCGGAGTCGCCCCCGGAGACATCCGGCGTCCGGCGCGGGCCCGGCCCATGACCAGCCTGGTGACCGGGGCCACCGGGTTCGTCGGCTCGGCGGTGGTCCGGGCGTTGCTCGAGGCCGGCGAGGTCCCCCGCGTCCTGGTCCGCCCGACCAGCGACCGGCGCAACCTGGAGGGCCTCGGTGTGGATCTGGCCGAGGGCGATTTGCGCGATCCGGGCTCGCTGGCGCGCGCCTGCCGCGGCTGCCAGGCGCTGTTCCACGTCGCCGCCGACTACCGGCTCTGGGTGCCGCGGCCCGAGGAGATCTACGCCGCCAACGTGGACGGCACCCGGGCGCTGATGGAGGCCGCGGGCGCGGCCGGGGTGGCCCGCATCGTCTATACCAGCAGCGTCGCCACCCTGGGTCTCAACCGCGACCGCAGCCCGGCCGACGAGGCGACCCCGGCCGGCCTCGCCGACATGATCGGCCACTACAAGCGTTCCAAGTTCCTGGCCGAGGAAGCGGTGCGCGCGATGGTGCGCGAGGCCGGCCTGCCGGCGGTGATCGTCAATCCCTCGACGCCCTTGGGCCCGCGCGACATCAAGCCGACCCCGACCGGGCGCTTGATCGTCGAGGCGGCACGCGGCCGCATCCCGGCCTTCGTCGACACCGGGCTGAACGTGGTCCACGTCGCCGACGTGGCGGCCGGCCACCTGCTTGCCTTCGAGCGCGGGCAGATCGGCGAGCGCTACATCCTCGGCGGCGAGAACCTGGCGCTCGCCGAGATCCTGGGGACCATCGCGCGGCTCTGCGGCCGCCCGCGCCCACGCCTGCGCCTGCCCCACGGCCTGGTGCTGCCGCTCGCCCACGCGGTCGAGGCCTGGGCCCGGCTGACCCGCGGCGCGGAGCCCTTCGTCACCGTCGACGGCCTGCGCATGTCCAGAAAATGGATGTTCTTCTCCAGCGCCAAGGCCGAAGCCGAACTCGGCTACGAGTCCCGCCCGGCCGAGGCGGCCCTCGCCGACGCCGTCGCCTGGTTCCGCGAGGCCGGGTATTTGGGCTAGATTCCGTTAGCGCCTCGGTTTGAAATTCGTCGTGCCGACAGGGCGACGTGGACTCCTAGATCGGCCGATCGTCCGAATGCTGTCTTCGTCCCGGCGCGCCCATTCTGCCGCAGAGCCTCCTCGATACGACCTCACTCGGCAGCCTTGGCCGCCGACGCCGCGTCGAGCCATTCCGGTGCGTCCGCCCCGAGCATCGGGGTCGGCCGCGACCAATGCGGCTGGGTTTCCGACAGATGTAGGATCGGGCCGAGATGCCGCAGCGGCCCGTGTGCGGGTTTCGAGTCGACGCGCAGCGCGTCGAGTTCGGCGTCCGACAGGTCCATGTCCGGTTCGACGAATTCGGTCTTGCCCTGGCGGTAGATGAACATGCCCGACTGGCATAACGAGACCCGGACGTGATAGCTGCCCCCTTCGCGCGCGCGCCGCACCAGCGCCAGCAACACACCATAGGCGCCGAGATACCCGGTGGTGTAGTCGCACGCCGCCGCCGGCAACAGGCCGGGCCGAGTACTCGTAGCTTTTGGGCCGCCGTCCATGCAAATGCCGGTCACGGTCTGGGCGACCTGCTCCCAGCCGGCGCGGTGGCTGAACGGGCCGTCGGCCCCGAAACAGCTTATTGAGAGATAGACGATGCCAGGGCGAATTTCCGCCAAGTCTTCCGGGCCGAAGCCGAGGCCGCTCAATACGCCGGGGCGGTAGCCCTGGGAAAAGACGTCGGCGCCGCGCACGAGCTCCTTGAGTCGCGCCGCGTCTCCGGCGGTCTTGAGGTTGAGATAGCAGCTTCGCTTGCCATGGCTCGTATCCATGACGTGTTCCTCGATCTGTGGCAGATGTTCGGCTGCCACCATCAGCACGTCCGCACCGTGCTCCGCCAGCGTCCGCGCCGCGATCGGCCCGGCGAGGATGCGGGTCAGGTCGAGCACGCGAATACCGCTCAATGGCCGATCGCCTTCGGGGAACGGTTTAGGGTCGCTGTCCGCGATCTTGATGATCTCGACGATCGGCTTCGCTTTCAGGACCTGGCCGTGCGGATGGTTCAGCCATTCCGCGTTGCTTCGCACCATGGCACCGCAGGCGCGGGCCTCGTCGATCGCCGCTTCGAGGTCGAGTGCGTCCCATCGCGCGACCGCCTTGCTGACGGACTCCGGATTGGGCTCGCAGCCGAGCACCCCGAGCACCCGCTCGCGCAAGTTCGGCAGGCCGAAATGCGGCAGGAACCAGCGCCCGTCCTTGGTCGGCCAGGGCTGGGTGATCTTGAGCATCGCCTCATGGTTTTCGTTCACCACGAGTGCGTAGGCGCCGTCCGCCCCCGGTCTCTGCAGGTAGCGTGTACTGCGCAGGGCCGCCGCCGCGCGCCGCGCGTCGATCGCCGCGTGCTGGCCGCGGCCGATCCTCAGCGACCAGATATCGGACACCGCGACGCCAATTCCGGCCAACACCGAAGCGCAAGTTTCACCGATCTTGAAACGCGTGGAAAACACCGGATCGGCACCCGTGATCTCGACTTCGCCATCCCCGGGCAGTCCTTCGCCCCGGATTTCCATGACTTCTTCGAACGCGGCCGTCATGTCCTCATTCTTTTCCGATTTTTCGATATTCGATTTCTTGCACGCCGCCGTCGGTCCCCTACCCGCCAACGCTACCAGCCCGACGCCCGCGCCACAACGCACGGGTCATGGTCCCGGTCGCCGCGACACCGGCGATCGACACCTCTTCGGAATCGATCGAATGTCTGCCAGATCCGAAGCTTGTTGGTGAAGCGGAGGCATTCAGGCGAAGCGCAAACACCGCGGACGGCAAGTCGGGAGCTGGAGATCGACCGACGGGCCCCAAGCATGGCTGGAACTTCGCGTTATAGCCGAAGCCTGCCCTTGGGCCGGAAGCAGACATGATCGGCTGAAATGCCGAGGTGCCGGGCGTCGTTTCGGCGGAATTTCGAACCGGGACACGGCCCACATCCCGCTTGGCTTTGCCGGGCAAAAACGCTAGGCATAGTGGCGGCTCCCCGCGTGGGACCGCAACATCGTGGCAGGGAGAAACCGCAACCGTGCCGGTTCCCATCAGGCAGCAGATCCGCATCGGCGCCTATGTCCTCAAGCAGCGCCTGCTCGGGCGCGCGCGCTATCCGCTGGTGCTCATGCTGGAGCCCCTGTTCCGGTGCAACCTGGCCTGTCCCGGTTGCGGCAAGATCGACTATCCGGACGAGATCCTGAACCGGCGGCTCTCGGTCGCGGACTGCATCCAGGCGGTCGAGGAATGCGGCGCGCCGGTGGTCTCGATCCCGGGCGGCGAACCCTTGCTGCACAAGGAGATCGGCGAGATCGTCGCCGCGCTGGTCGCGCGCAAGCGCTTCATCTACCTCTGCACCAACGCGCTGTTGCTGGAGAAGAAGCTGCATCTGTTCACGCCCAGCCCCTACCTCACCTTCTCGATCCATCTCGACGGGCTGGAGGACGAGCACGACCACGCGGTCGACCAGGGGGGCGTGTTCGAGCGCGCGGTCAAGGCGATCCGCGTGGTCAAGGCGGCCGGCTTCCGGGTCAACGTGGCCACCACCCTGTTCGACAATGCCAAGCCCGACCGGGTCGCGGCGTTCTTCGATTTCGTCAGCGGCCTGGGGGTCGAGGGCGTCACCATCTCGCCGGGCTACGCCTACGAGCGCGCCCCCGACCAGCAGCACTTCCTCAACCGCCAGCGGACCAAGGAGCTGTTCCGCGAGGTGTTCCGGCGCGGCAAGGCCCGCAACTGGGCGTTCAACCAGTCGACCCTGTTCCTCGATTTCCTGGCCGGCAACCAGGAGTACCACTGCACGCCCTGGGGCAATCCGACGCGCAACATCTTTGGCTGGCAGCGGCCCTGCTACCTGCTGAACGAGGGCTACGCGGCGAGCTTCCGGGAGCTGATGGAGGAGACCGACTGGCCCAGCTACGGCACCGGCAACTACGAGAAGTGCGCCGACTGCATGGTCCACTGCGGCTACGAGGCGACCGCGGTCAACGATACCCTGGCCCATCCGCTGAAAGCGCTCAAGGTGTTCCTGCGCGGCGTCGAGACCGAGCGCCCCATGGCGCCGGAGATTCCGCTCGACCGCCAGCGTCCCGGCGAGTTGGTCTTCGATCGCCTGGTCGCGGGCGCGGTCCAGGACCTGCACGCCGGCAAGGACGACTCAGTCGCCGCCGAATAGCCCGCCACCCGGCTCGGCGATCCGAGCCGCGACCCGCTCGAGGGTATCGAAAGCGAGCCGGGTCTCGTAGACCAGGCGCACCAGGGCCGGGCTCTCCCAGGGCCGCAGGTACATCGCCACGAGCGCCGAGAACGGCCTGAGGCGGCCGTCGGGCCCGATCGCCTTGAGCGCCGCGCGCGGCAGGTTGCGCTCGGCCGGATCGGCGACCGCGCGCACGACCAGGAACGGCAGGCCGGCGGCCTGGGCGGCGCGGGCGACGCCGTGGCTTTCCATGTCGACCGCGCGCGCGCCGGTGGCGGTGAAGCGGGCGCCCTTGTCCGCGGCGCCGGCGAGCGGCCGGTCCAGGCCGAGCAGCGATCCGGCCGCGATCCGGAAGCCGAGTCCCGAAAGCCGCGCCTCCAGGACGGGGCGCAGTTCCGCCGAGGCCGGATGCCGCGCGCCGTCGCCGGTGAGGACCGTATCGGCGAGCACAAGGTCGCCGGGCCTGAGCTCCGGATCGAGGCCGCCGCAGATTCCGAAGCTGACCAGCAGCGCGGCGCCGTCCCGGGCGAGCCGGGTGGCCGCGGCCTGGGCCCGCTGGGGCCCGGGCCCGTCGCAGGCCAGGCCAGGTTTCCCCTGGCGCGTCCCGCGGCCAGTACGGGCGAAGGCCCTCTCGATCAGCTTGGCTTCGGCGGCGAGCCCGGTGACCAGGCCCAACTCTGGGCCGAGCCCGGAGTTTTCTGCGGTCGGAGTCACATGCCGTAGCGCACGCGCCGCTCGTCGCTGCGCTGCAGGTTGCGGTAACGGGCCAGCGCCCAGAGCGGGAAATAGGCGCTGTAGCCGTGGTAGTTGAGATAGAACACCCGCGGGAAGCCGATCCCGGTGAAGTGGGGCTCGTGCCACTTGGCGCCCTCGCGCGGCGCCGCCTCCAGATAGGCCACGCCGCGGCGCACCGCCGCGCTTTCGACGTCGCCCACGGCCATCAGCGCGAGCAGCGCCCAAGCGGTCTGCGAGGCGGTGGAGCCGGTCATGGTGTCGCGCCGGCCCGGCCAGTAGGTGGCGCAGTCCTCGCTCCAGCCCCCGTCCGGGCGCTGGCGCGCCTTCAGCCAGTCGACCGCCTTGCGGATGTGCGGCGCGGCCAGGTCCTCGCCGCAGGCATTGAAGGCGGCGAGCACCGACCAGGTCCCGTAGATGTAGTTGACGCCCCAGCGCCCGAACCAAGAGCCGTCGGCCTCCTGCTCGCGCTTGAGGAAATCGAGCCCGCGTCGCACCGCCTCGTGGCCCGGGCCGTACCCGAGTTGCGCCAGCATGGAGACGCAACGCGCGGTCACGTCCACGGTCGGCGGGTCGAGCAGGGCGCCGTGGTCGGCGAAGGGGATGGCGTTGAGGTAATAGGACTCGTTCTCGGCGTCGAAGGCGCCCCAGCCGCCGTTGCTGCTCTGCATGCCGAGGATCCAGTCGGTGGCGCGCTCGATCGCCGGCCGGCTGCGCGGATCGCCGGCGCGGTCCAGCGCCATGACCACGACCGCGGTGTCGTCGACGTCGGGATAGTGGTTGTTCCAATACTGGAACGCCCAGCCGCCCGGCTTGAGGCCTGGCCGCCGCCAGGCCCAGTCGCCCACGGTCTCGGTGATCTCGCGCTCCAGCAGCCAGTCGGTGGCCTTCTGCAGCACCGGGCCGTCCGGGTCCTCGCCGGCCTCGAGCAGGGCATGGGCCGCCAGGCAGGTATCCCAGATCGGCGACAGGCAGGGCTGGCAATAGGTGATGTCCGGGCCGCGGTCGTAGAGCAGCTTGTCGATCGCCTTGCGCGCGGTGACGAACTCCGGGTCGTTGCGCGGCCGGCCCAGCGCCTCGAAGGCCATCACCATGTTGGCCATGGCTGGGAAGATGCCGCCCAGGCCGTCCTCGCCGTTCAGGCGCGGGGTAACGAACTCGATGGCCTTCTTGATCGCCCACTGGCGACTGCCCTTGGGGAAGCTGCGCCCGGCGGTCTTGAGCAGGGTGTCGAGCCCGGCGAAGAACACGCCGATCGCGTCGCCGGTCGCGTTCATCGGGTAACGCTCCCGGTCCGGATGGTGCCGGAACAGCTCGTCCACGCGCACGCCCTTCGGGTTGCGCGCGCGCGGCCGCAGCGCGTTCAGGATCAGCAGCGGCACGATCACCGTGCGCGACCAGTAGGACACCTTGGACAGATGGAACGGGAACCAGCGCGGCAGCAACATGATCTCGACCGGCATCTCCGGCACCGCGCGCCAGGGCACCTGGCCGAACAGGGCGAGCGCGATGCGGGTGAAGACGTTGCACTGGGCCGCGCCGCCGCGCTCCAGGATCAGGTTGCGGGCGCGGGTCATGTGCGGCGCCGCCGGATCGTCGCCGATCAGCTTGAGCGCCAGGTAGGCCTTGACCGTGGCGCTCAGGTTGGCCACGCCGCGATGAAACATCGGCCAGCCGCCGTCCTCCATCTGGACCTGGCGCAGGTAGTTGCCGATGCGCCGCTCGCGCTCTTCGTCGATCTCGCCCAGGAAATGCTGGAGCATGACGTATTCGGCCGGGATGGTGGCATCGGCCTCGAACTCGAACACCCAGTGGCCGTCCGGCCGCTGCAGGTCGTTGAGCGCGAAGTGGGTCTCGTGCAGCACGCGATCCAGTGCGGCGTCGTCGATATCCAGCAGGCGCTCGTCCGGGATCGGGGCCGGAGCCTCGCGTCCCGCGCCACCGCCGGTGTCGGAAGCTGGGTCTTCCTGTCCCCACACCCGCGGCAGGTCGGAAAATCGGTCCCGGAAGTTCATCTTCGAAAGGCTCTCTGGGCTTACGTCAAGGTCAGGTAACTAAACGGAAAAAATAAAGTAGCGGCGGGCTTTGCGCAAGCGTCGGGCTGCCGGTTATCGACAATCTTCCGTGACCACTCGGGCGGCGGCCCGGCCCGAGCGCACCGCGCTCTCGATGGTCGCCGGAAAGCCGGTGTCGGTCCAGTCCCCGGCCAGCGCCAGGTTGGCCCAGCGGGTCCGCGCCGGCGCGCGCCGGCCGAGCGCCGCCGGCGTCTGGGCGAAGGTCGCCTGGCGCTCCTTGACGATGCGGATCGTGGGTCGTTCCGCCGGGTCCAGGTTCGGGTCTAGGTTCAGGGCCCGGGCGGTGTCGGCCCAGAACCGCCTGGCGATCTCCTCGCTGGGGCGTGTCGAGAGCTCGGCGGCGGCGCTGGCGGTCAGGCTGACCACGTCGCCGCGCAGGAACAGCCACTGGGCGGCACCGCCGACCAGGCCCAGGAACGGCCGCTCGGCGGTCATGCCCGGCGCCAGCGGCGGCGCTTGGGCGAGGCGGATATGGCCGTTGACGATCGGGCGCCCTTCCTGCGGGGCGGTAAGGCCCGGCAGCAGCGCCGCGGCCACGTTCGGCGGCACGGCGATCACCACCCGCGCGTTCGGGCCGAGGGCGACGCTGCCGGTGCCGAATTCGAGCCCCGCGGCGCGATCCCCGGCGAACGCGATGGCGCGCAGGCGCTGGTTGAAGCGGACCTCGGCGCCCGCCTCGCGCAGCACGGCGAGCGCCGGGTCGATGAAGCTGGCGCCGAGGCCGTCGCGCGCGATCAAGGGCCGGCAGGCGGCGGCGCCGCGCCCGAAGGTGTCGCGCAGCACCGGCCACAGCAGGCGCGCCGCGGCTTCCTCGGGCGCGGTGTTGAGCGCGGCCACGGTGAGCGGCTCCCAGAACCGTTCCCACAGCGGGTCCGCCGGATCGAGCACCTCCGCCACGGTCTGGCTCGGCTTGGCGAAGGCCAGGCGCAGGCCGGCCAGGTAGGCGCCGGGCCGGGTGCCGGGCACCCGCCGCCCGGGCGCGAGGATCCACCAGGGCAGGGGGCCCGCGTTGGGCCGCAGGGTCCAGCGCGCGCCGCTTCGCAGGTCGACGAAGCCATACGCCGCTTCCTGGGGCGCACGAAGGCTGTGGCGGGCGCCGATCTCCTCCAGGTAAGACAGCGCCGCCAGGTTGGCCGAGAGCAGTATATGGTTGCCGTTGTCGATGCTGCGCTCGAGCTTGGCGTCGTGGTAGGAGCGGCAGCGCCCGCCGGCCTGCCCGGCGGCCTCGTAGAGCGTGACCGCCCGGCCTTCGCGCGCCAGGCGCACCGCGCAGGACAGGCCGGAAATGCCGGCGCCGATCACGTGGACCCGGGTCACGTTTGGGTTGGTATCCCGCCAATGCGGGATCGGCACCGGCCCGCACCCCCACCCGGCCACCCATAGCATACCGCCGTGGGGTGGCCGGGTGGGGGTGCGGGCCGGTGCGAGCTACACGTGAAACGCATTACAACAATCCATGGCGCAGGACGACCCATAGCTTCTCGAGGCGCGGTACCTTGACCGGGGTCCGGGGCCGGTCCCAGCCACGCGCCTCGAGCCGCTTGAACAGGCGTTCGTAAATTTCGAGCATCAGCAGCGCCGGCCGGATGCGGCGGCGGTCGCAGGCGGCGATCAGTTCGCGGGCGCGGCCGAACAGCCCGCGCGCGTGTTCCGCGAGCTCGGCGCAGGCCGGCGCCAGCCCCGGCGCGGCCAGCAGTGCCGCCGGGTCTTGCGCCGCCAAGCCGTGTGCGTCGAGGAGCTCGCGCGGCAGGTAGACGCGGCCGCGTTCGGCATCCTCGGCCAGATCGCGCAGGATGTTGGTGGTCTGCAGGGCCCCGCCCAAGGCCACCGCGAGCTCGTCGGCAGCAGGACCGGTCTCGCCGAACACCCGCACCGAGAGCATGCCGACCGCACCGGCCACGCGCCGGCAGTAGAGCCGGTAGTCGTCCCAGCTCGGCGCCTGGACGGCCTCGCGGGCATCCATCTCCATGCCATCGATTAGCGCCAGGAACTCTGCCTTGGGCAGGCCGTAATCGGCGACTGGGCCGGCGAGCGCGCGGGCGATGGGTCGGCTCGGCCGGCCCTGGTAGAGGTTCTCGATCTCGCCGCGCCAGGCGTCGAGCGCGGCCAGCTTGTCGCCGCGCGCGCCCGGCTCGTCGGCGATGTCATCGACCGCACGGCAGAAGGCGTAAATCACGTACATGGCCTCGCGCCGCGCCTTGGGCAGCATCCGCATGCCGAGGTGGAACGAGGTGCCCGAACGCGCCACCACCCGGCGCGCCTCAACCGCCGCGGCCGCGTCGCCGAGCGGGGTGGGGGCCGCGGTCTCGCTGGCCGCGGTCTCGCTGGGCGCCGCGCTCATGGTCCCTGCCGGGCCGGTTGCCGGCTGCGGTGGCCGCGGAGCGCGCGCTGGAGCAGCACGCCGCCCGCGCCGCCGAGGCCGCAGCGCAGGAAATCGAGGCGGCCGAGCGCGACCCGTCCGGCCAGCGGATCGCCCCGGCGCAGCAGCACCGTCAGGCGCTCGGCCAGGCGCAGGATCACCGCCGACTCCATGGCCAGACGCGCGTGCCGGAGCCGGCCCGGCAGCGCGCGCGCCTCGACCAGCAGATCCTCGACCCCGTCCAGGCAGCGGTCCAGCACCTGGCGCAGGCCGGGCGCGCAGCGCGCCGCGTCCAGGGCCGCGACGTCCAGGCCGGCCGCGGCCAGCCAGTCGCCCGGCAGGTAGACCCGGTCCAGGCTCCGGTAGTCGTCCTGGCAGTCCTGCAGGTGGTTGAGCACCTGGAGCGCGCTGCACAGGGCGTCGGAGGCGGGATAGTCCGAGACCGCCTCGCCGTGGAGGTCGAGCAGGTAGCGCCCGACCGGATTGGCCGAGTTCTCGCAGTAGTCCATGAGATCGGCCCAGTCGTCGGTGCGCGGCTTGGTGGCGTCCCGCTTGAACGCCGCGATCAAATCCAGGCCGTGCTGGGCGGTGACGTTGGTCTCGGCCAAGCTGGCGCGCAGGCGGTGCGCGGTCTCGAGCGCCGGGTCCCCGGTCCGCGCGCCGGTTATCGCTTCGGCGAAGCGGCTCAGGCGCGCGATCTTGTCCGCGGGCGCCAGCGCCGGATTGTCGGCGATATCGTCGATCGCCCGGGCGAAACGGTAGAAGGCCGCGACGTGGGGCCGGAGCCGCGCCGGCAGCAGCCAGGAGCCGACCGGGAAGTTCTCGTCCCCGGCGTCCTTGCCCGATGGTGTCTCGACCGCTTGGCTCATGGCAAAAGCTTACAGGTCGCGGCCTCGTTGTTCCACCTTGTGTGGTCCGGGGTGAACCCGGCCCTTCCAGGCGCCGCCCCGGCCACGCCAATGCCGGAATGCGGAATCGAGCGTCATGGCACAGTAGAACCCGGCCGCCAGCGGCAGCAGGGCGGCCAACCAGACCGGCTGCCGATACAGGCGCAGGGTCGGAACGGCGGTCAGCGCCATGATCGACCAGGTGGCGAAGCCGAGGAGCGCCGCGGCGTGGTCGCCGTGGAGCCCGGCGCTCAGCCCGATCAGCGGCGGCGCCAGGAAGGTCAGCGTCATGGCGATCAGGGTACCGGCGAGCAAGAACGGCGAATGGCGCAGCTGGGTATAGGCGCTGCGCGCCACCATGCGCCAGATCTCGCCCAGGCCCCGGTAGGGCCGGATGCTGCGCGACTCCGTGGCCAAGCCCAGCCAGACGCCCTGGGCGCCGCCCGCGCCCGCGGTCAGGGCCTTGATCGCGCGGGCCAGCGCACAGTCGTCGATCAGCGCGCCCTGGATCGCCGCGAAGCCGCCGGCGCGGGCCAGCGCGTCCCGGCGCAGCAGCACGCAGCCTCCCGCCGCCGCCGCGGTCGCCCTGGCCGGGTCGTTGACCCAGGGGAAGGGGGTGAGCATCTGGAAAAAGTAAATGAACGGTGGAATCAGCAGGCGCTCCCACAGGCCCCGGCACGACAGCGCGACCATCAACGAGACCAGGTTCAGCTTGCCGGCCTCGGCCTTGGCGACCAGGCGCCGCAGGATCGCGGGTCCCGGTGCGATGTCGGCGTCGCTGAGCCAGAGGTAGGGCGCGTCCGGTGACGCCCTGTCGGCATGGGCGAGGCCGGCCTGAAGCGCCCACAGCTTGCCGGTCCAGCCGGTCGGTAGGTCCGGCGCCGCGATGATCCGGAGGCGCCCGGCGGCGCCCAGGGCTGCTGCGGCGCGCGCGGCGAGGGCGGCGGTGCCGTCGGCGCTGTGGTCGTCGATCAGCACCACCTGGAAGGGGCCCGGGTAGTCTTGCGCCAGGAGCGCGGCCACCGCCTCGCCGATCACCTCGGCCTCGTCGCGCGCCGGCACCAGGACGACCACGGCGGGCCAGGCTCTCGGCGCGCTCGAATCCGCATCCAACCGCGGGTCCGCGCGCCAGAAACCGCCGCGCAGGGCCAGCAGGTAGAGCCAGATGGCGAGCGAGATGCCCGCGATGACGGTCAAGACATGGGCCATCATGTTGGTTGCCGCGCCGTGCGCTGCGCCGGGCGTAACCCGGCGCTTAAAAGGGGACAGTCCCCTTTTTTAGCACGTTTTCTGAAGTATTTCCGATAGTTATCGGTGATCATGCCTCGCCGATGTTGCGAACTGCCGTGACAGCGGCCAGTCCGGGCGCAACACCCGAGCGGGCCGCTCCACGGCCGGGCCGGGAGGGCGCCGGAATCTCCTGGAAACACCGCCGGAGCGGCATAGCATGTCGCGCGTAAGGTCATAACTAATTGATATTAATTCGATAACGCCCGAAAAAAGGGGACTGTCCCCTTTTTTCTTTTTTTGTCCTCTTTTTCCGGGCGCCAAGGGTGCGCAGGGGGACTGGCGACGGTTATACCCGAAACCTGTAGGTCTTGCCGTCTTGGCGCTCGATATCGGGCGGGAAGACGGCGCGCTTGTCGGCGAAGTCGCGGGCCCGCCGGCCGCTCTCGGAGGCGCGGTTGTCTGTGATGTAGAGCGTGCGCCGCGGCGTGTCGGTCATGTTGGGCGCCGATCGGGCCCTTGTCGTGCCAGCCCGCGGCCATTTCCAGGCAGCCGTTGGCCGGGTCCGCGGCGTCGATGCTGACCAATATCGAGACCTTATAGCGGGCATAGGCGTCCCGGCCGGCCCGCACATCCTGGTGCGCCTTGAAGCCGTCGCCGCCGGGCAGCTTGAAATCGATCTTGTCCTTGAACAGCACCGCCTGCTCTTCCAGGAGCTGCGCCACCGCCGCGCGCGCGGCCCCGGTCGAACAGCTTCTCGAAGCCGGGGTGGAACGGGGTTACGTCCTCGATGCGCTGGATCATGCGTCGGCCCGGCTCCAGCGGACTGTCCTCGTGGTAGACCATGTGCCGGCCGGGCGCCTCCGGCCAGGCCGCAACCTCGTCGACCCAAGCCGTGATCTCCCGGGTCTCCGCGGCGTCGTAGAAACCGGGCAGGAAGACCAAGCCGTCGTGGCGAAACTGCGCGATCTGCGCGTCGGTCGGGATCCGGTTCGCGTTCATGGCGTGCAGTCTGTTGTTGGTACTGCGCCGGTACAAGCCGGAATCGATCGGGTCGTCCCGCTCGATCCCCTATGGCCGCACGTCATGGCTGAGCGCCTGGAACCGCCGCAGGTAGTGCGCCTTGGCCGCGCCCGGCGGCAACGCCTTGAGGCGCGGGGGGGCGAGCGCGCGCGGTTTGCCGAAGAACCGGCCTGCCTCGGCCTCGGCGAAGCCGGCCAGTTGCGTCGCCTCCAGGTAGGCGGCGGCACGGTCGGCGCGCTTGATCAGCTGTTGCGCCGTGGCCGGGAAGGTGGCGGGCAGGCCGAAGCGCAGGTGGATCGCGCGCAGGAGCCGTTCCTCGAGGTCCTTGTAGTCGAACCCGACCGCGGCCTTGAACGGGGTGATCAAATCGCCGATCACGTATTCGGGCGCGTCGTGCAACAGCGCGGCGAGACGCAGCGGCCGGGGTACCCCGGCCTTGAAGCGGCCGACCAGGTCCTCGACCAACAGGCAGTGCTGGGCCACGCTGAACGACCACGTGCCGGAGGTCTGGCCGTTCCAGCGCGCGACCCGCGACAGGCCGTGGGCGATGTCCTCGATCTCGACGTCGAGCGGGGACGGGTCGAGCAGGTCGAGCCGCCGTCCGCTCAACATGCGCTGCCAAGCGCGCGCCTTCCGCTTGGTGGTCATGTCGGGTCCCCCGGGTTACTTAATACAGGCTCCGCTGTCGCGGAACCGCACCGGTGCGGACTGAACGCAACATGCGCTAGCGGCGCATGGTGGGCAGCACCAGGAGGTCGATCCAGTTGCGCACCTCGGCGCGCCGGATGTCCTCGTTCATCACGTCCGCGTCGATGCCGAGCAGCCAGGCGATGTCCTTGCGGCCCGGGTCCTGGTGCAACGCCTCGAGCCGGTCGACGTAGGCCTGGGCCGCGTCCATGTCCCGGAAGAAGCCGCGCTCGGTGAGCTTCTGCTTGCGGCAGTAGCACAGCCGCGCCAGTTCGTGCAGGTCGTATTCGGGGTGGTACTGCAAGCCCCAGAATACGCCGCCCTTGTGGGTCACCGAAACCGCCTGGACCTGGGTGTGGCCGTTGGAGGCGAGCAGCGAGCCGCTCGGCGGCAGGTGGGTGATCTCGTCGTCGTGGCTGATGAAGGCGTCGAACACGCTTTTCTTGCCGCTGTAGAGCGGGTGCGCCCGGCCCTCCGGGGTCAGCGCGATCTTGCGCGCGATGCCCATCTCCCGGCCCTTGGGGTTGACGTCGCAGCGCCCGCCGGCGGCGACCACCGCAATCTGCGCCGCCCAGCAGCTGCCGAAACCGGGCACCCGGGCGTCGAAGGCGGCCTTGGCGAACTCGATCTGGGTCGTGACCTTGGGGTCGTCGGCGAACACGGTCAGGCTCGAGCCGGTCCAGGCGATGCCATCGTACTGCCCGATCGCCGCGCCCGCCGGCAGCGCCGCGCCGGGATCGGCCGGACAAACGATGTCGACCTCGGCGCCCTTGGGCGCGCAGGCCTTCAGCATACGCGCGTAAAGCTCGCCGGCGGTGGTCGCGCCGCCGGATCGCAGGTCCTCCCGGCCCTCCTTGGAATAACCGTCGAGCACCAGAAAACGCGGTCCGTTGGCCATCGCGAAACTCCCTCTCCGACCTTCTTTAGCCGGCCTTTAGCCGGCCTTTAGCCGGCCGTTAGCCGGCCACCAGGCGGTCGATGACGCCGGGCAGCTCGGCGTGCCGGGCGCAGATCGCGTCGGCGCTGGTCCGGTCCTTGTCGTGGGCGCGGGTGGCGATGAACAGCACCGCCTTCATGCCGAGGGTCTGCGGCCCCTTGACGTCGTTGTGGTCGCGGTCGCCGATGTGGACCATCTCGTCCATGGCGACGCCGAGCTGGCTGGCCGCGGCCTCGAACATGGCGCGGTGCGGCTTGGAGTGGCCGACCTCGTCGGAGAAGGCGAAGCCCGAGAAGTACTGCTTGAGGCCGTGCCCCTCCAGCAGTTCGCGCAGTCCCGTCCCCGGAGTCACGATGGTGTCGGAAACCACGCAGAGCTTGTAGCGCTGGGCGAGCTCGGCCAATGCGTCCTCGATGCCGTCCACCGTGTCCGGCGGGACCTCCACCTCCATGGACTCATGGGCCGTCACGACCTTGGCGAAGGCCGCTTGGGGCAGCTCGCGGCCGAGCCCCGCGAGCGCGACCCGCAGCCGCTCGGCGATGGTCCAGGTGACGAAGAGATCGTGCCAGACGTGGTTGAAGGCCGCGTCGGCCACGTCGTAGGCGAGGTTCACCTGCTCGGCGTCGATCGGCTCGACCGCGTTCAGCGCCGCCCACAGCAGATGGCGGCGCTCCGCCTTCTTCGACCTGAGTCCCTGGGCCTTGCGCTTGGCCTCGTCGGAATCGTCGTGGATCATGGTGTCCCAGAGGTCGAAGGTCACCGCCTTGATCATGCCGCCTCCCCGAACAGTCGTTTCGGCTCGCCCCACTGGCACCCCCTGTTGGCACCCCCTGTTGGCGCCCCTTCGCGGATCGCCCGCGCTCGAACGGCCGCAAACCTACAGCCGCGCGGGAATGCGGGCAATAGCCCCTTGCGCCAGTCCCGTCGCGCCGGCCTGCCCCGGCGCCAGAGGGCATCTCCGAAACCCGTTGGACCGGGAAGAGCTTGGGCGATGGGCCGGGATTGTTTACCTTGGCGCTCGCTCGTGCCCTATAAGACGGTGCTTGATAATAAGGATCGCTGATGTCCCGGCATTCCGAGCCCGACCGCCGCATCTCGGTCGCCCCGATGATGGACTGGACCGATCGTCACGACCGGGTGTTCCTCCGCCTGATCAGCCGGCGGGTCCTGCTCTATACCGAGATGATCCCGGCCGGCGCGATCCTGCACGGCGCGCGCGACCGTTTCCTCGGCTTCGACGCCTGCGAGCACCCGGTGGCGCTGCAGCTCGGCGGTGCCGAGCCGGGCGAGCTGGCCGAGAGCGCGCGCATCGCCGCCGACTACGGCTACGACGAAATCAACCTGAACGTCGGCTGCCCGAGCGACCGGGTCCAGAACGCGCGCTTCGGCGCCTGCCTGATGGCCGATCCGGCGCGGGTCGGGCTTTGCGTGGCGGCGATGGCGGCGGCGACCCGGATTCCGGTCACGGTCAAGTGCCGCATCGGCATCGATGAGCGGGACAGTTTCGAGGATCTTTGCGCCTTTGCCCACAGCGTGGCGGACAGCGGCTGCCGGACCCTAATCGTCCACGCCCGCAAGGCCTGGCTCTCCGGGCTCAGTCCCAAGCAGAACCGCGAGGTCCCGCCGCTGCGCCCCGAAGTGGTCTACCGCTTGAAGGACAGCTTCCCGGAGCTCGAGGTGATCCTGAACGGCGGCGTCGAGGACCTGGACCGGGCGGCGGCGCATCTGGCGCGGGTGGACGGGGTGATGATCGGCCGCGCGGCCTACCGCAACCCCTACCTGCTGGCCGGGATCGACCGGCGCTTTTTCGGCGAGACCCGGCCGGCGCCGGACCGCGCGGCCGTAGTCCGCGCGCTGCTGCCCTATGTGTCGGAGCGCCGGTCGCGCGGGGTGCCGCTCAAGGCGATCGCCCGCCATATCCTGGGCCTGTTCAACGGCCTGCCCGGCGCGCGCGCCTGGCGCCGCCACCTGAGCACGGCAGCGCAGCGACCGGACGCCGGGCCCGAGGTCATCGAGGCGGCGCTGGAATTGGCGCTCGCCGCCCAACGGGCCCGCGAAGCGGCCTGAAGGGCGCGAGCTGCGGGCGCCGTCTCACCCTATTCCAGGTGCCAGATGCCCGCGGGCTGGAAGGCGTGGAACACGAAGGCGAAGGTTACGTCGTAGGGGATATCCGCGAGCCCCCCGGCGCTGCGTCGCTGCGCCACCACGTTGCCCACGTCCCGGCCCTCGGGGATGTCGCGGCTGTCCAGCGCCGAGTTCTGCCCGGCCTCCCAGCTCAGCACCAAATCGCCCGATTCGATGCGGCCCTTCTCGCGCAACAGATCGAGCGCCCAGGCCTGATTGCCGATCGCCACCACGCGGGCCATGGGCGCAATGTCGTCGGGATAGTCCCCGGCGTAGAGAAACGGCAGGCGGGCGCTGTCGTAGCCGGCGTAGGGGTTGGCGCCATAGGCGCGCATCCGCGGGTTGTTGGGCACCAGCACCCGCCCGTCTGGATGGCGCTTGGCGAAGCGCTCCCAGGATTCGAGCCGCGCCGGCAACACCTTGAGTTGGGTGCCGGTACGCACGCCCACGATCGCCTCACCCAGGAACTGCTGCCACCAGCTCTCGGTGGCGCGGTCGTACATGACCAAATCGGAGTTGCGCAGCTTGCCGGTGGTGCCGAACTCCGTCGCCTCACCCGCGACCCGGCGGTCGTAGACCACGGCGGAGTTGCACAGCGGACAGTAGGTGACCGTGACCGGGACCCCGCCCACCGTGTCGTTGACGATCTCGTGCCAGATCAGGATGCGCAGGGGATAGGCCCGGGCGTCGCCGGCCACCACCAGGCCGATCACCGGCTCGGTCGCGGCCAGGTCGCTGGCCTCGGCGACGCTTACGAACTGGGGCGCGTCGATCGAAGGAATTCCGTCCTTAGGCGGGCCGCCGCTCATGATCTCGTCGAAGTCGATCGAGGTCTTGGTGAAGTCGGTCTTGGGCCAGGCGTGGCGCCAACGCTCCGGGTTGGCAAGGGCGGCGCCGGCGAACCAAAGGCAGAGCGCGAGCAGGGCGCAGGTCGCGGCCACGCGGCTCGGCAGTTTGGTCGCGGAAGCTATCATGGCGTGAAGTATCGGGGGCCACGGCGGTAAAGGCGAATCACAAGCGGGTGAGCCCAGGGCCAATACTAATACCAAATCTCGTTGCTATAGGTCCAGAAGACCTAAATGATTGAAATATAAGGTGACGCTGTGAAATCCCGTACTAAAACACGGATGAAAACACGGGACATAAAGAACGCCCGGCTAGGTGCATAAGGCCAAGGCTAGACGAGCGGGCCGGGATCGACAAGTCCGCGCCATCGTCACTGATATCGCGGGTTATCGGCCCGCCGATGTCGGCTTTAGAGCCAACACCGGACCTAACGGCGACGTGGCCGAATAGTCCGCTTTTTAGCCATAACCGGAAGTCCGCGATGCCGGTGGTGGGAACCGTCCACAGCATCATAAGCGGAAATGTTGGCACATCCCGATCAAAGCGTCCGGGAGGGGCC
>Ga0209980_10000307_pt1 | contig 26096 bp, 31 predicted proteins | sample CR02metaG_FD_183611 | JGI IMG/M metagenome (GOLD analysis project Ga0209980, IMG submission 183611) | Deep subsurface microbial communities from Mariana Trench to uncover new lineages of life (NeLLi) - CR02 metaG (SPAdes) (version 2) | ecosystem: Environmental > Aquatic > Marine > Ocean trench...
ACGCAAAGGCGCGAAGACGCAAAAAAGGTCTAGATTAGGGACTTTTTTACATTGGAAAACTTTGCGTTTTTTGCGCCCTCTGCGTCTTTACGTTGCGTTTGCGTTCATGAGTTATTCCGGGGATACCGATGAGGCTTATTGAACCGGACCAGCGAAACTTCGACGAAATTTATGCGTCGTTTCGGTGGGAAATTCCTACCCACTACAACATCGCCTATGAGGTCTGTGACAAACACAGGCAGCGGTCCAACGACATCGCGCTTTTTTACGAGAACGACCGAGGCGATACAAAGTCGTTTACGTTTGGGCAAATCAAGTCACTGTCCGATCGGTTTGCCAATGCGTTGCGTGCCCTCGGCGTTAGCCGTGGCGACCGCGTTGCCATCATCTTGTCGCAACGGGTCGAGACCGGTATTGCCCACCTTGCGATATACAAGATCGGCGCCATAGCCTTACCACTTTCTATTCTGTTCGGGCACGATGCGTTGGAGTATCGATTACGCGATAGTGGTGCAAAGGTAGTGATAACCGGCACAAGTCATTCGGACATGTTGGCAGACATGAAGCAACAGTTGCCGGACCTTGATGTAATCATCGGTTGTGATGATGCTCAAGGGCGGATGGGGTTCTGGCCGTTACTCGAAAAGGCAAGAGATTCACTGCAAGCCGTTAACACCGGTGCCGATGACCCAGCTCTTTTGATCTATACGTCAGGGACCACCGGCCCGCCCAAGGGGGCGTTGGCTGCCCATCGCTCGTTACTGGGAAACCTGCCTGGCTTCGAATTGTCGCAAAACTTCTTTCCGCGCGAGGACGATGTGTTCTGGACGCCGGCCGACTGGGCCTGGACCGGCGGTCTTATGGATGGATTGTTGCCATCCTGGTATTACGGCAGACCTATCCTTGCTTATGAAGGTGGCAAGTTCGATGCTGAGCGAGTTTGCCATTTGCTTGAGAAGTATAAAGTCAAGAACGCCTTCATCCCACCGACCGCGCTGAAGATGATGCGACAGATACCGGACATCAGTAGCCGCTTCAAACTCGCTTTCCGCAGCATCATGTCGGCCGGTGAGACACTGGGCGAAGAGCTTTTTCGTTGGGCCGAGGACGCGTTGCGAGTGTCGGTTAATGAGATGTGGGGGCAGACCGAGTTCAACTATCTGGTCGGCAACTGCAGCGAGATCATGCCGGTTAAGCCGGGCTCAATGGGTAAGCCCTACCCGGGGCATTCGATAGGTGTCATCGATGGGGAAGGCCAGCCAATGCCGATTGGCGAGCCTGGCGAACTTGCAGCTCGGATCGATGATCCGGTCATGTTCCTTAACTATTGGGGCAAGGAAGAAGCGACTCGCGAGAAATTCATTGGCGAGTGGTTTTGCACGGGTGATATCGGGCACTGGGATGACGACGGATATCTTTGGTTTGTTGGTCGTAAAGATGATGTCATTTCTAGTGCAGGCTATCGTATCGGCCCTGGAGAGATTGAGGATTGTCTATTGAAGCATGCCGCCGTCGCTCAGGCGGCGGTTATCGGCAGCCCCGATGAACTGCGCGGTAGCATTGTCAAAGCATTTATCGTGTTGGCTAAAAGCTATGAACCAACGGATGAACTGAAAACGGATATCCAAGCGTCCGTACGTACCCGTCTAGCGGCCTACGAATACCCCCGCGAGATCGAATTCATTAAGGAAGTGCCGATGACTACCACCGGCAAGGTGCGCCGGATGGAGTTGCGTCAGCGAGACTTGGATAGCAAACTTGGTCGCGGTTAATCTAGAAGCTAATTCGTCTTTAGCATTCGGCCCAGACGACGTCCACCGAGTAGGTGCATATGTAAGTGATACACTTCTTGGCCACCGTCGTGCCCACAATTAACAATGAGCCGATAACCTTGGTCGGCGATCCCTTGCTCCTTCGCGAGCTTTGCGGCGACGACAAACATGTAGCCGAGGTCTGCTTCATCGGCGGGCGTGACGTCGTTCACAGTTGGAATGATCCTGTTCGGGACAATGAGTATGTGCGTCGGGGCTTGTGCGCTGATGTCGGTGAAGGCGGTGACACGTTCGTCTTGAAATAGGATGGTTGCTGGGACTTCGTGGCGAATAATTTTACTGAATATCGTTTCTTCTGGCATGAATACATGTCCTCCTTTATGATATTTTCGCAGCCTTCAAGATGTGCTCAAATACGTAGTATACCGTGATCAGATTGTACTGAGAATTTCTTATCTATGGATCTACATCGTTACTGAGAAATCGTACGCATGTCTAACGACGCATCGACAGCCAATGAAGCCAGGGGTAGTTTTCGGCATTTCCTGGCGATACCGACACGTTGGAAAGACAACGATATATATGGTCATGTCAATAATGTTGTTTACTATTCCTATTTCGATACGGCTATAACGCATTACTTGATGGTTGAGGCACAGATCGACATCCTCACAGGGGCGGTGTTGCCGTTTACGGTTGAGAGTAAGTGCCGATATTATCAGTCGTTGTCTTTTCCAGAAGTCGTTGACGCTGGCTTACGAGTTGCACGACTAGGTAATTCAAGTGTGCGCTATGAAATTGGTTTGTTCAGGCAGCAGCAAGATCAACCAGCGGCGGCGGGTTACTTTGTAGATGTATTTGTAGACCGACAGACTCAAAAATCGGTGTCCATGCCGCAGCATGTCCGATCGGCGCTGGAGAGATTAGTGCCTCAAAATGATGAGGCAGTTCTGTGAGTCGTTTGCGTGTGGTCAAACTGTCAAACAAGTTCTTGAGACCGATAAGCCTGAGCGTGCCTTCGGGCAAGTGTCTTTGTCTTTCAGGGCCATCAGGTGTCGGCAAGACTTTGCTGTTGCGAGCCGTAGCCGACCTAGATCCGTCTCATGGCAAAGTCTTTCTCGGAAATCTCGAGCATATGAGCGTCGATGGTCCGGCATGGCGTCGCAACGTGGGGTTGCTGCCGGCAGAAAGCCACTGGTGGCTTGAACGGGTTGGCGCACATTTCGCTGAAGCTCAAATTGTCGGACTCGAGCAATTGGGTTTCGGCGTCAAGGTCCTTGATCGCAGAATTGCCGGCCTTTCGACTGGCGAACGACAACGCCTGGCCTTGCTGAGGTTACTTAATCAGCGTCCTAAGGCACTGCTGTTGGATGAACCGACCGCAAGTCTTGACCCCAAGAATGTGCGCCGCGTCGAGAAACTAATTGCCACGTATCGATCCAAGCACAAGATCCCGGTGTTGTGGGTCAGTCATGATCTACGACAGATCAAACGTGTGGGCGATCTACATCTCCGCATGACATCTAGCGATCCAGATAGCATGAAATGAACGTTGTTTCGTTGACTCCTACCGATTTGGCGTTGGCAGCCGGACTAGTACTGGCGCTGGCGGCGTTGTCTTTGCCGATGGGTCTAGCCATTGGCAAACAGCTGGTGATCGCTGCTGCGCGCACAGTGGTGCAGTTGTTGTTAGTCGGTTTGGTTCTTAACGCTTTGTTTGATAACGTAAATCTGGGTTGGATCACCCTTATTGCGATGGCCATGTTGCTGGTGGCGGGTTGGGAGGTGATGGCCCGGCAGCGATACCGGTTGATAGGCTGGTGGGGATTCGGGGTCGGCAGTGTCTCTATGTTTGTATCGACCTTCACTATTACTATCTTGGTGTTGCTGGTCGTTATCGATACTGAGCCGTGGTATGCGCCGCGATACGCCATTCCGCTATTAGGCATGATGCTTGGCAATACCATGACCGGAATCGCGTTAGCGCTGGACCGATTGACACAAAGCACTCGTCAGCAACGCGGGTTGATTGAGAACCGATTGATGTTGGGCCACACCTGGAAGCAGGTCATCGAGGATATACGTAATGACAGTATACGCAGTGGCATGATTCCGACCATTAACGCGATGGCGGTAGCAGGTATAGTGAGCCTCCCTGGGATGATGACCGGTCAGATCCTAGCCGGTACGCCACCATTAGAAGCCGTGAAATATCAAATCCTCATTATGTTCATGCTCGCCGGTGGTACGGGGTTCGGTACTGTCGCAGCCGTTTCTGTGGCGGTACGGCGTCTCTTTGATGAGCGTGAGCGTCTGTGTCTAGAACGCATCAGGGAAATAAGTTGATTGTTTGGCTGCCGTAATGGTTAATCTTCACTGCCCATGATTGCAGAGGATTCGTACACAAAAGAAAGGGCACGTATGGTCCAAGAGATCGAGGCTGAGGTTGAGCATACCAGCCGTCTCATTGGAAAGGGCTCGTTCGACGCGTGTGTCATGGCCGTCATGAATAAGGTTGCACGCCACAAGTTCGTGCCATCAGATAAAGAACCATTTGCCTACCTCAATGAACCTCTCAATATCGGTTTTGGCCAAACGATATCTCAACCTTACATTGTCGCATTGATGACTGATCTTTTGGCGCTGTGTGGTGACGACATTGTTTTGGAAGTCGGCACAGGTTGTGGTTATCAGACAGTAATATTGAGTGAACTCGCGAAGCAGGTATATACCGTCGAAGTGATTAGGGATCTCAGCGAACAGGCCCGAGAGCGCTTGAGTGCGATGGGTAGGACAAACATCGAATTTCGTGTCGCTGATGGTTATCATGGTTGGAGTCAGCATGCGCCGTTCGATGCCATTATGGTTACAGCAGCGGCCGAGACCGTACCAAAGTCGCTTGTCGACCAACTCAAACCTGGTGGCCGCATAGCGATTCCCGTGGGTACTTCGTACTCCGGTCAGACCTTAATGCTCGTGCAGAAGGACAAGGCGGGATCGATCACTCAAAAACGTATTCTTCCGGTGGTGTTTGTACCACTTACCGGAAGACACTAGTACCTTGTTAAACACCTATTGCTCTTTTCTTGTGTGTCGCTATGTCTAAGAGGACTTGGCAATTCTGGATAGACCGCGGCGGCACATTTACGGACGTGGTCGCGCGCTCACCCGATAGCAAGCTAGTAACACACAAATTGCTGTCTGAAAACCCAGAACATTACTCCGACGCTGCCTTACAAGGCATTCGCGATGTGCTCGGCCTTACTTCTGATGCACCCATACCGGTTGATCTCATCGATTCCGTCAAGATGGGTACGACCGTGGCGACCAATGCGTTGTTGGAACGCAAAGGCGAACGTACGCTACTGGTAGTAACACGTGGATTTGGCGATATCCTGCGGATCGGATATCAGAATCGGCCGCAGATCTTTGCGCGCCACATCGTTTTGCCCGAGCTGCTCTATGAGCGTGTGATAGAAATAGATGGCCGTTATCGTGCTGACGGTGAGGAGCTGGTGCCGCTAGATACTGGTGCTGCTCGATCTGAATTGCAAGCAACTTTTGAGGATGGCATACGATCGGTCGCGATCGTATTCATGCACAGTTATCGCTGTCCACAACATGAAAAGCAGGTGGCCGAGTTGGCACGGTCGATCGGCTTTACTCAGGTGTCGACTTCCCACGAGGTGAGTCCGCTAATGAAGTTAGTAGGTCGCGGTGATACGACGGTTGTAGATGCCTATCTGTCACCAATACTCCGACGTTATATAGACACCGTGGCTGCACAGCTCAGTGGTATACGCTTGCTGTTCATGCAGTCGAACGGCGGCCTGGTGGATAGTCGTTTTTTCCAAGGCAAGAACAGTGTTTTGTCTGGCCCCGCCGCTGGCGTGGTGGGCGCAGTGCGCACCAGCGTCACTGCGGGGTTCGAAAAGATTATCGGATTTGATATGGGCGGTACCTCTACGGACGTATCGCATTATGACGGGGAATTCGAGCGCACATTTGAGAGCGAGGTAGCCGGTGTCCGCATGCGTGCGCCGATGATGTACATCCATACGGTTGCGGCTGGCGGTGGCTCGATTATACGTTTTGACGGCAATCGCTTTCGCATCGGCCCCGAATCAGCGGGTGCTGATCCGGGGCCGGCTTGCTACCGTCGCGGCGGACCGCTTACGGTTACCGACTGCAACGCAATGGTAGGAAAGATCATACCTAGTTACTTCCCCAAAGTTTTCGGCCCTGGCGGTAAGCTACCCTTGGATGTGGATGTCGTCCGTGTCAAGTTTAGGTCGCTCGCGGCAGATATAGAGGCTGCTACCGGAAATGTGCGCACACCCGAACAAGTTGCGCACGGATTTCTTGAGATTGCGGTGGAGAACATGGCCAACGCGATCCGTAAAATTTCGGTGCAGCGCGGTTATGACGTGTCTGAATATGCGCTTTGTTGCTTCGGTGGCGCTGGACCTCAGCATGCGTGCTTGGTCGCGGATGCGCTCGATATATCGAAAGTTTTTATACATCCCTATGCGGGGGTGCTGTCAGCATATGGTATGGGCCTGGCTGACAGGCGAGTCATGCGTGAGCAAGCGGTTGAGGCGAAGTTGACCGATAACCTTGTACCACGGCTCGATCAAATATTTGCGGGCCTTGAATCGGACGGCCGGGTAGAGATGCAATACCAGGGACTCGCCGATCACAAAGTCTCAAGCGTGCGCAAAGTCCATGTGCGTTATGACGGTACGGATACAGCATTAATCGTTGACTATGGCACGCCAGTCGATATCAGTAAGCGTTTCGAGCACGCTCACTGGCGGCGTTTCGGATTCATAGATTCCGATAAAGCGCTGGTGGTTGAAGCCGCCTCGGTCGAAGTAATCGGAGCGGGGGACGTCGGCGACGATCTGGTTGCGCTATCACCAAGTGACGATGCACCCAGTTACTCTGACAAGCGCGTCGGCCAGGTCGACATGTATACTGCCAACGCCACTCACGATGGCGAGACTCAGTGTAAAGCACCGATTTTTAAGCGTGATCAGTTGGCGCCTGGCAGCTACGTTGTGGGGCCAGCAATTATCGTCGAAGCGAACAGTACCATCGTTGTAGAACCTGGCTGGAGGGCGGAGCTCACCGCGCGCAATGACATAGTTCTAAGTCGAGTCACTCCATTAGCACGTAGTACCGCTGTTGGTACCCAGGTCGATCCAGTGCGACTCGAGATATTCAACAATCTGTTCATGTCCATTGCAGAGCAGATGGGCACAATCCTGCAGAACACCAGCCATTCAGTAAACATGAAGGAGCGCCTGGACTTCTCCTGCGCGATCTTCGATGCTGATGGCGGACTGGTAGCAAACGCGCCCCATATCCCAGTTCACCTAGGGTCAATGGGTGAGAGCGTGCAGAGTGTCATTAGTCAGCGCCGGGCAACCATGAAACCCGGCGACGTCTATGCCCTCAATGCCCCTTACAACGGTGGTACCCACTTACCCGACGTTACTGTTATCACACCTGTATTCGGCGAAGCCGGTGAGAACATTTTGCTGTACGTGGGCGCACGTGGGCACCATGCTGATATAGGTGGAATCACCCCGGGGTCGATGCCACCAAACAGCGTCAATATCGAGGAAGAGGGCGTACTCATAGATAACTTCATGCTGGTAGACGGCGGTCGGCTGCGCGAAGCTGAGTTAAGAAGACTTCTCACTTCGGGGCGTTATCCAGTACGCAATCCCGATCAGAACGTTGCCGATCTTAAGGCCCAGATCGCGGCTAATGAGGCCGGGGTGCAGGGCTTGCGCAAGATGATCGACCATTTTGGCCTCGCCACTGTGCACGCGTTTATGGGTCACGTACAAGACAATGCCGAAGAATCGGTGCGCCGTGTTGTTGATGTTCTGAAGGACGGGGATTTTGCCTATCAGCTAGATGACGGCAGTGTTGTGCGCGTGGCCATCAGCATTGATCGATCTGCCCGTCGGGCGCGCATTGATTTCACCGGCACTTCGCATCAACAGATGAGCAATTTCAATGCGCCAGCCGCGGTCTGTAAGGCGGCGGTGCTTTACGTATTTCGGACGCTGGTAGCGGACAATATTCCGTTGAATGCCGGTTGCCTTAAGCCACTCGAAATCATCATACCCCAAGGAAGCATGCTTAGTCCCAAACATCCGGGCGCAGTGGTGGCGGGTAATGTCGAGACCTCACAGTGCATCGTTGATGCGCTATATGGGGCGTTAGGGGTTATGGCGGCAGCACAGGGCACGATGAACAACTTCACCTTTGGTAGCGCGCGCTGGCAATACTACGAAACGATCTGTGGCGGGTCCGGCGCTGGACCCGATTTCGACGGTACTGACGCGGTCCACACTCACATGACCAATTCGCGTATTACCGACCCAGAGGTATTGGAGTGGCGTTTCCCGGTGTTGGTGGAAAGTTTCTCCATCCGCCAGGGTAGCGGCGGTGCTGGCCACAAACGAGGGGGTAACGGCGCAGTGCGGCGCATCAGGTTCCTCGAACCGATGACCGCCGCGATTCTCTCCAACCGACGCACTGTCGCGCCATTTGGTGTTCACGGCGGTGGGTCAGGTGCCTTGGGGATTAACCGCGTAGAGCGTACAGACGGCCGTACGCTTGAGTTGGCCGGCTGTGATCAGGTCGATATGAACCCCGGTGACGTTTTCGTGATCGAGACGCCCGGTGGCGGTGGTTATGGCGCGCAGGAACCCGAGCCGCGGAGCTGAGCTAGCGTACGGCCATAACCGGACCCGCACCGGTAGCAACCTGTGCCTACGCGTTAGTTCAAAACGGCGCGCAGGTACTGCTGCCCGTCCTTGGGCGAGATTCGTCTCACTGAGATCGGAAAAGAAAAGAGACTTCGTTAGACCATATCCTTCAAGCCCTTCAGCGGCTGGACCTTGACCACGTTGCGCGCTGGTTTGGCCTTGAAGGTCGTCTCTTCTTTGGTGAATGGGTTAATGCCTCTGCGTTCCGGGACAGCAGGTTTGTGTACGGCCTTGATCTTCATCAACCCGGGAACGTTAAAGACACCGACACCCCGTTTTAAGTCCCGCGAAATCATGTCGGAGAGCGCGTCGAATACCGCACTCACCTCTTTCTTTTTTAAACTGGTGCGATCAGAAATGTAGGTGTAGATTTCTGACTTCGTCGATGGTTTTGTTGACATTTATCGCTCCTACGAGGAAGTTGGGGAGTTAATTTTGTGCGGCAGTAACTTAGCATAACAGACGGCACTGAGGGTAGCGTTTGTTCGAAAAAGTGGGCACGCGGATGGAGTTGAATTGCCTGCCCTCTAACCTGTCTGTAGCCGAGTCAATCATAATGAGTTGAGAAAAAAGATTCCAAACTTTTCTTAATTCATTAATTTACAATCTCTTTCGTAGCTGACCCCGAGGGTCGATTGGTGGCCATGATCGGGAGACTGCCACCTGGGGAATCTGGTGTTGAGCCGATCAACTATCTTTCAACCTCGTCAATGCGGCCGACAATTTTTTCTTTTAAACCTTAGACTTGATGGCAGTGAGCGAGAAACACTATCGCCGCGAACAGAAAGGCGGCGCATTCATTGGCCCGCTCATCTGTTCCGGCACACCGACCGTCGGATCTTCGTTTGTTGACTGCTTCCAACCAGCCTTGTTGGGGAAGTTTAATGGGTTGGCCCCGCTATATGTGGATGTGCGGCCCACCGGACGTCACGTCTGCCGCTACCAAGTTCACAGCAATGGGGGTCTGAATGAACCGGCGTTCGTTTCTGTCAACCTTGGGCATGGCTGGGCTCGCCGCGAGTGGGTGCAAGTACTGGCCTGACGATGGTATATGGAATGCCTGCTCGCGGGCTGTATTGCCGCCACGCCTGGCGCAGCACGAACTGGTGCAGGCTGCCTGGGAAGGGATTGACCCTAATTACTTTTGGGATGCCCACGTCCATCTGCTCGGCGTGGGCGACGGCGCCGGTGGTATCTGGGTAAACCCCAGCCAGAGTAGCTTGACTTCGCCGGTTCGCTACTTCTTCCAGAAGATTTACCTGAACGCGAGCTGTGCCGATGTTGAGGGTGAGACCGACGCCCGCTTTTTACAGCGATTACGCGAGTTGCAAGATGGGGTGCCGGTGGGTACCCGCCTCATGCTGCTCGCATTCGACTACTTCTTTGACCAGCGAGGCGAGCGCAGGCTGACACACAGCGCTTTTTACGTTCCCAATTCGTATGCACATACATTGGTAAGTCGCTTTCCCAATCGATTTGAATGGATCGCCTCCATCCATCCCTACCGGCCCGACGCCATCGAGGATCTCAAGCGTGTTAGGTCGCTGGGGGCGCGAGCAGTCAAATGGCTGCCATCAGCGATGGGTATAGATCCATCGTCGCCGCGGTGCGATGCCTTCTACGAGGCTATGGCGCGCCTCAATATACCGTTGTTGAGCCACGCAGGTGGCGAAGTTGCCCTGCCCAGCCATGTCACACAGGATGTAAATAACCCTCTGCGGTTACGGCGGGCCCTCGATCATGGCGTGCGTGTGATCGTTGCCCATTGCGCATCACTCGGTAGTGATATCGATCTGGACAAGGGGCCCGGCGGCGTGCGTGTAAAAAGCTTCGACTTGTTTACACGCATGATGGAAGAGCCGCGCTATGAAAACTTATTGTTCGGCGATATTTCGGCAATTACGCAAACTAATCGGCTAGGGACACCTCTGACGACTGTTGTCACACGAAACGATTGGCATCCTCGACTATTGAACGGGTCTGACTACCCACTACCCGGCCTGCTGCCCATATTTTCATTGCGCCAGATGGTTACCATGGGCTATATCAGCGAGGGTGTAGCCAAAGTCATTTCAGAGGTCCGTCATTACAATCCGCTACTGTTTGACCTCCTGCTGAAACGTCACGTACGCGTAGGTGCTAGTCGGTTTTATGACACCGTGTTTCAGTCTCGCCGCTTCTTCGACAGCACGACTGAAGCGGCGTCTGGGACAACTTCGCACCATTATTCGTAGCCGGGTGGGTGGGGCTGCCTTTATCTCTTAGGAAATAATGCGTTACCCACGGGGGCTCGCTATAATGCGCCGTTGATCTATGCGTGCATTAACCCTATCTGACAAGAGGCGGTGTATTTCCGGAGTTAGCAAGAATGCCAATCTATGAGTATCGATGCGAAGCTTGTAGCCACGAGCTTGAGGCTATCCAGAAGTTCAGCGACGCAGCACTGAGGGATTGCCCGGTCTGCGGCAAATCGAAGCTGAAGAAGCTAGTTTCAGCCGCCGGTTTCCAACTTAAAGGCACCGGATGGTATGTGACTGATTTCAAGGACGGTGGTAGGAGCAAAATGAAAAAAGACTCCGAACCTGAATCCAAGCCTAAGAAGGAAGAAAAAACTAAAGACAAGAAAAAGGCTGGCGATTCTAGTAGTAGTGACGATTAGCGCCGATGAGCCAGATTCGACGTTACCTTATCGCTGGACTTCTCGTCTGGGTTCCGCTCGGGTTCACATTCTTGGTGGTCAAGTTTCTGGTCGACCTGATGGATCGGACACTGCTGTTGCTGCCACTTGGCCTACGCCCTGAAAACTTGTTGGGGTTTAGAATTCCCGGGCTGGGTGTACTACTGACGGTTGTCGTGCTCTTAGTGACCGGTATGATCGCTGCCAACTTGGTTGGTCGCAAACTTGTGCATCTTGGTGAACGCGTGGTGGCTCGAATTCCGCTAGTGCGTTCGATCTATTCGGGCATCAAGCAGGTCATGGAGACGATGTTCTCTGGCGGCGGGAAGTCTTTCCGTAGCGTCGTCTTGATTGAGTATCCACGAAAGGGGCTATGGACGCTGGCATTTTTGACCGGAGAGCAGGGCGCGCCCGCGATAGAAGCTAAAGTCGGAGGTTCAGTGAGTCATCTATTCGTACCGACAACGCCGAATCCCACCTCTGGCTTCTTTTTAGCGGTGCCTACTAATGATGTGATCGCGCTAGATATGACGATAGACGAGGGCATCAAGATGATCATGTCTGCCGGCGTGGTTGTGCCCAAGGAAAGGAAAGATGCGTTGATTGCCGGTGGTGAAAAGAATAAGTGACGTCTATCCTCGCTGGGCCGTCTGACCAGAGGTAGTACAAGAACACGATGCGTAGCCATTATTGTGGACAGGTCGATAAATCCTTAGTCGACCAAGAGGTTACCTTGTGTGGTTGGGTGCATAGCTACCGAGATCATGGCGGGTTGATCTTTATCGACCTGCGAGACTGTGCAGGCATCGTGCAAATCGTGTTCGATCCAGTTGACTCACAAGCATTTGCATTGGCGGAGAGCATCCGTAATGAATATGTACTGCGCGTGACGGGTCAGGTGCGTCAACGTCCGGCCGGGACCGAAAACCCAGGCCTTCATACGGGTCAGGTGGAAGTCGTCGGTGCCCAGCTAGAGATTCTAAATGAGTCGGACGTATTACCGTTTCAACTCGATGAACCAGATGTCGGTGAGGCGGTGAGATTGAAGTATCGTTACCTCGATTTGCGTAGACCAGTCATGCAAGCGAATATCCGTCTACGCCATCGGGTGACGACTACCCTGCGTCGTTTCCTGGAGAAACGGGGTTTCGTCGACATCGAAACGCCGATGCTAACCAAGTCTACACCTGAGGGGGCTCGCGATTATCTGGTACCGGCGCGTACCTATCCTGGTCATTTCTTCGCTTTGCCGCAATCGCCTCAGATTTTCAAGCAGATCTTGATGGTGGCGGGGTTCGAGCGCTATTACCAGATCGTACGCTGCTTCCGCGATGAGGATCTACGCGCCGATCGCCAGCCGGAATTCACCCAGTTGGATATAGAGACATCCTTTATGGACGAAGACGGCATCATGGCGTTGATGGAGGCAATGGTCCGTGATTTGTTCAAGGTGGTGGTCGATACAGATTTACCCGATCCCTTTCCCCGGCTGTCCTATTCACAGGCCCTTGCCCGCTATGGCACCGATCGACCCGATCTACGCAATCTGCTCGAGCTAGTTGACGTTGGCGATCTGATGAAGGATGTCGAATTCAAGGTGTTCTCGCAGCCAGCCAACCGTAGCGGTGGACGGGTCGCGGTGTTACGTCTGCCCGCTGGTGGCAATCTCACCCGCAAGGAGATCGATGACTACACAAACTTTGTCGGCAACCACGGGGCCAAGGGGTTGGCCTACATAAAGGTCAATGACCCCGCTAAAGGGCGTGATGGTTTGCAATCGCCAATTCTCAAGTTTCTGCCTGACCCGGTTGTAAGCGCGATTGTAGAACGTACCGGTGCCCAGGCGGGTGATATGCTGTTCTTTGGGGCTGATCGGGCCGACGTGGTTAATGATGCCCTGGGTGCACTGCGTCTGCGGCTTGGTACCGACATGGGCCTCGTAGAAGGTGGCTGGCAACCGGTCTGGATCGTTGACTTTCCCATGTTTGAATACGACCCAGACGCTAAGCGCTGGATGGCGGTTCATCATCCTTTCACGGCGCCGATAGAAGCGGATGCAGAACACGTGGACATTGATCCCGCCAATGTGATGTCACGCGCATATGATCTGGTCGTCAACGGCAGCGAAATCGGCGGCGGTTCGATTCGTAACCATCGGCTGGATATGCAGCAGAAGGTGTTTGCAGCGCTTGGCATAGAAGAGCAAGAGGCACGCGAGAAGTTTGGCTTTTTGTTGGAGGCTTTGAAGTATGGCGCACCACCACATGGCGGTATTGCTTTTGGTCTCGATCGTATTGTGGCGCTGATGGCCGGTACTGAGTCGATTCGTGATGTAATTGCGTTTCCGAAGACACAAAAGGCGGCGGACCTGATGACCGAGGCGCCAAGCCCTGTCGATGACCGGCAACTACGCGAATTACACATAAAACTACGCAAACCGTCCACGCCGGCGAAACAATAGTTTGCCAGTAGTTATGTCTAAACATAAAAGGCCGGAGTCGGTACTGGTTGTCGTTTACACGCGAGCCGACACAGTATTGTTGTTACAGCGCTCAGACAAAACCGATTTCTGGCAGTCGGTTACTGGCAGTATGAGATGGGATGAAAGCGATCCCGAAGTCACTGCGCGTCGCGAACTCAGCGAAGAAACCGGCCTTGTGGTAAATGATGGCCTACGTAACTGGGAAAAGACCTTCCGATTCCAAATCTTGCCACAGTGGGCGCATCGCTATGCGCCGGGGACGAAAGAAAACCTTGAGCACATGTTTGCGCTGGAGTTGCCGGAGGAAGTGATGATTACCATGAATCCGTTAGAGCACGCAGCGTTTGTTTGGTTGTCATTTGCTGAAGCCTCGCAACGCGTAACGTCGTGGACCAACCGGGAGGCAATCGATTTAATTCAGGCGACGTGCAACTTTGCGGCGTAGCGCCGGGCAAGAGACAGTAGTACTCGTTCACGGCCTGTGGCTGTCAGGCTGGAGTTTGTACGTGTTAGGGCAGCGGTTGACGCGCTACGGATTCGAAGTCTGGCCCTTTGCATACCCTTCGCTTAGCCACAATCTCCTGCAAAACGCGGAGCGTTTACAGCGTTTTTTGGTCCGCTTGGAGCGCCCGCTAGTGCACCTGGTTGGACACAGCCTTGGGGGTATTGTCATTCGAGCGCTGTTTCATCAGCACCCAGAGCAGCCACCGGGCCGCATCGTAACGCTGGGTTCGCCCCACGGCGGTAGTTACTCGGCATCGGCGCTGGTACGGACCGCGCTTGGGCGTAAGATTACGGGGCGCTCTATGCAACAGCTTTTGGCGGGCATGCCGACGCACTGGCGGCCGGTAGACCGAGATATTGGGGTGATCGCCGGTGACATTAGCATCGGTATGGGGCGATTGTTTCTACGGCTACCACGACCCAATGATGGTGTCATCTCGGCGGCGGAGGCCGAGTTGCCAGGCGCCACCGACACCATTACGTTGCATGTATCCCACACCGCAATGGTGGTGTCGTCACAGGTTGCGCATCAGGTGTCTTGGTTTGTGAAACATGGGCGCTTTCAAATGGACCGTTGACGTTGGTTGCTGGCCCCGCCATAGCTGCGGGTCAGCTATGCCCCGAGCGGGCGTTTCGACCGGCCCCTTATGCCGCTTGTCTGTCCGTTGTGGCCCCGGTTGGGGTCAATTAGCGCTAGTGGTAAACTGCCGCCGGCCACTTTGGAGCCTCAGGCATACCCGATATAGCAAGCATATCTATGGCCGGCCATAGCAAATGGGCCAATATCCGTTTCCGAAAAGGCGCGCAAGATGCCCGGCGTGGCAAGCTTTTCACCAAATTAATCCGCGAGATTACTGCTGCCACCCGTTTTGGTGGGGAAGATCCGGCAGGTAACCCGAGATTGCGAACCGCCATCGATAAGGCGATGGCGCAGAATATGCCTAAGGACAACATCGAGCGCGCCATCAAACGCGGCGCCGGCGATCTCGATGGCGTGAACTATGAGGACGTGCGGTACGAAGGCTTTGGGCCGGGAGGCGTAGCCATACTTGTCGAGTGCACGACCGACAATCGAAACCGCACCGTCGGTGAGATGCGCCATGCGTTCACCAAGCATGGTGGTAATCTCGGTACCGATGGTTCGGTCGCCTATCTATTTAACAAGCAAGGTATACTCAGTTTTCCTGCCGACCTCGACGAGGAAGCGATCATGGAGGCGGCGATATCGGCAGGCGCTGAAGACGTCGTGACCAATGACGATGGGACACACGACGTCATCACGACGCCGCAAAGCTTTGAAGCCATCCGCGATGCCATGAAGGCCAGCGGGTTTGCACCAGAGATGGCGGAAGTGACCCAGCGCGCATTTACCGCGGTGCCGCTGTCTGGTGAAGATGCGGAAAAGACATTACGGCTTTTAGAGATGCTTGAGGATTTGGACGATGTGCAGAACGTCCACACCAACGCTGACTTTCCAGAAGAGTTGGCGAAACAACAGCAGGTCTGAAAGATACGCAAGACCCATGGCCACATTCCCTGGGATACTCATCTAAGTGATGCGCGTGCTGGGCATTGATCCAGGCTCCCGCATTACTGGGTTCGGAATGATCAACGTCGCAAGCGACGGTGGCCTAACGTATGTCGATAGTGGTTGCGTGCGTACCGAGGGCAGCAGTCAATCACAGCGTCTGAAGACCATCTATGATGGAATTTCTGCTGTCATCACCAGCTACGTTCCCGACGTACTGGTGGTCGAAAAAGTTTTTATGGCTAAGAATGCGGACTCGGCACTTAAGCTGGGGCAGGCCCGTGGCGTAGCGATCTGTGCCGGGATCAATCATGAACTGGAGGCGATGGAATATACCGCATTACAAATCAAGCGTGCAGTGGTTGGTAATGGTCAGGCACGAAAGCAACAAGTCCAACATATGGTAAAGGTATTGCTTGGTTTGTCCGGCACGCCGCAGCCAGATGCCGCCGATGCGCTTGCCTGCGCGATTTGCCACGCACATTATGCGATGGGCCGTGCCGCGGTAACCCGTGGACTAGGGCGACGCGCGAGGGCAGTTTGATGATCGGTAGGCTACGAGGAAAATTATTGCACAAGGCACCGCCATCACTATTATTGGATGTCGCGGGTGTGGGTTACGAACTGGAAGCGCCGATGACGACCTTTTACGATCTTCCGGCCATGGGAAAGGACACGACCCTGTACACGCACATGGTGGTGCGCGACGATGCGCAGCTGTTATATGGATTCAGCCGCGAAAGCCAACGCCGATTGTTTCGCAGTCTCCTTAAGATAAGCGGTATCGGGCCGCGGGTGGCCTTGGCCATCTTGTCCGGCTTATCGGAAGAGGAGTTCATGCATTGTATCAGTAGCGAGGATGTGGCGCGGCTGAGCCAAACCCCCGGTATCGGCCGCAAGACCGCGCAGCGTTTGGTAATGGAAATGCGTGATAAGGTGTTTGTCGGCCACGATGAGGTTGAACTGGCAGATATTCGTGCCGGCACTGCAAAACAAGATCCGGTTGGCGAGGCGGTCAGCGCACTAGTGGCACTTGGCTATAAGCCCAACGAGGCCAGTCGCGCCGTTCATGGTGTGGCCCCCAGCGGTATGACAACCGAAGAAATCATTCGTCGGGCGCTTAAGGCGGCCGCAGGATAAGAATGTGATTGAATCCGATCGTCTCGTTTCCGCCCATGTCCTGAGTACACCCGAAGACGCGAACCAAGAACCTGGCTTACGGCCACTAACCCTTAGCGAGTACATCGGGCAAGCACACGTGCATTCGCAGATGGAGGTCTTTATTCCAGCCGCGCGTAAGCGTGGTGAGGCCATGGATCATGTACTGCTATTCGGCCCGCCAGGTCTTGGTAAAACAACGCTCGCGCACATCATTGCTAATGAGCTTGGCGTAAACCTGCGGCAAACGTCAGGGCCGGTACTCGAGCGTCCCGGCGATTTAGCGGCGCTGCTGACTAACCTGCAACCTAAAGACGTACTATTTATCGACGAAATCCATCGCCTGAGTCCAGTGGTTGAAGAGATCCTCTATCCCGCCTTGGAGGATTATCAATTGGATATTGTGATTGGCGAGGGCCCGGCCGCACGTGCGATTAGGCTAGATTTACCACCGTTCACCTTGATTGGTGCGACGACTCGTGCCGGTCGTCTAACTTCGCCGCTGCGTGACCGCTTCGGCATTATTCAGCGCTTGGAATACTACACAGCGGAAGAACTTGGCAAGATAATTAATCGATCTGCGACCATTCTCGACGTGCCGGTAGAACCGGAAGGGGTATCGGCCATTGCACATCGTGCGCGTGGTACGCCACGTATTGCTAACCGGCTATTGCGTCGGGCGCGTGATTTCGCACAAGTTAAAGGAAACGGGCGTCTTACCCAGGAGAGTGCGGAGATGGCGTTAGCCCTCCTGGACATCGATGAAAGCGGTTTTGACATGCTGGACCGCAAGTTGTTACGCACGGTAGTGGAAAATTTTGCCGGTGGGCCGGTGGGCATCGATAGCCTGGCCGCCGCTGTCGGCGAGGAACGCGGCACCATTGAGGATGTCGTCGAACCATATCTGATTCAGCAGGGATTCTTGATGCGCACGCCGCGTGGACGTACGGCGACGCCCAAGGCCTGGCAGCATTTTGGCCTTGCGGTTCCACAGAGCCAGGATCATCGACAAGCCAGTATTTTCGAAAGTAACTAACCCAAACTCGATGTACAGGCGTTTATGATTGAATCGGAGCAGTCCAGGCAGGGGACTTTTTCCATACCGATACGTGTCTATTACGAAGACACCGACGCGGGTGGGTTGGTGTACTACGCCAACTACCTAAAGTTCATGGAGCGGGCGCGCACGGAATGGCTGCGGGGGTTGGGATTCGAACAGGATGCGTTGTCGGTGGAGGAGGGTGTGATATTCGCAGTGCGCGCGGTTAAAGTGGATTTCTATAAGCCCGGACGGTTTAATGACTTGCTTCAGGCAACCGTGAACATACGCCGGCGCGGCGGTGCCAGTCTGACCCTGAAGCAAGAAGTTCAGCGAAACTCTACTACGCTTTGCGAGGCAGAGGTTAAGCTGGCGTGTTTGGATGCGCAGTCTCTTTTACCACGCTCGATTCCCAATCGTGTTGTCTTGCAACTAGATACGGTGATCCTATCTTGAGTATCACAACCTCAGTCGACGCGATCGTATTGTTTACTCTAATAAAGCAAGCGAGCCTATTAGTACAGTTGGTTATGTTGATGTTGGTGTTGGCTTCTTTAATTTCGTGGTACTTCATTATCAGCAAGTGGTTCGTGTTCCAGTCAGCGGCACGTACCGCGGATCGTTTCGAACAGCGCTTTTGGTCGGGCGGTAATTTGAACCAAATGTACTCTGAACTCAGTCGTGGGGGCGTTATGCCCGAGGGAATGGCGAGCGTCTTTGTCGATGGCTTTAGGGAATGCAAGCGACTTACCAAACCGGCCAGGATCCAGCCCGGCGACATCATGGAGGGTGTACAGCGGGCTATGCGCGTGGCGTTGTCGCGCGAAATCGATTTCCTCGAAACCCATCTACCTTTCCTAGCCACCGTCGGATCCATTAGCCCGTATGTGGGGCTGTTTGGGACGGTGTGGGGCATCATGAACTCGTTTATCGCTTTGGGATCGCTGCAACAGGCCACCATCGCCCATGTGGCGCCCGGCATTGCTGAGGCCCTCATTGCCACCGCTATGGGTCTGTTCGCGGCGATACCGGCGGTCATCGCCTATAATCAGTATTCGACGCGGGTGGAACGCTTGGTGACCCGATACGAGATCTTCATGGACGAGTTTTCCAGCATCGTGCAACGACAGGCGTTGGTCCCGAAGGCCTAGGCGTGGAACCGTATCGCGTCCGTCGTAAAAAGCTCATGAGCGAGATTAACGTCGTCCCCTACATCGACGTCATGCTGGTATTATTGGTGATTTTTATGATCACAGCGCCACTGCTCAGCCAAGGCGTGAAAGTGGAATTGCCGGAGACAGTGGCCAGCCCAGTGTCTAGCAAGGATTCGGAAACCCTGGTGGTGACGGTCGACAAGAAGGGCCAATACTATCTCGACGATCGCAAAATCAAACCGGCTGCCTTGCGCAAGAAAGTTGCTGGGGTCATGCGGTTGCGACCACAGACGCCGATTTTGGTCCGAGGCGATCGTCGTGTGCCCTACGGTAAGGTCGTTGAAGTAATGGCCCTTCTAAAGGCGGCGGGGGCACCGAGTGTCGGCCTAATCACACAACCTATCTTGAAGAACTAAGGTGCGGCGACTCCGGGCTCGTAAAACGCCGGGTAGGTTTAGGGCGCTTATCCTTGCCATAGCAGTGCATCTCGTGGTGGTGGCGATCGCGGTGGTGGCTTTTCGTTGGCCAAGCGAGCCAAGCCCGGGCGCTGATATCGTCAAAGCAGTCGTGGTTGATGATACCGAGGAGCTGAAGAAGCAAGAGGCGAAGCGCAAGAAAGCGGCGGCGAAGAAGAAGGCCGAGGCGAAGCGCAAGAAGGCGGCGGCGAAACGCAAGAAGGAAGAGCAGAAGCGCAAAGCCAAGACGGAACGTAAGCGCAAGGAAGCGGAAAAGAAACGACTGGCGGAACAGAACGCCAAGGAAGAAGCGGCGCGAAAACGCAAAGAAGAACAACAGAGGACAGCAGAGGAGCGACGTCTTGAAGAGGAAAGACGCCTGTTGGAGGAAGAACGTAGACGCGAGGAGGAGGAAGAACGTCAGCGCATAGAAGCCGAGCGACAATTGGCCGAGTCACTTGAGGCCGAGGAGCGCGAGCGCAGGGCAGCGGCTGAGGCCGAGGAGCGCGAGCGCAAGGAGGCAGCCCGTAAAGCGCGTGCGTTGACCGTGGCCGAAAAGTATAAACTCCTTATTCGTCAGAAGGTTAGCCGAAACTGGGCGCGCCCGCCGGGCGCCCAGAGGGGATTGCAATGCACGGTGCGAGTAAGGCTCGTGCCCAGCGGTGATGTGCTCCAGGTGACGGTCGCCAAAACTAGTGGCGACGAGCAATTCGACCGTTCGGTGGAAAATGCGGTATATAAGGCGTCGCCACTGCCGTTACCAGGAGACAGGGATCTTTTCGAGTACTTTCGCGAGATCGAGTTCATATTCAACCCCGAGGATTAACGGAGCTATTCAGTCACGATGTTTAAGCATCTTATTTACTATCTTTTAATCACGAGCGTAGGTGCTTGGAGTACAAGCGTCCACGCCGTTTTGACTATTGAAATTACTCAAGGAACGGATGTAGGCATCCCGGTAGCTATTGTGCCGTTTAGTGTTGAGGGTCAGGTGAAACCAGTGCACGATGTGGCCGCCATCGTCGCTGCTGATCTCGCCCGCAGTGGCCGCTTCTCTCTGATCCCGAAACAGGATTTTCTCTCGACGCCGCATCGAAATAGTGAGGTCATATTTAAGGACTGGCGTATCGCGAAGGCAGAGGCGTTGGTAATTGGTACTGTACGCCAGCGCAGTGCCAATCAGTTCGAAGTCACATTCCGACTCTATGATGTGTTTCGCGAACACCAACTTGCCGGTATTCGGTATTCGGTGAGCTCCGACAAGTTGCGAGCGGTAGCACACCAGATCGGCGACGTGATCCATGAAAAACTTACTGGCGAACGGGGTGCTTTCAATACGCGCATCGCGTATGTCACCAAGGAAGATGGGCCCACCGGCATCACCTATAAGCTCCAGGTGGCAGACTCGGATGGCTATAATGCGGTAACGATTCTCAAGTCGCGGGAATCGATATTGTCACCGGCTTGGTCGCCCGATGGCACCAAAATCGCGTACGTAGCGTTTGAACAACGACAATCTAAAGTCTTCATTCAGGGTGTCACCGATGAATCTCGCGAGTTGATTGCTGGTTTCCCGGGCATCAACGGTGCCCCCGCTTGGTCGCCAGAGGGCAGGCGTCTGGCATTGACGTTATCGAAGGATGGGAACCCCGAGATCTATGTGCTCGATCTCGATACCAAACGTTTGCAGCGGCTGACCAAGAACCGCGTGATCGATACTGAACCTGCCTGGTCGCCCGACGGGCGTGATATCATCTTCACCTCGGATCGCGCCGGTAAGCCGCAGATCTATCGGATGAAGGTCGGCGGGCGCAGAATCGAACGCGTCACGTTCGAGGGTGACTCAAACGCGCGGGCATCATATTCGGCGGATGGAGAAATGATTACCCTCGTCACTTCGTTTCAGGGTAAGTACCATATTGGTGTGTTGCGACTCAAAGACAAGGTACTGCAGGTGTTGTCGGACACGTCACTTGATGAATCGCCAAGTTTTGCGCCCAACGGTCGCATGATACTTTATGCTACTGCTGTGCGGGGCCGGGGTGTGCTGGCATCGGTGTCTTCGGATGGGCGAGTACGACAATTGTACAAGCTCGAGGAAGGCGATGTTCGAGAGCCGGCTTGGTCGCCCTATAATCGTGAACTAGCCTTAAAGGAGTAATGCTATGAAAAATCTTTATTATATTGTGTTGGCGCTGGTCTTCGCCGTCGGTGTGGCCGCCTGTGGAGGCGGTGCTTCGGTCAAAGATGCGCCGGTCGATGAGCAAAGCACGAGCAGTGCCGAAACGGGTACGGCCGATAGCGGTAGTGCGACAGGAGAGAGTATCAGTGAGGAGAGCACGCAGATGGTGGCAATGGCAGGGGAAAGGCCCACTGTGATGCGTGTGCATTTCGAATTTGACAGCAGTGCGATCGATAGTGAATCGCAGGCGCTTATCGAAGCCCATGCCGCCTATCTCGCAGATAACCCCGATGTGTTACTTGGCCTTGAGGGCCATGCCGATGAGCGCGGCACACGCGAGTACAATCTAGCCCTAGGCGAGCGCCGGGGGCAGGCGGTAAGACGCATCTTGCGGTTGTTGGGTATCGACGGTCAGCGACTAACCGCCACATCCTATGGCGAGGAAAATCCTATCGCGACCGAACACAATGAATCTGCCTGGCGGCTAAACCGGCGAGTCGAGTTCATGTATTAATCATATGCTGATTTCGCGGGCAATGAAGACAATCATCACGGCAGCCTGGCTGGTTGCCGTGGGGTTGTCGCCAATACCGGTGGTCGCGCAACTCTCGCAGGATACGGCATTGGAGTTGCTGTCGCAGATGGAAGCGATGCAGGCGGAGTTGCGTCAGCTCCGCAACAAGACTGAGTTACAAGGCCACGAGTTAGAACTTTTGAGTACTAGGCAGCGCGAACTGTTACGCGATCTCGATCGACGACTAACCAACGTCGAGCGCGGCGCTGCCACGCAAACGACGCGGGTCCAGCCCACGGAGCCGACCCAAACGCAAACCGCGGCGGTACAAGCGCCTGTTACCATGCCATCGACTTTGCGGTTAACCGCCACGGCTGAGGAGCAGCAGCAGTACGAGGCAGCGTTCAATCTCTTAAAGCAAGGGCTTTATTCGCGTGCCAGTCAGACGTTTCGGGTGTTTATTCAAAGATACCCGACCAGCCCGTTGGCAGGGAATGCGCAGTACTGGGCGGCCGAAGCGAATTATGTCATACGCAACTTCGGGCTCGCGCTGAAGGAGTTTGACCGTGTGGTCAAGGAGTATCCGGAAAGCCCCAAGGTGGCCGACGCCTTGTTGAAGATTGGTTACAGCTACTATGAGATCGGCACCTGGGAGAAGGCGCGTCAGGCACTGACTGATGTCATGGTCCGTTTTCCGAATACGACTGTCGCCAAACTCGCACAGATTCGTCTGACTAAGATGGACGAAGAGGGTCGATAACGCACCCCCTCCCTAACCCTCCCCAATGATTGGGGAGGGCATGATGGCAACAGATGTTGTCCCTTCCCGCTAGTCGAGGAGGACAGGGGAAGGGTATAATCCTGCTGCCTTTTTTGCCTCCGATTGTACACACGGGCCGTTAGCTCAGTTGGTAGAGCATCTGACTTTTAATCAGGTGGTCGCAGGTTCGATTCCTGCACGGCCCACCAATAATCAACAAGTTACTTACCATTTCAAAAACGCACTGCCTAATAAATCACCGATTGCCTAATATTTTTGGCCTGAGTCGGGTCACCCTGCGTGGTCCCCGGCGCTATGCGCGTGTGTGAACAGCGAAAAGATTGACGAGGAACAGCTATGGGCGTTTTATTGGTAACTGGGTCAACTAGCAACTGTGTTTATTGAGATTATCTCAACCTCTCGCAAAACAGCCGAGAAAGTTACTATGACCACCGGCTTTCTATTCTTTTCTTAAAGTGGATGTCTTATTAGTTGTTATTAGTAGGTTTGGTTCAAGAGGAGAGCAACCACTACCATGGCAATGATATCTTTTTCGTCCTGAGACAACTTCTTATTCAGCCATACTGGTCCTTCATTACTTATGACGTCAACACCTGCAATAATCGTCTGCCTTAAATAAAAATAGTAACCTGTGTACTGATCCATAGCTAGAGATGAACCTTCGATTTTATTAATTGCAGTAACCTTAATCGTTTGTGATCCAATATTAATACTCCCTGTGGCTGTGCCAGACGTTTCCCCTTTGATACTGAATTTCCATCCTGATGCGGAGGTACTTCCGCTGTCTATTGGAACGAAAGTACAGTTTATATCAGCATGGAATCCGCCTGAAATTATGCCAAACTCCCAATTTCCCTTTTTTGCTTTACAATCCCCATGCCAAGTACTTTTACCCTTAAATTGATAGGTATAGTCCTGGCCTTTTTTCTTTTTTCCAGCCCTATGTTTTCCAAAACTGATGAATCGGCCGGAGGAATTGATAAAGCCCCGAGAAATTTTAGTTGCCTTATAAGGGCCAAACACCAGGTCGCCGCCTGAGAAAGCCCTCGGCCGCTCAGTTATTTTATATTTCTCAGAATCGACTTCCAGGCCAGGATGCATTGCCATTTTTGCAGTAGAGCAGGAAGTGAGCACAGCCACACCTAGACAAAAAATAATCCGAAAAAACACATCAATCTCCTCATGAACTAATAAAGTTTTACGACTTCAAATAATTTCGAACGTTTCTATTAAATGATCCATGGGGCCTACCGCCCCTCTGACCACTCATTTAACGTTAGCACAATCGCATTTAAGCGCCAGCGAGTAGCAATTGTGGCAAGCTAAGCGGGACAATGATGCAGATCTCGCAGGTGGTGGCGAATCAGTTCAACAAACAATAATGAGGGGCTTACATGAACCTAAATCCACTAGCAACCGCACCCTTGGCTATGATCGGACTCAGCCAAGTGTCGCAGGCTCGGACTGCGCTCCAACCTACGCCTCAGGAAACGCACTTCCGAGTGGTGCAGGAGTTCTGTAAGGGCCAAGCTAAGGGCGCAGCTACCTCTGACAAGAGCAACACGAAGAGCTACATCGTGTGCATGAGCCAACATGCGAAGAGGGCCTTCTTATGATTTCCCTCAAAGAGTTCAAGGATTACTATAAGCGTCTGGATGAGATGATCGCCGAAAGCTCGCCGTGGTGCCCGCGTCAGCACCAATGGCCAAACCGTCAATAACCAGCTTCGAGAGCTGCGCGAAGTTGCCAAGCGTTACCCTTTAGTCATGAATATTTTGGAGAAAAACCGCAAAGCCTTCGAAGCCCAAGCAATCCGGTTTAGCCCTGACGGCAAGACCTTCGCCGATGATGAAGAGCTTCGCTGGATGTTGGCGGATTTGCCAATGGCACCGGAGCTAAAAGCGCTTGACGTAGCCGCCGGAACCGGTGAGTTTGCACGTGCAATGGCCGTTCACGTGTCAAATGTGACGGCAGTGGATGCCACTGAAGCGATGCTCGCAAAGGGAAGGGATTTCGTTCGTGAGAACGCCATTAAAAACGTGGAATTTCGCAAAGGCGTTGCAGAGGATTTGGCCTTTGACGACGCCACATTTGATATCGTGGCTTGCCGCTACGCGTTTCATCATTTTGGAGATCCGAAGCCAGTGCTTTCAGAGATGGTTCGAGTCTGTAAATCACAAGGATTTATCATTACCGTCGATATAGTTGTCCCCGATGATGAAACGGCGACGGCGTATAACTACTATGAGCGGTTAGTGGATGATTCTCATGCACGCTGTCTCGGCTTTGGCGAATTTCAGTCGCTTTATGGGCTTTTTGGCTTGGAGATCCATTCGGCGAAATGCCGCGAGGTCGAAGAATCAGTAACGGCTTGGATGAATTTCGCGCTAACGCCGGAAGAACGCCGAAAGGTGATACTTGGAGCGATCCAGGAAGAACTAGAGGCTGGAACCAAGACAGGTCTTTCCCCTTATAGAAAGGGCGCAGAGCTGTATTTCAAACAAAAGTGCGCAGTATTGGTTGGAAGAAAGAGCTAAACCCAGAAGCCTACACAAAGGAAGAACTCGCGGTCTTACATAGCCAGATCGTGTCTAATCTCGAACAGGCGTGGGAGCTATTAGGTGGGAGCGAGGATCAGCTAACGGGTACGATGATGCAGATTTCGCAGGTGGTGGGGCGGGGGTTTAAGGATCAACAACGAGAAAAATGAGATGAACGGCGACGTGGAGAAGTTTGTCAATGACATGTTTGATGATGGCTTTCGTGAAGTCGAGAAAGGAATTTACGTGAAAGGGTCCCGGGGGGCCGTACGTGTAGTCGATACGCGGCAATTGCCATTCAAAACCCGCTTGATGTATCCCACCGGGCGAACAGGGGCGGAAGAGGTGTTAGATCCGTCCGCGACGAGTTACCGTGCTTGGATTCGCACTGCAACCGCCGGGCAAGCGGCGGCCGACTTTAGTTTCAAGATTGTCCGTCTCGTCATTGTTGGGGCGATCGTTATCGGTGTTTTGTATTTCCTTCGGTTAATAGCCAGGTAAGATCGGAATGATGGTGTGGGG
>Ga0209980_10000309_pt1 | contig 26037 bp, 26 predicted proteins | sample CR02metaG_FD_183611 | JGI IMG/M metagenome (GOLD analysis project Ga0209980, IMG submission 183611) | Deep subsurface microbial communities from Mariana Trench to uncover new lineages of life (NeLLi) - CR02 metaG (SPAdes) (version 2) | ecosystem: Environmental > Aquatic > Marine > Ocean trench...
AAGGGATTCCTCCTACAAAACTATAGGTGAGTAAATATTAACTTAACTATCTTTCTTTCTGAAATAACTTAAAAAAGTATTCAAACCATTATTTAATGCAGTAATTTCTTGTATGAATGACATTACTGGACCTTCAATACCTCTTCTAACTTTATCTTCAAATTGAAGAATTGTATCAACTCTATCTTTAATGCTTAGCACAACATTTTTAGAAATATCCACATGTGCTTTCGCATTTCCGGTAATTTCTTTAAGATTATCTGAGAGTTCATTTGTAGAAATTAAGAGAGGTTGTAAATTTTTGGAGAGCTCGTTTATATCCGCCTGCATTGCATTAATCGCATTTGAAATTTTCCAAATATAATATATTAAAGCAATGCACAGTGCAGTAGCCGCAATTATCAAGACTACAAGAAGGATATCAATCAAAACCAATTTTAATTATTCTTTGTTTTTTTATAAGCATCAACACCTGCTTTAATAGCAGTTCTTACCTGACTTGTTTTCTGATCAACTTTTTCTTTACCTGTTTTTACGAATATATCAGTTTTCGATCTTGCCTCTTCTAAAACTTTCTCAGCATCTTTAATGAGTTCATCGGATTTGGCTTTTGCATCTTTAATTAACTTCTCTGATTTCTTCTTGCCGTCATTTATAAGGTCTATAGCTTTATCTTTTGCTTCGGCAATATATTTATCAGCTTCGTCCAGGTAATCATCCGATTTAGTTCTGATTTCTGCTCGAAGTTCTTTACCTGTTTTAGGTGCGTATAACAAAGCTAATGCAGCACCGAGCGCACCACCTGTTATAAATCCTATTAGAACACCTTTACCTAAATGATTTTCTTGTGCCATTTTTCAACTCCTTTTAATTCAATAATTTAAGGATATAAAATATACCAATAGGGCTTTAGATAATCAAGAAAAGTGCTTATTCCTAACTATTTCAGCCCTATCGCAAATTTACAACCCAACAAAAATTAAAAATAATTAACAATTAATTCACTATTACAAATTATTAACTGAATCTATGGTAATTTTACCAAACCTTTTTTGATAGATCGAAACGCTTACAATACCTACAAGCACCGCAAACCAAAGTGTTACAACTCTAACAATAAAAGTAGTTGTAACAGCTACACTGTTGGCTACTCCCTTTTTTACTAAAAGATAAGTGAGTGAACCTTCCGTAACACCAAGACCTCCGGGCAGCATTGACAACGCACCAATTATTGTAGCAAATGCATAACTGAATGACGCCCAAAAAAATCCAAAGTCGATACCGAAATTTAATAGAATTAGATGATATCCCAAACATTCAAATAACCAGGCGATAAGACTAACTATTGTCATCGTAAACAGCGGTATGGGGCGAAGTAGTTGATATGAACTTTCATAAGCATGATGAATGTTTGTGAGGTGTTTTTTTAGAAATGAAAACCGCTCCAAATAATTAAGAATTGAAAGGGATATTTTTTTATTACTTATTATAAAAATCAAAATGATGAAAAAGGCAGTTATACCTAACGCGAGTTTAAGTCCGTAATCGAAAGTATATGCACCAATTATAGCTATTAGTAATAACGATAAAAAATCTGTTATCCGTTCTGCAAATATTACAGGTGCAGTTCTGCTTACCGGAACATTTGTTACTTCTTTAACAAGATATGATTTTAACAACTCGCCAACTTTTCCAGGTGTAATGCTCATTATTAAGCCGGACATAAATATTGAAAGCGAATCTAATTTTTTAATCTTTACATTAATTACAGATAAGTAATAATCCCATTTAAAGAACCTTGTAAAATAATTTAGGAAAGATAATAACAACAGTATTGGAAGAAGCATCCAGTTAAATTCCGCAAAAGCAGAAATAACTTTTTCATAATCCGCATAAATAGTAAATGCTAAATAAAATATCCCCGCAATTATCAAGGAGAAAAGAATCTTCTTTTTTAACTTATTGAACATTCTATATTATTTTTATTAACGTTTGATATACTTTGGTTAAGGGTAAACCAACCACATTGTAATAACAGCCATTAATCTTCTTAATAAATACAGCACCAAAATCATCCTGAATACCATACGCACCAGCTTTATCCATTGGGCTTCCCGATTTAATATAACCATCAATTTCTTTTGCAGTCAGCTTTCTGAATTCAACAAAAGTTTTTTCATAATCGGTTAATAACATTTTATTCTCTGAATTATAAATTGAAAAGCCCGTATAAACTGTGTGAACTTTTCCGCTTAGATTTTTTAAGAATCTTTTAGCTTCTTTTTTATCTTTTGGTTTCCCTATTACTTTTCTGTTCAATACAACTATTGTATCGGCTGTAATTATTATACCATGATTTACTTTTTGCCTGGCAATTTCCAATTTTTCTTTTGAAAGTCTTTTGACGCTTACTGAAGGTTTTTCTCCCGGTTTAATCTTTTCTTCCATATCAACTGTAAATGATTTGAAGTTAAGATTAATTTGTTTCAGTAGTTTTCTTCTTCTCGGAGATTTGGATGCCAGATAGATTTGAAGGTTAGCTTTTATCATTAAATTTTCCTAAAACTGTTCCGGGATAATAATGCTCAAGAATATTTTTATAATCAATTCCCAATCTCGACTGCCCAATTGCTCCCCACTGGCATAGCCCTACACCATGCCCAAATCCTTTCCCCGTAAAACTAATATTTCCGTTCCCCATTACTTTAACATTAAACATTGTACTCCATAGAGAAAGATTTCTTTCGGGCGTTCTTATCTTTGAACGAATTTCATTTCCATAAAGATGAATTTCTTTTCTACCGCTTCTGCTATCTATAGTAATTTCAAGATCGTTAACTCTTCCCGATTCAAATCTACTTTCAATCCTGATATCATCAATGCCATAATTTTTATTATTAATTAGTTTTGCATTATAAAGCTGTTTAATAAACTGCGACTCAGTATAAACTTCTTTCCATTTATAACGAGGAGATATATTACAGTAGGGCTCTCCCCCGTCCTTAACAGAGGTTAAATACGGTAGATGATATTGAGAGAAAACATTTTCAACATTTTCACTAAAACCACCGCAAGTGGAATGATAATAAATGGTTGCCGGTTTATCATCATAAACTAAAATTATGCCTTCCGTTGCATCACATGCTTTATTAGAAATTAATTCTTCAGCAGATTGTCCTCCATAAACCTGATCTCTTGTATCGGGATAAATATCAAACAGCCCATTGCCTTTATTCATCTTTTTTAATGCGTAAGTTCGCACACAAATTGCAAATGCTTTTAGTGCATCATAATTTTCATTTCCATTGCCTAAAGGCATCTCCTTAGCAATAACTCCTTTAACGTAATCCTCAAGATTTATGAAGTTAACAATATCCACAAAGTTACCAAACGCAGTTATTCTTAAAATACCCTTATATGTTTTACCGCTTAATTTTATCAGTTCACCATCAGCAGGAACAAGTTGAAAATACTTTCCCGCAAAATTTTTTCTTCCAACTTTAACATTTAACTTATGAGAATTTGCATAGAACTGAATATTATCTCCCTTATTGATCTCTGCAATTTTATTTTTTTCATTTAAAAGATAAACTTTATTCGATAAGGTAATATTTAGTGTGTTTGGTTTTTCATCTAACAAAACTCTTACTGAGTTAAATACAGATTCATATTCTTCTTCATAATCATTCTTATAATCTTCTTCATAATCTTTCTCATAATCTTTCTCATAATTTTTTTCATCTGAAGTAAATCTTTTGGACCCTGAACAATTAATAAATAGAATGGAAGTACTAAAAAGTAAATAGAATAAAATACGAGCTTTTAAAATGCTTGAATAAGTTACATTAAAAATTGGTTGTATTGATTTTAGAAATGTTTTAAGATAAGGGAAAAAGATAGTACGCAACGAAATACTTTACCTGAACATTGCTTTAATACTACCCCACGTACGTTTTACACCCGATACGTTATGTGAAACAGTTACTTCGGAAGAATATGATACAGTTCCATCATTATCCAAAATTTTCAAACGATACTTAAACACAAGGTCTTCAGTTTTGTATGCGGATTCATCAAGATAGGAATAAAAGGAATTGTTACCCTGAGGCTCAATGGTTCCAATCTCAATGTACGGACTTTGAGGAGTCTTTCTTTCGATAATGAAATTCTGCAGATTTACTTCTTCTGAGGTTTTCCATTCGAGACGTACATTCTCACCTTCACTGTGCCCTTGAAAATAATCCAAGAAAGCACCAGCATAAACAGCAACTGCTAAAAACAATATCAAAAAAAGATTAAGTATTCCTTTTTTCATACCCAAAATATATTCCTTTGTTACAACTTTGTCAAGACGATTAACCACTCTTAAAAATTTACTTTTATTCATTTTTTGAGTGATTTCGCAGTAAGAGTTATTATCAGTTCTCATGTATTTTTTAAAAATCAACGTAAAAATAGAATTTTATTTTTTTTCAATCGGTATTTTTGTAAACCAATTTCCAGAATTGAACTTAATGTACATCATAGTTGAGTACGCTATTATATAGACAGGAAGTGCTACCCACGCCCAGGTAAACCCCAAACCGAGATAAACTCCCAGGAAATAAGACAGCGGTACGAAAATTAGCAAATTAGCAATTACCTCCCCTTTCATAACATACATTGTTCTACCGGCTGCTTGCAATCCGTTTGCTAAAACTATACCAACTCCGTAAAATAATTGGGTAAATCCCGCAATTCTTAATGCAGGTTTTGCCATTTCAATAATCGATTGATTGTTTGTAACAATCAATAAAACATATTGCGGAATTAATATAAAAATTATACCAAGTATTGCTGTGTAAATTGTTGCAACTTTTGCAGTTTCAAATCCATATATCTTGGCTAAATTGTATTTACCGGCACCTAAATTATTTCCTATTAAAGTTTGCACGGCAATACCAAAACCAAAACAAGGAAGAAATGAAATGAAAAGTGTAGAAATGATTGCTTGTGTAGCTGCTTGTTCAACTGTTCCAATCAATCCAATTATAGCAATAAAACTTAAAAAGCCAATTAGAATAAATACGTTTTGGAATGAAACAGGAAGCGATATTTTAAATATTGCTGAAATAATATTTTTATCGATTTTTAAATTTTTAAAGTTTTGAAATCTTTTTCTGTAAGAAGGGAGAAGAATTATAAAAAGGTAGAACATCGGATCGAATACGGTTGCAAAGGTTGAACCTAATCCTGCGCCAGCTAAACCCATTCGCGGAAAACCAAATTCTCCATAAATAAGGATGTAATTAAAAATAATGTTTAACAGATTTGTTACAACACCTGAAATCATAAATATTTTAGTTTTACTAATACCAAAGAAAAAGCCACGATAAGAAACGGAAATGAGGAAAAAAGGAATACCAAGAAATCTGTAAAAGATATAATCACTTGCATAATCGCCTACTATCGGATCAGTAGCAAAAAGATGTGCAATTGGATTTGCAAAAAAAACGCCCACAGCGGCAACAATAATCCCGATTACCAAAGCAATGAGTATTGAGTTGTTCAAAGTTATTCCACAACTTATGTAATCTGCCTGCCCATATTTCCTTGCAACAATAACATGAATGCCAGTTGCAAGACTTGAAAAGAAACTGATAAGTGCCCAAGTTGCCAGAACACCAATTCCCATAGCTGCGAGAGCATAAGTAGCTTCATCCAATCGTCCAACCATAGCTGTATCAACTAACGAAACAACCATCTGTGATGATAATCCGGCAATTGCAGGTAAGGCTACTCTTAATATTTTCTTATAATAATTTTTATGAGGTAATAAATTCATTTGTAAAATATTTTGGGATCGAGATCCAGAACGTCATTTTAAGTTAAAATGTTTTTAATCAATTGCTGAACACTAAACTAGTAAGGAAATAAATTATATAACAAACAAAAGGCGTTGATATTTTCTTCAACGCCAAAATAAAGTGGAGCTAGGCGGGTTCGAACCGCCGACCTTCTGACTGCCAGTCAGATGCTCTCCCAACTGAGCTATAGCCCCGCATCAAAAACGAACTATTTAGTATTAACAATAAATATTACAGAAAGTATTACAATTTATTAATAGTTTCTTGAAAATCCTTAACTGTTTTTACCAGTTGTTTTTTTAAATCTTCATGTGTTTTAAATTCATAATACCCTGTTAAAAGTTCTGCAATGGTAAGTAATGTTTTTTTATCCTTATCATGTAAACGGTAATCATTTACTACCTCACCAATCATACGGGCAGCAGCACGCAGTTCTGCACCTTTCCAATAATCATCTGATTTATATGTAAGATATATTTCATAGCTATTTAATTTATCTATAATACCTTGCAATTCTTTAACTGCGATTATAAGAACTTTTTTTAAATCTTCATGTGTTTTAAAATCGGCATACTCTGTTAAAAGTTCTGAAATAGTTATTACTGTTTCTATATCTATAACAGGTAAACTGTTATGATGGCAAACCTCGCTAATCCTACTCGCAACATTTTCTATTTCTTTGTCTTTCCAATTAGTATTTTTTTCATATGTATGCATTATTTTTATAGCTATACTAATATTCTTAATTAGTTATGATTTATTTTATTACCTATTTCTAAAATATCAATTTCAACATAATATCGCAACGTGATATTATATGAACGCCTGTCTTCAGATAGATAAGATAATAGCAATAACTACACACCAAGAATAATTTCCGGGATGAGATGGTGGGTTGGTAGTATTAGTCACTGTTTAAAAGAATTAATTTTAAATGTTTGGTAGGTTGTATTGGAAGCAATAAAAAAGGCAGTCAAAAACTGACTTAATATTTAATGTTCTTATAAAGTTCTAATAAATCTTTTTTTTCTTCAACAGTATTATTTATATAGTAAGTATTTTGACCTATCACTGGAGTTAAAACTCTGAAAGATATATAATAGCCATTTTCAACTATAGATTTAAATACATCATGGTCTATAAAGATATTAAAAACCTGGTCATTAAAATCATCGGCTTCTGGTATAGATGCTTTTAAATTAATATTCTTACTTCCATTATAATATATTGGATTTTCTATTACCAATTTTTCTATATAATCTACACTTCTTACCTCAATCAAAAAACTATCAGTCTGTTTATCGTACCGTACAACGTAGCTCATAATTAATAACGTTCCATCACCAGCAACTACACTCTCTGCTAAAGTCTTATAATTTTTAATAATATGTAAATCGCTTGATTCAATTTTGTCTGATGAACAACCAATAAAGAATATCGCTGAAATAAGAAAAGAATAAAATGTCTTCATAATTTTTCCTGTTTTTTGTTGTAAATATATAAAAATAAATGGATTTACTTTTAAAAGTGATAAAAGATGTGCATAGGCACTCTTCCGATTGATCTATAATCCCAAAAGTAACCAGCTATAAATTTATTAACAATTTAATAGGTATTCTACTTCGGTGGAACATATAACTATTAGATGCATCTAAAGGCATTGATTTACTTAATACCAAAACATAATTTGCATTAAAATTATAATTTATAAATGATAAAATTATTTTATTTAATATTATTGATAACTTCAGCATTTATTTACATTGGCTGTGATGATACAATAACTGTTCAGGATGTAGATAACCGGGAAATACCAGATTCAAATGTTAGCTTTTCTAAAGATATTGCGCCAATATTTGAATTAAAATGCGTATCGTGCCACGGTAACGGCGGACTGGATGCAGGATTAGATTTAACTGTTTGGTCACGTTTTGTTGATGGGCGAATAGTTGTTCCATTCGAACCTGGGAACAGTATATTAGTATGGACCATTGAACCGACTGCAGGATTTCCCCCAATGCCTCCAGTTGGATCACCTTTTTTTCCTTTAACGCTTCAACAAATACAAGGCGTTAAAACCTGGATTGATGAGGGAGCAAAGAATAATTAGCATATCAAATATGAAATGTCAAACGTTAGATAAGTTTAGATGACTTATAACTGCAAAGCAGTTTAATGTTTGTAAAAATCAAACGTAAGAAAATGATAACGACTACCGCTAAGCGGTTGAAGTTTACTCTCTAATTAATGATATCAACAATTCCATTCGATACCTTCAGCATCGTTTTTATGATCCTTATTCATTTTTTTTACAAATGTTTGACTACTTAGTAGTCTGATTATTCAAGCATAATAATAAGCACAAGTAAGTGCAGAGATAAAAACAATAATTTCATTATTCTGTAATAAATCACAATAATCTGCATCAAATCCACTTCATTTCTTTATACCAATCACAGGTTCTTTTAACTCCTTCTTCTAATGAAACATTTTGCCGATATCCAAAATCTCTCATTGCTTTTGATGAGTCGCATATCCAGGCATGCTGAACAAGGTCTTTTGCCTTTTCCAGATTTAGCGTTGCAGCTTTCGAAGAGAATAATGAAAAGAATTGAGCAATTGCTGCAATTGTATAAACAAGGAAATGGGGCACTAATATTTTAATTACTTTTTTATTTAAAACTTTTGATGTTACAGAATTTATTTCATCCCACGAATAAAACTTTTCAGAGCTAATAAAGTAAACTTCACCAATTGCTTTATCCGACATTGCTGCCAGGTAAAACCCTTCAACAAGGTCAGCAACATGAATTAAATTGAGTATCTTTTTATCAAAACCAATTTTTGTCGTTACACCTTTTGCAAAATTCTGGAAATAAATAAAAATCTCCGTATCTCTCTCGCCGTAAACTGCAGGTGCTCTGCAAATTGTTATTGGCAATTTATCCTTATAACCAAGTGCAAGTTTTTCTTCTTCATACTTACTCTTACCGTAAGTTGTTAAAGGTGCACATTCAGTTTCTTCATCTACTGGATTATTATTCAGCGACGGACCGGTTACAGTTAAACTGCTTACAACAACAAATCTTTTTAAATTTTTATTTTGTTCGAGAGCTACATCCAGCAGGTTGCGAGTCGTCTCAACATTTCCTGTAAAGTAACCCTCTTTGGTTTTAGATTTAACAACACCGGCAACGTGATAAATATAATCTGCATCTTTTAATGCTGTTGTTAGACCTACTTTATCAAATAATCCGCATTTAAAAATTTCTATATCTTTTCCTTCTAACCATTTAAGATTACTTGATTCTCTAACAATACAACGAACGGAAAAATTCTTTTCCAATAAAAAATCTACAAGATGACTTCCAACGAATCCATTTGAACCCGTGACTACTGCAATTTGTTTTGATTCCATAGTTTATTTGATTTTCAGACTAATTAGTAATAAATTTGTTTCAAAATTAAACAATTTTCATCAAGATTAAATACGATTTTATTTTTATTTCGTTTTCAATCTTTTTCTTTATTTTTATTACTAACCTTTTATTATTCTTTGGAGGAATAGTTGGACTTATTTAAAAAGTGCCTGGATTTCACCCGTGCAGATGAAGTTAAAGCATTGGGCGTTTATCCTTATTTTCGTGCAATTGAAGCCAATGAAGGACCTGTTGTACAAATTGAGGGAAAGAAAAAAATTATGGCTGGTTCTAATAATTACTTAGGACTTACTGGGCATCCACTTGTAATTGAAGCAGCTATTAAAGCTATTGAGAAATACGGCACTGGCTGTTCAGGGTCAAGATATCTTACCGGCACACTCGATTTGCATATAGAATTGGAAGAACGACTTGCAAAATTTTTCGGTGCAGAATCCGTTTTGTTATTTAGCACAGGCTACCAAACTGCTCAAGGCGTAATACCTACATTAGTAGGAAGAAACGAATACGTTATTTCTGACAAGGATAACCATGCCTGCATTGTTGCCGGAACATTAATGGCTAAAGGAGCTATGGGAAGTCTTGCACGTTATAAACATAAAGATATGGAAAATCTGCAAAAAGTTTTATCAAAAATTCCTAAGGAGACTCCCAAACTTTTAGTCAGCGATGGAGTGTTTAGCACAGGCGGCGAAATTGTTGATCTGCCAACGATGGTAAAAATTGCGAAAGAGAATAATGCAAAGATAATGATAGATGATGCACATTCTGTTGGTGTAATTGGTGTTGGCGGAAGGGGTACTGCAAGTGAATTCGGTCTGGAGAAGGACATCGACCTGACAATGGGTACCTTTAGTAAAACTTTCGCTTCGCTCGGTGGTTATGTTGCCGGACCCGAAAGAGTAATTAATTTTATTAAACATTTCTCACCGGCATTAATATTTAGTGCTTCACCAACACCTGCCTCAGTTGCCGCAGCTCTTGCAGCATTGGATATTTTAGAAAAAGAACCTGAAAGAGTTGAAAAGCTAATTAGCAATGCTAATTATATGAGAGAAGAATTAAAGAAAAAAGGATTTAATGTTATTGAGGGCAGAACAGCTATCGTTCCGGTGATGATCGGTAATGACGAAATTGCGTTGCAGATGTGGAAAATGCTTTATGACGATGGTGTATTCGTTAATGTGTTTGTACCTCCCGGTGTTCCGGAGGGAAGACAGATGATGCGTACAAGTTACATGGCAACTCACAAAAAAGAACATCTCGATGAGATCATATTTACTTTTGAAAAAGCTGGAAAACAATTAGGATTAATTTAATTGTTCATTTTTAATTTATTTAAAGCATACTCACATAATTAATGGGTATGCTTTTTTTATTTACGAGGATTTACTATGGCTTCAATTAAAATTAGAACTGTTCAAAATAAAAAAGAATTGATGAAGTTTATCAAATTCCAATGGGAAATTTATAAAAATGATAATTACTGGGTTCCGCCGCTTATTATGGAAAGAAAAAAATTACTCAACAAAGAGAAGAACCCGTTCTTCAAACACGCTGAGGCAGAGTACTTTCTTGCAGAGAAAGATGGAAAATTAGTTGGAAGAATTGCTGCGATAAAAAATGATATGTATTTAAAATATCATAATGATGACACTGGTTTCTTTGGATTTTTTGAGTGCATTGATGATCAGAAAATTGCTAATGCTTTATTTGATACAGCAAAAAACTGGCTGAAACAAAAAGGATTAAAAAATATGATGGGTCCGGCAAATCCATCAAGTAATGATGAATGGGGCATGCTGCTGGAAGGATATGATGATTCACCCCGAATTCTTATGACATACAACCCAAAATATTATAACGACCTTTGTGAAAATTACGGCATGAAAAAAGCTAAAGATATGTACGCCTGGAAACTCGAACATTCCAAAGTTGCATCATCCGATAAACTAAGAAGAGGATATGAAATAGTAAGTAAAAGATATAATATAAAAGTAACCCAACTTGATATGAAAAACTTTGATAGGGATCTTGAAAAGTTTAAATATGTTTATAACAAAGCTTGGGCACCAAACTGGGGTTTTGTTCCGATGACCGAAGAACAAATTGATGCTATGGCTAAAGACTTAAAACCATTAGCTGAACCATCTTTAGTATTGTTCGGAACGATTGGAGATGAATTAGTTGGTGCAGCATTAGTAATGTTAGATTATAACCAGATATTCAAAAACATGAATGGTCGTCTTTTCCCTTTCAATTTTATCAAACTATTCACTCAAAAAAAGAAAATTACCTGGGCAAGAATTTTAACGCTTGGCGTAATTCCCAAATTTCAGAAAAAGGGACTTGATGCCGTTTTATATTGGGAAATACTTGAAAGAGCACATAAATTAGGAATTGACAGCGGTGAAGCAAGCTGGGTATTGGAAGACAATGATATGATGAACCGTGGCTTAGAATTAATGAATGCTAATAGATATAAGACATACAGAATTTGGGAAATTAATGTTTAATGAATAAGCTTATCTGATGAAATAAGTGTTTGTTCAAAAGTAAATTTTATTTGTCATTTCCGAGTTCCGAAGGAATCCCTTGGGAAAAACGGAAATCTAAATTATAACAAATATAAGAGATTCCCACTTTCTTCTGAAGGAATGCCTTCGGCAGTGGGAATGACATTTCTGTAATTATATCTTTTCAGATGACATCAAGTTCTATCCGAAAAAATTAAACCGATGTTAAAAAAATAAAAGTTTAGCTCCACCCTTAAGGCACTGACTGATCATACCTACCTGCATGAGACGGATCAATCTTTTTTAATTTTGTGAATATTGTTTGATCAGGATAACCTTTAAGGTGATCTGTAATCTCACCAAATTTAGCGTTAAAAAATGTTTGAACCAGTACACTTTTCATTATACCGGTGCGCTCCAATAAATCGTAGAGTCCATCAATCAACTCAACAATTTTTGCCTGTCCTAGGGTTTTATTTTGAGCAAAAACATCTATACCGTAATGGTAATCAAATATATCAGAACGAAAAGCAGCATACTTTTCATTTAAAGCATCCGAAACTAATCCCCAACGACTGTAAATTTTATTGCTTGGCACCCATCCGTTTTTAGAGGTCGAACTGGAAGCCAGGTTTACGATATCAAAAGCTTTACTAAAATATGGTGTGCCACCAAACTCTTCCCATGTGTCCATATCGAACGCAATTATTATAAGAGCATAATAATCTAAAAGACTTGTTAACGGGTCGAAGGCATCTAAATTTGCATACATGGATTGTCCTACTTCATACCTGAATGACCACGCGCCATCATTTAAGGTAAGTAATGCTGAATTTCTTGTCGATTGATAAACAGGTCTTTGGCTTACAACAACAATCTGCGCACCGTAATCAACATCACTTCCAGCCGAAGTAAAAAAGATATTTAAACTACAATCAATTTTATCTCCATCCCAGTTTAGATCTGTAAAACGGGATGTGTTCATATAATTTTCTACAACATTTTTAAAATCAACAAGCAGTTCCCTGTTTTGAACAGGAACATTTTGAAAATTTACGATAACAATACAATTTAATTCCTGAGAATAATTGTACGAGGAAATAAGCAGCAGCATTAAAAATATTTTTTTCATTCTTCGCTCTTTATTTTAAAATTTTATTGATTTAATATATATAAATAGATATACTGTCTCAATATAATTATTAGACTATGATAAAACGTTACATTCTTTATTTCGTTCCAATTTTACTTATTGCAAATTGTTATGCGCAATTTAATCCTGGTGCAAAACAAATATCATTATCCAATTCTGATGTGGCATTAAGTAATGATGTTTTTGCTGTGTTTAACAATCCGGCAGGACTATCACAATTTAATTGGCGGGAAATAGGGATATACTACTCCCCTGCTCCCTTTGGTTTATCCGAACTATCTAACGGTTATGTTGCTTATGCAGAACCTTTTACATTTGGAACAGTTGCATTAGGCGGGATGACTTACGGTTTTGAACTTTACAGGGAATCAAAAATTACACTCGGTTATTCATATAATTACGAAAATAAATTCTTCGCAGGTCTTGCAGTAAATTATCATTCCTTTTCAATTCAGAATTACGGTAGCACAAGCGCATTCTATTTAAACCTGGGAGGGCTTGCTTATATCACTCACCAATTGCGTTGGGGCTTTGCAATAACTAACATAAACAGGGCAAGCATCGGTAACGAAGATGATCAGATACCAATAATTTTTTCAACAGGATTCAGCTATGATTTAATTAAAACATTAACCATAAACTTAGCAGTCGAAAAAGACATTCGTTACAAACCGTCAGTTCAGTTTGGGTTAGATTATAATATAATTGAATACCTTGCATTAAGAGTTGGATTTCAAAATGAGCCGGCACGATATGCAGCGGGAATAGGGATCAACTATTCAATTATCAGTTTGGATTATGCTTTGTTTACGCATCAAGACCTCGGATTGACACATCAGGCTGGGTTGATAATTAGTTTCGGCAAGAATGGTAACCGTTCAGATGCAATAAGAAAACATCTTGGAATGGAATAATTTATTAAGTGATTAAATCAAGTGAGAATATACAAACATATTGCCTTACTTTGCTTTTTATTCCCGTTCTGTAATTCTTCTGCTCAAACCGATTCAACATATTTAAATGCCGAAGAAGTGCTTGAAGATCTTTTACAAGAGCCGACAAATGAAGAAGATGATTCAAATCTTTACGAATTAATTGAACAACTTCTTTTAAACCCGATAGATATTAATTCCGCCGAAGTTTCCGAACTACAGCAAGTGCCTGCCATTGAACTTGAGACAGCAAAATTAATTGTTAATCATAGGAAGAAGTATGGAAAATTTTTCTCGGTTGATGAACTAAATGCAGTGCGTGGATTGACTAAAGAATTCGTAGATAAGATAAAACCATATTTAACCTCTTCAAGAACTAGGGAGGTGGCTGAAACAGATAGAAAAGATGAAGGGACAATCGACCTAGTCTTTTCAAAGACCAAAATTCTTCTTCGCAGCCGTGTTTCCAACGATTTACAAACAAGAAGAGGATTTATTGAAAACAGATTTGAAGGAACAAAACCGCGGGTTTATAATCGGTTAATTATTAGATACGATGCTAATTTCCAGGTCGGGATTCTTGCGGAGAAAGATCCTGGAGAATTATCACTTAACGAATTTACATCGTATCATTTTGCTGTACGTGATCTTGGTATTCTGCACAGATTTGTTTTAAGTGATTACCTTGTTGAATTTGGACAGGGATTAGCAATGTGGAGTCCATATGGCTTTTCAAAAGGAGCCGATGCAATCTATCCCGTTAAAAGAAGAGATCATCTTATAAAACCATACACGAGTGCAACGGAAACAAATTTTTTACGCGGTGCAGCTGCTTCAATTAAAATTGATGAGTTTATATTTTCAGCTTTCTATTCCAAAAATAAATTTGATGCAAATATAGATTCTGTAACAGGAGATATAATTTCTACACCAATTGATGGATTTCACAGAACGCAGAATGAAATAAGTAAAAAACATACTGCCGAAGAAGAATTGTATGGGGCAAGAATTGATTATGAACATAAAGGTGTTCTGCGCACAGGTATTCTTTATTATCAATCGGAATTCTCAAATAATTTTTTACCCTCAAGTGTATTCGATTTAACGGGAAGGAAATTTAATTATACTTCCTTCTTTTACGATTTTTATTATAACAACATAAATGTATTTGGTGAGTTTGCTTATAACGGTACTTCGGTTGCATCAATAAATTCATTTCAGTTTTTTATCGGAAGGGATTTCTCGTTCGTTACTTCTATTAGAAGTTATCCGAGAAATTATATTAGTCTTCATGGATACGCTTTTGGTGAACGATCAGGCGCAACAACAAACGAATTTGGAATTTATACAGGTATAAAGTGGCGAACTCCGATTGGATTAATTAATTTCTATTATGATCAATTTAAATTTCCATTTTCTACATTTTCTAATCCGCTACCGAGCAATGGTGATGAGTTTTTAGCGGACGTAATCAGCAAACCACTATATCGGCTTGAGACAAGAATCCGTTATAAATATGAGAACAAAGATGTGAAAACCGTACTTGATAACACAAAACAATTAGTAAAAAGATTACGCCAGCTTATAAGATTTGAACTGATTTACAGTCCAACAAAAGATTTAAGGTTAAGAGGAAGGTTTGAATACAACAATTACAGAGTTGCTCAAATAAATGCAGTGGAAGACGGTTATTTATTTTACCAGGATGTACGGTTTAGCCCTTCCAGCGATTTTAATTTTTATGCAAGAATAATTTTCTTCAGAACAGATTCATTTAACTCAGCAATTTATGAATATGAAAACGACCTGACTGGTGTGCTTACAAATCGTGCTTTATTTGGGGAAGGTATAAGATGGTATTTAATTCTAAGATACAAACCTATGCGTCTGTTTACTCTATCCCTCAAATATTCTGAAACATATAAACCTAAGGAAGAAACTATCAGCTCCGGCTTTAACGAAATAGCAGGCAATGTTGATAACAGGATCGCATTGCAAATAGATTTTAGATATTAAAAACAGTCGTACTTTCTTTTTAAATAATTATTAACAAAATATTCGTATTTTATTGTAATTAAATAATTTAGAGTGATTTTTCATTTCTCCCTGCTTTATTTATATTTGTGAATGATTTAATTTTTTGCCTAATGAATTCTTAGCTGGACAACACAGAATAATATGCAAAGCGCTAAAATTGATTTCCTTTCAAAATATAATGACCTTGTAAATTCCGCATTTACATCTGCAAAGGAATTTCCCGATAACCTATGTGATTTTTTGGTTAACGAATACGAATTTGAAGCAGTTGTTCTAACTGCTAAAGTAAATGATACTGAATTCGAGATATTAGGAAAATCAAGCCACGCCAGAAAATCTTATACTTCAAATTCATTCCTTAAATGTAACGTTTGCACTCAGGTAATTAATGATTCAACCGAAACCCGATTTGAATTTGATAATGGCTGCGAATTTACGGCTTCGGATGTTATGATGAATGAAGGATGCCTTTACATAAGCATTTCCCACAGCGAAAGAGTATTACTTAAGATTGCAAAGAAAAGTGAGTTTACCCAAAACGAAGTTGATAACATTATCGTAATAGGAAATTCACTCAGAAATCTTTTAAAATTATGGATGAGTAAAAAAGGGGGACTGAGCAATACATTAGGAAATATTATTACCTCAATAGGACACGAACTGCGTACTCCTACTAACAGTATTTTGGGTTTTGCTTCACTTCTAAACGAAGAAAAATTATCTCCTTCCCAAGGTGAATATGTTGATACATTAAAAGAAAATGCATACGATCTCCTTTCAATTTTAAACGACCTGATTGAAATTGCAAAGCTGGATATTGGAGAGAGTAAAACCACTCTTACTGTTGTAAATGTTTCTCAGTTCATTAAAGATATTTTAAGATTGATTGAAGAAAAAGTTGATAAAAGTAGGATTGATTTTATAGTTAATATAGATGAAGGTATACCGGAGTCTTTAAATCTTGATGCACAAAAGTTAAGATACATTTTATTAAATATTATTAATACTGCAGTACGATTCACAGAACAAGGCAAAGTAACAGTTTCCGCTTTCTCTACAGAAAACAATCGTCTTAGTTTCCGAATAACAGATACGAGTTCAGGAATACCATCTGATAAATTAGAAAATGTTTTTGCTCCCTTTACATTGAATGACTTTATCGTACAAAAAATTGGAAACACTACCGGTTTAAGTTTAACCTTAGTAAAAAGGTACATTGATTATTTAAACGGTGAGATTGAAATTACAAGCACTCTGGGAAAAGGAACATCGTATTATGTTTCCATCCCGGTTGAAAAAATATCTGAAGTTGAAACTCAGATAAGCGGATTGCCAAAACCATCGAAAACTAATAAGGTGCTTGTCATTGAGGATGATTATGCAACATCAAAATTGTTAAGTAATTATTTGCAAAAGTGGGGTTACGAACCAACTATAGTTAACTCTGCCAAACAAACATTGCAAATTGTAGAGAAGGAAACTTTTCTTGCAATCCTGATGGATATCGTTCTTCCGGATTCAAGTGGTTTAGAACTTCTTCAAAAGTTAAGAGAAATTCCGCAAACAAAAAGAACACCTGTTATAATATGTTCGGTTGAAGCGGAACAGCAAAAAGCATTTTTGATGGGCGCAATTGAATATTTTGTTAAGCCGATAAATTATAAATACCTTGTTGAAGTTTTAACACATTACAAACTACGTAAAGATTCAAATGTTCTTATTGTGGATGATGACGTGCCTACTTTAAATTTACTTAAAGAAGCCGTACAGCAAGCAGGGTTAAATGCTATTGCGGAATCTCATTCATCAAAAGTTATGGGTATGATAGAAAACATTGATTTGGATCTTGCAATTATAGATTTAGATATGCCTGAGATTGATGGATTTGATTTGATCAAACTTATAAAATCAAAACCAAATTTTACTAAACTCCCGATTATCATCTACACAGGAAAAGAAAATTATGCTGATGATCTGCAGAAAATTGATGGTTTGTTTGAAGACCTTTTATTAAAGAGTAGTACAAATATTGAAGACCTTCAAAATGTTGTAAGTGCGATGATAGACAGGTATGACGAACCATCAACACCCGAGGAAGTTAAAGAGAAAAAAGATACTGTTAAAATTTTACTCGTTGAGGACTACAAACATTCTCAAATAATAGTTACCCGGTTACTAAAGAAAAATAAGTTTGAATCAATAGTTGTTGTAGAAAACGGACAGGAAGCACTTGATGAGGTAAAGGTACAAAAGTACGATTTAATTTTAATGGATATGCAAATGCCTGTTATGAATGGATTTGAAGCTACACAAAAAATACGGCAGCTTGATGAATATAAAGACACTCCCATTGTTGCGCTTACAGCTTTTGCAATGAAAGGTGACAGGGAAAAATGCCTCGAAGCAGGAGCAACCGATTATATCGCCAAACCGATCGACAGTATTGAATTTATAGAGAAAGTAAAATATTACACCGAGAAGAAAGAGACAGTTCAAGAAAAAAGATAAATTACTTTATCAATAATTTATCCGGTATTGTATAAACCCACCTATTTTAATATTCATTTTGTTAATTTTATTGTTCAATTATTATCATTTTCTGAAAATCAATTAAATACAAATTATGAGCATAACATCACCAAGAGTTAGATTCGCGCCGAGCCCAACCGGTTATTTGCACATCGGCGGATTAAGAACAGCTTTATACAATTATTTGTTCGCAAAAAATCTGAACGGGAAAATCATTTTACGAATTGAAGACACTGATAGGAAAAGATTTGTTGAAGGTGCAGTTGAAAACCTTTTGGAAACCCTTAGTTGGGCAGGTATAGAGTTTGATGAAGGACTAGAAATTGGTGGTGAAAGTGCACCGTATTTTCAATCGCAGCGACTCGATATATATAAAAAATATGCTGAAGAGTTAATCAGTAAAGACAAAGCATATTATTGCTTCTGTACACCTGAGAGAATTAAAACATTGAGAGAAAAACAGCAAGAACAAAAATTACCTCAGGCAAAATATGATAAGCTTTGCCTTAATCTTTCAAAGGAAGAAATTGATGATAATCTTAATTCCGATGTTACAAAAGTTGTTAGATTAAATGTTAACCCGGATCAGAAGATTATTTTTGATGATGTAATAAGAGGACGGGTTGAGTTTGATAGCAATAATATAGATGACCAGGTTTTAATTAAAAGTGACGGCTTCCCCACTTACCATCTTGCTAATGTTGTTGATGATCACCTGATGGGAATAACTCATATTATTCGGGGAGAAGAGTGGTTATCTTCAACACCAAAGCATGTTCTGTTGTATGACTACCTTGGTTGGGAAAAACCAGTTTTTGCACATCTTCCACTTTTGTTAAATCCTGATAAATCGAAACTAAGCAAAAGGCAGGGCGATGTTGCAGTTGAAGATTATCGTGATAAAGGTTTTCTAAAAGAAGCGTTAATAAATTTTGTTGCACTTCTTGGTTGGAATTCAGGCGATGAACAGGAATTTTTCACTATGGAAGAATTGATCAACAAGTTCACTCTTGAAAGAGTTCACAAAGCCGGTGCTGTTTTAAATGTTGAAAAACTTAACTGGCTGAACGCCGAACATCTTAGAAGTAAACCGAAAGAAGAATTACTCTTGATGCTAAAAGATGAATTAGTAAAATCTTATTATAAAGATAAAATATTAGATGATGATTATCTTCTCTTAATAATTGAAGCTATGAAACCGAGAGTTTCATTTGTAAATGAGTTCATAACCACTTGCACTTACTTCTACGCGGAGCCAACAGAATATGATGAAAGTGTTATTAAGAAAATATGGAAAGAAGATACTCCGGAACAGTTAATAAAACTAAGAGATAATATTGTTCAGCTTGATAATCCAGTAAAAGAAGATTTTGAAAATGCCTTAACAAAAACAGCAGAGGAGTTAAACGTTGGCAAAGGAAAATTAATACATCCTGTAAGATTAGCGCTCTCGGGAGTGGGAACCGGTCCCGGTGTTTATGATCTTTTATATATAATCGGAAAAGATAAATCGATTGAGCGAATTGATCGTGCATTAAAAATAATCACTATACCAAAAACAAACGTAAGCGAATAATTAAGAATGGAAAACGGAAATAATGAATCAAAAAAACCAACAAATTTTATTCGCGAAATTATTGAAGAAGATTTGCGTACCGGTAAGCACACTAAAATTCATACAAGGTTTCCTCCCGAACCGAACGGCTATTTACATATCGGTCATACAAAATCTATTTGTTTAAATTTTGGCTTAGCTGAAGATTATAATGGGTTGTGCAATTTAAGGTTCGATGATACAAATCCTACAAAGGAAGAAATTGAATATGTTGACTCGATAAAAGAAGATATAAGGTGGCTTGGATTTGATTGGGAGGACAGAGAGTATTATGCTTCTGATTACTTCGATCAATTATATGAATACGCTATAAAACTTATTAAAGATGGTAAAGCTTATGTTGATTCTCTAAGCGGTGATGAAATTAAGGAATACCGCGGCGCACCAACAGAACCAGGCAGAGACAGTCCTTACAGATATCGCCCAATTGAGGAGAACCTGGATCTTTTTGAAAGAATGAAAGCTGGTGAGTTTAAAGATGGTGAATATGTTTTGAGAGCCAGGATTGATATGACTTCTCCAAACATGAATATGCGGGACCCAATTATTTACCGCATAAGACATGAATCTCATCATCGCACAGGTGATAAATGGTGCATCTATCCTATGTATGATTGGGCTCACGGACAATCAGATTCTATTGAAGGAATTACTCATTCACTTTGTACACTTGAGTTTGAAAATCATCGCCCATTATACGATTGGTTTATTGAATCTCTTGAAATTTATTCTCCGCGGCAAATTGAATTTGCCAGGTTAAACGTAAGCTATACTGTTATGAGCAAGCGAAAGCTTTTAGAACTTGTTGAAGAAGGAATTGTTAATGGCTGGGATGATCCCAGAATGCCAACAATTTCCGGATTAAGGAGAAGAGGATATACACCTGAATCTATCAGAAATTTTTCTGAAAAAAGCGGCATCGTTAAGAGGAATGCAGTTGTTGATGTGGCATTGCTTGAACATAGTATTAGGGAAGACTTAAATAAAAAAGCAAAGAGAGTTCTGGGTGTACTTAATCCGCTTAAAGTTATAATTGAAAATTATCCCGTCGAAAAAGTAGAAGAACTAGAGGCAATAAATAATCCTGAAGATTCTAAAATGGGAACTAGAAAGCTTCCTTTTTCAAAAACAATTTTTATTGAGAAGGATGATTTCCGGGAAGATCCCCCAAAAAAATTCTTCCGGCTTGCACCGGGAAAAGAGGTACGTTTAAGATATGCATACATAATAAAATGTGAAGAGGTTATTAAGGACCCAACAACCGGAGAAGTAATTGAACTTCGCTGTTCTTATGATCCTGAAACAAAAAGCGGAACAGGTAAGAGCAATAAGAAAGTTAAAGGAACTATACACTGGGTATCTGCTGAGCATGCAATTGATGCAGAGGTTAGATTGTATGATAGACTTTTTACAGTTGAAAATCCGTTAGGTAATAAAGATAAAGATTTTAAAGAGTTTATAAATCCGCATTCTCTGGATATAATTAAGAATTGTAAATTAGAACCTTCACTTATTAATGCTGAAAAAGGTGAAAGATTTCAGTTTGAAAGATTAGGATATTTTTGTGTAGATAGTGTTGATAGTTTGAAGGATAGATTGGTTTTCAACAGGACTGTTCCCCTGCGAGATGCCTGGTCTAAGATTGAAAAAGCTCAGCAAAAACAGAAATAAAAAAATTCGTTTGTTATCTATGCAATATTGTTTTGTAAAGCCGCATTACCTGAACCAGGTGAAGAACACCATTTCTATCAGCATCGTTGCTAATTTTTTTTGCATTTGAATATTTTTTAGTATTACCTGTAAATTTTCCTACTTCATCGGCAAGTTTGAGTATGATTCTACCACTGTCATATATTTCGTAATGACCATCATAACCAACGAAAGTTCTCATAAAATTCTTTATCCTAAATAAAATCAAAAATTATATTAGCGAAATTTCATCATCAATATTACCGGTCAACTCTGATATGTCAAAGTCTTCTATGTGATAATCTTCTAACAGATGCTCCATTTCAATTTCCCCCTCATAAAGTGCTTCACTGTCAGACGATTCAAGATTGAAGTAAGAGAAAATATCGTCATAAAACGATTCTGTAATTGGTTTATTGTAATTCTTTTTTTTCATGGTGCCTCCTATTGGTTTTTGTTAATTAGAAGTAAAATCCCAAAATCTGTGCCACAGTAAATACTTTGCTCCATTTATTTATTTCTTTACGCTTTTTATATGAAATTGATTTATACAGACTTAAGAGTGTAACTTCTTGTTACAGTATAAGTGCATTGATATGAAACACATTCTTAAAAAATCAATTACTCTAAATGCCTGATTTTTAATGAGTTAACGACTTTGATATTGATTGCTTATGATAAGTTTTTTATGTTTGGCTTGATTCTTTTTGATTTTAACTTCAAATGAATTAATTCCAAAAGAAGATTTTTTATTCATATACTAAAGTGAGAAACCTACCTATCATAGGTAGTTTTTGTAGAAGTATTCAAATATTACAGTTACTTATAATATTTGTTATGCTGAAGTGGTCTCGCTATGATGGGATAAACTCCATTGGTAGACTTACTTGCCGAAGTGGCGAAATTGGTAGACGCGCCAGACTCAAAATCTGGTCTGGATTACTCCAGGTGCCGGTTCGAGTCCGGCCTTCGGTACTGAGAAAAGATTCATTTAATAATTTTTTGGTTATTGCTGCCGGTTCTTCCGAAGGAATCCCTTTCAGGAGAGTCCGACCTTCGGTACTTTAAGCTCTCAGAAATGAGAGCTTTTTATTATATTGAATGAACATATTCTTTGTTCTATTTTTTTCAAAAGAATACAATATTAAATTGAAAATCAATTTTACATCACTCTTATCTGTAATAATTATAAGCAGTCTTTTAGGATTATTGATTAACTATTTTAATCCCAAAGGCATACCGTTTATAAAAGAAGAAAGGCAGCTTAACTGGGCTGAAGACTCAACAACATCTTACGTTACAAATGAGATTAAAGAAGATAAGGATAAAAATCCCAGTGAAGTTTTTGATGAAGCAAAAGCCATTACCTTAAAACAGGCATATGCCTTGTACAACCGAAAGGTTTTGTTTATAGATGCACGAGATTATATTGAGTACGAAATTGGTCATATTAATAATGCTGTTTCCCTTCCATATCTTGATTTTGATGAATACAAAACCATCCTTGATACAATCCCAAAGAGCATGCCCATTGTTGCATACTGCGATGGTGAAGATTGTGATTTAAGCATATTATTAGGTGATAAGCTTTTTGAATCAGGTTACAAAGAAGTGTATATTTTCTTTGGCGGATGGATTGATTGGCAGATGGCAGATTATCCTGTTGAGGGTGAAGATGAATAAATTGTTAAGTAATAAATATCTTCTGATTTTATTTAGAATAATAGTGGGATTTGTTTTTATTTATGCTGGTATTTTAAAAATTTCAGATCCTGCAGGATTTTCGGATGCCATTAATAATTATGACTTACTTCCTCTTTCATTTGTTAACTTTTTTGCAATTACATTACCATGGATTGAAGTAGTTGCCGGTTTATTTTTGTTGTTCGGAATATCCGTAAAAGAAAATTCATTTATCATATCAGTAATGCTTGTCGTTTTCATTTTTGCAATTGTAATAAGTCTCGGCAGAGGTTTAAATATTGAATGTGGATGTTTTGGTACAAGCTCCGGATCAAAAGTGGGCATAATTAAGCTGCTAGAGAATAGCCTACTTCTTACCTTTTCATTTTTGTTAATTAAGTTTAATTCTATTTTATTAAGTATTACATCTCATGACGATAATAGTTAAACCTTAGCTAAACCAAATTAAAACCTCTTCCTAATTTTCTGCCACATCTTGCTGCCAATCATCTTATCTGCATTTGCAAGAATTGTTTTTATCAGAAAAAGCACATCCTGCTTCCCTGCCCAGTGTTTTCTTACAATCTGCGGATCGACTTCATTTATTATATCATTCAGGATGAAAGCAGCAACAGCAATATCATCAAGATAACCAACCGAACCTAAAAATGCTTCCGGTAATAAATCAATGGGAGAGATGAAGTATGCTATTCCTGCAACAAGTTTTAATTTTTTATTTGATGGGATTTCACTATCCGCAGTTAGTTTGCAAAGCAGATGAAAAAGATCAGGAGCAGCTAAAATGTAATCCACCCATTTATTCTCGGTATCGAGATTATCATTCACCCAGCGTTTAACATCATTTCTTATTTTCTGATAAAAATCAGATTGTCTTTCATTCATTTCCATTAAACAATTACGCAAAAATACTCATACACTTCCTGAGAAATGTCTTTGGCAAAGAATACGATTGTGTATGAGTTTTCAAATATTTCGGGATAAAAATTGCCGGACGAGTAACTAAATAAATCTAAATTTTTAACTTAAAATAGATAAACCGAACTAATTTTGAAAGAGTGAAATTCTTTTGATTAACTAGAACTTCTCTCTTTAAAAAAGGAAAGGACTTTCTGTAAGTTCCAATATACTTACCAAACGAATGGTTTTACTGAAGTAAAATTAAATCCATATTTATTTGTTACATATATTTAAGTTGTTGTAATTTTAAAAAATTGTAATAATGGATATATGGAAAACTTTGCGATCGCCTGTATGTCAGGCAGCTTAAAAGGAATTTTTATTCAGGGAGTTTTAACTGCTTTTGAAGAAGCTGGAATTAAAGCTGATGCTTATGCAAGTTCTTCCGCCTCAACTGTACCAACATCTTATGCAGCTATTGGTGAAATAAGAAATCAGAACCATAGCAGTTGGGCTGATAGTGATGATATACTTAGGCAACCAGGTAAAAGTATGAGCGATGTAATCTTAAATGGATTAGAAATGTTCTCCGGTTTAATTAGAAATAGAATAAAAAGCGGAGATATATCACGCTTGATGATAGTTTGTAGTTACGTTAATAACGAAGATGCAGCAATAGAAACGCAAAGCGGATCGGCTGTTACACTTGGAAGAAAATTGATCATACAAGGGGCGAGACACATTAGTGAGTGGAAAGATCAAAACCTTGAGTTTCATGTTTTCGATACTCAATCAAATATTAAAGAACTGAAACTTACTGCCGATAATTACAAAGAGGTAGCATACGCTACAACAAGAATGCTTCATGCGTGGCACATTCCCGCTGCAATAAATGATAAACCATATATTGATGGAAGTTATACTTGTTTAATTCCAATAGAACCTCTCACTGATAGAGGTTATCAGAATATTATTGCAATAGCAACAGAGCCGGGTGAAATAACAAAAGACTTTTTCTCCAGTGAACCAATATGCAGCAAGTGGAACAACAGCAGCATTTACTGGATTAAACCTGAAATTAACCTGAAGGAACTTGGAGTAGATTTTACAAAAGCATCGAAAGAAGGAGTTGAAAAAGTTTTTGACTATGGGATTGAAAAAGGAAAAGAATTTATCAAAAATAATTTCTAATCAGCATTATTATGGAAATCTATACCTCAATTAAAGATCGATTAAATAGTCAGCATCTTGCAATAAAAGAATTAATTAAGAATTTTGATGAAGAGTTCATTAACAGAAGATCTGAAACGGGGAAATGGTCCATTCAAGAAAACCTGGTACACATTGTTAGTTATCATCAAGTATTTTTACAACGAATGGAAACGATCATCAAAAATAATAATCCTTACTTCGAAAGGTATAGATCTGAAGATGATGTTAATTTTAACAATTTGCAAAAACTAAATTCCGAGGAATTAATTATTCATCTTGAAGAACAAAGGAATAAAGTTACAGACTTTGTCTTCAAATTAAATAAAAATGAATTACAAAAACAGGGTACACATCAAAAGTTTGGAGTAATGAATGTAGTAGAATGGATAGAATTTTTTCTACTTCACGAAGCACATCATATTTACACCATCTTTAAACTTTCCAGAATGAATTGATTTATTTCTACA
>Ga0209980_10000310_pt1 | contig 25976 bp, 20 predicted proteins | sample CR02metaG_FD_183611 | JGI IMG/M metagenome (GOLD analysis project Ga0209980, IMG submission 183611) | Deep subsurface microbial communities from Mariana Trench to uncover new lineages of life (NeLLi) - CR02 metaG (SPAdes) (version 2) | ecosystem: Environmental > Aquatic > Marine > Ocean trench...
TGTGCGTGCCGCACCGAGGGCCCCTTGGACATGCGCATGGACCGGGGGGGCGCGGCCGGGACCGACATCGGGGGCGCCATTGAGGACGCCGGACCGAGTGCCGCCGAAGTGGTCAACGAGCTTTCCGAGGCCGAACTCGCCGACATCATCCACCACTACGGCGAGGAACGCCGCGCGCGCCAGGTCGCGCGCGCCATCGTCGCCGCCCGCCGGGACCGGCCGATCGAGGACACCGCGCGCCTGGCCGAGATCGTGCGCGCGGCGGTGCGCTCTGCGAGCCCGGGCCGAGGCAAGTCCCAGAGCAAGCGTGCGGGCAAGGGCAAGGGGCGCACGGGTTTGGGCATCGACCCGGCGACCCGGACCTTTCAGGCGCTGCGCATCCACGTCAACGACGAGCTCGGCGAGCTCGACCGCGGCCTGCACGCCGCCGAGCGCCTGCTGGCGCCGGGCGGCCGGCTCGCCGTGGTGTCGTTTCACTCGCTCGAGGACCGGGCGGTGAAGGCTTTCCTGCGCGCGCGCGGCGGCGCCGGTCCGAGCGGCTCGCGCCACCGGCCCGAGACCGCCGCGCGCCGCGATCCGACGTTCCTGCCCCTGTTCAGGGGCGCTTGCCGGCCCGGCCGGGCGGAGTGCGAAGGTAATCCGCGGGCGCGCTCCGCCCGGCTGCGGGCGGCCGAGCGGACCGCGGCCGCGGCCTGGAATGGCATGCCGGCCGATACGGCGGCCACTTCGGCGGCCATTTCGGGAGGCGCGGCGGCATGACCCGGGTCGCGGCAATCTTGTTCTTCCTGACCGCGGTCAGCGCGGCGCTGTTCCTGTTCCACATCAAACAGGAGGTGCGCGAGATGGAAGAGGAACTGGGCATCGCCCACCGCAACATCCTGCGCCACCAGGAGGCGATCCAGGTGCTGCGCACCGAGTGGAGCTACCTGAACCGGCCGGCGCGCATCGCCGAACTGGCCGAGCGCCACCTCGCGATGCAACCGCTGGTCGCGCGTCAGTTCGTGGGCTTCGAGGAAATCCCCTATCGGCCCGCCGGCACGACCGTGGCCGTGCCGGCCCCATCGCCGGCCCAATCGGGGACCCAAACAGCGGCGACCCTGACCGCGGCGGCCCAAACCGTACGCGTTGGAGGGGCCGCGCCATGACCCGTCAATTCGAGCAATCCTCCCTGAACTTGCGCCCCCCGGTTCCGGATCCCAGTCCGGACCGGGCGGCGCACCTTTTCATCGAGGGCTGCTCGGCCCAGGTCCTGGAGACCGGACGGACCCGCCTGCTGGCGGCCGGCGTGGTCTTCGCCATGGCGTTTCTCGTGGTCGGCTGGCGGCTGGTGCACATCGCGGCCTTCTCCACGGGCAGCGAGCCGAGGATTGCAGCGGCGGCGCCGGCCGCAACCCTACGAAGCGGCCGCGCGGACATCGTCGACCGCAACGGCGTGGTGCTCGCCACCAGCCTGCCGACCGCCTCGCTCTACGCCAACGCGAAGCAGGTGCGCGATCCCGAAGCGGTCGCGGCGCGCCTGGTCGGGGTCCTGCCCGATCTGTCCCGTACCGAGGTCGCCGCCAAGCTGGCAACCGGGCGCAGCTTCATCTGGCTCAAGCGCAACCTAACGCCACGGCAGCACTACCGGGTCAACCGCCTGGGCATTCCCGGGCTCTATTTCGAGCGCGAGCAGCGCCGCTTCTATCCACACGGCAGCCTGACCGCGCACAGCGTCGGATTCACCGACGTCGACGACCGCGGCCTGAGCGGCATCGAGCGCTCGTTCGACGAGGTGTTGCGCGGCCGCGGCGCGCCGCTCGCGCTCAGCCTCGACCTCCGGGTCCAGTACGCGATGACCGAGGAACTGAGCGCCGCGATGACCGAGTTCGACGCCATCGGCGCCGCCGGCATGGTCATGGACGTAGCCAGCGGCGAGGTGCTGGCCATGGTCTCCCTGCCCAGCTTCGATCCGGAACGGCCCGGCACCGCGCCCGCGGACAGCCGCTTCAACCGGGCCAGCCTAGGCCTCTACGAGATGGGTTCGGTGTTCAAAATCTTCACCATCGCCATGGCGCTCGACGAAGGCGTGGTGACGCTGGAGGACGGCTACGACACCAGCAAGCCGATCCGCGTGGCGCGCTTCACCATCAACGACTTCCATCCGAAGAACCGCTGGCTCTCGGTGCCCGAGATCTTCATGTACTCGAGCAACATCGGCGCCGCGCGCATGGCGATGGACACCGGGACCGCGGCGCAGCGGTCGTTCCTCGAACGGCTCGGCCTGACCCGCCCGGCGAGCATCGAGTTGAGCGAGGTCGGCACGCCGATGCTGCCCACGCCGTGGCGCGAGATCAACACCCTGACCATCGCCTACGGCCACGGCCTGGCGGTCAGCCCGCTGCAGTTCACCAATGCGGCCGCAGCCGTGGTCAACGGCGGCGAGTTCCATCCCCCAACGCTGCTCAAGCGGGCCACGGACGCACGATCGGCGGGCGCACGATCGGAAGGCACCCGGATCATGGATCGGGCCACCTCGCTCAAGATGCGCCGGCTCATGCGCTTGGTGGTACGCCGGGGCACCGGCCGCAAGGCCAATGCCGAGGGCTACCTGGTCGGCGGCAAGACCGGGACCGCGGACAAGCTGGTCGGCGGCCGATACGCGCGCAACACACGCATCGCCTCCTTCCTCGGCGCATTTCCGATGAACGCGCCGCGTTACGTGGTGTTCGCGATGGTCGATGAACCCAAGGGCATCAAGCGCACCCACGGCTATGCCACCGGCGGCTGGGTCGCCGCACCGGTGGTGCGCGCCGTGATCGAGCGCATCGGCCCGATGCTGGGAGTAGCCCCGGTCCGCGCGGACGCGGAGCAAGACGACGGCGAGGGACTCCTGGTCCAAGCCAGGGCGAGGACACAGACGGTTGCGGTTGATTGATCTGGTCAGGGATACGGGCGACGGCATGACACCTGCGGCAACTCTGGCGGATACCGAAATTCACGGCCTCTCCGCCGACAGCCGCAAGGTCGCGCCGGGCTATCTGTTTGCGGCGCTGCCCGGCACCCGCGAGGACGGCCGCCGCTACATCGACCAGGCAGTCGAGAACGGCGCCGTCGCGGTGCTGGCCGAAACCGGCACCACGTTCAGCGCGCGCGCGACCCCGGTCCAACTGATCACGGACGACAACCCGCGCCGGCGCCTGGCGTTGATGGCGGCGCGTTTCTTCGGCCGGCAGCCCGAGGTGGTCGCCGCGGTCACCGGCACCAACGGCAAGACCTCCGTGGCCAGCTTCACCCGCCAGATCTGGCGCCACGGCGGCTGCGAGGCGGCGAGCCTCGGTACCCTCGGCCTGTTCCCGGCGCGCCCGGGGGCGCCGGCATCCCTGACCACACCCGACCCGGTCGAATTGCACCACTGCCTGGCCGGCCTGGCCGAGGACGGTGTCGACCGCCTGGTCGTGGAAGCGTCGAGCCACGGTCTCGACCAGTACCGGCTCGACGGCATCCGGATTACGGCTGCGGCCTTCACCAATCTGTCGCGCGACCACCTCGACTACCACCGCGACATGGCGTCCTACCTGGCCGCCAAGATGCGCCTGTTCGACGAGTTGCTCGCGCCCGGCGGCACGGCGGTGCTCAATTCCGACCTGCAGATCTACCAGGAACTCCGGGCCCGTTGCGTGCGGCGCGGCATCGAGGTCTTGAGCTACGGCATCGCCGAGAGCGACCTGCGCCTGATGACCCAGGAGCCGACCGCCGAGGGTCAGATCCTGATGCTCGACGTGCTCGGCCGCGCGCGCCGCGTCGCGGTGCCGCTGGTGGGCACTTTCCAGGCCTTCAACGTGCTGGCCGCGCTTGGCCTGACGATCGCCACCGGGCTCGCGCCCGAGGCCGCGCTGGAGGCCCTGCCCGACCTCGAAGGCGTGCCGGGGCGGATCGAGCGGGTCGGGCGCACGCCACAAGGCGGCTTGGTTTTCGTCGACTACGCGCATACGCCCGATGCCCTCGAGACCGTGCTCGAGGCGATCCGGCCGCACACCGAGGCGCGGCTCTGGGTGGTGTTCGGCTGCGGCGGCGACCGCGACCGGGGCAAGCGCCCGCTGATGGGTGAGATCGTCTGCCGTCTGGCCGATCGCAGCATCGTGACCGACGACAACCCGCGCGGCGAAGACCCGGCGGCGATCCGCCGCGAGATCCTCGCCGCCGCACCGAACGCCGAAGAGATTTCCGAACGGGGGGAGGCCATCGCCAGTGCGGTGGCCGCTCTAGGCCCGGGTGACGTCCTGGTCATCGCGGGGAAAGGTCATGAATCCGGACAGATTGTCGGGGACCGGATTCTACCCTTTAACGACCGGGACGTAGCCCGGGCCGCCATTTCGCGGCTTCAGGGTAAAGGAGGCAGCCCATGAGCGCCGCGCCCTTGTGGACCGACGCCCAGGCCGGCGCGGCGACGGGCGGGCGCAACACCGCGCCCTGGACCGCAAACGGCGTCTCCATCGACAGCCGCAGCCTGGCGCCCCGGGACCTCTTCATCGCGCTTCAGGGGCCCAGCTTCGACGGTCACGACTTCATCGCCAAGGCCTTCGAGAGCGGTGCCGCGGCCGCGCTCTCGCACCGCCATCCTGTGCCCGGGGCGCCCGGGGCACCGGACGCGCCGGACGCGCCCGGCCCGCTGCTCCTGGTCGAGGACACCATGGCCGCGCTGCGCAGCCTGGGCGCAGCGGCGCGCGCGCGCAGCCGGGCCCGTTTCATCGGGGTCACCGGTTCGGTCGGCAAGACCAGCACCAAGGAGGCCTTGGCGCACTGTCTGCGCGCCCAGGCGCCAACCGCCGCCAGCGCCGCCAGCTTGAACAACCATTGGGGCCTGCCGCTCAGCCTGTCGCGCCTGCCCCATGATGCCGTTTACGGCGTGTTCGAGCTGGGCATGAACCACCCGGGCGAGATTCGCGACTTGACCGGCCTGCTGCGCCCCGACGTGGCTCTGATCACCAACGTCGAGGCCGTGCATATCGGTCATTTCGACTCGCTCGAGCAGATCGCCGACGCCAAGGCCGAGATCTTCGAGGGCATGTCCCGCGAGGGCGCCCCCGGGGGCACCGCGGTGGTCAACCGGGACAACCCGCAGTTCGCCCGCCTGGCCGAGAAGGCGCGGGTCGCCGGCGTCGGGCGCGTCATCGGCTTCGGCCGCGACGCGGCGGCCGAGGCGCGATTGATCGACTGCAACCTGGAAGCCACCGGCAGCCGGGTCGAAGCCGAGATCCTGGGCGCGCGCCTGAGCTACCGCGTCGGCCTGCCCGGCTCCCACTGGGTGGCGAACTCGCTCGCGGTGCTGGCGACCGTGGCCGCGGCCGGCGCCGATGTGAGGCGCGCGGCGGCAGAGCTGGCGAGCCTCGAGGCCGTCGTCGGGCGTGGCGTGCGCCGCGAGATCGATCTGCCCGAAGGCCGTTTCACCCTGATCGACGACAGCTACAACGCCAACGTGATCTCGATGCGCGCCGCCTTCGAGGTGCTGGGCAAGGCGGCCATCGGACCCGCCACTACCGGATTCGGGGGCCGGCGCATCGCGATCCTCGGCGACATGCTCGAGCTCGGCGCGCGCGCGCGCGAGATGCATCTCGCCTTGGCGCGGCCGTTGCAGGACGCCGGTATCGATCTGGTGTTGACCTGCGGCCCGGAGATGGCCGCGCTTCAGGACGCGCTGCCCGCGGCCCTGCGCGGCGGCCATGCCGCCGATTCGAGCGCGCTGGCGCCGATCGCCACCGCGATCCTGGCCGCCGGCGACGTGGTCTTGATCAAGGGCTCGCTGGGCAGCCGCATGAAACTGCTGGTCGAGGCCCTGTCGAACCTGACGCAAGACTGGCCGCGCGCCGCCAACGGCGGCTAGGCGGGAGGACGTTCGCCATGCTCTACAACCTGCTGGTTCCGCTCGCCGACGAATACACGATCTTCAACGTATTCCGCTACATCACCTTCCGCAGCGGCGCGGCGGTGATGACCGCGTTGGTGATCTCCTTCCTGCTCGGCCCGCGGGTCATCGCCTGGCTCAAGTCCAAGCAAGGCGAGGGTCAGCCGATCCGCGAGGACGGCCCGCCCGGCCACCTGCTCACCAAGCAGGGCACCCCGACCATGGGCGGTTTCCTGATCCTGCTGGCGATCCTGATCTCGACCCTGCTGTGGGCCGACCTGACCAACGGCTTCGTCTGGGCGGTGCTGCTGGTGACCTGCGGCTTCGGGCTGGTCGGCTTCGCCGACGACTACCTGAAGCTGACCAAGCGCAACACCAAGGGCCTGCCCGGCCGCGCCAAGCTGATCGCGCAGATCGCGATCGCGGCGGTGGCGACCTATTGGATCGGCAAGCTGACGCCCGACGGCATGGCGACCCACCTGGCGGTGCCGTTCCTCAAGGACCTGCTGATCGACCTGAGCTGGTTCTTCATGCCGTTCGCGATCTTCGTCATGATCGGCGCCTCGAACGCGGTCAACCTGACCGACGGCCTGGACGGCCTGGCGATCGTCCCGGTGATGATTGCGGCCGGCTGCTTCGCGCTAATCGCCTATCTGGTCGGCAACGCGGTGTTCGCCAACTACCTGCAGCTTCACCTGGTCCCGGGCACCGGCGAGCTCGCGGTGTTCTGCGGCGCGCTGGTCGGGGCCAGTCTCGGTTTCCTGTGGTTCAACGCACCGCCGGCCATGGTGTTCATGGGCGACACCGGCTCGCTCGCCTGCGGCGGTGCACTGGGCAGCATCGCGGTCGTGACCAAACACGAGCTGGTGCTGGCCATCATCGGTGGGCTGTTCGTGCTCGAGACGGTCTCGGTCATCGTCCAGGTCGTCTCGTTCCGGATGACCGGCCGCCGGGTGTTCCGCATGGCGCCGCTGCACCACCACTTCGAACAGAAGGGCTGGGCCGAGCCGACCATCGTGATCCGGTTTTGGATCATCGCCTCGATCCTGGCGCTGGTGGGCCTGTCGACCCTGAAGTTGAGATGAGGGGATTGTTTGCCATGGAGAGGTCGGCGGCGTGATCGATCTCAGCTTCTTCGGCGGCCTCCCGGTCGCGGTCCTGGGGCTCGGCAAGTCCGGGCTCTCGGCCGCGCGCACGCTTCGCGACAGCGGCGCCGAGGTCTGGGCCTGGGACGACAACGAGGACCGGCGCGCGGTGGCGCGCGAACGGGACATCCCGCTGGTCGACCTTTACACCTGCAACTGGGGCGGGTTGACCAGCCTGATTCTCTCGCCCGGCATTCCCCACACCCATCCCGAGCCCCATCCCGTGGCGCGGCTGGCCAAGGAACACGGCTGCGAGATCATCGGCGATATCGAGCTGCTGGCGCGTGCCCAGCGCAACGCCAGCTACCTGGGCGTCACCGGCACCAACGGCAAGTCGACCACCACCGCCCTGATCGACCACATCCTCAAGCTTTCGGGCCGCCAGGTCGCGGCCGGCGGCAACCTGGGCATCCCGGCGCTCGACCTCGAGCCCTTGGACACGGGCGGCTTCTACGTCCTGGAGATGTCGTCCTACCAACTCGAGATCACGGTCTCGATCACCTTCGACGTCGGCGTGCTGCTCAACCTCTCCACCGACCACATCGAGCGCCACGGCGGCCTCGATGGTTACGTCGCGGCCAAGCGCATGATCTTCCACCGCCAGACCAAGCCGCGCAGCGCGGTGATCGGCATCGACGATGAGACCAGCCGCAAGATCTTCGAGCAGCTCGAGACCGCCGACGAGCAGGTCGTGTTCCCGATTTCCGGCGAGACCCGCGCCCCGGGCGGGGTCTACGTCCGCAACGGTGTGCTCCACGACGACACCGAAGGTCAGGCGGTGCCGGCCATCGACCTGCGCGAGGTCCCGACCCTGCCCGGCGTCCACAACTGGCAGAACGCCGCCGCCGCCTACGCCACCTGCAAGGCGATCGGCGTCGAGGTGCCGGTCATCGCCGCCTGCCTGCGCAGCTTCCCCGGCCTGCCGCACCGCCAGGAGCTGATCGAGATCATCGACGGCCTCGCCTGGATCAACGACTCCAAGGCGACCAATGTGGACGCCGCGGCCAAGGTACTGGCCTGCTACCACAACATTTATTGGATCGCCGGCGGCCAGGCCAAGGAAGGCGGGCTGGCCGGGCTCGAACCGCATTTCAACCGCATCGCCCACGCCTTCCTGATCGGCGAGGCCGCGGAGGCGTTCGCCGAGACCCTCGGCGGCAAGGTGCCCGCGACCCACAGCGGTGACCTTGCCGCGGCGGTCGGCCACGCCCAGGAGTTGGCGCGCAGGGAGGGCCGGGAGCGAGCGGTGGTGCTGCTCTCGCCGGCCTGCGCGTCGTTCGATCAGTTCGCCAACTTCGAGGCCCGCGGCGAGGCGTTCCGCGCGCTCGTCGAGGCGCTGCCCGGCGCGCGCAACGATCCCGATATCGCCATCGCCCCGGTGGGTGGGGCCCTGGTGGACGGGGGCACATCGCAATGAGGGGTTTCGCGCGCAACGACACCTCCGTGCTGGGCCGCTGGTGGTGGACCGTCGACCGCTGGACGCTGGCGGCCCTGATCTGCCTGATGGGCCTGGGCGCGGTGCTGATCATGGCGGTCGCGCCGGCCGCCGCCGAGCGGATCGGCGGGCTCGGCACCTTTCAGCTCGCCGAGCGCCAGCTGGTCTACCTCGCACTCGCGCTTGGGGTGGTGATCGGCGTCTCGCTGCTCGAGCCGCGCATCCTCCGCCGCCTGGCGGTGATCGGCCTGGCCGCCTCGATCGCGCTGCTCGCGCTGACGCTGCTGGTCGGACCCGAGATCAAGGGCGCGACCCGCTGGCTCAGCGTCGCCGGGTTGTCGTTCCAGCCCTCGGAGTTCGTCAAGCCTTGCTTCGCCGTCGCGGCCGCCTGGTTGCTGGCCGCCGAGAAGGACGGGCACGGCATCCCGGGCACCCGCATCGCGCTCGCGATCTGGACCGTCGTGGTCGCGCTCTTGCTGCTGCAACCCGACGTCGGCCAGAGCTTCGTGATCAGCGTCATCCTGGGGGTCGAGATGTTCGTCGCCGGGCTGCCGTTGCTCTGGGTCGGCCTGATGGCCGCGGGCGGGGCGCTCGGCTTGGCCGGCGCCTACCTGTCCCTGCCCCACGTCGCCGCGCGCATCGACGGCTTCCTCGATCCCGCCGCCGGCGACCGCTACCAGATCGAGCGCTCCATGGAGGCGTTCGCCAACGGCGGACTGTTCGGAACCGGCCCCGGCGAGGGCACGGTCAAGAACCAGTTGCCCGACGCCCACTCGGATTTCATCTTCGCGGTCGCGGGCGAGGAGTTCGGCCTGCTGGTCTGCCTGGCCCTGGTCGGCCTGTTCGCCTTCGTGGTGCTGCGCGGCTTCTCCCGGGTGCTGCAGGAGCGCAGCCTGTTCGTTGTGCTGGCCTGCGCCGGGTTGCTGGCCCAGTTCGGCCTGCAGGCGCTGATCAACATGGCCTCGGCGCTGCACCTCATGCCAACCAAGGGCATGACCCTGCCGTTCGTCAGCTATGGCGGCTCGTCCACGATCGGCCTGGCGCTGGCCATGGGCATGGTGCTGGCGCTGACCCGGCGCCGGGTCGGCGGTGGGGGTGTATCATGAGCCACGCCACGCCGGGCCGCATCGTCCTGGCCGCCGGCGGCACCGGCGGGCACATGTTCCCGGCCCAGGCGCTGGCCCGGGAGCTGCTCGGCCGCGGCCTGACCGTGGCCTTGATCACCGACCACCGAGGTGGCGGCTTCGGCCCCGACCTGCCGCAGGTCGAGACCCACCGGATCAGCGCCGCCGGCCTGGCCGGGCGCGGCCTGCTGGGCAAGCTGCGCGGCATCCTCAAGCTCGGCCTCGGCCTGGTGCAGGCGCGCCGCCTGCTCAAGGCGCTCGGCGGCGAGGTGGTGGTCGGCTTCGGCGGCTACCCTTCCGTGCCCACGGTACTGGCCGGCGCCTCGCTGGGCCTGCGCGTCGTGCTGCACGAGCAGAACGCGGTGCTGGGCCGGGCCAACCGCCTGCTCGCCGCCCGCGCCGACACCATCGCCACCTCCTTCGACCGGGTCGCCGCCATCGCCGAGGCCGACCGAGCCAAGGTGCGCCTGACCGGCAACCCGGTGCGCCCGGCGATCGCCGCGCTCGGCCGGCGGCCCTACGCGGTACCCGACGGCAACGACGTTCTGCGGCTGCTGGTGATCGGCGGCAGCCAGGGCGCCACGGTGTTCAACGAGGTGGTGCCGGCGGCGCTGTGCCGCCTGTCCGAGCCGCTGCGCCGGCGCCTGGAGGTCAGCCAACAGGTTCCCGGCGGCGCCATCGAGGAGGTCGCGGCGCGCTATCGCAACTGCGGCATCGCCTGCGAGCCGAAGGTTTTTTTCGACGACATGCCCGTGCGCCTCGGCGCCGCGCACCTGGTGATCGGCCGCGCCGGCGCCTCGACCGTGGCCGAGCTCGCCGCGGCCGGCCGCCCGGGCCTGCTGGTCCCCTACCCCAGCGCCACCGACGACCACCAGACCGCCAACGCCCAGTGCCTGGCCGAGGCCGGCGGCGGCTGGGTCATGCCGCAGCCCTCGTTCACGGCGGAGCGCCTGGCCGAGCGCCTGGAAGCCCTGTTCGCGAACCCGGCGCTGTTGGCGCGCGCCTCGCGCTGCGCCCAGGCCTACGGCCGCGACCAAGCCGCCGCCGCGCTCGCCGACGTGGTCTGCGCGCGCGACAACCACAACGGCAGCCACGGGGACGACGCCGGCTCCGACCGGGGCGAGGCCGCCGCATGAGACGCCTGCCCCTCAACCTCGGCACTATCCACTTCGTCGGCATCGGCGGCATCGGCATGAGCGGCATCGCCGAGATCCTGCACAACCTGGATTACCGGGTGCAGGGCAGCGACGCCGCCGAGAACGCCAACGTCCGGCGCCTGCGCGATCTCGGCATCACGGTGACCCTGGGCCACGCCGCCGAGAACGTCGAGCACGCCCAGGTCGTGGTGGTCTCCTCGGCGATCAAGGAGGACAACCCCGAGGTCCAGGCCGCGCGCGCGCGCTTCGTGCCGGTGGTGCGCCGCGCCGAGATGCTCGGCGAGCTGATGCGCCTCAAGTGGGCGATCGCGGTCGGCGGCACCCACGGCAAGACCACCACCACCTCGCTGATCGCCGCACTCCTGGACGGCGCCGGGCTCGACCCCACGGTGATCAACGGCGGCATCATCAACGCCTACGGCACCAACGCGCGGCTCGGCCAAGGCGACTGGATGGTGGTCGAGGCCGACGAGAGCGACGGCAGCTTCACCAAGCTGCCCTCGACCATCGCCGTGGTCACCAACATGGACCCCGAGCACATGGACTTCTACGGCTCGGTCGAGGCGCTGCACGACGCCTTCGAGAGCTTCGTCGAGAACATCCCGTTCTACGGCGTCGCCATCCTGTGCATCGATCACCCGGTGGTGCAGTCGCTGATCGGGCGCATCGAGGACCGGCGGGTGATCACCTACGGTTTCTCGCCCCAGGCCGACGTGCGCGCCCTCGACGTGCACGCCGTGGGCGGCGAGATGCGCTTCGACGTCGAGATCACCGACCGCGACCAGGACAGCGGCCAGCGCATCGCAGGCTTCACCCTGCCGATGCTGGGCGAGCACAACGTGCTCAACGCGCTGGCGGCGATCGCGGTCGCCCACGAGATGGGCATCCCCGACGACAAGTCGCGCGCCGGCCTGGCCCGCTTCGGTGGCGTCAAGCGGCGCTTCACCAAGACCGGCGAGGCGCGCGGCATCACGGTGATCGACGACTATGCCCACCACCCGGTCGAGATCGTCGCGGTGCTCAAGGCCGCGCGCCAAGCCACCGAAGGCAAGGTGATCGCGGTCGTGCAGCCGCACCGCTACACCCGACTGGCCGAGCTGTTCGAGGAGTTCTGCGCCTGCTTCAACGACGCCGACCACGTCATCGTGGCCGAAGTCTATGCCGCCGGCGAGGACCCGATCGAGAGCGCCGACCGCGACGCCCTGGTCGGCGGCATGCGCGCCCGTGGGCACCGCAACGTAACCGCACTGACCGATGTCGCGCTGCTGGCGCCGTTGGTGTCCGAACTGGCCCAGTCCGGCGACCTGGTGGTCTGCCTGGGCGCCGGCAACATCACCGCCTGGGCCAACGCCCTGCCCCGGGAACTCGAGGCGGTCTACGCGGCCAAAGGCGCGCCGGCCCCAGAGGCGGGGTGATGCTGGTGATGACCAAACCCACCACGACATCGCTCATCGACCGGCTGCCGCCCGTGCGCGGCCGCTACCGGGAGAACGCGCCGCTCGATTCGGTGACCTGGTTCCGCGTCGGCGGACCGGCCGAGGTCACCTTCCGCCCGGCCGACCGCGACGATCTGGCCGAGTTCCTGAGCCACAAGCCCGGCGACGTGCTGGTCACGGTGATCGGCGTCGGCTCCAACTTGCTGGTGCGCGACGGCGGCGTGCGCGGCGTGGTGGTGCGCCTGGGGCGCGGCTTCGCGGAGATCGCGACGGACGGCCACGACCTGGTCTGCGGCGCCGCCGCCCTCGACCTCAACGCCGCCAGAGCGGCCCAGGCCGCGGGCATCGGCGGGCTCGAGTTCCTGTGCGGCGTGCCCGGCACCATCGGCGGCGCGCTGCGCATGAACGCCGGCGCCTACGGCCGGGAGCTGGAGAGCGTCCTGGTCGAGGCCGAGGCCGTCGACCCGGACGGCAAACTGCACCGCTTGGGCCGCCAGGACTTCGGCTTCTCCTACCGCCATGCCGCGGTGCCGGCGGGCTGGATCTTCCTCGGCGCCCGTCTGCGCGGCCACCCCGAAGCGCCCGAGGCGATCGCCCGGCGCATGGCCGAGATTCAGACCGCGCGCGGCGACAGCCAGCCGATCCGCAGCCGCACCGGCGGCTCGACTTTCAAGAACCCGGACCCCGAGGTCTCCGGCGGCGCCAAGGCCTGGCAGCTGATCGACCGGGCCGGCTGCCGGGGCCTGCGCCGCGGCGGCGCGATGGTCTCCGAACAGCACTGCAACTTCCTGATCAATACCGGCATGGCGACCGCCGCCGACCTCGAGGAGCTGGGCGAGGAGGTCCGCGCCCGAGTGCGCGAGGCCTGTGGCATCGAACTGGAGTGGGAAATCCGCCGCATCGGCGAGCCGACGGGGCCGCGCGGCCCGGGAGGCGCGGTATGAGCAAGCGCGTCGCGGTGCTCATGGGCGGCATCTCCGCCGAGCGCGAAGTCTCCCTGGTCAGCGGCAAAGCCTGCGCCACGGCCTTGCGCGAGGCCGGCTACGAGGCCGCCGAGATCGAGGTCAGCCGCGACATCGGCGCCCTGATCGCGGCGCTCGCCCCGGCGCCGGACGCGGTATTCAACGCGCTCCATGGCCGCTGGGGCGAGGACGGCTGCGTCCAAGGCCTGCTGGAGCTGCTGCACATCCCCTACACCCACTCCGGCGTCATGGCTTCAGCTATGGCGATGGACAAGGTCACGGCCAAGCGCGTGGTCGCGGGCGCCGGCGTCACCTCGCCCCAGGGCCTGGTGGTGCGGCACGAGGACTTACGCACGCGCGAACCCATGGCGCGGCCCTACGTGATCAAACCGACCAACGAGGGCTCCAGCGTCGGCGTGCGCATCGTACGGGAGGGCGACAACCGGCCGGCGGTCGATGCCGCGGATTGGGAGTTCGGCAAAGAGGCCCTGATCGAGCCGTTCATTCCCGGGCGCGAGCTCACCGTCGCGGTGATGGGCGACCGGGCGCTGGCGGTCACCGAGATCCAGGCCAAGTGCGGCTTTTACGACTACGACGCCAAATACACCGACGGCCGGGCCGTGCACGTGATCCCCGCCGAGATCGGTGCCGAGGCGACCCAGGCGGCACTCGACGCCGCGCTGGCCGCACACCAGTCGTTGGGTTGCCGCGGCGTGTCGCGCTCGGACTTCCGCTACGACGACACCCAGATCCAAGGCGGCGGCATGGGCAATCTCTACTGGCTCGAGGTCAACACCCAGCCCGGCATGACCCCGCTCAGCCTGGTACCCGAACAAGCGGCGCACCTCGGCATCTCGTTTCCCGAGATTTGCGCCTGGTTGGTGGAGAACGCGGCATGCGACTCCTGAACCCCCTCGCCTGGTGGCGCGACGACGAGTCCCAGCCCAACGCGCGGCCCAAGGCGCGGCGCACGCCGGCCAAACGGCCCGGCCCCAGGACGCCCAAACGCGGCGCGCGCCAGGCCGACACCCGGCACCTCTGGCAGCGCGGCGGGATCGTCCTCGCCGCGGGCCTGGTGCTGGCCGGCATGGGCTGGCTGTGGACCAGCGGCTGGATCCTGCGCAGTCTGGAGCGGGCCGAGCTGGCCCTGCTCGCGGCGACCGCGGAGGCCGGGCTCGAGCTGGGCGACGTCCTGGTCGAAGGCCGGGAGCGCACCGAGCGCCGCGTGGTCCTGGAGACCCTCGGCGTGGTCCGCGGCCAACCCATTCTCGCCTTCGACCCCTACGCGGCCCAGGCGCGGCTGGAGCGCCTGCCCTGGGTGCGCAGCGCGGCCGTGGAGCGGCGCCTGCCGGCGGCGATTCACGTGCGCCTGATCGAACGGCGGCCGCTCGCCCTGTGGCAATACCAAGGACGGATTTCGGTCATCGATCAGGGTGGCGAGGTGATTCCCGGCATCGAGCCCAAGGCCTTCACGCGTCTTTTGCTGGTGGTCGGCAAGGACGCCCCAGATCACACCCCGGACTTGTTGGCCATGCTGAACAGCGAGCCCGAGCTCCGGACCAGGGTCTCGGCGGCGGTCCGCGTGCGCGGCCGGCGCTGGAACTTGCGCCTGGACGACGGCATCGACGTGCGCCTGCCGGAGCAGGATCCCGCCGCCGCCTGGGCAGAGTTGGCCCGCGTGCAGCGCGAGCACGGCGTGCTCGGTCGCGACGTGGCGGTCATCGACCTGCGCCTGCCGGACCGGCTGGTGGTGCGCACCACCTCCGAGGCGGCGCCCAAGCGGGCGCCCGGGCGCGACGGCGAAGAAACCTGAACCAATGCGATGGATGCGAACGCGGGGAGTCCTGGAAAGAACATGCGCAAGAAACTGAGCCGCACCAAGAACGGCATCGTGGCCGGCCTCGACGTCGGCTGCAGCAAGACCTGCTGCTTCATCGCACGTGTCGACCAGGGCCCGCTGCCCAAGGTGATCGGCATCGGCCAGCAGGCCAGCCGCGGCATCAAGGGCGGCGTGATCGTCGACATGGCGGCGGTCGAGGCCGCTGTCCTGAACGCCGTGCACGCCGCCGAGCAGATGGCCGGCCAGACCATCGACCGGGTCATGGTCAACCTCTCGGGCGGCCATCCGGCCTCCAGCGCCATCGGCGTCGAACTCGCCATCAACGGCAACGAGATCGACGACGGCGACCTGCGCCGCGTCTTCGACCGCGGCCACGAGAGTCAGGACATGAACGGCGACGCGGAAGGTGGTCGCGAGCTGATCCATTCGATTCCCATCGCCTACAATATCGACGGCAACCGCGGCGTCCGCGATCCGCGTGGCATGTACGGCCATCACCTGGGCGTCGAGATGCACATCGTCACCGCCGCCTCGGGCGCGGTGCGCAACCTCACGACCTGCATCGAGCGCTGCCACCTCGACGTCACCGGTTATGTGGTTTCGCCCTACGCCTCCGGCCTCGCGGCCCTGGTCGAGGACGAGATGGAGCTCGGCGTCACGGTCATCGACATGGGCGGCGGCACCACCACCATCGCGGTGTTCTACGAAGGTAACGTGATCTTCACAGACGCGGTGCCGGTCGGCGGTGGCCACGTCACCAGCGACATCGCGCGCGGGCTTTCGACCGCACTCGGCCACGCCGAACGCATGAAGACGCTCTACGGCCACGCGCTCGCGACCGGCACCGACGAGCGCGAGATGATCGACGTGCCACGGGTCGGCGAGGAGCACGAGGCCGGCAGCCATCAGGTGCCGCGCTCGCTGCTGGTCGGCATCATCCAGCCGCGCCTCGAGGAGACCCTGGAGCTGGTGCGCTCGCATCTGGAGGCGAGCGGCTTCGACAAGATCGCCGGCCGCCGTACCGTACTCACCGGCGGCGCCTGCCAGCTTCCGGGCATGACCGAACTCGCCGGCCTGATTCTCGACAAGCAGGTGCGCATCGGTCGCCCGGGCCGCATCGCCGGCCTGGCCGAGGCGACCGCCGGCCCGGCCTTTGCGACCTGCGCCGGGCTCTTGAACTACGCCGTCACGGCGGAACGGACCGCGCCCATCGTCGCGCCGGCCCAAACAGGGGAGCCGGACGGCCTGATCGGCCGCTTCGGCCATTGGTTTCGTGAGCACTTTTAGGAGAACTCGATCGAGCGTTTCGGGCGGGTCCGGGACGATCGGCCAACTTGGCAACCAGCTTGGCAGCCATATCGGCAGCTTCAGCCACCAGGAGGGGAAGTGGAGGGCAGCATGACCTTGAATTTGAACGTTCCCACGTTACAGCCGAATCTCACGCCGCAGATCACCGTGATCGGGGTCGGCGGGGCCGGCGGCAACGCCGTCAACAACATGATCCAGTCGAACCTCGAGGGCGTCGACTTCCTGATTGCCAACACCGACGCCCAGGCGATCCAGCAGTCGCTCTGCGACCACAGCATCCAGCTCGGCCGCGGCGTCACCCAGGGGCTGGGCGCCGGCTCCAAGCCCGACGTCGGACGGGCGGCGACCGAGGAGGCGCTCGACGAAATCCTGGTCGAGCTCGAGGGCGCGCATATGCTGTTCATCACCGCCGGCATGGGCGGCGGCACCGGCACCGGCGGCGCCCCGGTGATCGCCCGCGCCGCGCGCGAGGCGGGCGTGCTCACCGTCGGCGTGGTGACCAAGCCGTTCCACTTCGAGGGCGTGCACCGCATGCGCATCGCGGAGGCCGGGATCACCGAGTTGACCCAGTACGTCGACACCCTGATCGTGATCCCGAACCAGAACCTGTTCCGGATCGCCAACGAGAAGACCACCTTCGCCGACGCCTTCAAGATGGCCGACGACGTGCTTCATTCCGGCGTCCGCGGGGTCACCGACTTGATGGTCATGCCGGGCCTGATCAACCTCGACTTCGCCGACATCCGCGCGGTCATGACCGAGATGGGCAAGGCCATGATGGGCACCGGCGAGGCCGAGGGCGAGAACCGGGCGCTCGAGGCGGCCGAGGCCGCGATCTCGAACCCGCTCTTGGACGAGGTCTCGATGAAGGGCGCGCGCGGGGTGTTGATCAACATCACCGGCGGCCCCGACATGACGCTCTTCGAGGTCGACGAGACCGCCAACCGCATCCGCGACGAGGTCGATCCGGAGGCGAACATCATCTTCGGCTCGACCTTCGACCAGAACCTCGAGGGTCGCATCCGGGTCTCCGTGGTCGCGACCGGGATCGAGGCCGAAGAGGCGGTCCAACCGCGCCCGGCCGCGCTCAGTCTGGTGTCCGCCCGGGCTGGCCACGGCACCCCGCAACCCGAGGCTGGCGCCGAGGCTCAGGCGATCACGGCCGCCGAGCCGGCCGAGGCGACCATGACAGCGCCCGCGATGGCATCGGGCGCGGCGCCGGCCATGCCGGCCCAGGCCCAGGCCCAGGCGCGCAACAGCCTCTACGCCTACTCCCAGGCGGCCGTCTTGGGCACCGCCCCGGAACCGGCGGCCAAATCCTCGACCGCGGTCGCCGAAACCATGGTCATCGAAACCCTGGCCGTGGGCACCTCCCGGGTCGCGCTCGCTTCGGAAGCCGCCCCGGAGGTCAACATGGCGAAGGCGGCCGAGCCGGCGCCCCAGCCCGAGACCTTCGTCGAGGTCATGGATCCGCCGGTCACGGACAGCTTCATCGCGCCGTTGCCCACCGAACCGGAGCCGGTCCCGGAACCCGAAATCCGGGCGCCAGCCCAGGTCCGGGCCGATCCCTTCGCCACGGCGGCGCTGGAGAACGGCTCGCGGGCGCCGCGCGGTGCCGAGCCGTCTGCGGTCAAGGCGCCGGGGCCCCGGAAGGTCCCCGGCTTCTTCGCCAAGATTACCGGCGGCGCCTCTCGCGCCATCCAGGCCGCGACCCAGGGCGGCGGGCAACGCAGCCCCGGGGACGCTGTCCCCACCCAAGATCCGGCCCAGCTGGCGGCCACGCCCCGGGCCAGCGCCGAGCCGAAGCTGAGGGCCCCGGCCGGACCGGCGGTGCGCGCCGCCCAACCGCGCCTGTCGGGATTCGATTCGGCAGGTCCGGAATCCGCCGGCCAGGTCGACGAGGACCTGCTCGACATTCCGGCCTTCCTGCGCCGGCAGGCGAATTAGGAGCCTCGCCGCCGAGTCAATTCCCGGAGTCCGAGAAAAACGGCGTAACAGACTGTAACAAAGAGTGATTTGAGGCCTTCAGGGGAACTTGCCTATAAGTTCCCCTGAAGTGTTCTACCGCATTTCGTTTTTTTTGGGGAATTCCGTCTCGACCACGACGCCAGCGATGGCGCCAGCCAGGCTGCAAGCCCCGGCACCAGCCATGGCGCCGTGAAGTCGATTTGGATAACGATCCCGCCGCAACGAACGGCAGGAAGAGATAGAAGAATGGGTATGAAATTCGGGGCCACGAAGGGGTTCCTGCGTCAACGAACGCTCAAGAACTCGATCCACTGCTCGGGTATCGGCTTGCACAGCGGCGTCAAGGTCAACATGACCTTGCATCCAGCTGAAGCCGGCACCGGAATCCGGTTCCGCCGCAACGGCACGCTGCGGCGCGCCGAGGTCGCGGCAACGTGGCACAACGCCATCGAAACACCGTTGAGCATGACCCTCAAGGGCGAGGCCGACATCAAGATCGGCACCGTCGAGCACCTGTTGTCGGCCCTGTCCGGTTGCGCCATCGACAACGTGGTGATCGAGGTGAACGGGCCCGAAGTGCCGGTCATGGACGGCAGCAGCGCACCCTTCGTGTTCCTGATCGAATGCGCCGGAACCGTGACCCAGGACGCGCCGCGCCGGGCGCTGGAGATCCGCCGGGACGTCACGATTTCGGACAGCCGGCGCTCGGCCACGGCGATGCCGGGCCGGGGCCTGTCGATCGACTTCGAGATCGACTTCGACAGCCCGGCGGTGGCGCGCCAGGCGTGGTCGTTCCAAGTCACCCAGGCGAGCTACAAGCGGGAGGTGTCCCGCGCCCGCACCTTCGGGTTTCTCGAGGAGGTCGACAAGCTGCGCGCGATGGGCCTGGCCCTCGGCGGTTCGCTCGACAACGCCATCGTGATCGACGGCGATCGGGTGCTCAACGACGGCGGCCTGCGCTACGACAACGAGTTCGTGCGCCACAAGGTTCTCGACCTGATCGGCGACCTGACGCTGATCGGCGGACCGGTGATCGGCAAATTCCGCTGCACGCGCACAGGCCACAGCATGACCCTGCGCTTGCTCCGGACCCTGTTCGCCGACGACTCGGCCTGGCGCTGGCGGGAGCTCACCGAGGCGGACCTGGAGGTCGAGGCGGAGATGGCCCTAGAGACGGGCATGGGGGCCTCGGCCCCGCCGGCCCGCGCCGTCGCCGCCCGGGCCTGAAGCCCGCCATCCGGCGCCATCGGCGGCGTCCCGCCACGGGGCGCCGTTTCGATTCTGGCGGCTTGAGACGCCCTGGCCCTGCACCTATAGTTCACCCCGGACGGCCCCGGGAGAAGGGGTCTGACGAGCCGCTGGAGCAGATCGCGGTGGATCGAATCGCCGACGGCGATCCGATCCACCGCGTGAATCTGCTCTACACTGTTGATGGTAATCCGGTCTGGGAGGCGCGGAAAATTGCGGAGACTGGGAACAACAGGCGAAGCCGGCGGCGACTTCCGGCGCGCCGGACGGGCCCTGGCGGTGGTCGGGCTGTGCCTATCGCTGTGGTCCTGCGGGCTGTTCGACGAGGACCAGCCCGAATACGTCGAGCAGCCGGTCGAGACCCTCTACAACAGCGCCTTGAACGCCATGCAGGCCGGCGAGTTGAGCGATGCCGCGCGCCTGTTCGACGAGGTCGAGCGCCAGCACCCCTATTCCACCTGGGCCGCCAAGGCTCAGGTCATGGCGGCGTACGCCAACTATCAGGCCAATCGCTACGACGAGGCGATCAACGCCCTCGATCGCTTCATCCAACTGCACCCGGGCAACACGAACATCGCCTACGCCCACTATCTGCGGGCGATCTCCTACTACGAGCAGATCTCCGACGTCGGGCGCGACCAACGGGCGACCCAGCAGGCGCTGGCGGCCCTGCAAGAGGTGGTCCGCCGGTTCCCCGAATCCCGCTACTCGCGCGACGCATCCCTCAAGATCGACCTGGCGCGCGACCATCTGGCGGGCAAGCACATGGAGATCGGCCGCTACTATCTGGACCAGGGTGAATACCTGGCGGCAATCAACCGCTTCCGCCTGGTGATCAGGGACTATCAGACCACCGCCCACGTGGCCGAGGCGCTGCACCGGCTGGTCGAGTCCTACCTCGCCCTCGGGGTCATCGACGAGGCCCAGTCGACCGCCGCCGTGCTCGGCCACAACTATCCGGGCAGCATCTGGTACGCGGACAGCTACGTTCTGTTGACGGGAATCGACCTGCGGCCCGAAGAAAACCGCGACTCCTGGATCTCCCGGGTTTGGAAGTCGCTTATCTAGTGTGGTGGAACAGAAATTCACCGCACGAAATTTGGTTTCGCCCAGTCTTCTCATGAGGTCCGCATGCTGGTCGGCCTGTCGGTCCGTGACGTCGTTCTGATCGACCGCCTCGATCTGTCCTTCGAGAGCGGGCTCTGCGTGCTGACCGGAGAGACCGGCGCCGGCAAGTCGATCCTGCTCGACGCGCTCGGGCTCGCGCTCGGCAACCGCGCGGACGCCCGGCTGCTGCGCCCCGGCGCCAAGCAGGCCTCGGTCGCCGCCGTCTTCGAGGTCGGGCCCGGGCACCCGGCACGGGCGATCCTGGACGAGCGTGAGATCGAGGCCGAGGACGACCTGCTGGTGTTGCGCCGCCTGCTCGGCGCCGACGGGCGCAGCCGGGCCTTCGTCAACGACCAGCCGGTCTCGGTCGGCCTGCTGCGCCAGCTCGGCGACACGTTGATCGAGATCCAGGGACAGTTGGAGCAACGCGGCCTCCTGGACCGGGCCAGCCACCGCGTCCTGCTCGACGCCTACGGCGGCTGCGCCGAGGCGGCGCGCGACGTTGCGGCCCTGTGGTCCAAGTGGCGCGAGGCCGGCGCGGCGCACGAGCGGGCGGCGCAAACCCTGGAAGCGGCGCGCCGGGACGAGGCCTTCCTGCGCCATGCGGTCGCGGAACTCGAGGCCTTCGACCCGGGCCCCGGCGAGGAGCCGCGGCTCGCCGAACAGCGCGGCCTGCTGATGAACGCCGAGAAGCTGCGCGCGGCCATGACCGCGGCGGTCACCGCCCTGGAGGGGGCCGGCGGCGAAGCCGGCGCGGAACCGCGTCTGTCGGACGCACGCCGTGCGCTCGAGCATGTCGCCGAGCACGCCGCCGGACGCCTGGGACCGGCGCTGGCCGCGGTCGAACGCGCGGCGCTCGAGACCGAAGAGGCACTGACCGCGCTCAGCACCGCGGCCTCGGAATTGGAGCTCGACGCGGGCCGGCTCGGCGAGGTCGAGGACCGCCTGTTCGCGCTGCGCGATTTGGCCCGCAAGCACGGCGTCGCGACCGAGGCCCTGCCCGGCCTGCACGGCGAGCTGGCCGAGCGCCTGGCCGGTATCGATGGTGGCGGCGCGCGGCTGGCCGAGCTCGAGCGCAGGGTCACGGAAGCCCGCGCGGCCTACCGGGCCGCGGCCGAGAAGCTGAGCCGCACGCGCACCAAGGCCGCCAATTCGCTGGACCAGGCGGTGAACGCGGAACTCCCCCCGCTCAAGCTCGACAAGGCCGTGTTCCGGACCCGGCTCGAGCGCCTAGAGCCGGACGCCTGGGGCGCCCAGGGCCTGGACCGAATCGCTTTCGAGGTCGCGACCAATCCCGGCAGCCCGCCCGGCCCGCTCGCCAAGATCGCCTCTGGCGGCGAGCTGTCGCGCTTCCTGCTGGCGCTTAAGGTGGTGCTGGCCGGGGTCAGTCCGGTGCGCACCCTGGTGTTCGACGAGGTCGACAGCAACGTCGGCGGCGCCACCGCGCATGCGGTCGGCGAGCGTCTGGCCCGGCTCGCCGCGACGGGCGGTGGGGCCGGGGGCAGTGGCGGGCTTCAGGTGCTGGTGGTGACCCACTCCCCCCAGGTCGGCGCGCGCGGCGCCCACCACTGGCGGGTCCACAAGGAAGCCGAAGGCGCGCGCGTGACGACCCGGGTCAGCCCGCTCGACCCCAGCGGGCGCGAGGAGGAGATCGCGCGCATGCTGTCCGGCGCGGAGGTGACCGAAGAGGCGCGCGCCGCGGCCAAGCGCCTGATCGAAGCGGGGCCGGGATGACCGAGACCCCAGGGGCACAGGGGGCGGCGCCGGGGGCGGCCCAGGGGGCGACGGAGATCGCGGTCGCCGAGCTGACCGCGGCACAGGCGGAGTCCGAGTTGGCCCGCCTGGCGACGGAAATTGGGCACCACGATCGGCTCTACCATCAAGACGACGCGCCCGAAATCTCGGATGCGGCGTACGACGCCCTGCGCCGCCGCAACGAGGCGATCGAGGCGCGCTTTGCGAAGCTGGTCCGCCCCGACAGCCCCTCGGCCCGGGTCGGCGCGGCGCCGGCCGGCGGCTTCGCCAAAGTGCGCCACAGGATGCCCATGCTGTCCCTCGGGAACGCTTTCGACGCGGCCGAGGTCGCCGAGTTCTTCGACGGCGTCCGGCGGTTCATCAAGCAGCTGAAGGACAACCCCGAGATTCCGATCGAGGCCGTCGGGGAGCCCAAGATCGACGGCCTGTCGATTTCGCTGCGCTTTGAGGAGGGCCACTTCGTGCAAGGGGCCACGCGCGGCGACGGCATCTCCGGCGAGGACATCACCGCCAACCTGCGCACCATCGCGGACTTCCCTGTGACCTTACCCGAAGGCGCGCCCGAAGTGCTCGAAGTGCGCGGCGAGGTCTACATGCGGCGCGACGACTTCCAGAAACTCAACGCGCGCCAGGAGGCCGCGGGCGACAAGGTCTTTGCCAACCCGCGCAACGCCGCCGCCGGTTCCCTGCGCCAACTGGACGCCACGGTGACCGCGAGCCGGCCGCTACACTTCTTCGCCTACGCCTGGGGCGAGGTCTCCGCGCCGATCGCCGACACCCACTGGAAATGTCTGCAGCGGCTCGAGACCTGGGGCTTTCCGGTCAACCCCTTGGCCCGGCGCTGCCATAGCGTCGCGGAACTCCTGGCGCTGTATCAGGAGATCCTGGCGGCGCGCCCGTCCCTGCCCTACGACATCGACGGCGTGGTCTACAAGATCGACCGCCTGGACTGGCAGGAGCGGATGGGATCAACCAGCCACGGACCGCGCTGGGCCCTCGCCCACAAGTTCCCGGCCGAGCAGGCCGAGACCGTGCTCAACGCCATCGAGGTCCAGGTCGGCCGCACCGGCGCGCTGACCCCGGTGGCGCGGCTCGAGCCGGTCACCGTAGGCGGTGTCGTGGTCTCCAACGCCACCCTTCACAACGAGGACGAGATCGCCCGCAAGGACGTACGCGTGGGCGATACGGTCGTCATCCAGCGCGCCGGGGACGTCATCCCCCAGGTCGTCTCGGTGGTCTTGGACAAGCGGCCGGCCGGCGCGGTTCCATACCGGATCCCCGATCGCTGTCCCAAATGCCATAGCCACGCCGTCCGGGAGGAAGGCGAAGCGGTACGGCGCTGCACCGGCGGCCTGATCTGCCCGGCCCAGGCGGTCGAACGGCTCAAGCATTTCGTCAGCCGCGGCGCTTTCGACATCGAGGGGCTAGGGGCCAAGCAGATCGAGGCGTTCTGGCAGGACGAGATGATCCTGCGTCCGGGCGATATCTTCCGCCTGAAGGCGCGCGCGGAGGAGATCGCGGCGCGCGAGGGCTGGGGCGAGCAGTCGGTGGCCAATCTGCTCGCCGCCGTCGAGGCGCGCCGGCGCATCGGGCTCGACCGCTTCATCTATGCCCTCGGCATCCGCCAGGTCGGCCAGGCGACCGCGCGGTTGCTCGCCAAGACCTACGTTTCGCTCCGCGCCTTCACGCGCGACATGCAGCGGGCGAAAGACCCGGACAGCGAGGAGCACCAGGCGCTCGAGAACATCGACGGCATTGGGCCCAAGGTCGCGGCGATGATCATCGATTTCTTCGCCGAACCACACAACATCGATGTCGTCGGCGACCTCGCCAATGAAGTCCAACCCGAGGACTTTGAAGCCCCCGCAACCGGCTCTCCGATCGCCGGCAAGACCGTGGTGTTCACCGGGACGCTCGCGACCATGACCCGCGGCGAGGCCAAGGCGCGGGCCGAGGCGCTGGGCGCCAAGGTCGCCGGTTCGGTGTCCACGAGGACCGACTACCTGGTGGCGGGCGCGGAGGCCGGCTCCAAGGCGCGCAAGGCCGCCGAGCAGGGCGTCGAGACGCTCTCGGAGCAAGCCTGGCTGGCGCTCATCGGCGACGCCTGAAAGCGCGGAAAACGGTCGTATTTGGGGCCTTTGAGCCAATTTAAACAAAGTCTTTACCAAGCCTGGGCTAAATTCCCGGCGACGCTACAAGCTGGGAAAAGCCGATCATGTTGCACGCCGAGGAGAGCCTGGAATTCATCCTCGACCGGGTCCAGGAACTGGGTCAGGGCGTCAAGCCCGACCAGAAGGCGGCCTACCGCGCGCTCATCCACATGACCCAGCGCTGGGCCGAGCCGACCGATCTCTTCGTCGACGAGGACCTGGCCATGGCCGAGCGCATCGGCCAGGACCTGACCGACATCTCGCGCCACATCAACGAGATTCAGCACGCCTATATGAAGGTGCTGTTCGCCGAGCGGCAGGGATCCTGAGGCGAAGCCCCCAGCCGCAGCCGACACTGCCAAACGCCGTGCCTGTCGTCAGCGCGCGTGGGAAGAATAATCCGACCGCCGCGCAAGCTAAACTCTCGCTGTCCAACTTCCATGCCGCCGCCCAGCTTCCCGCTGTCTGTGCTGCGGGTTCATCTAATGTTTTGATCTTGGGATAGCGATCAGAATGATTGCTGATGAGTGAGAAAGAAATGAATGCCGCGTTGCGTGATCTTCAATCCGTAAATGCCACAGCGTTTCCAGCCCAGTAGCACTTCTTGAATTCGCCGTTCACCCAACCTTCTCCCGTTCCCAACAGCCTATCTTCGCGCCAATCGCCCTCACACTTGTCGCCGTTCGCAAATATAAAAACACCGCGTCCGTTATATTTGTTGTCCCTAAAATCGCCTTCGTATCTGTTGCCGTTCGCAAACACAAAAATACCGAGTCCCGTGCGCCTGCCGTCCTTCCAGTCGCCCTCGTATCGGTCGCCTGCCCGCTTGCTATTAGGTCCCCATACCAAAACACCGCGTCCCGTGCGATTGCCGTCCCTAAACTCGCCCTCGTATCTGTCGCCGTTCGCCCACACCTTAACTCCGCATCCGTGGCGCTTGCCGTCCTTCCAGTCGCCTTGGTATCGGTCGCTTCTGTCGCCGTTCGCAAACACCAAAACACCGCGTCCGTGCCCCTTGCCGTCCTTCATCTCAGCCGTGTATTTGCTCCCCTTCCATTCCTCATCTTCCAAATGCCGCCACACTTGCGCGCCACGCCCCTGCGCCTTACCGTTCGCGCAAGCCCCACTCCACGTCATCATTATGTTTAGTTCATGTGAATAAGTGTTCCACACGCTACAGCTTGGATTGTTCTCTAAAGCCTGCCAGCGTCCTTCCTCCGCCAACGCCGCCGTCGCCGCTAACGCCCAAGCCACCAGCGCCGCCACCAGCACACCCAAAATCTTCGCCATCGCCCAAACCCCAGCAAAAAAGCCGCCCGGCGTCTCCACCAGGCAGCTTTCCTGATTTGGCAACGCGCCGCAAGAGCAGCGCAAATGGTAATAGCCAGTTAACGCGAGTAGAACTCGATCACCAGGTTCGGTTCCATCTGGACCGGATAGGGCACGTCTTCCATCTTGGG
>Ga0209980_10000312_pt1 | contig 25892 bp, 23 predicted proteins | sample CR02metaG_FD_183611 | JGI IMG/M metagenome (GOLD analysis project Ga0209980, IMG submission 183611) | Deep subsurface microbial communities from Mariana Trench to uncover new lineages of life (NeLLi) - CR02 metaG (SPAdes) (version 2) | ecosystem: Environmental > Aquatic > Marine > Ocean trench...
CAACGATGAAACCGATGCCGATGCCCTGGTGGGCGCGCTGGCCCGGGCGCTGTCATGAGCCGGCGACCGCGGCGGGCGAGCGGCGGCACGCCGCCGGCCGATGCTGGTGGCGCCGGGCCGGACGCCTTCACCGGGACGGTCTCGGGCAACCGGGCGCTGGAGATCGACGAGCCCCTTCTCTTCGAACAGGGCGACCCTTCGCTTTCCGGCGTCGATCTGGCCGAGCCCGAGGCGTTCGAGGAGCGCCTGGGCGGCCTCGCCCGGGACGGCGCCATCGGCCTTCCCGGCGTCTCCGAGCCCCAGGTGGTGCGCCACTTCACGCGCCTGTCGGCCAAGAATTACGCCATCGATTCGGGCTTCTTCCCGTTGGGCTCGTGCACCATGAAGCACAATCCGCGGCTCAATGAGCGGACCGCTAGGCTGCCCGGTTTCGCCGACCTCCATCCCTTGCAGCCCTGGTCCACCGTCCAGGGCGCGCTGGAGCTGATGGATGGGCTGGCCCATTGGCTCAAGGAACTCACCGGCATGCCGGCGGTGGCGCTATCGCCTGCCGCCGGCGCCCAGGGCGAGCTCTGCGGCATGATGGTGATCCGCGCCGCCCACGACGCGGCGGGCGAGGGGCGCCGCCGCGTGCTGGTCCCGGAATCGGCCCACGGCACCAATCCGGCGACGGCGGCGACCTGCGGCTACACCGTGGACACGATCCCCGGCGACGCGCGCGGCCGGGTCGATCTCGCGGAGATGAAAGCCAAGCTCGCGCCCGACCTAGCCGCCATCATGATCACCAACCCCAATACCTGCGGGCTGTTCGAAAACGACATCCTCGAGATCGCCCGGGCGGTCCACGACGTGGGCGCCTATGTCTATTGCGACGGCGCCAATTTCAACGCCATCATGGGAAAGGTGCGGCCCGCCGACCTCGGCATCGACGCCATGCATTTCAACCTGCACAAGACCTTCTCCACGCCCCATGGCGGCGGCGGCCCGGGATCGGGGCCGGTGGCCCTGGCCGAAGCCTTGGCGCCCTTCGCGCCGGTGCCCTGGCTGGTGCACGGCAAGGACGGTTTTGCGCTCCAGGAATCCGCCGCCGGCCCGGCCGGCGCCGCCATCGGCCGGCTCAAGGCCTTTCACGGCCAGATGGGCATGTTCGTGCGCGCTTACACCTACATGCTGTCGATGGGCGGCGACGGGCTCGGCCAGGCGGCCGAGGATGCGGTGCTGGCGGCCAATTACATGCTGGCGGCGCTCAAAGACACGCTCAGCCCGGCCTATCCCGGGTATTGCATGCACGAATGCCTGTTCGACGACGAGGCCTTTCGCGCCTTCGGAATCACCACGCTGGATTTCGCCAAGGCGCTGATCGACGAGGGCTTCCACCCGACCACCATCTATTTCCCCCTGGTGGTGCCGGGCGCCATGCTGCTGGAGCCGACCGAGACCGAGCCCAAGGCCGAGCTCGACCGCTTCATCGACGCCGTCAAGGGGCTGATGGCGCGTTTGGAAGCGGGCGGGGCCGAGCGGATCAAGACCGCGCCCCATTATGCGCCGAGGCGCAGGCTCGATGAGACCCGGGCCGCGCGCCACCCGGTGCTGCGCTGGCGCGCCCATGGGGCGCCTAAGGAAGGGGCGGAGTAGGGAACGGCCGGCCGATCCCGGCGGATCGCGCACTTTCCACCAAAAAGCCCCGGGGGTCGCGCGCGGATTGGCAGACGGCTCTACCGCAACTTGCCGGGCAGGTCCTTGACGGCGTTCTCAATCAATTGCTCGCCCTTGGCCGCGTCCATGTGTTCGATGATCAGCGCCTTGGTGGCGGCCAGCGCCACCTCGATGGCCTGGTCCTTGACCTCCTCGACGGCGCGCGCTTGCGATTGGGCGATCCGCTCGCGCGCCAAGGCCTCGCGGCGATCGAGCGTCACCTCGAGTGCTGCCTCGGCGTCGGCCGTCAGGCGCTTGGCCTCTTCCTCGGCACGGCGCAGGATTTCCTCGGCCTCCTTGACGGCGTCGCGCTGCTTGCGCTGGTAGTTGGCGAGCGCCGCCTGGGCCTCCTCGCGAAGCTGGCGGGCCTCGTCCAGTTGGGCGCGGATGCGCGTCGCCCGATCGTCGAGCCCGCCGGTTATCCGCGTCCAGAGCGGCCGCGCCATCAGGCCGACGAAAATGGCGAAGGCCACCAGCAGCCAGATTTCGGGTTCCTGCCAGAATGCCACGCGCTCGGCGCCAGCGGTGGTCGCGGCGAGCGCTTGGCCGATCATGCCCCGGCCTTGGTGACGGCAAGGGCCGCGGCCGCCGCCGCCCGGGCATCGACTTCGATGCCGGCGATCTTCTCGGTGGCGAGGCGCGCCGCCTCGGCGGCGATGGTGGCGGCCTCGGTGAGGGCGGCATCGCGGGCCGCTGCGATGGTCGCCTCGGCGGCCTCGATTTCGCCGGCGAGCCTTTGGTCGAGCGCGTGAATGGCGTCCTCGGCGCTAACCTTGGCGGCCTCACTCGATCGGACCAGCCGCGCGTGGGCGGCGTCGCGGGCCTCGGTGAGGACGAGATCGTAGGCCGCGGCGGCGGCTTCCGCCTCGCCCTGCAATGTTTCCGCCCGGGCGAGGTCGTCCTGGCGCCGCTTGGAGCGCTCTTCCAGCACGTCGGCGATGCGCGGCAGGGCCAGCTTCGCCATCAGCAGGTAGAGGGCGACGAAGGTTATGGCCAGCCAGACCAGCTGGGGCAGGTAGCTGGCGACGTCAAGCTGCGGCATGGGCGGGCGCCTAATCCCGGTGTCCTCGCGGTCCCGATCCGGCCTAGCCGAACAGGATCAGGAAGGCGATCAACAGCGCGAACAGGGCGATCGCCTCCACCAGGGCGAAGCCTAACATGGTGAAGGGGAACACCGTCGCCTGGGCGGCGGGGTTGCGCGCGACCGAGGTGATGAAGGCCGAAAACACGTTGCCGATGCCGATGCCGACGCCGGCAAGGCCGATCACGGCGAGTCCGGCACCGATCAATTTGGCGGCTTCTACACTCATTTCCTTATTCCTTTTCGCTTGGTTGGCATGCCCGCCATAACCCCCGGCTAATGCAGGTGGATGGCGTCGTGAAGGTAGAGACAGGTGAGAATGGTGAACACGAAGGCCTGCAGCACGGCGACGATCAGCTCCAGGAGATAAATCGCGACCAGAACCGCCATGGGGAACACGCCCGCCAGGCCCAGCGCGATGACGAAGCCGGCGAACACCTTGAGCATGGTGTGGCCGGCCATCATGTTGGCGAACAGCCGCAGGCTGAGGGTCACCGGGCGCGCCAGGTAGCTCAGCATCTCGATGGGGATCAACAGCGGCGCCATGTAGAGCGGCGTCCCCGAGGGCAGGAAGTAGTGGAAGAACTTCATCCTGTGCTTGGCGATGGCGATCACGGTCACGCCCAGGAACACCACCGCGGCCAGGGCGAAGGTGACGATGATATGGCTGGTCACCGTGAACGTGTACGGAATCAGGCCGATGGTGTTGGCGAACAGGATGAACATGAACAGCGAGAAGATGAAGGGGAAATAGGCGCGCCCCTCGTGGCCGACGTTGTCGCGCACCAGGCCGGCGATGAATTCGTAGGACAATTCGGCCAGGGATTGCCATCGTCCGGGCACCAGGGCGCGCTTGCGCATGCCGAGCACCAAGAACAGCGTGATCGCGGCGATCACGACGACCATGGACAGCGATGAATTGGTGAAGGAGACATCGACCCCGCCGACTTCCATGGGGGCGATGGGTTTGATCTCGAACTGTTTAAGGGGCGATGCCACGCGCTTTGAATCCCAGTCTTCTTATCCCCAGGCCCGCGCGGTCTCGCCCGCCCCGCTGGCGGTCACGGTCCGCCGTCGCATTCTTCGTTCTCGGCCTCGGCTCCGGCCTCGGCCGGCGCTCGGTATCCCGGCGCCAGGCCGATATTCTTGACCGCCCGGTACACGTTCAAGATTCCGGCGGCGCCCCCAAGGAAGAAAAACACCACCATGAGCCACGGTCCGGTCCCGAGCCAGCGGTCCAACAGCCAGCCGATGCCCACACCCACGGCCAGTGTCGCCGTCAGTTCGATCCCCACCCGGATGGCGATGCCGACGCCACCGTTGCCGGGCTCCGCCCCGCCGCCGGCGCGTTCCCCATCTTGCGCCCGCGCCCGAGAGAGACGGGCCTTCAGGTCCGAAAGGGGTGCCCCTGGCCGGGGGCTCGCGCCGCCTGGCTTGGTGGCCGAAGGCCCTCGGTTTCGCTCGGTCATTCCGTCCTCTCGTAAGCCATGAGGTGGGAATGGGGAGAAGCGTCCCCGCTGATCGCTCCCGAAGGGGAAAAATACCGCCGCCACCGCCGACATGGGGCGAAGGCGCGGGCACATTAGAAGAGCGCCCAGGCATAGTCAAGACCCAATACCTATCGGTTAACCAGTTGAAATAACGTGATAATTCATGGTTTCGTTCAAGCGATGGCCTTGAGGTGGGAGACCCCCTGGAGATCGACCGAAACCAGCTTGGAGATGCCGCGCTCGGGCATCGTGACGCCGAACAGGCGGTCCATGCGGGCCATGGTGATGCGGTGGTGAGTGACCAGTAGGAAACGGGTGCGCCGCTCGCGGGCGAGGTCTTCCACCAGGGCGCAGAAGCGCGCCACGTTGGCGTCGTCGAGCGGCGCGTCGACCTCGTCGAGCACGCAGATCGGCGCCGGGTTGGTGAGGAAGACGGCGAACAGGAGGGCGATGGTGGTCAGCGCCTTCTCGCCGCCGGACAGCAATGACAGCACCTGGAGGCGCTTGCCCGGCGGGCTCGCCATGATCTCCAGCCCGGCTTCCAGGGGATCGTCGGATTCGGTCAGTTCCAGATGCGCCCGCCCGCCGCCGAACAGCTTCGTGAACAGTTCGCCGAAATGGGCGTTGACCTCTTCGAAGGCGGCAACGAAACGGTTGCGCCCTTCACGGTTGAGCTCGTTGATGCCCTGGCGCAGGCGGGCGATGGCCTTGACCAGATCCTCGCGCTCGTTCTCCATGGAGGCGATCTGCTGGGCCAGCTCCTCGGCCTCCTGATGGGCGCGTAAATTGACCGGCCCCATGTTGTCCCTCTCCCGCACGAGCCGCTCGAAACGGCGTTCGGCGGCCTCTTCTTCGGGTGGGTCCTGGGCGTCGATGGCGCCCATCTCGGCGAGCGCGTCGGGCGCGCATTCGAGCCTTTCTTCGATGCGCTCGAGCAGGGTATCGAGGGTCTGGCGCGCCTGGTCCACCAGCCCTTCGGCGCGCACCCGGTCTTCGCGGGCGGCGGCCAGACGGGTTTCCTCGGCGCGCAGCGCGGCGTCGGCCAGGCGCATATCGATCTCGGCGAGCGCCAGGGTGTCCGCCGCCTGGCCGCGCTTGGCCTCGGCGGCTTCGATCTTGTCGGCCAGGCCCATGCGCTCGCCGACGATCTCGGCGGGCCGATCGGCGAGGCCGGCGATCTCGCCTTCGATGGTAAGCTTGCGCGCGGCAAGCTCGCCCAGGTGTTGGTCGGCGGTCGCCGCGCGGTCGGACCACGATGCAAGCTCTTGGCCGATTTCCTCGATGCGCCGGCGGCGGGCGGCGGTGTCCTGGGCGAGGGTGTCATAGGTGCGCTGGCGCTCGGCCAGGGTGGCGCGAAGCTCGACCAGTTCCAAGCGCAAGACCTCGATCCGGGTGCGCTGTTGGTCGGTGTCGGCGAGGGCGGATTGGGAGCGGCCTACTTCGGCGGCGTCGCGGTCGGTCTCCGCGATATCGGCGGCCAGCCGCTCCATGGCCTCGCGCACGGCCTGGTCCTTGGATTCGCTTTCCGCGGCTTGCCGGACCCGGCCGGTATGGTCGGCGCGCAGGGCTTCGAGCGCGCTTTCGGCCTCGCGCATGGCGGCGCGCAGATCGCGGTCTTGGGCGGCCGCGTCGCGGGTGGTGGCCGCCGCCGCCTCGAGGGCGGCCTGCGCCTTGGTCAACGCGGCCTCGGCCTCCGTGCGTTCACCTTCCAGCGCCAACATGCGGTTGCGCTGCGAAAGGCGCCGGGCGGATTGCGAAGCCTCGGCGTCGGCTATGGTGAAGCCGTCCCAGCGCCATAGAACGCCGTCGCGGGTCACCAGCTTCTGGCCCGGCCCGAGATCGTCGGCGAGACGGGCGCCGGTCTTGGTGTCGGCCACCACGCCGATCTGGGAGAGCCGGCGGGCGAGCGCTTGCGGTGCCGAGACGAAGTCGGACAGGGGGGTTACGCCGCCGGGCAGGTCCGGTGCGCCGGTGAGCGCGCCCAGGGTGCGCCAATGGACCGGCGCGGCCTCGTCCGCCGGCGCGGTCAGGTCATCGCCGAGCGCGGCGCCGAGCGCGGCCTCCAAACCCGGCTCCACGGTGACGGCGTCGATCAGCGGCGGCCAGAGTTGGGAATCGCCGACCTCGAGAAGCTCCACCAGGGCATGGGCCTCGGCGTCAAGCTTGGCGGCGGCGTCCTCGGCCGCACGCGCCTGGTCCCGGGCCGCGTGCTCGCCATCTTCCAGCCCCTGGCGCGCTTGATCGGCGGCGGCGCTTTTTTCGCGCAAACCCTCGAGTTCGCTTCGTGCCTCGGTGATGGCGGTCTCGAGGGCCGCCAGCTGGGCGCGGTTCGACGAGCTGGGAACCAGGGCGTCATGGGCGGCCTGGGCTTGCGCCAGCTGCTCGGCCAGGCGGGCCTTGCGGGCCTTGAGCGCGATCATGCGGTTGGCGTTCTCGGCCCGGCGCGCCTCGGCGCCGGCCACCCGTTCGGCCAGTTCCGCCAAGCGTTCCTCGGCCGCCGCCGCCTGTTCCCTGGCGGTGCCGAGCGCGGCCTCGGCCTCGGCCTCGGCGGAATTTTCCTGCTCGGCGGCGTCTTGGTGTTCCCTGCGCTCTGCCTCGAGACGGACCATGGCCGCCTTGCCGTCTTCCAGGCGCACGGTTTCGCGCTCTGCGTCGGCGGCGTTCTGGATGAGCCGCTCGCGGGCGCCCTCAAGCGCCGCGGTCACCCGCGCCTCCTCCTGGGTGAGCGCGTCGCGGGAAAGTGCCAGGCGCTGCAGTGCGGCGGCCGCTTCGGCTTCGGCCTGGCGCAGTTCCGGCAATTTACCGACGGCCTCGGTCTGCCCGGTGGCGGCGGTGGCGGTCTCGCGGGTCAGCTCCTGGACCTTTTCGGTGGCGCAATCAAACCGCTCGTGGGCCAGGGCCTGGGCGGCCGACGATTTGGCCCAGCGCAGGTAGAGGACCACCGCCTCGGCCTTACGGATATGGTCGGAGAGATTCTTGTAGCGGGTCGCTTGACGCGCCTGGCGCTTGAGATTGGCAAGCTGGGCCTCCAGCGCCGCGACCACGTCCTCCAGCCGCTCCAGGTTGGTTTCCGCCGCCCTCAGGCGCAACTCGGCTTCGTGGCGCCGGGAATGGAGCCCGGTGATGCCCGCCGCCTCCTCCAACAGCGCGCGGCGGTCAAAAGGTTTGGCCTGGATAAGGGTTTCCACCTGGCCCTGGCTCACCAGGGCGGTCGACCGTGACCCGGTGACTGCGTCGGCGAACAGGATTTGGACGTCGCGGGCGCGGACGTCCTTGCCGTTGATGCGGTAATGCGACCCCGCGCCGCGTTCGATGCGTCGGGTGATTTCCAACTGGTCCCCGTCGTTGAAGGCGGCGGGTGCGGTGCGTTGGGAATTATCGAGGCTGAGGGTCACTTCGGCGATGTTCCGGGCCGGCCGATTGACGGTGCCGCCGAAGATGAGGTCGTCCATTTCCTCGCCGCGCAGGCGGCGCGCGGAATTTTCGCCCATGACCCAGCGCAAGGCTTCCACCAGATTGGACTTGCCGCAGCCGTTGGGGCCGACGATCCCGGTCATGCCGGGTTCGATCGGCATCTCCGTCTCGTCGACGAAGGACTTGAAACCTGTAAGGCTGAGTTTGGTGAACAGCACGCGGGACCCGCCTTACTTCCCGGCCTTGGCCACGAGGGGGTCGAGGATCGCCTTGAAATCGGCGATGGCGGTGCCCACGGTGACCTTCCGGCCGTTGATGATGAAACTGGGAGTGGAATTGACGGCAAAGGCGTTCTCGGCCTCTTTGCGTTGTGCCAGGATCTTATTTTCGATCGTCTTATTCTTGAGGCAGGCGGCGAAATCATCGGCGCTCATGCCGCCCAGCGCCGCCACCCGGGCCAGCGCCGCCAGGGGATCGGCGCTGCGCGCCCATTGCGTCTGGCGCTTGAACAGGATGTCGAGGAAGCCGAAGAAGCGTTGGCGGCCCGAGCAGCGGGCCAGCATGGAGGCCCTGAGCGCCACCCCGTCGAGGGGGAAGTCCCGGTACACCAGCCTCATCTTGCCGCTGTCCACATAGGCCGATTTAAGTGCGGGCAGGATGTTTTCATGGAAGTCACGGCAATGGGAGCAGGTGAGCGAGGCATACTCGATCATCGTCACCGGGGCGCCCGGCGTGCCGATCACGTAATCGTCGGCCCGCACCTTCGCCGCCTCAAAGCCCGAGGAAGCGGGCGCGCTCGCCTGCGTCGCCTGGGGCTGCGGCACGGTTACGGTGGGGCTGCCAAACCACTGATAGAGGCCGACCGCAACCACCACAACAACGGCGATCCCGCCGAGAAACACCAACATATTACGCATATGAAACTCCCACCCACAATATATAGCGTTCCAGCCGGACATCCGTCCAGCATGTAATCACCTTAACAGTGGCTTTTTATGGGCGCGTCAGTCCTCGCTCCTGGAGGCGCGGATGCCGGCGAGACGCGAGAGGGCGGCGCGCAGGTCCTGGTCCTCGACCTTGGCGATGGTAGCGACAAGGTCGGCGTCGGGAGGCCTGGCCGGCCCGTGGTCGGGCGCCTTGGCGCCGGCGGGGGCCTTGTACGCGATCCGGCCATGGTGCAGTTCCAGGCGGTCGACGGCACCGTAACCGAAATAGCCGTTGATGCGGTCGATGATCTGCGGCGATAGATGGGCGAAGTCGGGCGCGAAGGCGCCGGAGACGGTCAGATGCAGGGTGCCGCCCCGGCGTGCGCCCCGGGGGAAGACGATGCGGAAGGGCCGTGAATGATCCGAAAGCGGCCGGCCGACGATCTCCGGCCAACGGGTGACGATGGCCGCCTCATTGAAGCCGCGCCGCCGCATGGAAGGGGTGGTGACGCGGTCGAGGCACTGTCCTACGGTGGTGAGCCCGCGCCGCGCCTTGATGCGAAGCCCCGCTTGTCCGGATTCGTCGCGCCCCGCCATGGCCACCCTTTTCCTTGCCGCCTCGCCGTGGCACCATCCGCCCATGGCGCCGCCCCCGAGATGGCGGCATGATGGACCGAAGATGACCGAAACGGAAGGCCCAAAAGATCGACCCGCCGCCGGTCCCCAAGCCGCTGGCCACGGCCGGCGGCTGCTGGCTTGGTACGACAACAACCGCCGCGATCTTCCCTGGAGGGCGCCGCCCGGAAAGGGCGCCGATCCCTACCGCGTGTGGCTGTCCGAAATCATGCTGCAGCAGACCACGGTGGTTGCCGTCATTCCCTATTACCAAAGCTTTACCCGGCGCTGGCCCGATATCGAAGCGCTGGCCCGGGCGCCGCTGGATGACATCTTAGTGGCCTGGCAGGGGCTCGGCTACTACGCCCGGGCGCGCAACCTGGTGAAATGCGCGCGCCTCCTCATGGCCGACCATGGCGGCGTGTTTCCGAGCAGTGCCGAGGCGCTGGTGAAGCTGCCCGGCATCGGGCCTTATAGCGCGGCGGCGATCGCGGCCATCGCCTTCGATCGGCCTGAACTGGTTGTTGATGGCAACGTCGAGCGGGTGGTCGCCAGGCTCTATGCGGTGGCCGAACCGCTCCCCGGGGCCAAGGCCCGACTCCGCCGGTTGGCTGGCGGGCTCAGCCCAAGCCTGCGGCCCGGCGACTACGCCCAGGCGATGATGGACCTGGGGGCCACCATCTGTACCCCGCGCGCGCCCCAATGCGGGTCCTGCCCGTTGCGGGGCGGATGCGCCGCCTACGCGCTCGGCGCGCCGGCCGGCTACCCGAGGCGCCAGCCGCGCGCCAAATTGCCCCTGCGCCGGGGCACGGCATGGTTCGCGGTCAACGGTCGGGGAGAAATCCTGCTGCGCCGCCGTCCCGAGGACGGGCTTCTCGGCGGCATGATGGAGGTGCCGTCCAGTCCCTGGCGGGCCGGCGGCGGGGCGTCCCCGACCCTGCCCGAGGTAGCGGCGCCCTGGCGGGTCCTCGAGCGTCCCGTCGCCCATGTCTTCACCCATTTTCGCCTCGAACTCCGGGTGGCCTGGGCGCTTCTGGCCGCCCGGCAGGGAAGGGAACTCGCCCCCGACGGGGTCTGGGCGGCGCCCGAGGCGCTGGCCGCCTTCGCCCTACCCAGCGTCATGAAGAAGGTCTGTGCCGCGGGCCTGGCGGCAACCAAGGGCGGCCCCGGCGGCGGCTGATCAGGGCACCATTCCGGCCGCGGCCAGCCCGGCGCGCAGCTTTTGGCGCAAGACATCGATCGAGACCGGCTTCCCTTCGGCGTCGAAGTGCCAGAAGGTCCACCCGTTACAGGCGCTCAAGCCCTGGACATGGGCGCCCACCTGGTGGATCGACCCGGTGATACCGTCGGCCACCAGGGAGCCGTCGGCCCGCGCCTTGGCGGCGAAGCGGCGGCGGCGGTCGGTCAGCACTTGGCCGGGGGCGAGCAGGCCGCGTTCCATGACCCAGCCGAAGGGGATGCGGAGCTCCCGCTTCTTGGTGGTGACATCCAGGCCTTCGGCGGCGCCCGGTTCGATGGCGGCAAGGCGTTTTTCGGCCAGCGCCGCATAGTCGGGATCGCGCTCGATTCCGATGAAACCGCGGCCGAGCTTCTTGGCCACCGCGCCCGACGTGCCGGTGCCGAAGAAGGGATCCAGCACCACGTCGCCGACATTGGTGGAGGCGAGGATGACCCGGTGCAGGAGCGCTTCCGGCTTCTGGGTGGGATGGGCCTTGGCGCCGTTTAGCTTGAGCCGTTCAGGCCCGGTGCATAGTGGGATGATCCAGTCCGAGCGCATCTGTAACTCTTCGTTGGCGGACTTCATGGCTTGATAATTGAAGGTGTATCCCTTCGCCTCGGGCGACTTGGCGCACCACAACAGGGTCTCGTGGGCGTTGGTGAAGCGCTTGCCCCGGAAATTGGGCATCGGATTCGATTTGTGCCAGATGATGTCGTTGAGGATCCAAAAGCCGAGATCCTGAAGGATGGCGCCGACCCGGTAGATATTGTGGTAGCTGCCGATCACCCAGAGCGTGCCGTCGTCCTTGAGCACCCGGCGCGCCGCCGCCAGCCAGCGCCGCGTGAATTCATCGTAGGCCGCGAAGTCCCTGAACTTGTCCCAACCGGCGTCGACCCCGTCGACACGGGTGTTGTTGGGCCGCATCAGCTCGCCCTTGAGCTGGAGGTTATACGGCGGGTCGGCGAAGATCATGTCCGCCGTCCCTTCCTCGAGACGGTTCATGATCTCCACCGCGTCGCCGACCAGAATCTGGCCCGCTGGTATCGCTCTCTCCCCGGTCATCGGGGCAAGATGAGTCACGGAGTCCCCAGGGTCAAGATTTTTTTATTGGAATCAATGCCTTAGCCCAATATGGGCGAATTTGGCCTATTTGCCATACAAGATGTTGTGTATGGGGGCGAAGCTTTTGCGGTGATGTGGGGTCACGCCCAGGCGCTCGAGCGCTTGGCGGTGGACCAAGGTGCCGTAGCCGGCATGGCGGGCAAATCCGTAGCCCGGATGGTCGGCATCGAGCGCCGCCATGATGGCGTCACGGGTAACCTTGGCGGCGATGGAGGCGGCGGCGATGGACAGCGAGCGCTGATCGCCCTTGGTGACGGCGGTGGCCGGGCAGCGGAGTTTCGGCAACCCGGTGCCGTCCACCAGGGCGTGGTCGGGGCTCGGCCCAAGCGCCGCGCAGGCCCGGCCCATGGCCAGGTAAGTGGCTTCAAGGATATTGAGCCGGTCGATTTCCTCGACGCTGGCGATGGCGGTCGCCAGATGCACGGTGCCGGCCCGGGCGCCCGCCTGCAGGGCGGCGAACAGTGCCTCGCGCCGGGTTGCCGACAGTTTCTTCGAATCATCGAGCCCGCGGGTGAGCGCCGGGTCGAGGCGGCGGCGATCGAGGATCACCGCGCCGGCCACCACCGGCCCCGCCCAGGGGCCCCGGCCCGCCTCGTCGATACCGCAGACGATGCCGGGGATGGTGGCTTCGATTGCGAAGTCGGGCATGGCCGGCTCAGGCCTTGGGGGACGCCTTGGGCGTCCTGCGGGGAGCCTTGCCCGCCGGCCCGGTCTTGCCCGCCCGCCGCCGGGCGCGCAACCTGGGCCGTAGCCCCGAAAGCGAGGCTATGCCGCGTCCCAGCAGGGTCCCGGTGCGGTGGATCACCTCGCCCATGTCATCGGTCCCGGTCCTGACTCCCTTAGCGATCCTTTGGGCATCGGAGCCGTAGAGAAAGCGGAGCAGCGAGACCAGGCTCCGCCGCCGCCCCGCCGCCGCCGCATGCAGGCGCCGCGCGGTCACCAGCCAGATCGGGCTCAGCAGCAACGACAGCGCGACGATGGCGACGATCAGGCGGCTGTGCTCCGGCGAGACCAATCCCGCCGTGGCCCCCGCGGCGGCGATGAGGAAGGAAAATTCCCCGACCTGGCCCAGCACCACGCCGGCCAGGAACGCCCGCTGCCAGGGCTGGCCCTGGAGGTGCAGGATGGCGATGGTAAGCGCCGTCTTAAACAGGGTCACCACGGCCAGCCACAACACCACCTCGCCGAGATTGGCCCAGATGTAGTCGAGGTCGATCAACAACCCGATGGACAGGAAGAAGACCATCATCAACAGGCCTTCGATGGGCTTGGCGGCCGCGATCAAGGGGCGCAGGCCGCGCGTATTGCCCAGCACCAGCCCGGCCAGGAAGGCGCCATAGGCCGCCGAAAGGCCGATCGCGTCGGCCAGCACCGCGGCGGCGAGGCAGAGCGCCAATGCGCCGACCGGGCGGAGCTCGGGATGGCCGCCGATCCACGACGCGAAGGGCAGGCGGAACCTGCCCTTGCGGGCGAGATAGATCATGATGCCGGTGATCACCAAGGTGGCGATGATCACCTGGACGATGCTTTCGACCCACGATCCCGTGCCCTTGAGATCGCCGACGATCAGCAGCATGGGGATGACGGCCAGGTCCTGGGCGATCAGGATGGCGAGGCAAAGGCGCCCGGTTTCGGTCTTGTCCTCGCCGGTCTCCTCCAGCATCTTGATGGCGACGGCGGTGGACGACAGCGTCGCGACGAAGGCGAGGACCACCGCTAGTTCCACCGGCCATCCAAGAAGCTGCGAGAGGCCCAGGGTGAGGAGAAGGAATGCTGTCAATTGGGCGGCCAGGGTGATCAGCGCCAGGCGCCAGAACTTCATGAAATCGACGACGTGAAGCTCCATGCCGATCATGAAAAGAAGCATGAGAACGCCGAGATGGGCGAGCAATTGGATCTGCTGTTGGTTCTCCACCAGTTCGAAGGCGGTGGGACCGAGGAGAATGCCAGCGAGGATGTAGCCCGCCACCGGCGGCAAGCGGAGACGCGTCATGACCATGCCGCAAAAAAGCGCCACAAGCCCGACGATGGCGATCCCGCTTAGTTCCGCATGGGTGCCCATGGGGCAATCTATCACAAGGGCTAGGCGGGCATGATCGCTTTCTAGGGCGGGCGGGAGGACGGCGGCTCAGAAAAGGGTGAGCTGCCGGTCCTCGGCGCCGGGCCGGGTGAAGTGCGCGGCATCGAGGGCCGAGAGGTCCCAGCCCCCCAGCCCCAGGCGCCGCCGGGCGAGCTCGAAACGGTTGCCGATCAACTCCGCATAGGCGCCTTGGCCGCGAAACCTGCGCCCGAAACGGGAATCGTTGAGTCTCCCGCCGCGGGTCTGGCGCACCAGGGAGAGCACGTGATCGGCGCGGTCGGGGGTGTGGGCGCGCAGCCATTGCTCGAACAGGTCCTTCACTTCCAGGGGCAGGCGCAAAAGGATATAGCCCGCTTCCTTGGCGCCGGCGCCGGCCGCGGCCTCGAGGATCGCGTCCAATTCATGGTCGGTCAGGGCCGGGATCACGGGGGCCACCATGATTCCGGTGGGAATGCCGGCCGCGTTCAGCGTCGCGATGGCGCCGAGCCGCTTGGCGGGGCTCGGCGCGCGGGGCTCCAGCCTGCGCGCAAGCCGATGATCCAACGTGGTGACCGACACGGCGACCCGGGCGAGGTTGCGCGCCGCCATGGGCGCCAGGATATCGGCGTCGCGGATGGGGCCGTCGGATTTGGTGGTGATGGTGACGGGATGGTTGCATCGGTCCAGCACTTCGAGGATGCCGCGGGTGATCTTGAGCTTCCGTTCGATGGGCTGGTAGGGGTCGGTGTTGGTGCCCAGCGCAATGGGACAGCAACGGTAGCCCTTGCGTCCGAGTTCGCGGGCGAGCAGCCTGGGCGCATCGGGCTTGGCGAAGATGCGGGTCTCGAAATCGAGGCCCGGAGAAAGGCCGAGCCAGGCATGGGAGGGCCGGGCGTAGCAATAGATGCAGCCGTGCTCGCAGCCGCGATAGGGGTTGATGGAGCGGTCGAAGGGGATGTCCGGCGAAGTGTTGCGGGCAATCACTGTGCGGCTGGCATCGACCGAAACCTTGGTGCGCGGCCTATGCGCCGCCCGCTCGCCGTCGTCCGCGCCGTCCGGTGCGCCCCAGCCATCGTCCACCCGCACCCGGCGTTGGCGCTCATAACGCCCGGTGGCGTTGGAAACGGCGCCTCGGCCCTTGAGCGGCCGGCCGCCGGGAAGGTCGGGAAGAATATCCATGAAACCAGTTTCGCCGATGGTCTGGAACAAAGCAAGAACAAAACGCCGTTGAAGGTTTCTTGAGGTTTCTGCTGTTCCATCGCCGTATTCCCCCCGCTATATAGGGTCCTTGGGGACCCAAGGGGGAATGATGGAAAAGGAACCGACGCCCTTGTTGTTGTCTATCGTGATCCCCGCCCTGGACGCGGGCGCGCATTTAGATGCCTGCCTCGATGCGCTGAAGGACGGCCATAAGGCGGCCCTCGATGCCGGCATGGACACGCCCGAGACCGAAATCATCATCGCCGACGGGGGTTCTACTGACGATACCATGGCCATCGCCCAACGCCGTAGCCTGCGCATCATACCGACGCCCCGGGGCCGCGGGCCGCAGCTTGCCGCGGGCGCCCGGGCGGCGGCCGGCGATTGGCTCCTGTTCCTGCATGCCGACACGAGGCTGGCGGTGGGCTGGATGGCGGCGGTGGCGGGCTTCGTCAACAACCCGGCCAACCAAAATGCCGCGGCCGCCTTCCGTTTCGCGCTCGACGACGAGAGCACGGCCGCGCGCTGGTTGGAGCGCCTGGTGGCTTGGCGCTGCCGCGCCCTCGCGCTGCCCTATGGCGACCAGGGTTTGTTGATCTCGCGCCGCTTCTACCAGGCGCTCGGCGGTTACGGCGCCGAGCCGTTGATGGAAGACGTCGCCCTGGTTTCGGCCATCGGCCGCGCCCGGCTTCGCTTCCTCGACGTGCCCGCCGTGACCTCGGCCGCGCGCTACCGCAGCGGCGGCTATATCCTGCGCCCGATGCGCAATCTTTCCTGCCTCGGCCTCTATTTCCTGGGACTTCCCACCTCCCTGATCGCGCGCCTCTACGGGCGCTGAGCCTTGCCCCGGCACCGCCATTTGGTGATCTTCGCCCGGGCGCCGCAGCGCGGCGCGGTCAAGCGGCGCCTGGCCCGGGAGATCGGCGCCGGCCCGGCCTATCAATTCTATGCACGCACCAGCCGGGACTTGGTGAGGCGCCTCGGGCGCGATCGGCGCTGGCGGTTGATTCTGGCGGTCACCCCCGACCGCCTGGCCAAGGGGGCGCGGTTCTGGGGCCGGGGCCGGACGCGGATTGCCCAAGGCCCGGGGGATCTCGGCCGGCGCCTGGGACGGGTGATCCGGAAAATCGCGCCGGGGCCGGTGGTGATCATCGGCTCCGACGCGCCGGGGGTCGCGCCCGCCCATGTGGATCGTGCCTTCAAGGCGCTGGCGGCACACGAGGCCGTGTTCGGCCCGGCCGCCGACGGCGGCTATTGGCTGATCGGCCTCGCGCGCAAGCGAATCCCCAACCCATCCTTGGCCGTGCAATTGTTCAAGGGGGTGCGCTGGTCGACCGAACACACCCTCGATGACACCCGCGCCAACCTGCCGCCCGGCGCCGAGGCGCCGCCGCTCGCCACCCTGGAAGACATCGATCACGCGGCCTCCTGGCGGCGCTTCATCTCCGAGGCCTAAGGGACGCGCCGGGGCAGATCCGCAGGCTTCTAGAAGACCGGCACCAAGGGCCCGGCTAGCGTTCCATGAGGCGGGGCATCAGCTCCACCAGGTTGCACGGCCCGTGCCGGGAATCGAGCTGGTGGACGAGGATTTCGTCCCAGCCGTCGCGGCAGGCCGAGGGCGAGCCGGGCAGGGCGAAGATGTAGGTCCCCTTGGCCAGCCCGCCGAGGGCGCGGGACTGCATGGTCGAGGTCCCGATCTTGGCGTGGGAAATCATGCGGAACAATTCACCGAAGCCTTCGATGGGCTTGTCGAAGAGCGCCGCCAGCGCTTCCGGGGTCACGTCGCGCCCGGTGATGCCGGTGCCGCCGGTGGTGATCACCACGTCGATCTCCGGATCGTCGATCCAGCCGCCGACGGTCTGGCGAATGGACTCCACATGGTCGCGCACCACCTGGCGGGCGACCACGTTGTGGCCCGCGTCCTTGGCGCGTTGGGCCAAGATTCCGCCCGATTCGTCGTCGGCCTCACTGCGGCTGTCGGAAACGGTGAGGATGGCGATCCCGACGGGGATGAATTCGCGGGTTTCATCAATGCCGGCCATGGGATCGACCTCGATTGCGGTTCGGGGGCGGCGCCTTCACGGGGGTTCCGCGCCGGGCCCGCTTGTGTTGCCGTCGAGCCTTACATAGTAAGGCCAGCGCCCGCCGGCAAGGGCGGTCAGGGTCGGCGCCTTCTGGCCCAGGCGCATGCGGTAGATCCAGAGATTCTCGAGCACCCGCTTGACGAACAGCCGGGTTTCGCGAGCCGGTATGGATTCCATGAACACCAAGGGGTCGGCGCCGTGGGGCATCTCGAACTGCCACTTGGCGGTATTGCCCGGGCCGCCGTTATAGGCGGCGATCATCATGATCATGTTGCCCGCGACGATGTCGCTGGAAAGCAGGTAGCTCATGTATTTCTGCCCCAGCGCCAGGTTGACCTTGGGGTCGAACAGCCGGGCCCGGTTGCGGCCGCGAAAGGCCCTTTGGGAGCGGCGCATATCGCGCGCCGTCGCGGGCATCAGCTGCAACAGGCCGCGCGCCCCGCTGCGGCTCTTGGCCCTGGCGTTGAAGGCCGATTCCTGGCGGGCCAGGGCGAACACCAGCGCCCGGTCAATGGAATAACCGCCGTCGGGCGCCCAGGCCGGCACCGGGTACAGCGCGCTGTCGATGCGTTCGCCCATCAACGCCTTCAACAGGTTCGCCGCGCGGTAGGCGGTTGCCGGGAGGCGGGCGGCGTCGGCGAGCGCGATGATGGCGCGCAGGTTTTTGGGCTCGGCGCTGTTCCTGAGCCGGCGAAGTTCCCGCTCGGCGCGGCGTCCTTGGCCGACCTGGATCAGCGCCAGCGCGCGTTGGCCAGCCGGCGCCGCCAACAGGGCGGAGGTGCGGCCGGCTGCCAGCACCGGTTCATTCCAATTAAAGGCGGGCGCGCCGCCCAGCATATGGGTGGCGATCAGCCCGTAGAAGGTGCGGGGATTGCCGGCCGCCCGGGTGAGCCAGGCATTGACTCGCGCCGGTCTGCGCCCTACCAGGTTGGCCCGGGCCGCCCAAAAGGCCGCCCGGGATATTTCCTGGGGGCTGGCGCTCGGCGCCCGCGCGGCGGTGGCGAAATAGCGGGCCGATTGGTCGTAGCGCTGCAGCTTGAAGGCGGCGAGTCCGGCCCACCACTGGGCGTCGGGCGCGGCCTTGCCGGACCGCTTGGCGGCGGCGCCGGCAAGCGCCAGGGCACGGGGAAGATCGCCCCAGCGGAACCAGCCGCCGGCGATGATCGCCCGGGCGCGGTCGATGCCGGCGCGGCCGACGGCGCGCCGGGTCTTGGGGTTGTCGAGATAACGTTCCGCCGCGCTTAAGTGTTCGCGGCGCACCAAGTGCCGGATATGACGCCGGACGCTGCGTTCGGCGCGGCCGCGCCTGAACCTGGCCGGCTTCGCGCGGCGGCGTTTCTCCGCCTTTAGCGCGGCCGCCAACAGCGCGCCCCCTTGGAACGACCGGGGCCGGGGCGGGGCCTTGGCGCGGCGCGGCTTGCGGCGCAGCGCCAGGCGGTGGATGCGCTTGGCGTCGGGATGATCGGCGTAGCGGCCCATCCACCCGGCAAGCTCGCCATAGCGCGAGCGGTATTTGGTCGGATGCAGGTAGCGCTGGGCCAGCACGTGGCCCATCAGGATACGGTCATCGAGATCGCGGATGAGGTGCCTGGCGGCGGTCCATCGGCCCCGTTTCTGGGCCGTGAAAATGTTTCGGTAGCGTTCGATGTCGGCGGCGTTGAGGATCGACGGAAAGGGTGCCGGCGCGCCCGCCGGCCGGGCTGGGCCCATGACCCAGGACGCCACGTTGTCTTTGGCCTGCGCCGCACCGACGCCGTGCGCCCCCGCCGCCAGCATCGACAAGGCCAAGAGCGCGGCGCCGATGGCGTGGCTCCCCGTCCCCACCGGCTGCTTCGGTACCCCCTGATCTCGATTTCTTGATTTCATTGCCTGCCTTGATAACCAAAGGCGCGGCGCGCGGCAAGGGGCGTCATGGGCCATCGCCCGAAGGGGCGTCACGAGCCATCGCCCGAAGGGGCGTCACGGGCCATCGCCCGAAGGGGCGTCACGGGCCATCGTTCAGGCGCTTCTTGATTTCTATCAGGTCGCGCCAGGTGGCGCGCTTCTGGCCCGGGCTGCGCAGCAGGAATGCCGGGTGAAAGATCGCCATGGCGGGCACCGGGCGGACCATGCGGGGGGTCTCGAAGCCGAACCATTTGCCCCGGAGCTTCATGATGCCTTCGCGGCGTGCGAGGAGGGTCTTGGCGGCGGTCCCGCCGACCATGACGAGGATCTCCGGATCGACGATCTCGATGGTGCGTTCGACGAACGGCAGGCAGGCGGCGACCTCGGCGGGAGTAGGTTTGCGGTTGCCCGGCGGACGCCAATACAGCGTATTGGTGATCAAAACCTGGCCGCGGTCGAGCCCTATGGCCGCGAGCATGCGGTCCAGCAACCGTCCCGCCGGGCCGACGAAGGGAAGGCCCTGGCGGTCTTCCTCGGCGCCGGGCGCCTCGCCGATGAAGACGATACGGGCCTGGGGATTGCCGTCGATATAAACCAGGTTGGTCGCGGTCCGGGCGAGCGGGCACCCCTCGAAGGTTAAAAGCGCGGCGCGGATGTCCTCTAGGGTCTGGGCGCCGGCGGCGACCTGGGTGGCGTCCTCGGCGCCGGGTTCGGCCATCCCCGGCGGCCGCCCGCCCGTTGCCGCCGCTTGGCGCGGCGCCCTGGCGGGGCAAGGTGCCGCGGGCGGGGGCGCGGCGAAGCGGTCCATGGGTTGCTCGCCGATGGCCTCATCGGCCCCGGCCTCGACCTGCCATTTCAGCGCCGATAAAAGAGTTCCCCCCGCCATCACCGGGCGAGCCTATCACGGCGTGGTTTGTCGTGCCCCGGTTTTTGCGCTATTCCTTCGGCCCGCCGTGAGGCGGGCAAACAAATGGGCGGCCCGCCGTGAGGCGGGCAAACAAATGGGCGGTCCGCCGCAAAGTGGACAGGCCGAGGGACCGGAATTAAGGCCATGGACAGGGAATCGATGCACTTCGACGTGGTCATCGTGGGCGCCGGGCCGGCGGGGCTCGCGGCGGCTATTCGCCTCAAGCAGCGGGCGCTGGAGGCCGGCCGGGAAGTCTCGGTCTGCATGGTCGAAAAGGGCTCGGAAGTGGGCGCCCACATCCTGTCGGGCGCGGTGCTTGATCCCCGGGCGCTCATCGAGCTGATCCCCGATTGGAAGGCCAAGGGCGCCCCGCTGGCCACTCCCGCCGTGCACGACCGCTTCATGGTGTTGACCGCGCGCCGGGCGCTCGCCCTGCCGACCCCGCCGCAGATGCGCAATGACGGCAATTACATCATCAGCCTGGGCAATTTCTGCCGCTGGCTGGCGGGCCAGGCGGAGGCGCTGGGGGTGGAGATTTATGCCGGCTTCGCCGCCGCCGAAATCCTGTTCGGCGAAGACGGCGCGGTGGCGGGCATCGCCACCGGGGAACTGGGCCTCGGCAAGGACGGCACGCCCACCGCCAACCATCAGCCCGGGGTCGAATTGCGGGCGCGCCAGACCCTGTTCGGCGAGGGCTGCCGTGGATCGCTCACCAAGCAACTGATGGCCCGGTTCCGCCTTGACGCGGAGGCTGCGCCGCAAACCTTCGGCCTCGGCGTCAAGGAGCTCTGGCAAGTGGCCCCGGCGCTCCACAAGCCGGGGACCGTCCTCCATACGGTGGGCTGGCCCCTGGACCAGGGCACCTACGGGGGCTCGTTCCTCTATCACCTGGAAGACAACCAGGTGGCGGTGGGGTTGGTGGTCGGCCTCGATTACGCCAATCCCTATCTCAGCCCGTTCGAAGAATTCCAGCGCTTCAAGACCCACCCCGCCATCGCGCCTTTGTTCGCGGGCGGGCGCCGCATTGCCTACGGCGCGCGGGCGCTCACCGAGGGCGGCTACCAGGCGGTGCCGGAGTTGACCTTCCCGGGCGGCGCCTTGATCGGTTGCGGCGCCGGATTCATGGACGTGCCCAAGATCAAGGGAATCCACAACGCCATGAAGTCGGGGATGGCGGCGGCCGAGGCGGTGGCCGACCTGTTGGCATCCGATGGCGACGGCAACCAGGCGGCGGGATACCGCGAACGGCTGGAAGCGAGTTGGGTCATGGCGGAGTTGCGCGCGGCCCGCAACATCCGCCCCGGCTTCCGTTTAGGGTTGTTTGGCGGGCTTCTCCATGCCGCCATGGACACCTATATCCTGCGGGGGCGCGCGCCCTGGACCCTCGGCCATCACCGGGACCATGAGGAAACCCTGCCGGCGTCGACCTACCGGCCCATGGACTACCCGAAGCCCGACGGCAAGCTGACCTTCGACCGGTTGAGCTCGGTCTTCATTTCCAACACCAATCACCAGGAGAACCAGCCCTGTCACCTCAGGCTGGCCGATGAAGCACGGGCCATAAATATCAATTACCACCGGTTCGCCGCGCCCGAGACCCACTATTGCCCGGCCGGCGTCTACGAGATCATCGAACCCGACGGCGGCCCCGGGCCCCGGCTGCAGATCAACGCCCAAAACTGCATCCACTGCAAAGCTTGTGATATCAAGGACCCGACCGAGAACATCACCTGGGTGGTGCCCGAAGGCGGCGGCGGGCCAAACTATCCCAACATGTGAGCGCGGATCCCGTGTTATCATCGCTCAGCGATAAGCAATTGGAGTGACGGTGGAGATGGTGTCCCTAGGAACCGGCTTCGGGTCGAAGGCGCCGCCGCGCCGCGCCGCCCTGATGGCGGTGGCCGCGGCGTTGGCGTTGTCATGGGCCGGCGTGCCCCAGGCCCACGCCCAGGACCGGGAGACCGCCAATGTGGGGGCGACGGAATGGGACCCGGGGCCGCTCTCCACCCCTTACGGCGATTACCTGGCGGCGCGCCACGCCGAGGCGGTTCACGATGCGGCGCTGGCCGCCCGGCTGTTCGAGAGAATCCTCCCCCACGCCCCGACCCACCCCGGAATCCTCCGCCAAGCGATGCATCAGATGCTGGCGGCCGGCCGCGTGGCCAAGGCCACCGAGATCGCCCGGCGCTATATAAAAACGCGTCCCAAAAGCGTGATCGCCGGGGTCACCCTCGCCATCGACGACATCCGGGCGAAGCGGCTCGAGGATGCCGCCGCCAAGCTGAAGACGATCCCCAACCGTGGGCTGGGCGGTTATATCGTGCCCCTGGCGCTGGCCTGGACCCTGGCCGGCCAGGGCGAGGTCAGCGATGCCTTCGAGGCGCTGGAGCCCTTCGGTAAGCGCCGCGGGCTCAAGATCATCCATGACCTTCATGCGGCGCTGATCCGCGATCTGGTGGGCGATACGGCGGACGCCGACGAGTTGTTCGCTTCCATAACCAAGGACAAGGAGATTCATCCGCGCACGGTGGAGCTCGCCGGCGCCTATTTCGAGCGCCAGGGGAAGGCCGACCGGGCGCGGTCTCTCTACCAAAAGCTGTTGGCCCGCCAGAGCGGCGCCGTCGCCGTCGAGGCCGCCTTGGCGCGGTCGAAAAAAGGCATCAAACCCGCCAAGGCAGTCAATAGTACCGCCGATGGGGTCGCCGAGGCGCTCTGGGACATGGCCGTGCTGCTCAACGACCAGAACGTCGACCAGATGGCGCTGATGCTGGTCCGCATGGCGCTCTATCTCAAGCCGCGTTTCGCCATGGCGCAAATCCTGGTGGGCGATATCCTGGTCGGCATGAAGCGCTACGACGATGCCGTGGCGGCCTATGACGAGGTGGACACTGGTGCGCCCAGAAGTTGGGAAGCCCGGCTCCGGGCCGCCAATACCTTGTCCCGGGCGGACAAGATCGCGCCCGCCCTGGAGCGGCTCTCGGCCATGGCCGAGGAACGCCCGGCGCGGTCCGACGCGCTCATCGCCGGTGGCGACATCCTGCGTTTCAAGAAGCGATATGACGAGGCGCTTAAACACTATCATCGGGCCTTTGCCCGCATCGGCGCGATCGAGCGCCGGCATTGGTCGCTGTTTTATTCGCGGGGCATATCGTTGGAGCGGTCCAAGCGCTGGAAGCGGGCGGAGAAGGATTTCCTCAAGGCCCTCAAACTGCAGCCGGACCAGCCTTTCGTGCTCAACTATCTCGGCTATTCCTGGGTCGACAAGGGGCAACACCTGAAGCGCGCGCTGGCCATGATCGAGAAGGCGGTGCGTCTCAGGCCCAATGACGGGTTCATCGTCGACAGCCTGGGCTGGGCCCATTACCGGCTCGGCGCCTATGACCGCGCGGCCAAGACCCTGGAGCGCGCCATCACCCTGAGCCCCTATGATTCGGCCATCAACGACCATCTGGGCGATGCCTACTGGCGGGTGGGCCGGCGCATGGAGGCACGTTTCCAGTGGCAGCGCGCGCTCCGTTTCGATCCCGAGCCCGATACCGTCGGCGGAATCAAGAAGAAGCTTGAACACGGTCTGGGCAAGCCCCCGAGAAAGAGCGAAGCGTCCGGGGAGGATGCCGGGCGGCGCGGCGGGTGAGCGCGCGCCTGACCCTTGCGGCCCCGGCCAAGCTCAACCTCTATCTTCATATCACCGGACGGCGGCCTGACGGAACCCACACACTCGATTCCCTGGTCGCCTTCGCGGGCCTTGCCGATATCGTGACGCTGGAGCTGTCGGGGTCGCGATCGGGGTCGCAATCGGGCGCCTTCGCCCTCGCCGTCAGCGGCCCGTTCGCCGCCGGTTTGACGGTTGGGGAAGACAATCTCGCGCTCAGGGCCGCCCGGCACCTGGCCGCGGCGGTCAAGCCAGGGCAAGGCGGCGCCATGGGCATCGGCCTTGAGAAGAACATCCCGGTGGCGGCCGGCCTCGGCGGCGGCGCGGCCGATGCCGCCGCCGTGCTCGCCGGGCTGGCATCCCAATGGGGGGTCGATGCGCCGCTCGTGGCCGAGATCGCGGCCGGCCTCGGCGCCGACGTAACCGTCTGTCTTGCCGCCAGGCCCACCTTCATGGCCGGGATCGGCGAGGCGCTGGGCCCTCAGGTTACGCTGCCCGAGGCCGGGGTGGTTTTTGTTAATCCGGGGCTCCCCCTCGAGACCCGGGCGGTGTTCCTCGCCTACGACGAGATGGGCGAGGGCCGGGGAGACGACCATCGCCGGGCCCGGCCCGCCTTTGAGCCGGCGCCCAAAGGTGCTGCGGCCCTGGCCCGCGCGCTTAAGGGCACGGCCAACGACCTCACCGGCGCGGCCCTCGGCCTCGCGCCGGTGATCGCCGACGTGCTCGGGGAATTGGCCGCCCTCAAGGGTTGCCGGCTCGCACGCATGGCCGGCAGCGGCGCCACCTGTTTCGGCCTGTTCGACGATGCGCACGCGGCGCAAGCCGGCTTGGAGCTGATCGGCGCCAAGGTCCCTAACTGGTGGTGCTGGGCCGGGCCCCTGGCGGCTTCCAGGGAAGCCGCCCTTGGCCCACGGCTTTGAGACCGGTGAGCCGATTGGGCGGTTCGCGCGCGGGCGTGCATTGGGCGTATTGCGCGAAGGCGCGTGGGATATATTGCGCGGATGCGCGCATTGGGGGTAATCTGCGGCCCGCCCGAAGCGTGGCCAATGGGGCGTAGCCAAGTGGTAAGGCAACGGGTTTTGATCCCGTGATTCGCAGGTTCGATCCCTGCCGCCCCAGCCAACCTTTTCAAGTAGTTAGCGGCCGCGCTAGGATAGAACATTCCGTGAATTGGCACCCGATTGGCACCCGGGCTCATCCCTTGCTTTCCAGCGCCGCGTCCATTGCTGCTGCTGCGTCGGCGTCCTTGTTCTTGAATAGGTGCGCATAAACGCTCAGGGTAATGGTCGGATTTGCATGGCCGAGGCGGCGGCTCACCGATACCACGTCCAGCCCGGCTGCAATCAACGCGGAGGCGTGGGAGTGCCTCAGGGCGTGAAACGTCACCTTGGGGAGCTTGCGGCTCTTTACGGCGTGGCGCCAGTGGTTCGATATGGTGTAGGGGGTGGGCGGGCCCCCATCCACACATCCGAACACAGCATGCTCGGTGGGAAGAGGACCGGTCCCAAGTTTCAAGCGCAATTCCAGCGTTTCCCTTCGGTGCTCGCGAAGAGCGGCGACAGTGAAGGCTGGTAGGCTCACAGTGCGCCGCCCAGCGGCCGTCTTAGGCGCCTTCACTTGCAACCCCTCCTTCGTTTCCTCTATCGAGCGTTCGATTCGAACCGTGGCGCCGTCCAAGTCGATATCGGCCCAGCGTAGGGCGGCAATTTCCCCGCGACGGGCACCCGTACCAATCGCAAGGGCGGCAATGGGGAAAATAGAATGCCCTTCCAGATTTTTGAGTGCATCGGAGATCTGGTTCGCCGTGAGTGCTTCGATTTCTTTTCGCTCGGGCGTCGGCGGCTTAATCGCGGCGCAAACGTTGCGCTCGATCAACTCCACAGTGACGGCGTGGTTAAGGGCGGTCCTAAGAACGCCATGTGCGTGCCGAATGCTGCGGATTGATAGTTTCGTTTTGGCGAGCGTCTGCAACCAGCAATCAATGTCGATCGGACGAAGCTTCTGTAAAACGATGGCGCCTAGGTGCGGCTTGATCTGGTTCCTCACTAGTCCTTGGTAGCGTTCTAAAGCCTTCGGCGCGACTGTGCGGGGGGCCGTATTGGCGAGCCAGCCGCCCAGGTACTCGCTCAGGGTGGCTCGGGACGGCTCGATGGCGATGCCTTTGTCCTGGCGATAGAGAAGGGCGCGTAATTCTTTTTCGGCATCATGCTTGGTGCCCCGGATCGTTTTGTAAGCGATTTTGCGCTTGCCGGTGGCCGGATCAGGGCCAAGATCGAACTTGAGGCGCCACGAGTTCTTGCCGCGGCGGGTGATGTTGCCTTTCATGACTTCTTCCTCTTGCGTTTACGGTGTGCCCGGACGCGGCACCGGTCCGAACAATGTTCCTTGTCGGGTCGGGTCCGTTCAAACCAGGTGCTGCACATAGGACATCGGGCGATCCACTTGCGCGCATCGATTTCCTGAGCGAATTGGAGCCAGATTGCTCCGATAAGATTTTCCGGAGCCAGACGAATCTCCTGCTTATCCTCGTCGGGGTTCCATAGG
>Ga0209980_10000313_pt1 | contig 25861 bp, 18 predicted proteins | sample CR02metaG_FD_183611 | JGI IMG/M metagenome (GOLD analysis project Ga0209980, IMG submission 183611) | Deep subsurface microbial communities from Mariana Trench to uncover new lineages of life (NeLLi) - CR02 metaG (SPAdes) (version 2) | ecosystem: Environmental > Aquatic > Marine > Ocean trench...
TAGAGTCGATTGTGGAACAGGGCGCCCGGCGGGCCGAGCCGGGCGAGTTCTCGCAACGGGCCTTCCTCAACGACAAGCTTGATCTGGTGCAGGCAGAAGCGATAGCCGATCTGATCAACGCGGGCACAGCGCAGGCTGCCCGGGCAGCGCTGCGATCGCTGTCGGGAACGTTCTCCAGGGCGGTCGCTGCACTGGCGGAACAACTGGTTCAATTGCGCCTGCATGTTGAAGCTGCCATCGACTTCCCCGAAGAAGAAATAGACTTTTTGTCCGACGACCTCCTGCAGCGCCGCCTGGATGAATGCGCCGGCGCGTTCGCCCTTTTGCAGCAGGAGGTTACGCAAGGGCGCGTTCTGCGCGATGGCTTCCAGGTGGTTATCGTCGGGAGGCCCAACGTCGGAAAATCAAGCCTCTTGAATTTGTTAAGCGGGCAGGACGCAGCGATTGTTACGGAGGTCGCCGGTACGACGCGCGACATTCTGCGAGAACAAATTGATATTGACGGGCTCGCTGTCGAGCTTGTCGATACGGCGGGATTACGCGAAGACCCGGACCGTGTTGAGGAAGAAGGTATTCGCCGGGCACGTAGCGCGCTACAAAGCGCCGACGCCGTGCTCTGGATACAGGATGCCACCGATGCAGAGCACGGCGACATAAACGAATCGTTGCCCGAAGGTGTCCCGGTCACGGTAGTTCGAAACAAGATAGACCTGTGCAATGGACCGATGGACCCAGAGGCGGTCAACCTTTCTGCCAAGACCGGGGAGGGACTGGAGGCGTTACGACAACGCATACGCGACCTTGCCGGCTACGAAAACCTCGGGGAGGGGGCGTTTACCGCCCGGAAGCGCCATCTCCACGCGCTTGAGCGGGCCGCCATGCACTTCAGCACCGGGCGGACCGTGCTGGAGGAAACCCGCGCGGGTGAATTGCTTGCTGAGGAGCTGCGCCTGAGCCTGCAGGCGCTCGGTGAAATAACCGGGGCCGTATCGTCGGATGACCTTTTGGGCCGCATATTCTCCGAGTTCTGCATCGGCAAGTAATTGACAGGGCGATGGCCACTGGCGAGTGCATCGTCAGGCCGATTTACGACACCGACGATGCGACCTATTCGAGCCAGGTCAAGGCGGGCGACAGGGTTCGCCTCACCTACCTTGACGGGCGCGTCCAGGAGATCAGGGTGACAGAGGTCAGTGAAGTTGAAATCAAGGGAACGTACTACAAGAACACCCTGCATCATCCCAAAGGCGCCGAGCTTACAGCGGACTGGCAGGACGTACAGGCCGTAGAACGAGTGAAAATCTCAGCGGTAAAGACAGCCGGAGCCGGGCTGGGGGTAGTGGTGGCGATACCCTTCATCGCACTCGGCCTGTTGCTGACTGGCGGGTCGGGCGGCAGCAGCTACTAGACGGCAAGGCAAACGCGTTTGGCGATTGATTGCCAATCCCGTGTGGCAATCAATAACTTCGGCCCTGCTTCGGCGGGGCTTTTTACGGGTGGAACCGCGGTTCCGAGATTGAAATCTCGGTGATCGTTCCGTATTGGGCGACTTGCTTGCGAATAGATTCCGCGTCACCGAGTATGACGAAAACGAGTTTGTCTTTGGCTGGATAAACCTGGTCAATGATGTCGGCAACAGATTCCGGCGTCGCTGCGGCGAGATCGTTTGCGTAGTCATTGATGTACGATGCATTCAGGCCGAAGGCCTCGAGCATTGCAAAGAGGCCGGCGATCTGCGTAGCGGTTTCCAGCCGCGGCGGAAACTGCCCCATAATGTAGTTGCGCGCCGACAAGATCATTGCCTCGTCCAGCCCCGTTTCATGCAGCTGCTGCAACACATCCAACGAGAGGTCCAGCGCCGCAACCGTTGTGCTGGTCTCGGTGAAAGAGCGGATGAAGACCGTACCGGGCTGAGCGAAACGGGACAAGACTGATCGGGCGCTATAGCTTAGGCCGGACTTCGTTCGCAGCTCAGTCATCAACATCGACGTAAAGCGTCCGCCAAATACCGTATTGGCGAGGTCGAGGTCCGCGCGGCCGGAGAAGCCTCTCGCTACACCGATATTGCCAATATAGAAATAGGTCTGTGTTGCGCCAGGCTTGTCGATCAGGTAGACGCGGCCGCCGTCGTCAACGATCGGTGCTGCGATCTCCGTTAATGTTCCGGCCGCCGGCCGCCAGTCGCCAAAAGCGCCCGCCAGCGAAGCGCGCATCGCTGCAGCGTCAAAATCGCCGGATACGGAGATGATCAGTCGCTCAGCGCCGATCATGTCGCGGTGATAGGCGAGCAAATCGCTGTGCGTGACATTGGCCAGCGACGATTCGCTGCCGTCTGCAGGGTTGCCGTAAGGATGCTCGCCGAAAAGAAAGGCATTCGCATATGACGACATCAGGCCCCCCGGATCCGCGCCTTTCGCCGCTTTGATCAGGTTGATCCTCCGGTCGCGAAGTTTTTCGAATTCGTCTGCGCTGAGTAAGGGCCGGCGCAGCATGTCCGACACCAGTTCGACCATAAGGGCGGCATCGCGCGCCATGAACTCGGCGGAAATCGTCAGCGACTCGAGACTGACTGAAGCATTCAGTTCGCCGCCGACATAAGCGGCAGCCTCGGCGAACCCGGCCGAGGTCCTGTCGCCGGCGCCCTTCTCCAGGAGGCCAGCGAACAGGCTGGCCAGACCGTACTTGTCTTTTGGGTCAGCTGCGGCGCCGCCGCGAACGATGGCTTCGAGCCCGATTAGTGGAACGTCGTGATTTTCAATGAGTATCAGGACCGTGCCATTCTCGAGCTCGATACGTTCGGCGTCCGGCAGCGTCACGCCGGCGGCAAAGGCACCGGTCATGGCTAGCGAGGCCAGCAGGGTAAATCGCAGTCTTGGCGCTTTCATTGTTCATTGTCAGCGGGGGAGCGCAGGACACCAACCGTCATGCGGTTACGGTGGAAGACGCTGGCGGCTACCTGCTGAATTTCGGCGGCAGTTACCGCGGCAAGGTCATCGGGCAATGCAAACGCAAGCTGGTAGTCGCCACGGAAGACTTCGGCATGGCCTATTGCGGCGGCCTTGCCGTCGATTGTCGCCAGTGAGCGCCAGTAATCAGCGATCATTATATTTCTGGCTTTCTGCAGCTCAGCTTCGGTCACGCCATCGCGAACCACCCGGGACAGCTCGATCAGCAGGCGCGCTTCGACGGCAGCGGTATCTGCACCGGGCGGCAGAGTCAGGTACAAATAGACGAGGCCAGGATCGATACCCTCCATTTGAAAGCCCCCGACAGCCAGAGCAATCTGTTCCTGTTCGACAAATTGCTGGTGCAGCCGCGACGAGTCGCCACCGACAAGTATGTTCAGCAGGATACTCAAAGGCAGCGTTGCGGGATCGACGGCGCTGCCGGCGTGAAACGTCATGTGCAGGAGCGGCGTAGGAGCGTCCACCTCGACCAGCAGGCGCCGTTCGCCCAGCTGTTCCGGCTCCGTTGTGCGAATGGACGGAGGAGCTTCCTGGGCCGGGATTGGACCGAAGTATTTCTCGGCCAGGACAAAAATCTCTTCGGCCGTTACGTCGCCCGTAAAGACCATCGTCAGATTATTGGGCGCGTAGTAGGTGCGGAAATAGGACTCAAGGTCTTGATACGTCCAGTTCTCGATGTCGGATGACCAGCCGATAACAGGAAACTGGTACGGATGCGCAATGAACGCCGTGGCGTTCATCTCCAGGAACAGACGACCGAAGTTATCGTTGTCGTAACGCAAACGGCGCTCCGAAGAAACAACATCGCGCTCCGACTCGACCACCGCTGGGTCGATCGCGAGATTCTGCAGGCGGTCGCTCTCGAGATCGAAAATCGTTTCCAGCGCAGACCGTGGGAACCAGTCCTGATAAACGGTCAGGTCTTTGGATGTGTAGGCGTTATTTGCTCCGCCCGCAGCCTCCATCGTTTCGTCGAATTCGCCTTGCGCGCGCCGGCTGGTGCCGTTAAACATCATGTGTTCGAAAAAGTGGGACAAGCCCGTGATGCCCGGATACTCATTGCGGCCCCCCGCGCGCACGAAGTTATACATCACAACATTGGGGATATCGTGGTCCGGCCAGACGATTATTCTTAAGCCATTGTCGAGCGTAACGGCTCGTATTTCCTGCGGCACACCGTCTTTCTCCGGTGCCTCGTAATTCGGCGCAAGCAAAATGGGTTCGATCACTTTCGGAAACTCGAACGTCGGCATGAGCCGCTCGCCGACCAGGGCGAGCGCCCCAAGCACAGCGAGTACGGCTACTGCCGCATTCAGCTTCTGGCCCGTCTTGTAAACAATGGACTGCGTTTGATCTACGTCGAGTGACTTTTTCAGCCCCTGCGGTGTAATTTCGTAAGTCCAGGCGAAAATCAGTGCGACCGGGTAACCGATCGCGAGCACCAACAGCACAAACTCACTAGTCCAGTCCGGCGCGCCGAGCCAAATGAGAGACCCGCCAACCATCCAGAAAATCAGCAGGCTGGCCAGAGCATAAAGCAACGCGACCTTGAGGACATTGCGCCGCCGAAGTTCGGAAAACAGAGACATAATAATTATTTTTTTCGCCGGGGCCCCCATGGTGGAGAACCCGGCGGAATTGTCAACCGAGAAGGCTTTCGCGGCGGTAAAGGCGGGCGCAGACCCACGTGAGCAGAGCACCGATCGTCAGCGTGCTGACCACCGAAATAGCGACATGCAGACCATTAAGAGGTTCGTTCTTTATCATGTCGACGAGAATCAGGTGCTGACTCAAGGATGGTATAAACATGAACTCCAGTTGCGGCCGGAGCGTCAGGATGCTGACGATCAGGATCGGCAAGGTCGGCGCAAGCAACACAACACTGAGCCAGGTCTGTGCTTCTTTGTAGCTCTTTGTGAAGGAGGCGACGAGCGTCATCAGCGAAGCGCCGAGCAAGATAAACGGTGCGAGCAACCAGAACGCTGCGACAACGACACGCAAATCAAAGTTCGGCGTCATGCCGAGCTGTTCCAGCGGCATGAACCTCAACACCACATAGAACGACAGCAGGCTTAACAACAAGGAAAAAGCCATGAAGACGCAGGTGGCAGTAATTTTTCCGAGGATGAGCTGTGTGCGCGTAACCGGAAGCGACAAGAGCGGCTCCAGCGAGCCGCGCTCACGCTCTCCAGCGGTTGTATCGATCGCCAGGTACATGCCGCCCATCAACATTGCAAAAATGAAAAAGTAAGTCATCATCCCGAGCAACATGGCGGAGCGGCCGCTGGGTGTCGACATGTCGATGTCGTCAATGTTAATTGGCCGCAAGATCAACGGGTTAATGCCGCGTGCGGACAACCGGATGCTCGCCAGTTGCCGGTTGTACGAATTCAGGGCGCGTCGTGCCCGCCGGGCTTCTTTTTCGCCCTGCGTATTGGCGCTGTCGGAGTACAGCTCAATTTTGGCCGGGATGGCGTTGCCAAGTTGCTCGCCGAACGCCTCCGGAATGACCAGAATAACGTCGTGCAGGCCCGTTTTAATGGCCGCGGCAGCCGCAGCTGCGTCTGCAGGGCCAGCGACGATGTCGATATTCCGGCTCTCCAGGTAACGCACCAGGTTCGGCGCGTACGCCTGTCCAATGACCGGCAGGTCCATGGTGGTTTCGGCGTCGTCCAGCGAACGCTCGATCGAGAGATTGATAATGAAAGCAAATAGCACGGGGCCAAAGATCGGGCCCATGATCAGCGCGGAGGCCAGCGTGCGGCGATCACGCAGATTATCCACGAGCTCTTTCAGGAAAACCGTGAGCAGCGTGCGCATCAGTCGTCTCCCACCAACTTTATCGCAGCCACAAAGGCGTCCTCGAGATCATCGCAGCCCGTGCGCTCGCGAATGCCATCAACCGAATCGTTGATCGCAACCTGGCCGTCTACGATGATGCAGATGTCATCGCAAAGCGCGGCAACCTCTTGCATAACGTGGCTAGAAAACAGAACGCAGCGACCCGCATCCTTAAGCTTCAGAATCAATTCGCGCAACGAACGAGTCGCCATTACATCAAGGCCGTTTGATGGTTCGTCAAGAATGATGTTTTGCGGATCGTGCACGAGCGCCCGGGCGAGCGACACCTTGGTGCGTTGGCCCTGCGAAAACCCCTTGGTGCGGCGGTCCGCGAAGTCCTCGATTTCGAGTAACTTGATGATGCTATCCACGTGATCGTCTACAACGCCGCTATCGAGTCCGCACAGCCTTGCGTAGTAGGCGACGTTTTCGCGCGCCGAAAGGTGCGGATACAGCCCCGAGCCATGTGGTAGCGCACCGAGTCTTTGCCGCGCAACCAGGCTGTCGGTCACAACATCGGCACCGTCGATGCTGGCGGATCCTTCGTCCGGCTTGAACACTGTGTACAGGATGCGAAGCGTCGTCGATTTACCCGCACCGTTGGGCCCCAGCAGACCCGTAATCCTGCCATCGGGTGCGTCAAAACTGACGCCGCGCAGCGCGCGCACCGCGCCGAACGATTTATGAAGGCGGTCGACTCTGATCATGGATTCGGCCCCGAAAAGTCGAGGAAAAACGGCATCACGAAACTGCGTTGCATACAGCTGGCATCCAGGCCTGCGGGGTCCGCGGTAGCGATGAAGTCAGCGATCAAATGGCGCGTGCAACCGACGCCAATTTGCCCGTGGCCCTGATTTTTGCCGATGAGATGCGTGGCATTCTCGAGATCGACTGCTGCCAGGTCTGCATAGCGCGGCGGTGTAATCGGATCGGCATCGCCGGACAGCAGCAGCACGGGAAGGCCGGTGGCGAGCGGGGTCTTGAATTCCGCATCGATTGGCCCGGCTGGCCAGACGGAGCAAATAGCCTCCAGTGCCTCGAGCTGAAACGTTCCCATGTAGCTCGCCGCAAGACCCTCGTAATCAATCGTCATGTTGTCGTAATAGGGCACGTCTTCGGTACACATAACAGTGTTGTGCATTCCCAGCGACAACGCATCGCGCATTGCGATCATCGTCATCATGAATTGCGACGCCAACGGAACGAAGTTGCCATTGCCCGCCTCGGCAATAAGCAACGGCATCAATGCAATCGAGTTTGGGTGATATGCAAGCAGGCGGATGGCCGCTGCGAGCTCGCCGCTGCCAAATTCGACCACTTCAGGACGGCCGGTACTTGGGTCAGGCACATTGATAGCGATTGGCGCCTCTCTGAGCTCGGCAACTATCCGAGCGAAATCTCCGGCGATGCCCGGAAAGCGTTCATTGCAGGCCTCGTCTTGCGTGCACCGCGCGAGAATCTTGTCGACAGCCTTCTGGCTTTCGGTTGCGATCTCCGGACCGAGCGAAAGCGACGGCGGCACGACACCATCGAGTACGATGGTGCGGGTTGAGTCCGGGTAGCGACGTGCGAAATGCTGCGCGACGCGTGTACCGTACGACACGCCGTAAAGGTTCAGCGACGGATAACCCAGGGCCTCGCGGACGGCCTCCAGATCGGTTACAGCGACACTGGTCGTGAAAAAGCGCGGGTCGTGTGGCAGCTGCTCGAGGCAACGCTCGGTGTATTCAATGGTCAGCTCGGTCGAGTAATCGCCCTCGATCAGATCCTCGTCAAACTCACAATCCATCGTTGCCGAGTCGCCGGTGCCACGCTGGTCGACGAGCAAAATGTCGCGATTGCGCCGAATGCCCTCGAACGCCCAGGCGTAGGACGAGTAGAATTGCACGGATCCCTGCCCGGGACCACCGGCAATCGGCACGACAGGGTCGGGCTCCGGGGTCAAATTGAGCGCCGGGACGACTGCAATGTGAAGCTCAATTTCGCCGGGCTCAGTTCCAGATGGATCCAGCGGTCGGGTCATCGTGCCGCAGCGAGCCTTGATACTGGGCGCGCCCGGACCGGCGTTGATGCGGCAGTCGGAAAGCTGCAGCGATTGGGCGTTTACGGGTCCAGCGGTCCAAATGGCGGCAAGCAGAATACATAAATTACGGCGCATCGGTTCCTCACGGTGCGAGACAGCGGGCTATCTTGGACAATGGCCCCCAAATAGTAAAGAATGCGCGCCCGGATTGATTACTTTTTAACCACATTCTGACCATGTCTGAATATTTTGATGTCATTGTGATTGGCGGCGGACACGCTGGCACGGAGGCTTCACTGGCCGCCGCGCGCGCGGGCGCCGATACGCTTCTGATCACACAGAACATTGCGACGCTGGGGCAGATGAGCTGCAATCCGGCCATTGGCGGTATTGGCAAAGGCCATCTGACCAAAGAGATTGACGCGCTTGGTGGCGCGATGGCACAGGCTATTGACCGCGCCGGCATTCAGTTCCGCACGCTGAATGCAAGCAAAGGACCCGCCGTTCGCGCGACGCGCGCGCAGGCAGATCGCCAGCTTTACCGTCATGCGGTTCGGGCGATGATCGAGAAGCAGCCGAATCTGTCGGTGTTCCAACAGTCGGTTGAGGACCTCATCATCGAGGGCGATCGTGTTATGGGCGTCGTTACTGCGGAAGACCATCGGTTTCTGGCGAAGACCGTCATTCTGACGGTCGGCACTTTTCTTGCGGGGCGTATTCTTATCGGCCGTACCGAGAAGGCCGGGGGCCGGTTGGGTGACGTACCGTCAAACAAACTCGCAGCGCGTCTTCGTGAGCTGCCATTCAGCGTTGCGCGACTGAAGACAGGCACGCCACCGCGTCTCGATGGCAGGACGCTGAATTACGAGGTGATGCAGGAGCAGTCCGGCGACGATCCAACCCCGGTGTTTTCGTTCCTCGGTAAACGAGCCGATCATCCGCGGCAAATTTCCTGCCACATTACGAGAACGACCGAGGAGACCCACGACATAATTCGCAGCTCGCTGGACGAGTCGCCAATGTATTCAGGAATGATCGAAGGTGTCGGGCCGCGGTATTGTCCATCCGTCGAAGACAAGGTGGTCCGATTTGCCGACAAAGCATCGCACCAGATATTTGTTGAGCCTGAGGGCTTGAGCACGAACGAGGTTTATCCCAACGGAATATCAACAAGCCTGCCGCATGCAACACAGGTTCGTTTCGTGCGCTCGATTACCGGTTTCGAAAACGCTCACATTACGCAGCCCGGTTACGCGATCGAGTATGACTATTTCGACCCGCGTGACCTGAAACCGACACTGGAAACAAAGCACGTTGATGGGCTCTATTTCGCCGGGCAGATCAATGGCACAACCGGTTACGAAGAGGCGGCAGCACAAGGGCTGCTCGCGGGCATCAATGCGGCGCGCCAGTCAAGCGGCCAGGAAGAGTGGTTTCCCGGGCGCCACGAAGCATATATAGGTGTTCTTATTGACGACCTGATTACGCGCGGCGTGAGCGAGCCGTATCGAATGTTCACGAGCCGTGCCGAGTACCGGCTGACGCTGCGTGAAGACAATGCGGATCTGCGCCTGACGCCGAAGGGCCGTGCGCTGGGACTCGTTAACGACGAACGCTGGTCGATATACAACGCGAAACGTGAAGCGGTCGAAAACGAGCAGGCCCGGCTGAAGAGCATCATGATTCATGCTGCCGCGCTGACCAAAAACGATGTGCAGATTTTGGGCAAAGAGCTTAGCCGCGACAGCACGGCCGCCGAGTTGTTGCGCCGACCCGAGCTGAACTATGCAGCGGTCGCTGGCATCTCGAGGGTCGGCGCATTCGACGCGGCCAGGATTAAAGGCGACGAACAACGCGAACAGGTTGAATTGCAACTCGAAGTGCAGGCGAAATACGCGGGATACATCGATAGACAAGAGCGCGAAATAGCGCAACACGCGAAACAGGAATCGCTGCGCTTGCCCGAAGATATCGATTACGAAATCGTTGATGGATTGTCGAACGAGGCGCGACAAAAACTCGTGGCGGCACGCCCGACGACTTTAGGTCAGGCGTCACGCCTTGAAGGCATGACACCGTCCGCAGTGTCGTTACTGTTAGTTCATCTCAAGAAACGGCAGTTGAAGAAAACCGCATAGCGGTCACGTGCGAGCCGCCGCAGTCAGGTATCCTTCACAACATGAGATCGATACGACGGTTACTGTTTTTTCTTGTGTTGTCGGGCGTCGCAGCATGCGGCGGTTCCGATGACGGGCGTGAGTCCTTATCAGTTCTCAATCGCGGGCTCAATACGGAACCCGAGTCCCTCGATGCGCACAAAGCGAGAAGCCTTCAGGCAGCGGATGTTTTGCGTGATTTAGGAGAGGGCCTTGTCAGCTTTACGTCGACCGGGGAGCTGACAGAAGGTACGGCCGAATCATGGGAGGTTTCCGACGACCTGCTTACGTACACCTTTCATCTGAGACCAGAGGCAAAATGGTCAAACGGTGATGCGGTTACGGCCGAACATTTCGTCTTTAGCGTTAAGCGCCTGACCGATCCGGCGACGGCGGCTTTTTACGCGCAGTTTCTCGTCGACGTCACCGAATTGAGGGCCATAGACGAGCACACGCTGCAGATAATGCTCAAGCGCCCGACGCCATATTTGCTGAGCCTTCTTACACACCCGTCGACATTTCCCATGCACCCTGGCGCGCTTGCCGAGCATGGCGATGGATTTGCGCGTCCAGGAAAGATGATTTCGAATGGCGCCTATGTTCTGACGGATTGGGTGCCCGGGTCCGTATTGACGCTTAATCGCAACGAATACTACTGGAACAATGCGAATACGGCTATCGATGAGATTCGTCATCATATCTCGAGTCAGGAGACGGCCGAGTATGCTCGCTATCGGGCGGGCGAACTGGATATCACGAGCTCCGTGCCCACCGATAATTTCGAACAAGTCAGGAGAGACAACGGCGATGAGTTACACATTGCCCCCTATCAGAATATTTACTACTACGGCTACAACCTGAGCAAGCCGCCGTTCAAAAACAGCCCGGAACTGCGACAAGCGCTATCGATGGCCATCGATCGCGAGCTACTGGTCGAAAAAGTGACGGGCCGCGGCGAAACGCCGGCGTACAGCTGGGTCCCGCCCGGGGTTGATAATTACGAGCCAACGGTGTTTGCTTACGCGCCGCTGACGCAGGATGAGCGGAACCAGATAGCCCAGACGCTGTACGCAGAGGCCGGTTACAGCAAACAGAAACCGCTGCGGCTGGAGCTTCGTTACAACACCAACGATACGCACAAAAAAGTCGCAGTAGCGATCCAGTCGATGTGGCGCGATGTGCTCGGCTTCGAGGTGGACCTGATTAACGAGGAATTTCAGGTGTTGCTGGCGAACATCCGGGACAAGGAAGTCACGCAGGTGTTTCGCTCGAGCTGGGTTGGTGACTACAACGACGCACATACATTTCTTAGCATCCTGCAATCCCAAAATGCGGCTAACGTGCCGGGGTATGCCAGCGAAGAATACGACGCGCTCCTGTTGCGCGCGGCGGAGCAGGCTGATCTCGACCGGCGCCGCCTGTACATGGAAGAGGCCGAACGGGTAATGCTGGCTGATCACCCTACCATTCCAATCTATTTCTACGTTAGCAAGCACCTGGTCAAGCCACGCGTCGCAGGCTGGGGAGACAACGTTCTCGATTATCATTACTCTCAACACCTGAGTCTCAAAGCGGCCGAATAGCTGCGCTGGACAAACTCTTGCTGCGATACATGTTGCTCCGATTGCTGGGGGCAATACCGACTCTGTTGTTGGTAATCGTCCTGGCATTTTTGATGGTGCACGCTGCACCGGGCGGGCCGTTCGACGACGAACGAGTGCTGCCCACCGACGTAGCGGCAAATATTCAGGCGGCCTATCATCTGGATGAACCGCTGCCACAGCAATTCACGCGCTACATGGCCGGCTTGCTTCGCGGGGATCTCGGGCCCTCCTACCGTTACCGCGACTACACTGTAAGCGAGCTCATCGGGAGCGGCTTTCCGATTTCCCTGCAACTCGGCGCTCTGGCCATGGCGCTCGCGTTGCTTGTTGGCATCAGCAGCGGCACGGTCGCCGCCCTGAAACAGGGGTCGATGCTTGACCGGGTCGTCATGTCTCTCGCAATGACGGGCATCTCGATTCCGGTATTTGTCGTGGCGCCAGTGTTGGTTCTGTTGCTCGCTGTGAAGCTGCAGTGGCTACCCGCGGGCTGGAGCGGCGAGTCGGGATTCGCGAAATTTGTCTTGCCCGTTATCACGCTCGCGTTGCCGCAGATTGCGTACATTGCCCGGCTGACGCGGGCCAGCATGATCGACGTTCTTGGTTGCGACTTCATACGCACGGCCCGATCTCAGGGGCTCGGGTCGAAGGCGATCATTCGCGTGCATGCGCTCAAACCGGCGATGCTGCCGGTGTTGTCGTACATGGGCCCGGCGATCGCCGCGATACTGACAGGTACCGTTGTCGTCGAAGAGGTGTTCGGCATACCCGGGCTCGGGCAGTTCTTTGTGCGTGGCGCACTCAATCGCGATTACACGCTGGTACTCGGCATCGTAATTTTCTATGCGGCACTGATAATTTCACTGAACCTGGTCGTCGACATTTTGTACGGCTTTATCGATCCGCGGGTGAAGCAGCGGTGAAAAGAAGCGGCGCAATCCTGCTGTTCGTTTTGGTGCTGGCAATCATCGGGCCATGGCTCAGTCCGCACGACTACCTTAGCACCAACTTTGACGACATGCTGCGGTCGCCAGGTCTGTCGGGATTGCACTTGTTTGGTACGGACGACCTGGGTCGCGATCTGTTTGTACGAACGATGCTTGGCATTCGCGTTACATTGTTGGTTGCGGTCGTTGCAAGCCTGGTCAGTCTCGTCATCGGTGTTACGTATGGAGCGGTCGCCGGATATGTGGGCGGCCGCGTGGATGCCGTGATGATGCGTTTCGTCGACACGCTTTACGCGCTGCCCTTTATTTTCTTCGTCATCCTTCTGATGGTTGCGTTCGAGAGAAATTTCTTGTTGATCTTTGTCGCGATCGGCGCGATCAATTGGCTTGACATGGCGCGGATCGTGCGTGGGCAGACGCTGAGTCTGCGGGAACGCGAGTTCGTCAACGCCGCGCGACTGACGGGCGTCAGCACGGCACGCATTATTTTTCGACATATCGCGCCGAATTTACTGGGTATCGTCGTGGTGTATGTAACGTTAACTATTCCGCAGGCAATTCTGGTTGAGTCGTTTCTCAGTTTTCTGGGGTTGGGTGTACAGGAACCGCAGACATCACTCGGTGCACTTGTCGATGCGGGCGTTAACCAGATGGAAGGTGCGTCGTGGATGTTGTTGATTCCTGCGGCAGTGCTTGCGCTCATATTGATGAGCTTTAATTTTCTCGGCGATGCGATGCGCGACTTCTTCGATGTGAGGCAAACTCCATGAGCTTGCTCGAGGTTAATGACCTGACGGTCCAGTACGGTAACCACGCGGTGGTTGATACAGTGAGCTTTACGGTTGATCGCGGCGAATCGGTTGGTATCGTCGGCGAGTCCGGTTCCGGCAAAACACAAACGGCACTGTCGCTACTGGGTTTGCTGCCGCGCAATGCGAAAATGACCGGGAGCGTCCGATTCGATGGCGAGGAGCTTCTGAACCGCGGTGAGAATCACCTGGATGGATTTCGTGCGCAGCGAATCGGCATTATTTTCCAGAGTCCGATGCAGGCACTTAATCCGTACTTGAGAATCGGCAAACAGCTAAGGCAAATTCTGCTGCAACACAAAATAGCGACGGGTAACGATGCCGACGCAAAAGTAATCCAGATGCTTGACCGCGTAGGCTTGCCGGACCCCGAGCGTCAGTTTCTGGCGTTTCCGCACGAGCTCTCTGGTGGCATGCGGCAGCGCGTCATGATCGCGTCTGCATTGATCTGTGCACCGGACTTGTTGATTGCCGATGAGCCGACGACGGCGCTGGACGTAACCGTGCAAGCGCAAATCCTCGACTTGCTCGAAGAGCTTCGCGACGATATGGCGCTGTTGTTGATTACTCACGACCTGGGAATAGTTGCCGGTCGTTGCGAGCGGTTATTGGTGTTTCAGGCGGGGAAGCTTGTTGAGGCGGGAGCGACCGTTGCGGTTTTTGCCTCGCCACGAAACGAACACACGAAAAGGCTGCTCGCTGCGGCGTTACGAGCAGACCGTGGTGAAGTGCTGGCACCGGCTGACGCCAAAACGGTGCTCGGCGTTGAGGGGGCGACCGTTAGTTATCGCGATTCGCACAATGCGCGGTTACAGGCCGTGGTCGGTGTCGACCTTTCATTGCGCGAAGCAGAGACGTTGGCAATTGTCGGTGAATCCGGATCAGGTAAGTCCAGTCTCGTGCGGGCCATCCTTGGTTTGATTCCAATGCAAGGTGGTCGAGTGGTTTATGCGGGCGAGCCGCTTGAGGGGCCGGTGGAGTTACGGGCCGCGGCGCAGCGAAGGGATTTGCAGCTTGTATTTCAGGACCCGGTCAGTGCGTTGAACCCGCAAATGCGTGTGCAAACAATCGTCGGTGAACCGCTGCTGGTTCACGAGTCAACAATGACAGCTGAATCTCGCAAAGATGAGGTCATAACGATGTTGCAGAAAGTCGGTTTGGATGAAAGCTATCTGCGGAGCTATCCGCACCAACTGTCCGGTGGGCAGGCGCAGCGCGTTGCGATCGCACGTGCGTTGATACTCAAGCCGAAAATTCTGATCTGCGACGAGGCGGTCGCAGCAATTGATAGCGCGGTTCGCGAGCAGATATTGGACTTACTGAGAATGGCGCAGCACGAGTCGGGCTTGTCGATCATTTTCATATCGCATGACCTTGCCGTGGTGCGCTCTATAAGCCATCGAGTCGCCGTTATGTACCTGGGCCGCCTGGTTGAGGTGGCCAACAGCGAAAACCTGTTTGCGTTGCCGCGTCATCCGTACACAAAAGCACTGCTTGATGCGTCACCGGTTCCGGATCCTCTGGTTGCTCCGGTTGCCGCACTACTTAAAGGCGAGATTCCGTCGTCGGTGTCGCCGCCGTCAGGGTGCGTATTTCACCCGCGCTGTCAGTATGCAGAGAACATCTGCAGTGAGCGACGACCGGAGCTGCGACAAATCGGCGGCGCTCGTGTCGCGTGCCACCGCGCCGAAGAGATCGACCTGTCGTCTTAGCTGCTGCAAGGCACGCATCGGTATCGGCGCTACTCCCGAATGCCCTCAAGCCCGACAAAGAAGGAGTAGTAGAGGGCCGTATCCTCAATTCGGCGGAAGCGACCGGTCTTGCCGCTGTGCCCTGCGGACATGTCAGTTTTCAGGATCAGCATATTGTCATCCGTTTTGTACTCGCGAAGCTTCGCGACCCATTTTGCCGGCTCCCAGTATTGAACCTGAGAATCGTGCAGCCCGGTCGTCACCATGATATTCGGGTAATCGATTTTCGCGATGTTGTCGTAGGGCGAATAGGACAACATGTAATCGTAGAATTCTTTCTCATTAGGATCTCCCCACTCGTCCCACTCACCGGAAGTCAAGGGTATGTCCTCGTCGAGCATCGTGGTTACGACATCGACAAACGGTACGGCCGCAATGACACCGTGGTAATACTCCGGCGCCGTGTTCAGTATGACGCCCATTAGCAATCCACCGGCACTACCACCGTATGCGTACAGGTGTTCGGGTGACGTAAAGCCCTCCCTGATCAGAAATTTCGAAACATCGATAAAGTCGGTAAAGGTGTTGTTCTTATTAAGCTGCCGGCCATCGAAATACCATTCCCGGCCCATTTCAGAGCCGCCGCGAATGTGAGCAATGACGTAAATAAAACCGCGGTCCAGCAAACTAAGCCTGTTGGAACTGAAAGACGGGGATATGCTGGAACCGTAGGAACCGTATGCGTACTGTAACAACGGGTTCTGGCCGTTCTTCTGCAGGCCTTTTCGATAAACAATCGAGATCGGCACACGGGTTCCATCTCTGGCGGTCGCGAACAGGCGCTCCGTCTGGTAGTTGCTGCGATCGAAATCGCCAACAACGACTCGCTCCTTGATCAGATTGTGCGTTTTGGTTCCCAGGTTGTAGTCATACGTTGATTCAGGCGTCGTCATCGATTCATAGGTGTAGCGAAACAGATCTGTATCGAACTCGAAGTTACCATTTGAGTAGGCGGTGTAAACGGCTTCGTCAAAAGCCATCCGGTGCGTCGTGCCTGAACGGCGATCCACGATTTCTATTTGTTTCAAACCGTTTTCGGTGATCGTCACGACGAGATAATCTTTGAAGACATCAAGATCTTCCAGTAACGCATCGTCGCGGTGCCCGATCACCTTTTGCCAGGATTCCTTGGCGGTATCGTGCAGCGGCGCCTCCATCAACTTGAAGTTCTTGGCGTTATCGTTGGTTGTTATGTAGAAGCGATCGGCGCCGTCGGTTACAAAGTATTCATGGCCCTCCTCGCGGGGCAGAAAAACTGTCGGCGTTCCCTCTGGGGAGTCCGCAGACAAGTAGCGAACCTCGGTGGAAACAGTCTGTGAGCTGATCAGATAGAAATACGCGGACGACACCGACTTTGTTATGTAGAGGTAGTTTTCTTCGTCTGGTTCTTCATAAACCAACGAGTCGCCGGCATCACCCAGGCGGTGTCGGAAAATTCGGTAGGAGCGTAACGTGTCCGGGTGTTGCCTGCCGTAAAGCACGGTCTGGCTGTCGTTGGCCCATTGAAGATTACTGGTCGTGTCTTCAATCTTGTCGGCCAGCAGATCCCCGGAGTCGATGTCCAGGAAATACAGGTCATAAAATCGACGGCCGGTTGTATCCACGCCGTACACAGCCGTGCTGCCATCCGGACTAACGGAAAAACCGCGAACCGCGAAGTAGTCGGCATCACCGGCGAGCGCATTGACGTCGAGTATGATTTGTTCCGGTGCATCAAGCGATCCTTTCCTTCGAGCATAGATCGGATATTCGTTACCCTCTTCATAGCGGACGTAATAAAAATAACCGCCCAAACGATATGGCGCTGATTCATCTTCCTGTTTGATGCGGGACTTCATTTCGTCAAACAAAATGTCCTGCAGACCCTTGAAGGGGCTGAGCATCTGTTCGGTATAGGCATTTTCAGCTTCGAGGTAAGAGATCACCTCAGGGTTTTCGCGATCTCGCAGCCAGTAGTAATCATCGACGCGACTGTCGCCATGCAACTCAAGCGTCACCGGTCGCTTTTGCGCAACGGGCGTCAATGTCGCTTCTTCCTTACTTGAACACGCCAGCAAAACAGATGCCAACACCACAAGAAGAGCCAGCTTTTTCATGATGACTTTCTGCAATTGGAGAGGACACGAGTATAGTGGCTGCGCCGGGCTACCGGAACGCACCCAGCGGGATCGGTACCGGCGCACCGTTGATCGTCAACAGGCCCTTCTTGAGGTCGGCATCCAGCTCGTAAACATCGCCGTTCTTCTTCAGGTATCCCAGGCCAATCATCGTCCCGACCTGCGGGGTCATCGATGTTGCGACTTGTATCAGCGCTTCGGGCACCCTGATATCGATACTTGCGACCAGATTGAGCAGTAGCGATGTCCATTCAAAGGTCGCGCGATCGGATTCGGGCAAGACGAAGGACATCGTTGTTTCGACAGTGCCCATCGGCAGTGCAACATCAAATTGGTTCACACGAACAGCAAATCCCGCTGCAACAAGGTCTTTGAATTCTTCCTGCCCGGACATCATAAGCTGGCCTGGATCGGACGCTGTGCCCAGGCTTTCAAGTCGCTCAGTCACGGCGCCAAGGGCGACCGCATCGATGCCGTCGAAAGCTATGTCCGCGATGACGGACAGGTCGCCAAAGCCCGGGATAGTCTGACCGTTCATCTCCAGCCGGAGGTCCGCGGCCGTAACGCCATCGTCGACAGACGAAGACACGGTCATCGCCATACCCTGCATGCCACTGACTTCCACGCCACCGGCATTGATGATCATGGCACCCATTTTAAGATCGACATCGCCGACATTGAATCCATACTGAGTATTCGTCTGCTGACCGGAAAAGGTGAGGCCATCAATGGACACGATTTGCTGATCGTTGCCGAACGTCATCGCACCGATGTCGCCGGAAAATTCTACACGGCCCGTTTTGGCGCTGGCCGCAATGTTGAGTTCAATCGGCTGCCAGGTAACTTCGCCGTCGTCGATAAACAGCGAGCCAGCGTCAAGGATGTAATGAGAGTCAAGGTCACCACCGAGACCGACGGTGCTGTAAATGATGCCCGGCACGTCGAAAGTCTCACCACCGCCGTATTCGATCGTCAGCGTTGAAACGGCGCTGCCGAGGGCCGGCGCGAGCGAGCCCTCGTCGCGGCCCAATGACGATACGGGTATCAGCCCGTGGTCGATACGGGTATCAATAAGCAACACGGGAAGCGGCTCGTCACCGCCGCCGGCAATGGATGTCAGCGCCGCACGAATCTGGCCCGCACCCAATTCGACCCGGTGCTGGCCCTCCGAAGAGAACCAGCCGCGATCGAAAGACTGTGAGGTAACGACCAGCTCGCCGCTTTGGCGGGCCGCCCAGTTCAGGTTGTCATCGACACTTTGCTCAGCCAGTTTGCCAATGATACCGGGCGAAACAATAACGACCAGCACAGCAAGCAATAGCACAGCAATTACACTTTTCTTCACCGGTATTCCCCAGGCGAACAATCAGAACGCGCCGATGCTAGCACGCGCACCAGAAGATACTGTGTGCTAACGCTAGAAATCCGCGTCCGGTGTTACTACCATAGCGGCCTCACACGAGGCCCGGCGAGAGTAAGCCGCAAGAAAACCGGCAAGAAATCAAATGATTACGAACACAAACAGGTTAGTCCTCGCTGCACCATTGCTTGTGGCAGGCGCAAATTTCGCGCCGCCGGCGCTCGCGAATGGCGATGTTGAATTGCTCACGCGTTACTTTGCGAGCCTTAAGGGGCTCGAAACGACCGAGCCGGACTAGTCGATTCGTTGCCCGGTCACCGCGCCCAAACGACCCTGCTTAACGATGGCATCACGGCCGTCGATACTGAGTATGCGCGACCCCTGCAGGACGCCAGCCACCTGATTGTTGAAGGCGGCCGCGCGGCCTTCGTCGATACCGGACCCAACGACAGCGTGCCGTTGCTCATCGATGCGCTGCATCAACAAGACCTCGACGTGGGTGATGTTGACTACGTTTTCCTTACGCATATTCACCTGGACCATGCTGGCGGAGCGGGCCTCCTGATGCAGGAGCTGCCCAATGCCCGCTGTGTCATTCATCCGCGTGGCGCCGGACACATGATTGATCCGACGAAACTGATCGCTGGCACAGAGGCGGTTTACGGCGTCGAAGAGACGCGCGCGATGTATGGCGTTATTCAACCGATGGAAGAAGCGCGTTGCATAATCGCCGATGACGAACAATGGTTTGACTTCAACGGCCGCCAATTGCAGACGCTATACACGGAGGGCCACGCGCTGCATCATTACAGCCTCAATGACCCCGCATCGCGAGGTGTTTTCACTGGCGATAGCTTTGGCGTTTCTTACCGCGAACTCGATACGGCGGCTGGCGCCTTTATTTTCCCAACCTCGACGCCGACCCAATTTGACCCGCTTGCTGCGCATGAATCAGTCGATCTCATTATGGGCTGCAGCCCGGAGCAGATTTATCTGACGCACTACAGCCGCGTACGTGATCTTGAGCGTCTGGCCGTAGATATGCATACGGGTATCGACGCGTACGCGGCAATGGCGCTGGAGAATAGAGATGCCGATGATGCCTATACGGCAATAGCGGTCGCCATGTCTGACTATCTGTCGACTCGACTCAGGGCACACGGTTATAAGGGCGACGACGAGGCGATGCACGCAGTCCTGGAGGTTGATATTGTGCTCAACTCGAAGGGGCTGGTTTCCTGGCTACAACGACTAAAAAAACAGAGGCAATAATGGACAGCTTTCGCGCCTATCGCATTAATGAGGAAGACGGCAAAATTATTGCCGGGTTTCAGGAGCTGACCGTTGATGACCTGACTGAGGGCAACGTCGTCGTCCGTGTTAGTCACTCGACGATCAATTACAAAGATGCGCTTGCGGCGACGGGCACCGGCAAGATACTACGGCGTTACCCGCTGAATGGCGGCATCGATTTGGCGGGTGTCATTGTCAGTTCGGAAGACACTGATTTTCAGCCCGGAACCGATGTGCTCGTCAATGGCTGCGGCCTGAGCGAAACCGTTGATGGCGGTTACTCGGAATATGCCCGTGTCGACAGCAAGAGCCTCGTCAAAATCCCCAAAGGACTGTCTGCGCTGGAGGTTATGCAAATCGGCACGGCGGGTTACACGGCGGCGCTGGCGATTCATCGCATGGAGCAAAACGGGCAATCGCCGGACCAGGGTCCCATTGTTGTCACCGGCGCAACCGGCGGCGTCGGCAGCATCGCGATCGACATGCTGTCCGGGCGAGGCTATGAGGCTGTCGCATTCACCGGCAAAGCGACCGAAGAGGGCTATCTGCGGGAGATCGGTGCGAGCCGCATTCTCCTGCGAGATCAGGTTGATCTCGGCAAGCGTCCGATGGAAAAGACACAATGGGCTGGCGCGATCGACAATCTCGGTGGTGACTATCTGACCTGGTTAACGCGCACCGTCAATTACGGCGGCAACATTGCGAGCATCGGCCTGGCGGCGAGCATGGCGTTGAATACGACGGTATTGCCATTTATTTTGCGGGCGGTCTGCCTGCTGGGCATCAATTCAGTGGACACGCCGCCTAAGCTGCGGCGCGCAGTCTGGGCAAGAATCGGTGGCGATCTCAAGCCAAAACATCTCGACACGATCGGACACAAGACCATTTCGTTCGACGAGCTGCCCGGTGCGTTTCAGGCCTATATCGATGGCACCGTGACCGGCCGTGTGGTTGTGGAAATATCATGACCGCGCGTCAGCCAGTGTCCTTTGCCAGCGAGGCCCTCGGTAAGATCGAATGGCAGTAATAAATGCGAGCGCATACTGCGCCACAGACGTATTTACTGGCGAGCGCGATTAGCGCTCGGCTAGTGCAATACGGAAAAATGACCGTCTGCACCATTTGGGAAACGACCCTCCGGTAGTTTAGAATCCCGTCCCCGAAAGTTTTAATCTGGATTAAAACCGGACAATAGAGGGTTCGATATGAGCGCAGGAGCTCGTTTTCGTGCCGCACTCGAGGCGGAGCAACCGCTTCAGATCGCCGGCACCATCAACGCATACACTGCTTTGCTCGCTGAACGAGCGGGATTCAAGGCCATTTACCTGTCGGGCGCCGGCGTCGCCAACGCATCCTATGGTCTCCCCGACCTCGCCATGACCACGTTAAATGACGTCTGCGAAGACATTCGTCGTATCGCCTCTGCGAGCGATTTGCCGTTGCTGGTCGATGCGGATACTGGCTGGGGCGGCGCGCTCATGATTTCTCGCACGGTCCGCGAAATGATCTGGGCCGGTGCGGCCGGTTGCCATCTTGAAGACCAGGTTGCTGTAAAGCGTTGCGGGCATCGGCCGGGCAAAGCCCTGGTCGCGGCCGAAGAAATGGGCGACCGGTTGAAGGCGGCCGTCGACGGTCGAATCGATGACCGGTTTGTCATCATGGCGCGTACAGATGCACACGCTGTCGAGGGTCAGCAGGCCGCAATCGATCGTGCCGCCGCTTACGTGGAGGCGGGTGCTGACATGATTTTCGCCGAGGCACTTACCACTTTAGAGGAATACCAGCAGTTCACAGACGTCATTAATGTACCGGTACTCGCTAACCTGACCGAGTTCGGCAAGACACCGCTGTTCAAGACAGACGAGTTGGCGGAAGTCGGTATTGCGATGGCGCTGTATCCGCTGAGCGCCTATCGCGCGATGTCGGCTGCTGCGCTCAACGTTTATCAGACGATCAAGAACGATGGTACGCAGCAAGCGGTTGTCGACACGATGCAGACGCGCGTGGAGCTTTACGACGTCCTCAGGTACCAGGCGTATGAAGACGAGCTCGATGCCCTGTTTAAGGAGCAGGGCCTGAACACAGGAGAGGAATAATGGCGGCAAGCAAGAAAACCGGCGGCCTCGCAGGTGTTACGGCTGGTGCAACACACTTGTGCACTGTCGGCCAGGAAGGCGCCGGACTTACCTACCGCGGCTACGATATTTACGATCTCGTTGACAACGCCTGTTTTGAGGAAGTCGCCTACCTGTTGCTGCATGGCAAGCTGCCGACGCAGACCGAACTCGACGCATACATTACCAGGATCAAGGCCAACCGCGGACTGCCTGAAGCACTGAAGACTGTGCTTGAGATGGTTCCAACCGATGCCCACCCGATGGACGTATTACGCACCGGCGTGTCGTTTCTTGGCAACGTTGAGCCGGAAGGCGATTTCTCGAATCAGAACGATGTCGCGGACCGTCTCCTCGCCTGTTTGCCGTCTGTACTGCTGTATTGGCACCGATTCCACAGCGACGGCGTGAGGATCGATACCGAAACGGATGACGACAGCATCGCCGGTCACTTCCTGCACCTGCTGCACGACAAGGCACCGAAAGAGCTGCATCGCAAGTGCCTGGATAGGACACTGACCCTGTATGCCGAGCATGAATTTAACGCATCAACATTCGCTGCGCGAGTCATCACCGGTACGTTGTCCGACATGCACTCGGCGGTCAGCGGCGCGATCGGCGCATTGCGCGGATCGCTGCACGGCGGCGCGAATGAAGCGGCAATGGCGCTGATATCGAAATTCGACACACCCGAAGAGGCTACGAAGGGCGTCCACGAAATGCTGGAGCGCAAGGATCTGATCATGGGCTTCGGCCACCGCGTTTACACGACCTCCGATCCGCGCAACACGGTCAACAAGAAGATCTCCAAACTATTGGCCGACGATGTGGGCAACACGACGTTGTTCCCGATCTCAGAGGCGGTTGAGAGAGTCATGTGGGATGAGAAGAAGCTGTTCGCCAATGCGGACTTCTTCGCGGCCAGCGTGTATCACTTCATGGGAATTCCGACGTATCTGTTCACACCGATATTCGTGTGTTCACGTATCACGGGCTGGGCTGCGCACATCATGGAGCAGCGCGCCGACAACAGGCTGATTCGCCCGGCGGCCGACTATATTGGTCCGGGCCTGCAGGACTGGGTCGCAATTGAAAATCGCACTTAAGGCGGGCGGCACCCCGAGGGCATGTAATACCCCGGGGGCACACAATACCCCAGGGCACCTGGCAAACACGACACGGAGACTTGAATGTCTGAAGTAATCGCCCGTTCGGCCAAGCGCGCCAACTGGGATCAGGCGCTGGTCGATATCGCCGACTATGTCTGTAACTACGAGGTCGAAAGCGAGCTGGCTTTTGAAACCGCTCACTACTGTTTAATGGACACGCTCGCAAGTGGCTTCCAGGCGCTGGACTATCCAGCATGCACGAAGCTCATGGGCCCGGTTGTGCCTGGCGCGACACTGTCGGGCGGTGCCCGTGTACCCGGGACGTCATACGAGCTCGACCCGGTGCTCGCCGCATTCAATATCGGGGCGATGAATCGCTGGCTCGACTTTAACGATACCTGGCTGGCGGCCGAATGGGGTCACCCGTCCGATAACCTCGGCGGCATTCTGGCGGTTGGAGATTACCTGAGCCGTCAGGCACGCGCGGAGGGTAAAGATCCGCTGATCATGAAGGACGTTTTGACCGCGGCCATCATGGCGCACGAAATTCAGGGCGTGCTGGCGCTGGAAAACAGTTTCAACCGCGTCGGTCTCGACCACGTGTTACTGGTCCGAGTTGCCACTACAGCCGTCGTAACTCGCATGCTGGGTGGCGACAGGGACACGGTATTGAATGCCGTTTCCAATGCCTGGATTGACGGCTGTTCGTTGCGCACGTATCGTCACGCGCCAAACACAGGGTCTCGAAAAAGCTGGGCTGCCGGTGACGCGACGAGTCGCGGCGTTCGGTTGGCGCTGATCGCGGTGACCGGTGAGATGGGCTATCCGTCGGCGCTGACTGCACCGACATGGGGTTACTACGACGTGTTGTTCAAAGGCAACGAATTCCAGTTGCAGCGCCCGTACGGCAGCTATGTCATGGAGAATATTCTTTTCAAGATTTCCTACCCGGCCGAGTTCCACTCGCAAACGGCTGTCGAAGCCGGTATGACGCTGCACGCCGAGGTCAAAGATCGCATCGATGAGATACAGAGAGTCGTCATCGAAACGCAGGAAGCAGGCATTAGAATTATCGACAAGACCGGGCCATTGGATAACCCGGCTGATCGTGACCATTGCATACAGTACATGGTCGCGGTGCCCATGATTTTCGGCCGCCTGACGGCCGCTGACTACGAAGACGATGTCGCCAGCGATTCACGGATCGATGAACTGCGTGAGAAAATGGAAGTCAGAGAGAATGAGCAGTACACCAAAGACTACTTTGACCCCGAGCGAAGATACATTGGCAATTCTGTACAGGTCTTTTTCACGGACGGGACTCGTACTGACTGCATTGCGGTTGATTTCCCGATCGGTCACCGTAAACGTCGAGCCGAGGGCATTCCTGCACTCAGGAAAAAGTTTGTTGATAGTGTGTCGCCGAAGCTTGCGACCAGGCAATGGGACGAATTAAATGTACTTTATGCCGACCAAGAGAAACTGGCAGCGACGGCTGTCGATGACTTCATGGCGCTTCTTGTTGCGTAGCAGGTGCACCCCCCAGGGGACGAAGCGGCGGGCCGGACTGTCTTTAGCGGCCTTGCGGCCGCTGCTTCGCTCCCGTCGAGCGGGACCGAGGTTCGCGCGCGTGGGCGCGTTTATGCCTATATGGGTGCTCCTACTGATGACTTCGGCGGTGCTTGCTGAGGCTGAACAGCGCACGCGCAATAACGGCAACCTGGTCCTCGAGGACATCCCCGAGATTCCTCGAGAGATTGTTGCAGGCCTGAACCGCTATCAGAACATTCGCTCCGCGCGCTTCCGCAACTGGACGCAAGATGGCAGCGGCCTGTTCATTTCAACAGGTTTCGGTGATGTCGATTCGTTGCACCGGGTCGATACGCCGCTCGGAGCGCGGCGACAGAAGACGTTTTTCCTCGAGCCGATTGGCGGTGTTTTACGTCAGCCGGGGCAGCGCAGAATGTTGATTACGCGTGACGTGGGCGGTAGTGAGTTGGCGCAGATATTCACGCTGAATCCCGATACCGGGGATGCTGAAATGCTTACGGACGGCAAGTCCAAAAATGGTGCAATGGAATGGGACCGTCGCGGCACGCGGGTCGCCTTTCAAAGCACACAGCGCAACGGCGCGTCGAACGATATCTGGATCATGGACCCCGATAACTCTTCTAACGCTCAGATCGCGCTGGAGTCGCCCGACGGCACGTGGTGGGGTCCCGCTGAGTTCTCTGCCAGCGGCAGCAGGCTGCTGGTGCTGAATTACGTCAGCGTCTCGGATTCGCGAGTGCACGTCGTCGACCTGGACACCGGCGCTGTACAACTTGTTGCTGGCGGTGAGGAAAACAAGAGCGTCAATTATCCAGTAGCGTTCGATGACGACAATGACGGCCTGTGGCTGATAAGCAATCAAGACGCCGAGTTTGAGCGACTGGCGTGGCAATCGTTCAAACCGGGTGGATCGCTACAGGTTATTACGGCGGACATCCCCTGGAATGTAACTGCTGCGACGATTAGCCATGATCGCGAACGAATGGTGTTTACTACTAATGAAGAAGGCATGTCGAAGGTTTATCTTCTCGACACCGAGACACGTGAATACAGACGCATCGACATCGTTCCGACCGGTCGCGTGTTTGGTGTCCGGTTCAGTCCCGATGATCGGCGTCTGGCGATGACGTTGAACATCTCGCAAACGCCAAGCGATGCGTTTGTTCTGGATCTCGGCCCCGGCCCCCTGGACTATGGAGACCTGACTCGCTGGACCGAAAGCG
>Ga0209980_10000315_pt1 | contig 25855 bp, 27 predicted proteins | sample CR02metaG_FD_183611 | JGI IMG/M metagenome (GOLD analysis project Ga0209980, IMG submission 183611) | Deep subsurface microbial communities from Mariana Trench to uncover new lineages of life (NeLLi) - CR02 metaG (SPAdes) (version 2) | ecosystem: Environmental > Aquatic > Marine > Ocean trench...
AGGCCCTCCACCGGGTCAAGCTTTGCCATCAGGTCATCTACGTAAAGCTCTTCCATACGCGCGAGCTTTTCGCGGATGCGTTGGGCGTAGCCCATGCGTGAGGCTTGGACCGCACAGCGCAGCGCCGGTGCGCTCAGGCCGCCCAAGTGTTGGTCGAAATAGGCCAGCGCCGCGGCCTCGGGATCATCGGCGACGGCGGCCACCAGGCCCATGGCTTGGGCTTCGGCGCCGGTGACCGTCCGCCCGCTAAACAGAAGATCGTCGGCCCGGGCCTGGCCGATCAGTTCGGGCAGCAGGCAGCTTGCGGCCGGCGCGAAGACGGCGAGCTTGATTTCCGGCTGGCCGAGCTCGGAGTCGGGCGCCGCGAACAGCAGGTGGCCGGCCGATGCCAGTTCCAGGCCGCCGCCCAGACAAAAGCCCCGGACCGCTACCAGGATCGGCAGAGGATAGTCGACCATGGCGAGGACCATGCGGTGCATGCCGTCGAGCATCGCCCGGTACCGATCCGGCAGGTGTTCGGGGATCGAGGCGCCGTAGGAAAAATGCGGCCCCGCGTGGTCGACCAAGACCGCGAGCAGGCCCGAATCCCCGATATGCGCGCCCAGCGCGTCATGGATCGCCTCGGCGGTTTCCAGGTCCACCAGGTTGGCCTTGGGACGGTCGAGGCGCAGGCGCAGGAGCGCGCCGGCGCGCTCGGTCCAGACCTTCAGCGGCGGCGCGGCGGTGGCGCATGATTCCGTGTCATTGGGCCTCCTTGTCATTGGGCCTCCTTGTCATTGGGCGCCTTGGGCATCAGGCTTTCGGTCAGTTCCGGCGTCCACGGCGACCTCCCCGTTGGTCACATTTGCAAGTCATCCGGTCCAATGTGACAATATCCAATTCCGCACGGTACCGAGGAATTTTATCATGCGTAAGACAGCTCGGCGCCCGGCGCCGCGAAAGAAAATCAACCATGGCGTATTGACGGAGCTCGTGGGCTATGGCTTGCGCCGCGCCCAGGCCGCGGTTTTCAGCCATTTCCTCGGGTCCGTGGGAAAACTGGGGGTCTCGCCGGGCCAATTCGGTGTCTTGGTCCTGATCAAGGAGAACCGGGGTCTGAGCCAGTCTGCGCTGGCCAAGGCGCTGGGGATCGAGCGTTCGACCATGGTCGCGGTGATCGACCGGCTGGAGTCCCAGGGCCTCGTCGAGCGGGTCACGTCGGAAACCGACCGGCGGTCCTATGCCCTGGCGCTGACCCCCGAGGGGGCCGAGCTTCTTGCCCGCGTCACCCCCCTGGTGCGGCAACATGAACGCCAGATCGCCGCCCGGCTGAGCGCGCGGGAAAAGGTCATGCTGATGGAGATGCTGGAACGCGTCGCCGGCGCCGCGGGGCGGTCGTGACCCGGTGCACAATCCGGCCAAAATGAACCATGTGACCGAATAATGTTTTAGAGGTGGTTCGCGCCGCCCTCGCAGGCGATGGTCTGGCCGGTCACGTAATCGCTGGCGGCCGAGAGCAGGAACAGGATCGTGCCCACCAGGTCCTCGGGTTTCTGCAGGCGGGGAATGGCCGCGCTCTCCGCCATCTTGGCCTGGCGCCGTTGCCAGTGCGCCTCGGGCATGACGGCGGCGATGGTCTCGCTTTTGGTCAGGCCCGGGCAAACCGCGTTGACGCAGATGCCGTCCTTGCCGAGGTCGTGGCTAATGGACCGGGTGAAGCCCACCACGCCGGCCTTTGACGTCGTGTAGTGAAGCCGCCCGGTGGTTCCCGACAACCAGGTCGACGACGATATGTTGATAATCTTGCCGTAGCCTTGGCTTTTCATGGCCGGGACTGCGGCCTTGCAGCAGTTGAAGAGGCCCTTGAGGTTGACCGCCATCAGCCGGTCCCATTCGTCTTCCGGGATGGTGGTCCAATCGTCGCGCTTGGGGATCGCGGCGTAGAGCGCTGCGTTGTTGACCAGCCCGTCGATGGTCCCAAAGGCCGCAAGGGTGGTGTCGGCGAGCGCCTGGCAAGCCGCCATATGGGAAACGTCGGTGGACACGTAAATGGCGTTGCCGCCGGCATCGACGATGTCCCCGCGAAGCCGGCCGCCTTGGTTGTCGGTAATGTCGGCGATCACGACATTGGCGCCGACCTCACCCAAGGCCTTGGAATAGACCTTGCCGATCCCCACCGCGCCGCCGGTGACGATCACCGTCCGGCCCGTGAGATCGAATAGTGATTTCGCGTCCATCGCTTTGGCCATGCCCTTTACTCCTCCTTTGACCCGGTGGCGCAGGTTTTGAGGCTCATCCCAGGGTCGGATCCAAGATCACCTTTCCCGCAACCGCGCCCGCCTCGATCAACCGATGGGCTTCGGCGATCTCGCTCAAGGGAAACACCTTGGCGATGTTGACCCTGATCTTGCCCTCGCCGGCCGCCTGCAACGAATCTTCGACGTTTTGCTGGGTCGAGCCGGCGCTGCCCGCGATGGTGACCTGCGAATCGTAGAGCTTGAAGCAATCGAGCGGCACCATTGGGCCGCCATGGGCGCCCGCGGTGACCAGCTTTCCACCTTTGGCGATGGCGGCGAACGCCTTGGGCCAGATTTTGGGGTTCGAAATGTTGTCGTAGACCAGGTCCACCCCGTGGCCCTTGGTGATCGCCATGACCTCTTCGGTGAGGTCCTGTCGGCCGTAATCGACGATGTGATCGGCCCCGAGCTCAAAGCCGATCCGGGCCCGCTCGGGGGCGCCGGCGGCGGCGATCACGTTGGCGCCCACCATCTTGGCGATCTGCACGCCGATACTGCCGAGCCCGCCGGAGCAGCCCATCACCAGCACCCACTGGCCCTTCTTCAACGCGCCCATGGTGAACATCAGGTGGAAGGCGGTCGGGCAATGGCGGATCACCACCGAGGCTTGGTGGTAATCGAGGTTGTCGGAAATCGGCATGCAGCAATCGGCGTGGACCTTGACCAGCTCGGCATCGCCGCCCCAGCGCCGGACGCCCAGGGTGCCGTCCTCGCCGGGTCCCGGCCTGGAGAGGACCGAGACGCGGTCGCCGATATCGGGCATGTGCACGCCCTCGGCCGGCGCGCCCTGGGCCACCACCTCGCCCGAGGGGTCGACCCCCAGCACCAGGGGCAGGATGGGGTCGCGCTGCATTTGGGTGCCGGCCCTGACGGCGCAATTGAGCACCCGGTTGACGGTGGTCGCGTGGACCTTGACGATGACCTGGCCGGGGCCCGGTTCGGGGTCGGCAACGTCTTCGTAGCTGAGCACCTCGGGGGCGCCGAACTCTCGAAAAATGGCGGCTTTCATCCGATGGTGACGAAGATACCCAAAATGCCGACGAAAAGGACGATTGCGCCCATTATAATGCCGACCATGGCGACGTATTTATTTTGAAATTCTTCGGCCATGACAATCACACTCCACGCTGGTTGTGTTTCAGCCCTAAATTCGAAAGTCAAACACGATCATGAAACTTGTAAGAAGCAGCTTAGCACGGCGCGCAGTGGTGTTGCCAAGGAAGGGCAAAAGTCCCACAATGAAACTAATTGGGTTAGCAGTTTCATAAGGACGGGAACAACCGGCCGGCACAACCATAAACTCGACAGGGAGAACGTAATGAAGAAAATGATTTCTTCCCTTATTGGAATTACCGCTGGGCTCGCGTTTTTCGTGGGCGGGGCAAATCTCGCCGGGGCCGATGCCATCAGCGATTTCTACAAGAAAAAACGGGTCAGGATTGTCATTGGGTTTCCTCCTGGCGGCGGCTTCAACCGTGGCGGCCGCGTGGTGGGCCGGCATATCGGTAAATACATCCCCGGCAATCCGCGGATCATCGTCCAGAACATGCCGGGCGGCGGTTCCTTAATCTCGCTCAACTGGCTGTACAACAAGGCGAAGAAGGACGGCACGGTGATCGGCCATTTCCATTCGGCGGCCATGCGCGAAGCCTTCATCGGCGCGGCCGGTGTGTACTTCGATCCGCGCAAGCTCTACTGGCTCGGCAGTTACCTCAGGGACCGCTCGGTCTTGTTCGTGCGGACCGATTCGGGGGTGACCACCATCCAGCAAGCCATGAAGAAACAGGTCATCGTCGGCGGCACATCGCCGCGGTCCGGTGGCGGCGTCTATCCCCGCATCCTCAACTCTTTGATCGGCACCAAGTTCAAGGTGGTGGTGGGCTACGGCGGGACCGGTGAAAGCACATTGGCCATGGAACGCGGCGAGTTGCAGGGCGTCGGGTCGTGGTCGTGGTCGCAGCTTCGTGATCGCCGGCCCCAATGGATCAAGGACAAGTTCGTCACGGTCTTGGTTTTCCTTTCCGTGAAGCCACATAAGGACCTGCCCAACGTGCCGACCGCCGTTTCGCTGGCGAAAAATGAAGAGGATCGCAAGGTCCTCGAGGCCATTTTCATGTGGGCGGAACTGGGCCGGCCCTTCGCCTCGCCGCCAGGCACCAATCCGGCACGCGGGGCTGCGCTGCGCAAGGCCTTCGCCATCATGGTGACCAAGAAGGACTTCGAGAAGGACATCAATATAGCCTCTCTCGAAGTTGACGCCGTCGTCGGCAAGGATGCCGTGGCGCTTCTCGAACAGCTCTATGCCTACCCCAAGGACGTGGTGGATCGCGCGCGGGAGGTCTATGCCGAGATGCGGACCATCAAGGTCAGCAAGGCCAAGAAAAAGAAGGCCAGCGGGCTTAAGATCGCCAAGATCAAGGGCAAGGGCCGCAAGATGCGCATCACCTTCAAGGACGCATCGGGCACGACCTGGAAGTTCAAGGCCCGGGAAAAGAAACTGAGCAAGAAGACCAAGATCAACGGCAAGAAGGCCAAGGCCGGCCAGCTCAAGAAGGGCATGGTCTGTTCGGTCACCTATTACGGCAAGGGTGGCATGGTGTATTCGGCCAACTGCAAGGGCTGATTGCCGCAACCGAGACACGATCAAGGCGCTCTCCCATGGGAGGGCGCCTTTTTCATGGCCGGGGCGGTGGGGAAACGCGCCCCCCGGGTCAGGCGGCGATGGGCGGTGCGCCCGAGGTGGCGAAACGGCGCAGCAGCCGGCGTTCGTTGGGGTCGAAATCGGTGCGCCCGTGGACCGTCGCGCGGTTGTCCCAGACTAAAAGGTCGCCCGGCCGCCATTTATGGGTATAGACGAAGCGCGGTTCCTCGATATGGTCGAACAGCTTCGCCAACAGGGCATCGGAGGCATCCTTGCCCATTCCTTCCACCGACATGGTCATCAGGCGGCTTGCGAAAAGCGCCTTTCGTCCGGTCTCGGGAATCACCTGCACCAGCGGATGCAAGTAGCTTTGCAGCGGCACGTTGTCCTGGCGATGCATGATGCCGTAATGATAGCCCTGGATCGCGCGCTTTCCCTCGATCAGGGATAAGGTGTCGTCGTCCAGCGCCTCATAGGCCGCGGTGAGCGACGCAAACAGGGTGTCGCCCCCTTGTTTGGGCACCTCGATCCCGTAGAGGATCGTCGCGCGGGAGGGAATCTCGCGGTAGACCAGGTCGGCATGGAACATCATGTCGCCATCGGGCAGGGAGCCGATGGGCTTGCCTTTCTCGCGGATATTGGTCACCAGCATGGTGTAACCGTCATAGGGATCGGCCTCCGCGCGCTTGCCCTCGTTGCGCTTTTCCGCCGGACGCGAACGCTCGGCGAGGGTGCCGAACAGCCGGGAGAAGTTGGCCTGCTGGTGGTCGGTCAGGCTCTGGCCGCGCAGGAGGATCACGCCATGGGCGAGCCAGGCTTCGACCACGGCCTTGCTGGTGGCTTCGTCGAGTTCCGCCGCGGCATCGACGCCGGAGACCAACGCGCCGATATGGGGGGTGAGTTTTTCGACGGTGACGGCCATGGGGGTTTCCTCAGAAGGGACGGTCGCCCTTGATGGTGAGACGTTTCATGATCCGCGTCTCATTGGGCGGGAAATCGCGCCGGGCGTGGACCAGGCAGCGATTGTCCCAAATCAGGGTGTCTCCCTTGCGCCACTTGTGCTGGTAGACGAAGTCCGGATTTTCCAGGTGGTGGTAAAGAAACGCCAGCAGTTCGCGGCTTTCGTCCTCCTCCATGCCGACGATCGCCTGGGTCATGAGCCGGTTGATGTAGAGCGCCTTGCGCCCGGTCACGGGATGGGTTCGGACCACCGGATGAACATAGTGGGACACCTGATCATGACCGGTCATCTTGGCTTCGTTGTCGGCCGTCACCAGGCTGTTGTAAGTGAACGCGTGGAGCGCCTTCAGTCCATCGATCCTGGCCTTGATGTCGGCGGCGAGGGTCTCATAGGCCAGGGACATGTTGCCATACGCGGTTTCTCCGCCATGGGTGGTGGGCTTAACGGCGTACAGCATGGTCGCGGCGACGGGCTCCTCGGTATAGATTCCGTCGGAATGGAACTGGATCTCGCCCTCTTGTAGGGAGCCGATATATTCGCCGTTCTCCTTGAGATTGGAGACCAGCATGATGGTGGAATTCTTGCTCTGGTGGTCGTCGGCAAATTGCGACCAGGGGGCGAGCGCGCCGAAGCGCGCGCCGAAGGCCATCTGCTGCTCTTCGGTGATGGATTGGCCCGGCAGGACCACCAGGGCGTAGCGATGCCACGCATGGAGGATGTCCCGGAAGTCCTCCTCGCCGATGCCGGTGGCGATGTCGGCATTGCCGATCTCGGCGCCAAGGGCGGGCGACAGGGGCGTCACGGTGATGGGCATGGCATCGGGCCGCGTTGGTTTGAATAGAAAGAAAGTAAGTATACATCCACCGCCCCGGTATCGCTAGGGCGCGGCCGGCCTCGCGGCGGCGGGGTTCAGCGGCTAGATGGATTTCTTGGGGTCGCGGGCAAGGAACGCCGGAACGTGATCGCCGAGACCGATCACCTGGCCTCGGGCGGGCTCTTTCCTCGCCCCGGACCGGCGCCCCCGGCCCCCGCCCTTGGGCTGGGGCTCTGTCTTGGTCTCTGTCTTGGGCTTGGTCTTGGCGCCGCGGCGCCGTCCACGCGTCCGCGACGGCTTCTTTGGGGTCTCCGTCCCCACCCTTGCCCCATCCTTCTCGGGGGCCTTCTCGGGCGCCCGGTCGGCCCCGGGGGTCGCGATCGCGTCCATGCCATCGAGCACCGGTATGTCTTGGCGGATCAGTTTCTGAATGGCGGCGAGGTATTTTCCATCGGCCCTTGTCGCCAGCATGATGGCGTGTCCCTTGGTGCCGGCCCGGCCGGTGCGGCCGATGCGATGAATATAGTCTCCCGCGTGGATGGGGACATCGAAGTTGAAAACGTGGGAGAGGCCGACGATGTCGAGCCCACGGCCGGCCACGTCGGTGGCGACGAGATAGGTGATGGTGCCCGCCTTGAAGGCCGCCAAAGTTTCGGTCCGCACCGCCTGGACCAAATCGCCATGCAGCGGTGCCGCGGAAAATCCATGGCGCTTGAGGGAGCGCGCCAGGGTATCGACGTCGCGTTTGCGGTTGCAGAAGATGAGCGCGTTCTTGACGTCCTCCGATGCGAGAATTCGCCGAAGGGTCTCGCGTTTGTCGGAATCCCTGGCCCGTGTGCGCACCAGGAAATGTTCCACCAGCTCGGCCGTCGACACGGTGGGGGAGACGGTTATCTCTTTGGGATTGATCAGGAAGTTGTCCGACAGGCGCACGACCTCGGGCGGGAAGGTCGCGGAGAAAAACAGGGTTTGGCGGATCTTGGGCAGGAAGGAGACGATCCGCTCGACGTCGGGGATGAACCCCATGTCGAGCATGCGGTCGGCTTCGTCGATGACCAAGATCTTGACCCCGTTGAGAAGGATGCGGCCGCGCTCGAAATGATCGATCAGGCGGCCCGGCGTCGCGATCAGGACATCGACCCCGCGGTCGAGCTTCTCTATCTGGGGGCCGAAACTTTCGCCGCCGATCAAGAGCGCCATGGTGAGCTTGTGGTATTTACCGTAGATCTCGAAATTCTCGGCGATCTGCGCGGCGAGTTCCCGGGTCGGGGTCAGGATCAGCGAACGCGGCATCCGCGCCCGGGCCCGGCCTTGGGCCAGGATATCGATCATCGGCAGGGTGAACCCCGCGGTCTTGCCGGTGCCCGTCTGGGCACAGCCGAGAATGTCGCGTCCCATCAGGACGAGAGGAATAGCCTGTTCCTGGATCGGCGTAGGCCGTTCGTAGCCGGCATCGGCGACGGCGTGCAAAACCTCGTCGGAAAGCCCGAGTTCTTCAAATGTCATGAAATCAATATCAGCGTCAAAAAACGTCTCGGCTGGTTTGGCCGGTGCCGCTCGGCGGCGCGCGCGACGCAAACATAGTGAATGGAAGGCCCAGTTAAAAGGAATTTGGTTAAAAAAGTGCAACTTTTTCCGTGGGGGGAGGCCGGGTGGCTCCCCGAGACGATTTTTAGGGCACCGAGGCGGTTCAGTCGAACCGCTCGTCCCCTTCCCGGATCAGGATAGAGTCCATGTGGGTTGGGAACAGGTTCAGCACCGTTTGCTGGATGATCTCTTTGAAACGTGGGTCGCCGACGCCCTTGGCGGGGCCGACGGTCGCCTCGACCATGGAATCCTGGCGATCGCCGAAGCACCAGGCCGCCGCCAGGCTGAGCACGTCCTTGCGCGGCTTGGTCTCGATGGCTTTGCCGTCGCAGAGATCGTAGCCCCCGGGTGCGGCGTTGAACGCCATCACCACGCGGAGATTCTTTTCCGCGCTTTTGTCCGGGGTGGTGGTGAAATTGGTGCGCCGGCCCTCGTTGGCGCCCTGCATGTGATCGGTGACCGCCCTGGCGAAGGCGGCGGCGTCGATGTTGAAGGGATTGCCATGGACCTCCACCCGGGTGTCGCGCGCCGCATGGTAAAGCGCAAAGTTTCTGTGGTCGTAATTGGACGGGTTGTAGTCCGATTGCAAAGAGACGACAGCGCCGGTGCAGGCTCCGAGGGCAAGAGCCGCTATGATGACGGCAATGGGGGATTTGACCGACATGGCGCACCTCAGGAATTGTGAACTCACCTCATTAGATCATCCACCACGGCGCCAAAGCAAGGTCGGCGCGGACACAAAGGATCAATTCACCGTGAGGAATCCGCGAGGGTCTGCAGGCCGGAAAGTGCTCTAGATATCGAGGTCGGCGGCCGCGCCGGCATGCTCCTGGATGAAGCGCAGGCGAAGCTCGGGATTGCGGCCCATCAGGTCCTCGACCCGCTGGGCGGTCTCCTGCTCGGCATCCTTGGGAATGGTGATGCGGAGCAGGGTGCGCGTCTCCGGCGCCATGGTGGTTTTCTTGAGCTGGGCGGGGGGCATTTCGCCCAACCCCTTGAAGCGGCTGATCTCGATTTTGGCGCGGCCGGTGAGCCGCGTTTCGATCAACTCGTCCTTATGGGCGTCGTCGCGGGCATAGACCACGTCGGCGCCCTGGCTCAGCCGGTACAGCGGCGGCACCGCGAGATACAGCCGCCCGGCCTGGATCAGGCCCGCCATCTCCCGGTAAAAGAAGGTGATCAGGAGAGAGGCGATATGGGCGCCGTCGACATCGGCATCGGTCATGATGATGACGCGCTGGTAGCGCAGCTTGTCGATATCGAGCCCGGTTCCGGTGCCGCAACCCAGGGCCAGGATCAGGTCGCTGATTTCCTGGTTGGCGTGCAGTTTTTCCGCCGTCGCCGTCGCCACGTTGAGGATCTTGCCGCGCAGCGGCAGGACCGCCTGGGTGCGGCGGTCGCGGGCCTGCTTGGCCGAACCGCCCGCGGAATCGCCTTCCACCAGGAAAATTTCGGTCCCTTCGGTGGCGGCCGCCGAGCAATCGGACAGTTTGCCCGGCAGGCGCAGCTTGCGGGTTGCGCTCTTGCGCTTCTGTTCCCGGTCCCGGCGGCGGGCGAGGCGTTCACCGGCGCGCTCGATGATGGCGTCGAGCAGGAGGTTGGCGGTCGATGGATCACCGGACAGCCAGTGATCGAAATGGTCCTTGATGACGGTTTCCATCATCCGTGCGACGCCGGGGTTGGAGATCTTTTCCTTGGTCTGGCCCTGGAACTGGGGATTGCGGATGAACACCGAGAGCGCGCCCAGCGTCCCGTCCATGACGTCATCGGCGGTGATCTGGGCCGCCTTACGGTTGCCGGTCAACGCGCCGTAGGACTTTATGGCGCGCAGCAGGCCGGTGCGCAGGCCGCTTTCATGGCTGCCGCCCTGGGGCGTGGGGACCGTGTTGCAGTAGGAATCGATGGCGCCGATGCCGTCGGCGGGCCATGTGAGCGCCCATTCGACGTGGCCTTCCGCGGCGGATCCATTTGCCAGTTTCGCTTCGCCGATGAAATGCGCCGGGGTCAAGCTCTTCCTCTCCCCAAGCCCCTCGGCCACGAAATCGGCGAGACCGCCGGGAAAGTGGAGCACGGCTTTTTCGGGGGTGTCGTCCTTGGCGCCGATGAGGGCCGCATCGACCTTCCAGTGTATTTCCACGCCCCGGTAAAGATGGGCCTTGGCCCGCGCCATGCGATAAAGCCGGGCGGTGTCGAAGGCCCCCTTTTCGCCGAATATTTCCGGATCGGGATGGAACCGGATCAGCGTGCCGCGGCGGTGCTTGGCGCCGTCGCTGCTTGTGAGCTTGGTGACCGGCTTGCCGCGTGCGTAGCTCTGCACCCAGAGCTTGCCATGGCGGGCCACTTCCGCCGTCAATTGGTCGGCCAGCGCGTTGACCACCGACAGGCCGACCCCGTGCAGACCGCCCGAAATCTCATAGGCGTTGGAGGAAAACTTGCCGCCGGAATGAAGGGTCGTCAGGATCACTTCCAGCGCCGATTTATTCTTGAACTTGGGATGGGGGTCCACGGGGATGCCGCGCCCATTGTCCCGCACGGTCACCCAGTTGCCCACCTCCAGGGTGAGTTCGATGCGTGAGGCTTGGCCCGCCACGGCTTCGTCCATGGCGTTGTCGAGCACCTCTGCGGCCAGGTGATGCATGGCCGAAAGATCGGTGCCGCCGATATACATACCCGGCCTGCGCCGGACCGGCTCAAGCCCTTCAAGAACCTCGATATCCTTGGCGGAATAGCCCGCCTCGGCTTTCCCCCGGGGCTTTGGCACCTTGGCCTGGGAAAAGAGATCCGCCATCTTCCGCCTGTCCTCCGAGGCCACAAATCCACCGGCCCGCGGGACCCCAAGGAGCGCGCCGGCCAGCCTCTCCAGCCCCTAAGGTATAGGGGCCGCCCCGGCTCTCTGCAAGCACCATGTAGCGGTCCGGAAAAATTGCACCCTATATCTAGTGGTTTCGGCCCAATAGCTAGGGCATTTTCCCGCCGAATAACCTACCGGCTGCCCCGGGCGGGGCAGCCGGCTCGAAGGTCTTGGGCGGCGCCCGGTCAGACGCTGTAATACATTTGGAATTCGATGGGGTGGGGGGCCTGTTCGAAAGTCAGCACCTCTTCCCAACGAAGTTCGCAGTAGCTTTGAATTTGATCCTCGGTAAAGACGTCGCCCTTGAGCAGGAAGTCCTTATCCGCCCCGAGTTCGTTCAGGGCCTCACGCAAGGAACCGGACACCACGGGCACGCCGACCAGTTCCTCGGGCGGTAGGTCGTAGAGGTCCTTATCTATGGCATCGCCCGGGTCGATCTTGTTCTCGATGCCGTCGATGCCCGCCATCAGCATCGCCGCGTAGGAAAGATACGGGTTGCACGACGGATCGGGGAAACGGACCTCGACGCGCTTGCCCTCGGGGCTTGTGGCGTGGGGGATGCGGCAGCCCGCCGAGCGGTTCCTGGACGAGTAGGCCAACAGCACCGGCGCCTCGAAACCCATCACCAGGCGCTTGTAGCTGTTGGTGGTCGGGTTGGTGAAGGCATTGAGGGCACGGGCGTGCTTGGTGATTCCGCCGATGTAATGGAGCGCCGCTTCGGAAAGATCGGCGTAACCCGACCCGGCGAAGACGTTCTTGCCGGCCTTCCAGACCGACTGGTGGACATGCATGCCCGAACCGTTGTCGTTGTACACCGGCTTGGGCATGAAGGTGGCCGTCTTGCCGTAGGAATGGGCCACCATGTGGACCACGTATTTATAGATCTGCAACTCGTCCGCCGCCGAAAGCAGGCTGTTGAACTTCAGGCCCAGTTCGTTCTGGGACGGCGCCACCTCGTGATGGTGCTTTTCCATGGAGAGGCCCATTTCCGTCATGACGGTCACCATTTCGGCCCGGATATCGGTCATGGAATCGACCGGCGGGACCGGGAAATAGCCGCCCTTGGGCGGCGGCCTGTGACCGACATTGCCGTCCTCGAATTCGTGGGCGCTGGCCCACGGGCCTTCCTCGGAATCGATCCTGTAAAAGGTGTGTTCCTGGGCGGTGTCGAAGCGGACGGAGTCGAAGATGAAGAATTCGGCCTCGGCGCCGAAATAGGCGGTGTCGCCAATGCCTGAAGAGGCGAGGTAGGCCTCCGCTTTCTTCGCGGTCGAGCGGGGATCGCGGGTATAAGGCTGGCCCGTGAGCGGCTCGAGAACATCGCAAATCACGATCAGTTGGGGCTGGGCCGTGAACGGGTCCATTCTCGCGGTGGCGAGATCGGGCATCAGGTTCATGTCGGATTCGTTGATGGCCTTCCAACCGGCGATGGATGAGCCGTCGAACATGATGCCTTCGGCGAACATCTCTTCGCTCACCGTCTCTACGGTTTGGGCGGTGTGTTGCCACTTGCCCCGGGGGTCGGTAAACCGGAAATCGACGAATTTGACGTCGTTGTCCTCGATCATTTTCAGGGCGTTCTTAACATCGTCGGGCATGGTCCAAGCTTTCCTTATTGTTGGCCTCGGGTTTGGGTTTCGTTAGTGCGTTCAAAGGAGGCCGCCCCGCGTCATGCGGCGCGGCGCATGGGTTCCCTCACACCGCTTCGGCGCCGGTCTCCCCGGTGCGGATGCGGATGACTTCTTCGATGGTCGAGACGAAAATCTTGCCGTCGCCGATGCGGCCGGTCCGCGCCGCCTGGGTGATGGCTTCGATGGCACGGTCGACGAGAGAATCTTCCAAGACGATTTCGATTTTCACCTTGGGAAGGAAATCGACCACGTATTCCGCTCCGCGATAGAGTTCGGTATGGCCTTTCTGCCGGCCGAAGCCTTTGGCCTCGGTCACCGTCATGCCCTGTAGCCCCACCTCGTGTAGCGCTTCTTTTACCTCATCGAGTTTGAAGGGCTTTATGATGGCTTCGATCTTCTTCATGTCTTTATGGATCCCTGGTTTCCGGAGGTTTGATCAGGTCTTGCGGGTGAATGGGTTAGCAGGAGCCGTGCCAACCGGTTTATCTGTTTATTATCAAAATCTTGCCGGGTAAACAACGACATATGTATGGCCCCTTGCAGGGCCTGGTGCACAAAATTTATGCAAAACGCTTAATCTCTAGTCAAGGCGGCAGGCAAGAGCACGCGGGAAGGGGCCGGCGGCCTTGACGATATAGCGTCGATTCACTACTAAGTTTGCCTTCCTTGTGGCGGGTGTAGCTCAGTCGGTTAGAGCGCCAGATTGTGGATCTGGAGGCCGTGGGTTCGATCCCCATCACTCGCCCCAATACCCCCATGGTTTTGCGTCCTCCCGGCCGCTTACGGCCGGTCCGGATCGCCCTGGGTGCCGCCCTCGGCGGGCGGCGCCTGGGCGGGCGGGCTTTGCCCTTCGCCGGCTTGGGATCGGAACAGCCAGCGGAACACCTTCTTAATCCCGCGCCAGATCTTCGGGCCGATCCAGGCCATGAAGGCGATGAACAGGACCAAAAGGCCGAGGAAGACCCAGGGATGGGTCAGGGCGGCCCAGACCCCGGCGAACACGGCGATGTCCTCGCCTATGGAGAGCGCCCAGTTGGAAAACGGCTCCGGCGATGCATTGACCAGGCAACGGGTGCCGGCCTTGGTGGCATGGGTGGCGGCGGCCAGCGTGCCGCCCACCAGGGCCGCGGCCAGTTGCGCGCCGGCGCCCAGCTCGCCGAGGGCGCCCGCCGCCAGCACCGCGCCGGCCGGGATGCGGATGAACGTGTGGATACTGTCCCACAGGGTATCGAATCCGGGAATTTTATCGGCGAAGAATTCGACCAGGTACATCACGCCGGCGGCGGTCATGACCAGCGGATCGCCGAGGATCACGAGATCCGGCGGCAGGGCGATCTTGTCGGTATTGTGGAGGAAACCGAGGGTGAAGACGGCGGCGTAGAGATTGATGCCGCATCCCCAGGCCGCGCCCATGGAAAGGGCGATGGATTCAACGATTCCCATCATCTTCCTCTGTCGATTCGAGGACCATCATGGTGGCACAGCCTTGGCGTGCTGCCAATGGCAGTGCAAACAGGCCGGGAGGCGATCCCCCAACCCTCCTTATCCGGGAAGTCATCGCAAGGCCCGCACAAGGCTCAGGGCCATGATCAAGCAAAGAGACGATCATGGGACCAAGAGTAAAACCACCTTGACGGCAATCGCCTCATATAAGCGGAGCCATGCTGCCCCGTGCGCTGCCATTTTGGTTGTTTCGCTAGTGCCCTGGCCGAGGTTTGTCCGCGGTTACCTCGATTTGGTTCCTACTGTCCCTAGCCGAATTCAGACGGCGCACGGCATCTTCTATAGCGCGGGCGCAATCGCCTATGAACTCGCCGCAGTTAACCATCACCTGAACCACTGGCCGGGGCTGGTAGAGGAGCCCAAAACCGAGTGTGGAAAGTAGGAAAGCTGCGAACGCCGCGATATGGGTCCCGTCCTTTCCTAGCAAGGCCGAGGCACCTTTGCCGCACCGCCCGTAAGCCGTTTCGAAGGCAATCCCCAAGCCTCGCAACTTCTCCATCAAGACGGCAACGTGCGAAGCGTAGAATACGCCTTGGATAGGGTCGGTGACGATAGGAATACCCCCCGGCCCATCGATGATTTGCACCTCGCGCTGTGTGTTGATCCCAATGACTTGACCACATCTGTTGAGCAGCGGCCCGCCGCTGTTTCCTGGGTTGGTGGGGGCGGTGTGTTGGATGATTGGGATTTCCGGGGCACCCGCGGTCCAGGAAGCGGAATAAACGCGGCTTACAGTGCCCGACACGAAGCTGGCATCGTCTACCGGACCCAGTCTGTCGCCTACGGCTGGAAAGCCCATAGCTGAAATCTCGGCGCTCTTCAACGGGTCACCGCCGTGGGCTTTGGCAAAGATGACCGGTCGTCGTTTCAGCCCAGGTGTCCGCAGTATGGCAAGATCCTCGCCGGCGAATGATTTAACCAATTGCGCGGGTCGTCGATCCAGTTCGTTGGCCCCACGATCAGCAATAAAAATACGCCATTGCCTCTCCAAATGATCCTCAATGACGTGGAAGTTGGTGGCGATGTATCCGTCACGATTTATTACGAACCCGGTGCCGGAAAATGTCCCCTCCGGGCCGACAACAAAAATCCGTACAACGCTTTGGTCAAGCCTATCCGTGGTTTCGTCATCCCAAACCAGGCTCCACGCTACCCATGCCAGTGAAAGCAGTGCGATCAGTGCTAGAGGCATTGCGAGATGTCTGCGGCGCATGGGTCCCATCCTCCAGGTCGGCCTGTCCGAAAGGCACCTATTATAAATTCAGGCGACTAATGGCGGTTCCTTTCCGTAAGGGGTGCCTGAACCAAGAGATCAGGTTAAGGGCCGAAAGCCAAAGAAGAAAATAAAGCCGCGTCACATGAATGTGAGATACACGTGAAGAAGGTTAACTTAATGTCTTCTTTTGACCCCGGCTGTTTAAAAACTCCGAAGCCGAGACCTTTCGCGCAATGATTAAATCTGAATGGTAATCCAGGCGAATCATTGCTGAATCTTCGCCAGCCGTTCGCGCCGGCGATCCCCCAGGCTCAGTGTTTCCCCCTGCCGAAGATGCGGGGGATCACCGAGCGTCGCGGGCTTTCCTTCGCCGCGCTTTGGTCTTGCCGGGTTTTGTCATGGGCGGCCTGGGCCCGCAGATTCTGGATCAGCAGATAGATGCTGAACCCCAACAGGACCAGGGCCGGCGGCATGGTCAACAGGTCGAACAACCAGAACCCCATGAGGGGCACGCCGAGGACCAGGGCGACCACGGCGATCTGCGTCGTTTGATGCCGTGCCAAGACCCTCTGGCGGTGGCCGGCCGTTTCGCCGACGTCGCGGTCGAACAGCAGGACGCCGGGGCGGCGGAATAGGGGAATCAGGGCGGCGCCGGCGGCGAAGCCACCGATATGCGCCCACCAGGCGATTTGGGAGGTGCCGTCGCCCACCAGCCCCAACACCGCCTGGTAGGTGATCCACAGCCCGATCAGCCAGACCGCGCGGATCCGGAAGGTGAGGAAGAAATAGGTCATCACCAGGATTCGGGCATGGGGGTGCAGCACCAGGTAGCCGCCGAGAATGCCTGAAATCGCGCCCGAGGCGCCGATCATGGGCGTGATGTCGTGAAGGTTGGTCGCCGCCTGCGCTCCCGCCGCCACCATGCCGCAGATCAGGTAAAACAGGATGAAGCGGCGGTGGCCGGTGGCATCCTCGATGTTGTCGCCAAACACCCAAAGGAACAGCATATTGCCGAACAGATGCCCGAAGCCGGAATGGAGGAACAGGGAGGAAGCGATGGCGCCCACCCCCCAGAGGATATCCGGTTGCAGCGATCCGTCGGCCAGGCCGAACAGCCGCGCCGGCACGAAGGAGAGGCGGAAAATCGCGATCTTCCCTTGGGTGGTGTCGGGCAAGCTCAGCTCCCAGATGAACACCAGAACGCAGGCGACGATGATCAGGCAGGTGACGATCTGGAAGCGGATGTGAACCACCGGGTTGCGGTCGTGAATCGGCAGCAGCATCGGATTACGCCATGCCTGGTAAGGCCGAATGCAACCGTCGGCGTTAGGGTTGGAAAGTGCCCTAGCCGCCGTTCCTAGGATGGAACCGCTTGGTCTTGGCGAACCGCGTGAGCGGGCCTTCGATGAAATGACGATGGCTGTCTCCGAAGGCGCCGGCGACGGTGCCGAAACCCAACAGGCGCGGCAACTGGCCCCAATAGAAGATCGCGGCGAGCCCGGCCGCCCACAGCCAGATGGTGCCCAAAAGGGCGATGGAGAATTGCCAGGTCGCCAACAGGATCAGGCAGGTCGCGGCGGAGGCCAGGATCGCCGTGGCGAGGATCGTCGTGAGGCTGATCCGAAATCTGATTTCAGCGGTCGTCTGGTGTTCGCAAAGCTCCGCGGCGGCGGAGGCGAGCCTGGGTTCGCTTCCCATGTCGGTTGATGAATTCATCGAATCAACTCCTCGTCCATCTAGAGCATTTCCGGGCCAAATTGAACCATTTGACCGGGATGATTTTACCCCAAGGCTAGGCGCCTGTCGCACGGCGATGCGGGGCATCGGCGAAGATAGGCAACGACGCCTTGGGGTCAAAGCACCCGGCCTGCGGTGGGGCTCATCAACTCCCAGGGGGCGTTACGGCCCTCGCCCGATACACCGCATCGCGCTTCGGACCGCGCCTACCCTGGAAGCCCATGAGCACCCATCAAATTGATCCAATTTGGCCCGGAAGTGCTCTTGGTGCCGGGCGGCGGGCTCCGAGCGCCTTGGCGGTTGTCGTATGGGCGCGCAACGGGCATCATAGCCATAAATGAGCCGAGTTCCAATTTCGCAAATTAGGGCAAATTAGGGGAGGTCTCCCATGGCGTTTTTCAAATCCTTCGCTGACCCATCCGAGATCGGCGATGTCTACAAGTTCGCGCCGCAAATATGGCGGCATTTCGGCCAATTTTCCCGCGAGTTGATGCGCGGGCCCTCGCCGCTCACCCCGGGCGAACGGGAACTGATCGCGGGGTTCGTCTCGGGGCTGAATGGGTGTGATTTCTGTCACGGGTCCCACACCGCCGCCGCCGTCGCCTTCGGCTTCCCCGAAGGCCTGATGCCGCAACTGCTCGCAGACATCGACGGCGCGCCGGTGGCGGACAAGCTGAAGCCCATCCTGAGATACGCTAAGTTGCTCACCATGGAGCCGACCAAGATCACCCAGGCCGACGCCGACGCGGTGTTTGCCGCGGGCTGGGACGAGGTGGCGCTCCATCATGCCATCGCCGTGGCCGCGCGCTACAACCTGGTCAATCGCCTGATCCACGGCCATGGGGTGGAGGCCAACCCCGACACCTTCAAGGAACGGGGGGAGCGCATCGCCGCCAAGACCGCCGACGATTGGAAAGACAACGAAACCTATCTGGCCGAGGATCGGGCCCGGCGTTAGGGCGCGGTCCGGCGCGCGCCCGGTGCCAGGGATGCGATGATCACGCTCTATCACGGGCTGGCCTCGACGTGCTCCAAGAAGGTGCGCTTGGCACTCTATGAAAAGGGACTCGAATTCGAGAGCCGACTGGTCAACCTGCAGGCCTTCGAGCAGCACGACCCCGCATACCTCAAGCTCAACCCCAATGGCGTGGTGCCGACCCTGGTTCATGACGGCCGCGCCCTGACCGAATCCACCATCATCATCGAATACATCGACGAGGCATGGTTGGAACCCGCCTTGAGCCCGCCCGACCCCCATGGGCGCGCGGCCATGCGCATCTGGACCAAATGGTCCGACGAGCACGCCTACCAGGCGGTCTACGTGCCCACCTGGGACCGGGTCAGCCGGCCGGTGGCAAGCAAGTGGTCCGACCATGAATTGGACCGGCGCCTGGCCCGGGTACCGACCGCCGAGCGGCGCGAGCGCTGGCGGGCGGCCGCAAGGGAAGGATTTTCCGAGGACGAGTTCTGGGCGGCCGCCGCGGAAATGCACTTGACGCTCGGCAAGCTCGAGGATGCGTTGGCCGGCGGCGGACCCTGGCTGCTCGGCGGGTTCTATTCCCTCGCCGATATCGCCATGGTGCCGTTCGTGGAACGCATCATCGATCTCGAGCCCGATATGGTGGCTGGCGGCGCCTACGGCGCCGTCACCGATTGGCTGGCGCGCTACCGGGACCGGCCCGCCTTCGAGGCGGCTTTCTTCTTCGAGGGCAAGGATTGCCGCCTCGCCGCCATCCGCCAGGCGCTCGGCATCGCGTGAACGGAACGCGTGCCCTGGCGCCGGACGGGGCCCCGGCCTAGGCCAGCGCGTTGATCCCGATATAAACGCCAAGCACCAACAATGCCCCAAGCAGGATGCGGCGGAAATAGACCTCTGGGATGCGCCGGCGCAATCTTAGGCCGGCGAAAAGGCCGAGGAAGGCCGGGATCATCGCGGCGAGGGAGGCGATACCGAGGTCCCTGGTCAGCAACCCGTTGTCGGCCAGCCCGAGCCCAAGGGTGATGGTGGAGGTGAGAAACACGATGCCCATGGCCTGGATCAAGCGGTCTCGGGGAAACCCCAGGGCCTGGACATAGGCGATCCCGGGAAACGTAAAAGAGCCCGTCAACCCGGTAAAGAAGCCGCTTATGGCACCGATGGGCGGCGACAGCCAGGGCTCCCAGGCCTCGGGCACCCTGATCTGCGGCGAGGCCAATGCGGTGACGGCATAGATCGACAGCAGCATGCCGAGGAGGCCCGCAAGCAGCCGGCCATCGGATTGCGCGAGCAGACCGGTGCCGAACCAGATGCCGACGCATGCAAAGGCCAGGAGGGTCCACAGCCGGCGCCCGATGGCAAGCAGGGCACCGCCGGCGAGCCCCTGCCAAAGATTGGTGGCCAGGGACGGGAACACGATCAGCACGATGGCATCCTTGAGGCCTAAGAAGACCGTGAGCAATCCCAGGGCTACGGGAGGCAGCCCAAGGCCGACGACCCCCTTCACGAGGCCTGCGAGGAGGAAGACCGCCGCGATCAGGGCGAGGGTTTCCGGTTGCAAGGGGTCGGTCATGGTCCGTCCTCATCAATAGGGCCGCCGCGAACCACAGGAATTAGCGGCAGATCGCCCGGTTGGCAATTATCATCGTCCCCTCCCGCCGCCATTTTTGCCGGAGCCCCCCCCGGGGGAACCTCGGGCGCTGCCAACTCACCAAAATCAGGCCATCGGATGACTGCGGCAGGGATGCCGTTCTCCTGGCGGTGAAACTATGGTACGATTTCGCTGAATTTGGGGGGTATCCGGCGAGTGTCGATTCCGCTAATGGATGCCCAAATATCGACGAAGGAGGAATCACTATGGCGGACTTCAGGCCGGTAGCGAAGGCCTCTGAGATCCCACCTGGCGAAATGAAGCTGGTCGAATTCGAGGGTGAGGAGGTGGTCATCGCCAACGTCGACGGCAGCTTCTTCGCCTTCGGCAACAAATGTACCCATGTGGGAGGGCCTCTCGTCGAAGGCAATCTCGACGGTGACACCGTAACCTGTCCGTGGCATTCCACGATATACGACGTCAAATCCGGAGAGGCCCTTGGTGGGCCCGGCGAGAGCCCCGTCCCCACCTATGAGGCGCGCGTCGAGGGCGACGATATAGAGATCGGGAAATCCTAATTCAATGACGGTGAATTAGGGTATGATCGCCATGGAACCGAAGGTTGCTTTGGAAATATCGGATTAAAGAAGGAGACGAAAAATTGGCCAAGGAAAATTTAAAGATCGTCTGTGTTTTATACGATGATCCAGTAGATGGATATCCGCAGAGTTATGCCCGTGATGATATTCCCAAATTGCAACACTATCCCGATGGTCAAACCCTGCCGTCACCAAGTGCTCTAGATTTTAATCCTGGGGAACTTCTGGGATGTGTTTCTGGTGAACTCGGGCTGAGGAAATTTCTAGAGGACCGCGGACATACATTGATCGTCACATCCGATAAAGACGGTCCGGACTCTGTGCTTGAAAAAGAAATAGTCGATGCCGATGTGGTAATTTCACAGCCATTCTGGCCAGCCTATATAACGGCAGAAAGAATTGCTAAATCGCCAAAATTAAAAATGGCCATTACCGCCGGCATTGGTTCAGACCATGTGGACCTACAAGCCGCTATCGATAACGACATCACTGTAACCGAGATTACTTTTAGTAATAGTATCAGTGTATCCGAGCATGTCGTGATGATGATTCTAAGCCTCGTGCGGAATTATATCCCATCCTATAATTGGGTGATCAAAGGGGGATGGAATATTGCCGATTGTGTGTCCCGATCCTACGATGTCGAAGGGATGCATGTTGGTACCGTCGCGGCAGGCCGGATTGGTTTGGCTGTTCTAAAACGGTTGAAACCTTTCGATATGGTTCTCCATTATTTTGACAAACACAGACTCACCCCAGAGGTGGAGGAAGATCTTGGTGTAACGTTCCATGATAGTGTGGAATCGATGGTTGAAGTCTGTGACGTTGTCACCATCAATTGTCCGCTTCATCCTGAGACGGAAAATCTATTCGATGAGAAGATGCTTAGTCTTATGAAGCGTGGCGCTTATATTGTGAATACGGCCCGGGGAAAGATCTGTGATCGTAATGCCATAGCCAGGGCGCTAGAGAGTGGTCAATTAGCTGGTTATGCCGGGGATGTTTGGTTCCCACAACCGGCACCTAATGACCACCCATGGCGGACCATGCCGCATCACGGTATGACTCCTCATACATCGGGGACGTCCCTTGCGGCACAAGCGCGTTATGCGGCAGGTGTGAGGGAGATTCTAGAATGTTGGTTAGAAGATCGACCGATACGTGATGAATACCTGATCGTACAGGGTGGCAAGCTCGCTGGAACAGGAGCCCATTCCTACAGTGAAGGGGATGCAACCGGTGGATCCGAAGAAGCCGCTAAATTCAAAGCATCTTGATCGATAAATTGGACGCCAAGCGGGATTATCGCCCGATTGGCTAATAATCTACGGCTAAATCTTAATCGGCTCTTGAACCTATAGACCGCGCCCGCCTGACCCGGCGGCGGATTAATCTCGGACTTCGGGGCTGGGGGGCCGGTTATTCGGCGGCGCCCCAGAACTCGCCTTCGCGCGGGATCACCTCGACCTCGCCGTTTTCCTTGCTGCCGGACGGAAGCGGCACGCCGTAGATGTTGTAGCGGGGATGTTCCGCGGTCGGCTCGGTCTTGGCGCCGACCCGGAGCAGGACCAGGGGCTCCGCGGAAGTGGCATGAAAGCGGTAGAAGCTGCCCGAGGGCAACATGATGCCTTCGTATTTGCCGCAATGGAGTTCCTCGCCGCGTGGCCCGTAGAAGCAGGCGCTGCCGTCCAGAACCAGATGGAAATGGTCCTGGTCGGTGTGGTTGTGCAGGCCGTTTTCGCCGCCCGACGCATAGACCTTGAGAGTGACCCACATATTGCCGGTGTCGGCCACGACCTCGTTGCTGCGGCCCTGTTTGAGAAGTTCCGCGCGGAGCTTGAAGAACTGCGGCGGCGGGCTGGCCTCGATGAGGGCCTCGCGCGTCTTGCGCATCTCTTCGGTTTCGTTTTCCACCTGACCCGTATCGAGTACGTCGAGAGGCATTTCACCCTCCTTAAAATAATTATCTTTGACGGCCGGCCCCAAGGGCCGGCCCGGCCGCGATCAAAGGGTAAACAGGTTACTTTTTGATGTCGAGCCCGTAGAGATCGAGGACGTTCTGGCTCAGCACCCGCTTCAGCTTCTCGGGATCGAGATCGCCGATCTGACGGGCGATGAAGGCGCGCGAATTGGGCCAGGTCATGTTGGGATGCGGGTAGTCGCTCGACCACATGCAGTTCCTGTCGCCCCAGTACTTGAGCGCCTGGCCGCCGACGACATCGTCCATGAAGGTCAGGTACATGTGATCTTCGAAGATCTCGCTGGGCAGGCGTTTGATGGCGAAGTCGGTGTTGGGATGCCCCGGCTTGATGTTGCGCTTGTAGTAGTAATCCCACTGCTGGAGGATGAACGGCGCCCAGCCGATCTCGCCCTCGACGATCACCACCTTGAGTTTGGGATGGCGTTCGAACACGCCCGACCAGATGATGTCGTAAACCGTGGTGAAGATTTCATGGGTCTTGGTGTTGACCGAGCCGCGCACCTTTTCCAGGCCTTCACGTTTGAAGCGGAAGTAGTTGAAGCCGGTGAGGATGTGAAAGTGGATCGGCCGGCCCAATTCCGCCGCCGCGGCCCACAGTTTCTCATAATGATCCGAGGTGAGCGGCAGGTCGGGATGGGGCACCTGCCATACCAGCCCACCCAGGAGCCCCATGTCGGCGCAGCGATGCATCTCGGCGATGGCATGGTCGATGTCGTAGGCGGCGAGACAGGGAACGGCGAACAGCCGGTTGGGCGCGGTCTTGCAAAAATCGGCGATCCAGTCGTTGTAGACCCGGAAGGCCGCTTCTTGGACATCCTGCTCCTTCGAGAACAGCCCCAAGGAATAGGTGGGGTAAAGAACTTCGGCGGCCACCCCGTCGAGGTCCATGTGCTCGATCCGGACCTTGGGATCGACACCGCCCTTGGGCCGGTTCTCCAGCATGATCTTGGGGCGCTCGATATTGTCGCGAATTTCCGACGGCAGTTGGTCGAACATATCCGGCGGCTCGTCCACGTGGCTGTCGGACGATACGATGAACTCAGGAACCTTTTCGCCGGCTTTCTTCATTTCGTCGGTCGCGTAGCGGGCCGACATGTCATCAAGGGTCATGGTCATCATGTTCTTCCTTCTGGGTGCCCGTGCGGGTCGATTAATTTTTCCCGGTTTGCTAGCTTGGCATGGCGCCAATATAGAACCAACCGCGAGCCGGATCAATTGACCCGAACACCTTGGAGACTCTTGCATATGAATAATCGAAATCGGCTTGGGTGCTTTGTCCCGGGGGCGACACTTCCCAAGACTAATTTCGGCATAATTCTCGTCCTTGCCCTGGTGGGCGCACAACCGGTTATGGCTCAGGACCAAAACGCCACTGTGGAGGGCACTTGGGCCGTCGCCATCGAACAGCCGCGAACCCGGTGCCGCTGGGAAGGCCATGTCAGGTTGGTGCAAAGGGGGCTTAAGATCACCGGTTCGGGGAAGGCCGAACCGGTCGGCCGGAGCCGGCGGTGCCCGCCCCTGGAAGGCAATATAGATGGCAAGGTCGACGGCCATAGCGTCCGCTTCGGTTTCGCCACGGGCCGGCTCGGGTTGGTGGAATTCGAGGGTACGCTCGGTGATCGCGCCCGGAGCTTGGCCGGCCGGTGGCGGGGACGCGCGGCTTCAGGTAAGTGGTGGGCGTCGCGCGCGCCCTGAGCCGGGCTCGGCTCGCTGCGGCCCATAGGGAAACGATGGATCGCCTGAGCGATCCATCGTCTATTCCTATGGTACAAAGGTACCTGCCCTTGGAACCAGGGTATTAGTTGTAGTTGACGGTCACCGAGTAGGTCCCGGTGTAGCTCCCCGTGTTCTGGCTGGCCAGAACCTGGAGCGTGGCGCCGATAAGGAGCGTCTCGGCACCGCCGGTCAGCGTGCCGGTCCCCGAAGGGGTCGATACGAAGGTGTCAACGGTCATGGTGTCGCCACCGGAAGTCACCGTCGTGCTTGCCGGCAGGGTGATGGAATAGGTCTCGCTGGTCCCACCTGTGATGTTAAATTCACCCGCCGTCACCGAGTTCGTGCAAGTCAGGGTGCCGCCGCAAGTCCGGGCCCCCGCGGGGGAGACTATGACCGTATCGGCGGAGCCGCTCGAAACGACACTGCCGAAAGCGAGATCGACGGTGTTGGCGATCGCGATTGGGATGATGATGGTGGCCGTCGCGTTGCCAGTGGTAGCGGCCGCCTGGACGGTCGCCGCCACTCCGGCCACGAGGCCGGCAACCGCGACGGCACCCGCTAGGGTGCGAATTTTTCCGAATTTCATAGCTCTGTTCTCCTATGTGATACTACCTGTATTTCGCGTCCAGAGGATCTCGGGGATGTTTACCTTGACAAAGCAAAGTAGGTGATATAGGATGTTTCTCAAGACGTTAGGAGAAACATCATGCCGGACCTTCAAAACCCTATCTTTCAAGACAACACCAAGGCGCGCAAGTGGCTCGAAAGCCACCTTTGGCCCGATGGTCCGGTTTGTCCCCATTGCGGGTCGATTGAAGTTACTGCCCTAAAGGGCAAGGCTCATCGTGCTGGCTTGTACAACTGCAAGCAGAAAGAGTGCCGCCAGCAGTTCACCGTGACGGTGGGCACCCTCTACGAACGCACCAAGATACCTTTGAGCAAATGGCTTTTGGCGACCTATCTACTCTCCGCTTCCAAGAAGGGCATGAGCACTCGCCAGTTGAGCCGAATGCTCGGCGTGTCGGTCAAGTCCACTTGGTTCATGATGCACCGCATCCGTGAGGGCATGCGCGACAATCCCGATGTCGGTTCCCCTCGGTGGTCAGAACAAGGTTGTCGAGGCCGATGAGACCTACGTAGGCGGCAAGGCCAAGAACAAGGCCTTCGGTCCGCCGCCCAAGAAAGAGCCCGTTGTTGCCCTGGTGGAACGTGACGGCAAGGTGCGCTCAACTCATGTCGAGTCCGTCAGCCGCAACAGCCTTCGCCCGATCCTGTTCACGCAGATCGACCGCGCTTCATACCTCATGACCGATGATGCCGGTGTCTACAAGGGCCTCGGCAAAGAGTTCAAAGGGCACGGCACCGTGAACCATTCCATCAAGGAATATGTGCGCGGCGGGTTCTGGCACACCAATACGGTCGAGTCGTATTTCAGCATCCTCAAGCGTGGCATCACCGGCAATTACCAGTGGGTCAGCGCCAAGCACTTAAAGCGTTATCTCGGGGAGTTCGACTTCCGATACAACACCCGAGACATGAGCGATATGGAACGTGCCACCGAAGCCACCAAAGGCATCGTCGGCAAGCGCCTTACCTATCGGCGGACTAACGAAGCCAGTCACGCCTGACCGACTCCGAGATACTGTGTATGCAGCAAGAGGAGCCCAACGCACCGCGGCGTCAGTCGAAAAGCTTATTGACGTCGTCCTGCGATAGGCCATCTCCTTCAAGTTGCGGGCCGCTCACGAGTTGCTCGTCGGTGGTCTTCTCCCGGT
>Ga0209980_10000316_pt1 | contig 25848 bp, 19 predicted proteins | sample CR02metaG_FD_183611 | JGI IMG/M metagenome (GOLD analysis project Ga0209980, IMG submission 183611) | Deep subsurface microbial communities from Mariana Trench to uncover new lineages of life (NeLLi) - CR02 metaG (SPAdes) (version 2) | ecosystem: Environmental > Aquatic > Marine > Ocean trench...
CGAGATCGACCGGTGGCTATCGGGCGGATTTGAAGACAGCCCCTAACCGACGCCGCCAGTGCCACTCAAGAGGATTTGGCGAGCTCAATCGAGCCGTCCCTGTCCGACCTTCAGCGTGCCGTGCTTCGCGCAATGTCGGACGTGCTCGAGGTGATACGGCGGGATGGTAATAGTGCCGGCATTGCCGACCGGCTGGTGGAGTTTCACATGCGTGATGCCGTAGTCGAAATCGACGACTACCTCGAGCGCGAGAGGCGGTTCAAGTGATCGCCGTGCGTAGCGCGACTTCATCCGCCACAGGATGAGCTTGATCTCAGCTTCGCTTGCGCGCGCGTCTCAATGCTTTGCTGCCTCGATACCTTCCAGCACATAATCGAGAGTTTCTGGAGTAGCCATGGTTGAAGACTCATTACCGTTGTCCCGATTTACTGTTCTTGATCTCACCCGCGTACGTTCGGGCCCCACGGCGGTGCGCCAGCTCGCCGACTGGGGTGCGGACGTGATCAAGATTGAACCGCCAGAAAGTGTTGACCCCTCCAAGGGGATGGGTGGCGCGCGCCATGGACCGGATTTCCAAAATATTCACCGCAACAAGCGGGGCATCACATTGAACCTGAAAGAGCCCGAAGGTCTTGCCCTCTTCAAGCGCCTGGCCGCCAAAGCCGACGTCGTGGTAGAGAACTACCGTCCGGACGTGAAAGGCCGGTTGGGTATCGATTACGAGTCACTGAAGGCGATAAACCCGCGAATCGTTTATGCGAGCATTTCTGGCTTCGGCCAGGACGGTCCTTACAGCCAACGACCGGGTTTCGACCAGATCGCGCAGGGCATGGGTGGTCTGATGTCGATCACCGGACTGCCTGGTCAAGGACCGGTTCGCGTCGGCATTCCAATTGCCGACCTCACGGCCGGGATGTACTGCGCGATCGGCATACTGGTGGCGCTGCTGGCACGCGAGTCGTCCGGCGAAGGCCGGTGGGTTCAAACATCACTTCTACAAGCACAGATTGCCATGTTGGATTTCCAGGCCGCGCGCTGGCTGATCGGAGGGGAGGTACCGCCACAAGTTGGGAACAATCACCCGACCAGCATTCCGACGGGAGTGTTCCACACGAGCGATGGCCACATTAACGTGGCCACGACGGGCGACACCATGTGGCGACGACTATGCAAGGCGCTCGACGCCGAGGAACTGGTTGTCAATCGCGACTATGCCACAGCCGATCTACGGTTGAAGCACAGAGATGCCCTGAATACCGCGTTGGATGAGCATTTTAGCAAACGCCGCAGCGCGGAATGGATAGACCGATTAAATGAAGCGGGTGTTCCATGTGGACCGATCTACAAGATCGACGAAATGTTCGCTGACGAACAGGTCAAACACCTGAAGATGGCACAACCCATCGAGCATCCGATACTCGGCAATATAAATGTGGTCGCCCAAGCGGTCGCCATGAGCGGCGCTATGCGCCACAGCTATATGCCAGCGCCCGAACGCGGTCAACACAATGAGGACGTGTATCGTGAACTTGGACTGGGGAGTGACGAAATCACCGACCTGCGAAAAAGGAACATCGTCTAAAGCCCGTCGGCCAAAGACCCACTTCGACTATCGACTACAAAGACGGAGAAGTCCGATGCACTCCATCACCGACAAGATCATCGTGCAGAAAGACGGCGCGATCGGCCGCATAACCTTTAATAACCCGGAGCGCCGGAATGCGATCTCCTTCGAAATGTGGCAGGCAATACCCGCCGCCCTGGACGATTTTATTACTGATGAAGCGATCCGCGTGGTCGTGTTGAGTGGTGCAGGCGACAAGGCATTTTCGGCGGGCGCCGACGTTTCGGAGTTCGAACGCAAACGTTCCTCGCAGGACACGATTGCCGAATACAACGCCGCCGTCGCGCGCGCCTCTGTGGACCTCAAAACTTTCGAAAAACCCACTATCGCGAAGATTGAGGGATATTGTCTTGGTGGTGGGTTAGGGGTGGCACTTTGTTGCGATATTCGACTCGCAAGCGACAACGCGCGTTTCGCCATTCCGGCGGCAAAGCTGGGATTGGGCTATCGATACGATAGCATCAGCACACTCGTTGCTCTCGTTGGTCCGAGTTTCGCAAAAGAGATTCTGTTTACCGCGCGGCGATTCAACGCCGACGAAGCACAGCAGATGGGCCTAATTAACCGGGCATTGCCCCACGCCGAGCTCGCGGATTACGTGGAAAACTACGCGCAAACTATTGCTGCCAACGCGCCGCTGACGCACCGTGCGGTTAAAAAAATTGTCGGTGAGGTACTCAAGGACCCAGAAGGGCGCGATCTCAAGGTGTGCGACGAACTGGTAGACAGATGTTTCGCCAGCCAGGATTACATCGAGGGTCGCAAAGCGTTTATGGAAAAACGCAAACCTAATTTCGTGGGTCGCTGAGGGGAGCCCCGGTTTTGCTACCGTGACCATCGGTGAAATTGGATGACTCAGCTTTCATTCGAACCGCTGCACGCCGACTTCGGCGCCCGTGTTACCGGGGTTGAATTAACGTCACCGCTTAACGACAACACAGTCGAAGCGATTCGGGAAGCCATCGATACGTATTCCCTGTTGTGTTTCCCGGATCAACCCATGAACGATGAGGCGCATCTGGCGTTCACTCGCCGTCTCGGCGAGCCAGAGCACGAGCATGTCCACTTTGGCAAGACCGGGGAGATCGTTTATTTCGGAACCGTTGGCAACGTTGTCGGTGCGCGCACCAAGCGGGACAATGACGATCTGAATACCCGTTATCAAAAAGGCAACCAAATGTGGCATTCAGACTCATCGTTTCGTTTGGTGCCCTCGTTCATTTCCATTAGCCATGCCTATGAAGTGCCGGGGGAGGGCGGTGCGACTGAATTCGTGAGCATGCGTGCAGCCTACGCGCGATTACCCGCAGAATTGCAGGCCACTATCGATCCGCTCCACGTAATCCACGACTATGTTTTCTCGCGCAGCCAGGTTGCGCCGGTCGATCCGAATCACGCTGCCTCGCTGCCCCCGATCGAGCAGAAGCTGGTGCGCACCAATCCAGGGAACGGTGAAAAGAATTACTACGTCGGGTCACATGCGCGTTCCATTGTGGGCTGGAGCGGCATTGAAAGCCGCAAACTGATCGACGATCTCCTCGAGCGGGCAACACGACCACATGACATCTACGCACATTACTGGAAAATCGGAGATACTGTGATTTGGGACAATCGCTGTCTGCTGCACAGAGGCGCGGGGTACGATGCGGATCGTTGGCGCCGTCTGATGCGCCAGACTCGGGTTGTGGGAGTTGGTCCTACGTTGGAGGAGTGAAAATCCTGTTACAGCAAAGGAAAAAAGGGTCAAACCTTGACATTAGACATTAAAGGCCCTTGGTGCGTCACTATGTCTCGCACGCTTCGAATCGAATATGAAGGCGCCTGGTATCACGTCATGAACCGGTGTGGCCGACGACGCTTCATCTTCAATACCGACGATGGTCATCGCAGTCCGCGGGGGATGTAGCGACAAAACCCGGCCGCTATAATCATCCACAGTGCTGCGCTCGAAAAGACAATCGGAAACGCGAAGTAGTTGAGCAGTATTGCGAACAAACCCGGCGTCGCCAGTTGGCCGGTGTCCCGATAGGTGACAAACACAGCAGTCATCTGCGAGCGTTCGCGCGAGCGTACAGCACGGTAGAACAGTACGTTTCCGATACCGTCGAGTATGGTCGCGCCAAGCGCGCAAAAAACCAGTAACACAGATGCGATGATCGGCTCGGCCGTATTGGCGTACACCAAAATCGTTAGTGCACTGGTGGCGATAAACCCGGTTTGCTGCAGCCGCCTGACCCCGTAGCGCCTGCCCATCCAACCCCAGAAAGGCACCGAAAGTGTCCACGCAGTACCCAGGGATACGATCGCGGCGCCAGTTAATTCGCCCAGGCCCGATTGCTTTGCGTATATGGGGACGTAAATGACAAACATAGCCCACCAGCAAGACCGCGCTAGCACAAGCCCGTAGGCCAGGTTTAGGCGTGGCTGGCGGAGGTATTGTCGCAGGTACTGCAAGGGATTGAAGCCACGGGATTTTGATGGTGGCAGAACCACCTTGTGAAGGCCCAGCAAGCGAAAGTATGCGATTGCCAGAAATACAACGGCCCCGCTGATGATGAACGGAAGTTCATGAAAAATACGATCCTCGAAGTAGACCCCGAGAAACGGACCAATTGACAAGGCCAGTACCGTGCAAAGCATTCGTAATGGTTCAAATCTAGTCATCTCTGCGCGGGGAATTCTGGCCAGCACGCACAGTGTTAGGGTGACTTCGGCGGCGGCAATTGAAAAGGCGTGGAAAAGTAATCCTGTTGAAAAATAAACCGCGTTTTCGCTGGACAACAAGACGGCAGAAAGCAACATAGTCGTACAAGCCAACAGGAATGCGTGATAGTTGCCTATTTTTTGTATCAAGATTGGCAGCGTCAGGGCTGCAAGAATGCCGCCCACACTGACCGCAAATAATAAGGTGCTGGTAAGTTGCGCATCGCCCATCAGCGCAAGTGCTTGGAGTGGAATAACCGAAAGCAGAATACCCCTGGACAGGTTCTGCAAAAAGAACAAACCAGCGAAGGTTAGATGCTTGTTGGATCGCAATTTAGGTGTAACGTGCGCATAGTTCAAATGAGTCTGCAGGCAGGATTTACAATTGGGTTGCGCAGCATATCACTAAAGAAATTCGGGATAATTTTTAAACCACTCAACTGGTGCTATCACTCCGGATCAGAACTTGAATAAGGGGTTACAGGCGGAAACTCGTGACGTAACGTCATCCCCCTGATTGAATAGGGGCGAGAGCTAAGGATGCCACGCCAGCGCGGCCAAGACCCACGCCGACACGACTCCTCGATCAAAAAAACTATACTCGTACATCTGCTCTATGCCTCCGATTGGTTACAATTAACGATAAATCAGTTTGCGTTTTCATTTTCCACTCTTTGATGCTAAACCACCAGTATCACCCTAGAGTTATGAGACACCTGATGGCGTTTACATTCAAACGCATCCATACTAAGGAGAGCACCATAGACAATCCTTTCAAAGGCATAACAAATTGTAACTGTTTGTCACAGCAATTGAATTCGGCTAGGTCAATCGTATACTCAGGAGCTGGTTTCTCTGTAAATTTACGTGGGCTATACTTCAGAGTCTGACCTGTGCCGCACCGGCAGCTTCAAACCCACACCCAAACCCGTTTGAGAAAATGACGTTAACCATTCTGAACGCACCCTTTGGATCCAACCCCGGCTCGTTCAACTTCGAGCGAACGGGTCCCGCCCACGTTCTGTACTTCGAAGACTCCCCGCGTCGTGTGCGCGTGAAGCTCGCCGGTGTCACCGTGGCGGATAGCCGGCGCATGAAGCTGCTGCATGAAACAGGGCGTATCGTTGTCTACTACTTCCACAAAGATGACATCCGCGGCGATCTTCTGGTGCCGAGCGACCATACCAGTGAATGCCCTTTCAAAGGAACCGCTCGCTACTGGTCGGTTCGCGTCGGGGACCGCGTTGCGGAAAACGTCGTCTGGGCGTATGACGACCCGATCGACGGTGCGCCGGACCTGGCGGGCTACCGAGCCTTCTACTGGAACAAGATGGACGCCTGGTTCGAAGAGGACGAGCAAGTGTTCGGTCACGCGCGCGACCCGTACCATCGCATCGACGTCGTGCCGAGCTCGAGGCATGTGAAGATACGTGTGGGGGGTGAGGTCGTCGCCGAGACGACCAGGCCTCAGATCCTGTTCGAGTCGAGCCTGCCGAGTCGCTATTACATCCCCGAAGAGGACGTTCGCGCCGATCTTCTCGAGAAGAGCGACACCACCTCAGTATGCCCCTACAAGGGTATCGCCAGCTACCTGTCGGTGCGTGTCGGCGGCGAGCTTCATCCCGACGTGATCTGGACATACCGCGAGCCGCGCCTCGCCGTCTCGAAAGTCGAGGACCACCTGTGCTTCTTCGATGAGAAGGTCGCCGTCGAGCTCGACGGCGAGCTGCAGGAGCCTCCAAAAACGCACTGGTCGTAATACGAAAAGCTCGGTCAGTGTATGTAAATGATGTGTGACTACTTACATACTACCTAGATGTTAAATCAAAGATGGCCGCTTTTGGCCGGTTGCGAGGGTGTCAAGTATTCTGTGTAATTGGATTCAAACCGGCTGACGTTCCTGTTTACTCGATCGATAGCTACGCCCGGCGACGGCTAAAAGCAAACTCCTAGCCTTAATTCAGGCAATTGGTCAACTATAATGTTGACGCAGCCTGGTGGCGGCTTCAGCCTCGTTCTTCAACTTGATATAGACTTCGTCAAGACTAACATTGGCTGCCGAACCGGGGGCAAAACCACAATCAGGATTTAATGTAATACGACTTGGGTCGATGTATTCACAGACCTGGTCAACCCGATTAACTATGTCCTCTGTCGTTGATATATTTCCTGGCTCACAGCTGACACATCCGAGACCAATTTCGAAGTCATCACGTAAGTCCTTAAATATAGCTAGGTCGCCGGCAGCTGGAGTTGTAAATTCCATGGTCAAATGGTGCACATTCAATCGATTCAGTTGCTGCAAAATTGGTTCGTAACCACCAGCGTGCTTAATTTCTCCACGAACCCGGGCTCCTGCTCGTCGACAAAGATGAAGGGCAATTTTTACACCGTCAATTCCATCAATCATTTCATTGACCATTTCAACAGCGAAGTCGGCTGCACGATCAGGGTCATCATATTGTTTTCTGACTTCGGGATCGACAAAAAGACAGAGGTGTGGGTCATCGATTTGAATGATGGTCACGCCTTCCTGTTTTAGTCGTAACATTTCTTGACGCAGAATGGGCACACAATCCCGAACAAAATCATCACGATTAGGATAGGCAGTAGAAGATTGTTCGGGGCTCCACATGCGTTCACCAAGCAAAGCTGGAGCCGGCAATGTCGCTTTAATCATTGAGTGGCAACAGTTTTTCAAGAATGAAATTTCCTGAGCAATATATCCTGGGTTTTTGGGGGATAATTTATCCACGACTATGGTCCATGGGCGTCCATCTTTTGGGTTCACACCAAGCTCAAAACCATGGGCCAGTTCGGCGATGACACCGATGTAAGATTTGCGCCACCACTCGCCATCGGTGACAATATCGAGCCCGGCATGTTCCTGTAAAGCGATGACGTAACGCACGGCCGCTTCCATTCTTTGTTTATACTCGGAGCTGGTAACCGTCGGTTCTCTGGAAATTAGATCCTTAACGAAATCCGGTCTTGGCATCGAGCCAACGACGCTTGTGGGAAAAAGTACTCCATAGTCATTCGCACTCATAGTTTCATTCCTTTTTTTCAATTCCACTTTGCCAGCGCGTACTCATAATCCTGTATGGTATCAACTTCTATATAACCGCCGTCGATGCAAACAACATTCATTTCGGTTCCCTGCTCAAGCATTTCTTGAAAGAGTAGAATCTTGTAGGCTTTTTCAAAAACTTTGGCTTCTCGCCATGGGCGCTGGGTAAATTTCTTTTTCACTGTAAAATAGTGCTGCTTTAATAACTGAGCTCCGCGAGCCGAGAATTTGGCTACTCCGGTATATTCACCATTGGCATCCCCGGGAAAAATGTCGCGATGAATGTGGACAAGCTTGTCCCCCTCGAAGATTACTTTTTCGCCATCTGTTTCAGGATGGTCTGTACGTCCGATATAGCGATTACGCCAATCTGTATCCACACCCAAAACAATATCACCTGGATGGGCCAGAACTTTACTAATTAGTTCACCGTGATAGAGGATATCTGAATAAGAACAAACAAATCCTTGGTCCATGTACCGTTCCGCGTAAAACAAGGACGCAAGAATATTATTATTTTGCCAATCATCGTTATGGACAAATTGTAATCGTGGATATTCTTTTCTGACCAAGTCGATTAAGTAACCGCCGATAAATATATTTTCCATCAACCCAGCCTGATGAAAGGCCTCGAGAATCCAGTCGACCATGCGCTTGCCGCCGATTTCTGTAAAGCACTTAGGCTGGTCTAGGGTTAAGTGGTCCAACCTCTGACCACGTCCAGCAGCTATAAGAATCCCCTTCACTGCTTCCTCTTAATATAAATCTAAGAAATGGACCCGGAAACTTGGATGCTGCCGTAAGTGGAATCTTCCTGGGTGCCAGGCTGCCAATTTGTGGGTAGCCTGATCGAAGCACACCGCATCCGGGGTGCGTCGGTCCGGGGCGCTGTGACGGCGCCTGGTGTTATAGAATTCAAAGTAGCGAGCCAATCCCTTACACAGTTCGGCGGGCGTTTGGTAGGCACGCAGTACACGTCCGCGTACTTGACGCTGTGCCATAGGCGTTCGACGATCACGTTGTCCATCCAGCAACCCTTGCCGTCCATGCTAATGGCTATCCCGTGGTCCTTGAGCACGCCCGTGAACGCTTCGGAGGTGAACTGCGACCCTTAGGTCGGTGCTGAAGATGTCCGGTGTTCCGTAATCAAAAGCCAGGCCTCCCAGTTCGCGACGCAATGATACAAGACTGGTACGACGGCCGCGAAGCATTGGGCAAAGACGGCGCCCCAGGCGCCGCGAGATTCAAGAGTGGGCGCCGTCGCCACGGCGATTTTGAAAAGATCTCTTGACTGCCTAAAAGTGATGTGCCTGAGACCGTCACGGCCCGTGCAGGAGATCGCGGTCCGCGGATGCTGTGCGCGTCTGAATTTCGTTGCAGCTGCGATGGGTAGCGCCGAAATCGGTAATGTGACGGGTGGTGAGGTGAGATGGGCGCGAGAAGAGAAAAAAAGGATCAAATCGCTTCGAATCGAATACCAAGGCGCTGGTATCATGTTATGAACCGCGGGGCGGGACGACGTGTGATCTACCCGACAAATTCCGAGCGTGCCTACTTTCTGGCCCTGCTTGGCGATCTTCAAAACACGTTCGGTGTCCAAACCCACGCCTACTGTCTCATGGATAACCATTATCATCTGCCCAAGCGCCGGCGCATGCCGGCAGTGGGGCCGGCGCGGCGGACCGTGCGATGAAGGTCGTTGTGGTCGGCGCCGGCATTGTCGGCACGTGCTCGGCGAGTTATTTGTTGCGCGACGGTCACGACGTCGTGCTCGTCGATTCGAAGGGGCCGGGCGAAGGCTGTTCGAAGGGGAACGCGGGCGCCCTCAGCCCGGGCAGTTGCATGCCGTTGTCCGGACCCGGGATGTTAACCAAGATTCCGGGGTGGCTGTCCGACCCCTTGGGCCCGCTCCGAATCCGGCCTAGCTATCTGCCGACCGCCCTGCCTTGGCTTATCCGTTTCGTCCTCGCCGGGCGGGCGCCCAAAATCGCGGGCCTTGCCGACGCGCTGCTGGCGCTCCATGCCGACACGTTCGAGAATTACGGGCCCCTTCTTGGGAATGCGGGCTGCCAGGACCTGATTCGGCGGACAGGGACACTCACCGTCTACAAGACGGACAGGAGCCTGGCCGAAAGCCAACGCGAGCGGCGCCTGCGCGAGGAACGCCAGGTACGCCAGCGGGTGCTGGGGGCGGGTGATCTTCGCGAGCTGGTCCCGGAACTGTCTTCCGATTACAAACACGGGGTTCTCTTGCCCGACCACGGATTCGTCACCAACCCTTACCGCCTGGTTCGTAACTTGGCCGAGCAGTTCGCGCGCGACGGCGGACACCTGGAACGCCACCGGGTGACCGGGATCATTGGCCGGGAAGGCCGCGTTACCGGCGTTCGGACCACAGACGGCGAGCTTATCGCCGACCGCGTCGTGGTCGCCGCGGGGGCATGGTCGGCTACGTTGATCATGGGCCTCGGCGTCCGCGTGCCGCTGGAAAGCCAGCGCGGATACCATGCGACGGTCCGGGGATCGGGAATCGCACCGGTCCTGCCCGTGGCCTCGGCTGAGGCGCAGGTCTATGCGACGCCCATGGAGGACGGCCTGCGCTTCGCCGGGACGGTGGAATTTGCCGGTCTCGATGCCCCGCCGGACTTCCGCCGCGCCGAGGCCCTGATCGAGCTGGCCAAGGACATGTTCCCCGCCCTCGCGGTCGGCGAGGTGTCGCAATGGATGGGTCATCGGCCCTCCCTGCCCGACTCGTTACCGGTAATCGGTGCTGCGCCCGGCCATCCCCGCTTGCTGCTCGCCTTCGGCCATGGTCACTACGGCATGACGGGAGCATCGACCACGGGCAGGATCATCGCCAGCCTTGTTGCCGGGCGACAACCACCCATCGATCTGGTGCCCTACCGGCCCAACCGGTTCTGAGCGGATTTTGCCGCCCGGGGAAGGGGAGCGGTGTCCACAACCTTCGCGGGGGAAGGGATCAGAGCCCTTTACAATCGCGCCAATGCCTTGGGAAAACCAGATAGCCTCGTCAGGCCGCATCCGTTAACCTAAGCCTTGGGCCGCACACGGACGAAGCGCCACGACCGCTACCCAGCCTTGTTTCATGCCCCTATCGATGCGGGCGGGCTGATGGATATTTGCGCCGCGTGCCAGACGGGCACGCCTTTGGGCAACGATGCCTTCAAGGCGAAGATTGAGCGCAAGCTGCACTGTCAGGTCGGCCAAGCCAGGCGCGGTCGGCCTCAAAGGCCTAACAAAGGGCTCTGACCTCTTATCTCGCTCAAAGCAACTCAAAGCCACGCCGGCTATCCGTCCTATACTCCGCATCGGCATGTTATAGAATCGGGTGATCGGGGTAAGCGGACAGAAAAAGCGACTGGGAATGCAGCAGATCCACTTCAGCCACAGCTACCGCGATCGCAGGCTCAACAGCTATTTCCTGGAGCGGTTCGTCCAGAGAGACTTCGACCTGCTGGCCGATCAGAAGTCACACACCTTTTGCGGTGCATGTCGTTGAGCGTGACTAGAGCCGGGAACCCGTCTTCTTTGAACCCGGCGATCTAGGAAAAGGAAGTGGCAGGTAGACGCTTACGTAAGCGCGTAGAAACCGATAAGAAGCTCAGCAACCAAGCCGTGCGCAAGAATAGCAGCAACCATCCTGCTTATCGCAGGTCAACGAGTTTTATGTTCGATACCTGGTTCCCGGTGAAGGTGACGATGAGTAGCCTGGACTTAAGATTATAGTTCCACACTTCAATCTTGGTCTGACATCCCAAAGCGCTCGTAATCACGTCTTTTTCATCTGGCCTACGGAACCTTACTATTACCTCAGCCTTGCTCATGCCTTTGGTAAGGAGATCCCCGTTATTGGTTCTAAATGATGTGTCAGCGAATTCTGCGCCATGACTTACAAATACCAAGAAAAAGCTCAATATGACTGGCCACCCTATCGTTCTTACTAGTCTCATCGATCGAACCTCTGATTGATTTGTGGCTCCAGTGTAGGTGGCGGAGGTTTAACCTTTGCTGAACAGAATAGATCGTCGGGACAGATCTAACCCGCAGCCGTTCTTTCTTAGGTTTTCGAAATTCCCGATCCTGACGATATGCAATGCATACCTTATCGTCTAGCAAACTAACCACTGATCTATCCATCTATGCCACCTGTCTGAGACATGCGGGCTCACCCCTTGCGTCTCTTGTGTTCATGGTAATGTTTTCTCCTTCTCAGGGGAGCTGGCATTGAGAGACCGGGACGGCATTGGTTGTTCGTTACCAGGTAGGGCACAGGTATGACACCTAACAGCGGCTGGGTTACTACAACGTCTCTACTCGCATGCCTCGCGATCTCAGCGTGCGGTTCTTCCACATCGGACTCCGCTGACACACTCACCACTACTGACAGCGCACGGGTGACTCTAAACTCCGTCGACTTCGTGCTGGATCCGGATGGCACCTCCCATATTGCTTTTCCTTTCGCCGAGGCCGACTGGCGTGTCGTGACAGGCTCTGTGTGTCACGACGGCGATGAGAAGCACGCCGATGACTGGAATTGGGGCACTGGAGATGACGATGAGGGGAAACTTGCCATGGCGGCGGCGCCCGGTTACGTTATCTTTGCTGGAAGGAATGCAGCAGGTGAGTCCTTCGATAGTTACGGCAACCAGGTAGTGGTACAAGTCGTGGATGAGAACGGCGACCTCATGGAATTCGCTTACCGGTATGCTCACCTGAAATCCATCGCGGTTGAGGTCGACGACTACGTGCATTTCGGTTCGGAGATCGGAACCGTCGGAGGGACCGGCGAGAACGATGGCTCCTTCTCTCCTCACCTCCACAGCGTTCTCTACAAGAACATCTACGAAACATCTGGAAGTATCAGAAGTGGCATCGCTAACCTCAAACTGGGCTACTCTCCGAGTGCATCAATACCTTGTAACAATGCGAAGGCTACGATCTTCGCTGCATCGTTCTTCAACGACGCCTCTCCTTATTTCAATGATGAAGAGAATCTGCCTTGTTCCACCTGGAACGGGGACGTCCAGGCCTGCGACGCACATTCGATCGTTTTCGGCAACCAATTTACGCAGGATTGTGCTTACTACTTCTGTAGCGGTATGTGCTTGCCGCGGGGCACCTCCAACTGCCGAGCGGGTTGTGAAGAGGACTGCAACAACAGCGACGCCGATGACTCCGACGAATCCCTTTCCTGCCATACGTGGAATAGGGACGTCCAAGCCTGCGACGCGCACTCCATCGTGTTTGGTGATCAAGAGACCCGGGACTGCGCTTTCTACCTCGACACCGACAAATGCCGGCCGCGGGGAACTTCTAACTGCCTGGCGGGCATCGCTGGCTTTTGTTACCCGTGAAACAACGCCGGTAATGAAAAACGAGGATTGCGGACAAACAGAGATAGGAGCGCAATAAGGGGTCAGAGCCCTTTACAGGCGTAAAACTCGTGGCGCAAAGTTTCTAATCGCAGTAAAGCCTCTTAGGCAGAAGCCCCTTCGCGTCCTCGTGCCTTTGCGTTGAGTAGTGAAGTCTCGACGAGGATCCTAAATATCGGGCTGTGCGCAGAGCATGCGCATGAGGAGCTAGTGCGGGGCGGAGGTGGAGATGGCACACGGCGGGCAAATAGACAGTTACCGAGGCTTGACCCTTCTATCTTCCCTGTCGGCTGATCCTTTGGTCTTGAAACGCGGGCCGTTTGTCGTAAAGCCGCTGGCTGTGTTATTAGTTTAGTTGCAAACTGCTAAGTGCTGCGAGATGACCTTAATGTCAGGGTCACGAAGCATAAAAGAAAAGACATAGCCTCATGGAGGAGGAAAAAATGCGGGAGTGCTCTGTCGTTGCTCGACCTCTGAGAGTCCTCTGTTCTTCCCTGGCGCACGGACTCCTCGTTCTGCCGTTGGTGTCGCTCGCCCTTTTGGTGGGAGTAACCCCCCGGGCCAATGCCCAAAACGAGCCGCGAAACTTTGACGCCCGCGTGGAGTACAACCAGGACTTTGTCAGCCCAACCAACCTGTCCCAGTCTCGAGCCGTCGACACGCTGCGTGCCAGGATTCCCGGGCTCGCTATAACCTATGATCCACACACGGGTGTCAGCCTCTCTCTGAACAACCGCACCGGTTATCTTACCGGCCGCGACACCGGTACCGATGCCCTGGACATTGTCCTACGATTCGCCAGAGCGAACTATGCACTGCTGGGGCTGTCTGCGACGGATCTCGCCGAGTACGATGTCGCGGACTCGATCCACTCGAAGGCGACCGGCGCGACTCATATCTATTTGCGCCAGCGCTATCGAGGTCTGCCCGTTTACAACGGTCAACTGCAAATCACCGTCAATCGACGTGGTCGCATCCTGAGTGTGAACAACACGTGCATGCCACAGGTGGCTGATGCTGCCAAAGCGATGACGCCCGCGATCGATGCAGTTCAGGCGGTCGTTAGCGCCGCCGACCATCTGGGCTTGGGCTTCAGCGCAGCGCCACGCTTGCTGTCTAAAGGACAAGGACCGCAACAAATCACCCGGCTCGACTACCCGGATATCTCCCGGGAGGAGATCCGGGCACAGCTCATGCTTTTACCGATCCGTCGCGGTGACGCACGGCTGGTTTGGAACTTCCAGATTCATACGCTCGACGAACGTCACGTATACGATTTTACCGTCGATGCCGTATCCGCCAAGGTCTGGACCCGGTTTGACTGGGTCAGCTCGGATCAGTATCGCGTCTATCCGCTGCCGTCCGAGTCGCCGAACCACAGCACTCCATTGCCACCAGTGGATGGTCGCAAGCTAGTGGTGGACCCCGCGGATTCCTCGGCCTCGCCGCTCGGCTGGCACAACACGGGGAGCAGCAGCTTTACCATCATGCGGGGTAACAACGTCCACGCCTATCAGGATCAAGAGGACAACAATCAGCCCCCTGGCTCACAACCAAGTTGTGGGAGCTCGCTCAGTTGCGACTTTCCTATTAGTCTTGATCAGCCGCCTTCGAGCTACACCGCTGCGGCCGTGGCCAACCTGTTTTACTGGAACAACGTCATCCACGACATACAGTATCGATACGGCTTCGACGAGCCGGCCGGCAACTTTCAGGTGAATAACTTCGCTAACGGCGGCGCAGGTGGGGACAACGTCCGTGCCGAAGCACAAGACGGCAGCGGCACCAACAACGCCAATTTTTTCACGCCGCCAGACGGCTCGCGGCCACGCATGCAGATGTTCCTGTGGAACCTGGCTAATCCGGACCGGGATGGCGACCTGGACAACGGCATTGTTATTCACGAGTACGGGCACGGTATTTCGATTCGTCAGGTAGGCGGCCCGTCCAACTCGAGCTGCCTGAATAACAACCAGCAACCGGGCGAGGGGTGGAGCGACTGGTTTGCGCTGGTTTACACAGCGGAAGCGGGCGACAAAGGCACTGATCGTCGCGGCATCGGTACTTATGCCTTAGGCGAACCGACAGATGGCGATGGCATCCGCACACAGCCGTATAGCACCGACCCCGCCAGCAATAACCACACGTACGAAAGTATCAGGGGAATGGCCATTCCACATGGGGTCGGTGAGGTCTGGGGGCAGGCGCTGTGGAAGGTCTATTGGGCACTCGTCAATAGGTATGGCTTCAATCCTGACCTCTATGATGTCTCGGCGGGGGCCGGTAATCACAGGGCTCTGCTGTACGTGAACGAGGGGCTGAAGAATACCTCTTGCTCTCCGTCGTTCACCCAGGCACGAGACGGCATCATTCAAGCGGCAGTCGACAACTTCGGTGGCACCGATGTTTGTCTGCTTTGGAAAACCTTCGCCGATTTTGGCCTCGGCGTTGATGCGGTGAGCGGCGGTGCCAACAGCACGAATCCGACAAACGGTTTCCAGGTTCCCGCGAGCTGTCAGTGCGAGCCCCTGCCGGTCGTCGATGCCGGTCCGGACGAAAACATATGCCCAGGAGACACTGCTGCCATCGGGACCTCGGCGCTGCCGGGTCATATCTATAATTGGTCGCCTGGAGGACAGACGACCGCGCAGATATCGGTATCACCGCCGACCACGACGACCTACACGCTAACCGCCACCACGGCCTGTGGTGCTACACAAGACAACATGACCGTCTTCGTTGGTGACGGCACCGGTGGCCTCGACGAAAACTTCGAAGGTGGCACGACCGGGTGGGCCGCAACCGGTTTGTGGCATCTAGCAAACGACTCGCAGTGCGCCACTCCCAACCCCGGTTACTCCTCGCCGCTTAATGCCTTCTACTATGGGCAGGAGGGCGCCTGTAACTATGACACCGGCGGTGCCAACAGCGGCGAGCTGACCTCGCCGCTCGTTCACGGCATCACCAGCGAGTCGACGCTGTCTTTCGACTACTTTCGAGTGATTGAGAACTTCGCAGGCGGCTCCTTCGACCGCACCGAGGTGGACATCGTCACCGGCAACGATTCCATGACGGTTTTCACGCTCGACTCCACCGACGCGTCCAACGCCGCATGGACCAACAGTAGCCCCATTTCTCTTGCCGCATTCGCGGGGCAGTCTATCCGCGTACGCTTCCGATTCGATTCAGTCGACGCTGTTGCGAACGGCTTCCCCGGCTGGTTCATCGACGATGTCGTCGTCACGGGCACCTCTGCTTGTGGGCCCGGCAATACACCACCGGCGGTGACCATCACTTCGCCGGCGGATGGCACTACAGTAGTCGAAGGCAGGGTGATCTCCTTTGCCGGCTCCGCCACGGACGCCGAGGACGGTGACCTGAGCTCAAGCCTCGGTTGGGAGTCGAACCTCGACGGTGTGATTGGAGCCGGTCGCTTGTTCTCAGCTGCGCTGTCGGTAGGCACGCACACTATCACCGCGTCGGTTACCGACAGCGGAAACCTTGATGGGTTCGACGCCGTGTCGGTCAACGTCCAGGCCAACACAGTACCGAGCGTAACAATTAACTCGCCTACCGACGGCGCGACGTTCACGCAAGATACTTCGATTACCTTTATCGGAACGGCGACTGACGCCGAGGATGGCGACCTGACCGCAGTGCTGCGCTGGCTTTCAAGTCTGGACGGCGAAATCGGCGCCGGTGGTTCCTTTTCCACGAGCGCCCTTTCCGTTGGTACGCACGCCATCAGTGCTTCCGTCACGGACAGTGGCGAGCTAGCGGGCTCCAGCGCCGTTTCCATCTCTGTCATCGAGCCGGGCGGACCAGCCGATACCATTGACTGGAATACATCTGCCACTACCTCATATTCCAACCAGGACCGGGCAGGCTCAATTTCCATTGAAGACGGAGGGGCGACGTTCTTTATGCAAGGTAATCGCTGGCGAAGGACCGTAGAGACTTTTGCCGTCACACCCTTCACCGTGATCGAGTTTGAGTTCCAGAGCGCATCCCAAGGCGAGATCCATGGCATCGGCTTCGATGAGGATGACACGCTGAACAACGGCCTACGTATCTTTCAGCTCTTCGGCACCCAAGCCTGGGGTGGAGCTATTCAGGCGTATAACGGTCAATACACGGTCGGCAATTTCACTACCTACAGAATACCGGTTGGTGCCTTCTACACGGGATCGGCCCTGCGCCTGGTTCTGGTGAATGACAAGGATGTCGGAACTCTGAATAACACGAGTCGATTTCGTAATGTGCGGATCTTCGAGAGCGCACCCAACGTTTCGCCGTTGGATTTCAACCTAGTCACCACCGGCCCGTACTCCAACCAGGATATCTCGGGTACGATCGCGGTCGAAGACGGCGGCCTCACTTTCTTTATGGAGGGCAACCGCTGGCGTAGGAGCGACCAGTCCTTCATTATCGCGCCGGAAACCATGGTCGCGTTTGAGTTTATGAGCACTTCCCAGGGCGAGATTCACGGTCTCGGCTTTGATGAGGACAACACACTCAGCAACGGCCCGCGCCTATTCAAGATATTCGGCACGCAGAACTGGAGCGGTGACATCGACTGGTTCCAACCGTACGGTGGCGGCGACATCGGCACCTTCAAGACGTTCGTCATCCCGGTGGGACGTTTCTACACCGGCTCCGGCTTCCGCCTGATGCTGGTTAACGACAAGGACGCCGCCCCAGGGAACAATAGCAGCCGTTTCCGTAATGTCAGGATTTACACCCTGGAGTAGATGCGGGGCGTCAGGTCCTGCTTAGCGACATTGCGCATAGAGCGCATAGAGGGTCAACGCTTTACGTTATACCATCTTGCCAATCGCGCTGCTTACCGAAGGGAAGCTTTATCGTGGCGGCCATCAACAGGACGGTATGACACATGGCTTGATATTACTAGATTACCCCCTTAGTCTGGCGGCCGCTGTTTGAGTTTATCCCAAACGTCCGGGTTTACCATGTTGGGCGGCCGCTCACCGCGTAGCACCTGCAACACTTGTGTTGCCGCCGATAAGGCCAGCTCGCGCCTGGCCTCGATCGAGAGCCCGGCGACGTGCGGTGTGACGATGAGGTTGTCGAACGCGTAAAGCGGGCTATCTGGTGGTGGTGGCTCGGGATCGAACACGTCCAGTGCAGCCCCGGCGATCCAACCCTCCGTCAGCGCGCGAACCAGCGCCGGCTGTTGCACGATCTTGCCGCGCGCGGTGTTAATAAGGAAAGCGTCTCGGCGCATCTGCTGGAACTCGGCCTCGCCGATCATGCCGCGCGTTTCCTCGTTTAACTCCGGGTGCAACGAGATGAACTGAGCTTCTCGTAACAGTTGCATGAGATCCTGTACCCATGTCGCCCCAACCGCTTGCGCCTTGCTTGGCGGCACATACGGGTCATAAACCAGAACTTCCATGTTGAAGGCGGTAACGCACTTGCGCGCCACCTCGGTACCGATTTGGCCGCAACCAATGACACCGAGCGTGCGCCCCTCGAGGTGAAAACGAGTCGACTTGTGGCCCTCACCCCAGCCTTTGTCTTGACGCGCCGCGTTGTGCGAACGCGTGATCTGCTTCGACAAATCGAGCATGAGTCCTATCGTGTGCTCCGATACTGGCACCGTGCCGAAGCCCGGGTTATTGACTACGATGACGCCCTGAGCGCTGGCTGCATCGATATCCACGGCGTCGGTACCACGCCCCGAGGTGCTGATGACGACCAGGTTCATTCCCGCGCGAATGGCGGCGGCGCTCAGACGGCAGGGATAACGCACAACCACGGCCGATGCCGCCCGGATTGCATCATGGATCGCTTCTTGCGTCGGCGCGTGCAGGCGGTGGACCTTGACGTGGCGCGTTAGCAGCTCCTCGCCGTCGGAATGGTACATGGATCGAAGCAACAGCACTTGCGCGCGCTCAACTACGGACATAGACCAACTCCTGGTTATGATGGGCGAGGCTTAGTGCGAGCCTGTCGTCAACGAGTCGTAGTTTACTCGTTCGTGCGCCTCGACCGGGTCATCGCCATTTCGGATCGCCTGCACGATGCGCTGTTCGATGGTCTTGTATTCCTTGGCAATCTTCAAGACCTCTTGCGCTTGCTCGTGAGGGACAATCACGATGCCATTGTCGTCTGCCATCACGAGGTCGCCGGGGCGAACCGTGACGCCGGCGAGTTGTACTTCGATGCCCTGACCGGCGAACGCACAACGGTTTCGGATCGACTGCTGGATAATCCCGCGCGCGTACACCGGCAGGCCGAGCTGTTGATGCTCATCGACATCACGTGTCACGCCGTCGATGACGCAGCCGGCAAGCCCGCGGTGCAATGTGGAAAACCCGACTATGCCGCCGTAGCTGTTCACATCCATGCGACCGCCATGATCGATGACAAGCACGTCGCCCGCGTGGGCGGCGCGTACGGCCTCTAGCGAGCCCATTGCCGGCGATCCTGAGGCCTCGCCCACGGGCACCAGTTTCATAGTCGCTGCCGGCCCGACGATCTTTTTGCAGCCAGGCCACAGCGGGAGAATACCGTGCGGTGCGCCGTTCAGCTGCAGGCGATCGAGGGCATCGGACACATTCGGCGTCGAAAGACGCATGTATTCGGCGATTAGCTCAGGGCGCATAGTCATTTTCGTCCCCCGTGCAACGGTTTACATACCTGGTGTTGTTAAAGCAAAACCGTTTTCTCAAACCACCAACAAGACCAAGCTCTTCGAGCCACTTCGTGACGTCATCAGACATCGGTGAGGCGCCAATTCTCCATGCAGCACAGTCTACCTAGAGCATCGGAAATTTGTCGGCTATGTGGCTTACCGCAGACATTGGGATGGCCGTGGCTCGAACGGCAGGATCGGATCGGGTCCGGCCGTTCGCTGCCTTTTGGGCTGATTCACTGCGCTGTAGCACTATGTTGCAGTGCGTCAGGCGGAGATCGGCCAGGTGCCGTCGTTCATTGTGGCTGCGGGTAAGGTCCGCTTGCGGATCAGCAAGCGGTCGTTTGCGCCAACTATCACGAACGACCGCAACGGCATTCACTGGGCATTTAGTTATTGTTCTTTTCTTTTTTCAATTTTCGTTTTTCCTTTGGACTAAGCTGGGCCTTTTTTTGTTGTTCCCTTTTTCCTTTTTCCCTTATCACCCATATCCGTTTCTCCTCGCTTAAAAATGACTTGCGCCAACTTGTGCGCTTAACGATTGCGGTAACAGACGCACAATTTATTGTGCGTCTTCCCCGATCGCGTTGTTAGAGATGTTACTTTGAGTTACCTCATACTCCAATTCTTTTGAAGTGCGGCCGCACCGACGCCATTGAAACGACCGGTAGAGAAAAAAGGCAGCCTAGCTTTCTTGAGCGTTATCTTGAGGTATACGATCTAAAAGCGTAGTTCGTCGTAGGACATTGAGACGACGTCCGAGGTGAGTGGCAGCGCTCTCCCCAGCTGGAGCGTTGTGCCTCAGTGCAGATACTATTAGGATTTATCGGCCACAAAGACTTCCGCTTCGTTGATGCTCGACAGCGGCACGTGGATCGACACACCCCCGCCATACTTGTCCGGTACGACGACGGCCTGCTCATTACGTATTTCCGTAAGCCAGCCGTCGCGTCGCATGCCGCTGGTAGTATGCAGGCGTACACGCTTGCCGACATAATCCCTTAGCGCACGCGTATTCACGCGACGGTAGCTTTTGGTAGCTTGCGTCGATGATGTCTTGGCTCGAGCTCGTGCTACCGTGGTTCGCCGCACATCACCTGATGCGCGGGTAGTGGTCTTGGTTGATTCCAACGATTTCGTGGTGGGCTTGCGCTTAAAGCGCGACGTATCGACCACCCGGAAGCTCAGGTCTTGTACCGGTTCGTTATTGACGAATACCTGCAGACCCAACAGATCTATGATGTCCGCCGGCTTGTAGAACCGCAGTTCACTGGGGTCCAAAGCGGTCGACGGCTGTGCACTTATACGAATCTCGCCGGGGTTCTTTAGAAAGCGCTCAAGTGCACCGCGAATCCCTGGGCCCGGGACAATACCGAGGGTATGGGTATAATATTCATTGTCCTCGTTCACCATCCACTGAATGAACTCATCGACCGTCTTTTTGTTCGCCTCGGCACAGTACTCGATCGCTTTACTCGCGTACAACGGCTCCATGCTGTATTTCATCGTGAAATCATCTAGCTGCGGCTGCACCCGCGTGCGTATCGCCGCTAATGGTGTTATCCCGCTGAGCGTCATCTGCACGCTTGTCGACTCTAAACCGCGGGCCGAGTAGTCCAGCTCCATGCGTAGCTCGTTGATGGCTTCGTTAAAATTAAAGTCCACACTAACATCGACCACCAAACTGTCGTAGCCCAGCTGTCCCAGGTTCCATGGGCCAAGGATCTGTCCCATTCCGCACGCGCTCGAATCCTGAACGCCCATCATCAGTGCCCAGTCGGAGCTCTGCGCACTCCGTAGTGCGCCCAACAACTCACCATCCACATCGAGCCGCACGCCCTGCATTGCAAATCGCATCTTCTCGGGCATCTCGCCCCGTTTGAACTGCTTCGCCCCCCTCAGCAGAAATCCCAGCCCGGGACCCTGGATCTCAACCGCCTGCACTTGAACCTCATCGTCGAATCCCCAAGGCGAGATCACGATGTCTTCCACTGTCAGGGTGCCGTCGAATGACGAGCCAAGGCCACCGTAATCGATGCTTGCAAAAGGCTTTGCTATCGCCACTACATCGTCGACGGCGTTCTTGAACTTATAGTGGATATAGCCCTTCAGACCACCATAGACGGCCCCTGTTATCAGCAATAAAGCGACTAGCAGATTCTTGAGTTTGAACATGGTTAATAAGGTAGACGCTGGTGAGGTGAGTAAATCCTTAACTACTGGATTCCAGATTAGTGGGGACCGAGATCAGCTCTTTGGGTGTTTTCCAATCGCATCAGGTTTTCGATTCATCCTATTGAGTATTGGCGCTGCTACCGCACGGATCAAGCTGGGTTTACTGCCCTGAATCGGCGTGTGGTTGCACCGGTGGTAGCGACAGTCGTTGCAGGTTTTGATCGGTAACGTGAGGGTAAAATAGTTACCAAAGCGTGACTGTCGCGGGCGCGGTCTCAATAGTGATACACCTCCTTTGGCCTGATTGAGCCGTGCATTACCCTGGAACAGCTCTTAATGTGGGGATAGCCACGCCGGGCCTTGGGGACGATAACCTGCGCTTCATCTCTCGACGGCCCACGGTGGCCGACGGACACCTAGGTAAGGAACACCAGCACGTAGACGATCGCCAGGAGGATGTGCAGCACGGCATAGGGCAGCGCCATGACGACAAAGCGCGCGAACGATACGCCGACGCCATGCTTGTGCATGACTGTCACTGCGACCAGCGTCGACGCCGAGCCTATAGGCGTCAGGTTGCCGCCCAGGTTGGCACCGAAGATGACCGACCACCATAGGGGTGAATCGGCCGGCGTCGCGAAGCTCGGCGAGGAGAGAATTTTTGCAAGCATGGCCGCCAGCGGGATGTTGTCGGTCACGCTGCTCGCCAAAGCGGAAACGACCAGCAGGGTACCGCCGCCAAGGATAGCTCCGAGATCGATGATGGGCGCGAAGCCCTTACCGATGAGCTCCAGCACCTGCGCTTGCTCCATGACGTGAATGGTTACGAAGAGGAATACGAAGAACAGAATCAGATCCCAGTCGACAGTGCTATAAAAGGTATGCGCCTCGGCCTTGTAACGAATCAGCATGATGAGCGCAAAAGCCATGGCGACAAAGCCCATGCCCAGCTTGCCGATGGCCCATCCCTCGAATGAGGCGCCGGCGATGAAGACGATGAACAGCGCGAGCATTACGCTCGCGAACCAGAAGAATCCCGTACTTTCGATGCCGTCGTTCTCGTCGAACACCGACACCTGCTCGGCGGCCAGCGGACGTTGTTCCGGCCTCAGCCGACGGATTCCGAAAAGCTTCGCGCCGAGCAGGAGGGTTGCCGCCGTGGTCACGACCACATAAGGAGAGGCCTTGATGAAGAAGGTGACAAATCCGATCCCGGCCGTGGTTCCCAAGATGATGTTGGGTACCGACGATATCAATGTGAGCAGACCGCCGACGTTCGTGAGCAGGCCCTCGATGAGCAGGAAACCAAGCAGCTTGTCCATGCGCTCGAGCCTCGCGAGCGAAACGGCGCTCAAAGAGCCGACGATGATCATGGCGGTGACGTTGTTCAGAACCGCGGAGAACACGACCGTCATCACACCGTAATAGATCAGAAGCAAGAAGGGATCGCCCTTCGAAGCCTTGGTCATCTTGATGGCGATCCAGGTGAACAGCCCAGACTTGCTGGTCACGTCGACGAAGATGCTCGAGCCAAGAATGATCGTGATGACGCCCCAGTCGATCGAGGGTATGAACTCGGGCAGCTTGACCTGGTGCCCGTTCGGCAGGGTTACCTCTCCGAATGGAAGCAATTCCATGAAGGCGCCCAGTATCAGACAAAGAACAGCGAACAGGCCGACGATAACCGACTTCTTGGCGTGGAGCTTTTCTTCGAGCGCGAGGCTAGTGATCATCGCGAGCAGAATAGCCGCGAAGAACAATGTGACCCCAAGGGGTACATCGCCGACGTGTTGCAGTGGCTGCATGGCGCCCGCGCCTGTTGTTGTTCCTACCGACATTGTCCCTCGTCGCTCCCGGTCCGCGGCTCAGATCATGAGCAGCGGCGTGTGCCTGAGCTCGACCGCCAGGGGATAGGCGAGGCCGTGCATGGCCAGCTGGTCCTCGTCCTTGGTGTGCATCACCAGAAGCGCCACCGAGTGCTCATCGATGAGCTGCTGGTATTCACGCAACCGGTGTCCGGTACGCACAACCTCCTCGACTCGCACGTCCACACCGTGCTTCGCGAGCTCTTCCCGACAGGCGCCGACATAGTCATGGGGCTCCTTGAGTAGCTGGTGCAGTATTGCCGCACGGGCGTTGTCGGTGTCGATCGACGGAATCTTGGATATGGCGTCCATGTAGTGCTCAAAGGTACCGTCATCCTCGATGTGGGCGAGCACTAGGGTTCCGCCCGGCTCGACCAGGCTCACCGCGTGATTTACGAGACTACCGTCACCGGCCAGGTGATCGGTGGCAGCCATCACGACGCGGGTGTGATTCATCGACCGTTCGAAGGCCTCTTCGTCGTTCGGGTGCGCGATCACCAACACCGGGCAGGAAGTCGCCTGGGTGAGGACGTCCAAATGCCGGCCCAGGCTGTGCGGCCACTGCCAGGCCGCACTGTGCAGGTTGCGGTAGGTGACCAGGATGTCCGGCTGCTCCCGATCGACCAGGGCCAGCAGCTGTTCCACCGTGCTGCTCTCCTCCCCGGAAACCCCGAGCCACTGGGGCTCATCACCGAGCACGCCCAGGAAGCGCCGGACGCGCTCGCAAATGACGCCGGCTTCCGCCTGATCCCGGTCCGTGACCACGGCGATCTTCTCGAAGCTCCGCCGCTCGTACCGGTAAGCCGCCTTGGAGGCGGCCTTGAACAGGCTCTCGAACTGGTCGACGTTAGGCAAGCTGCACTCCTTGGAGGGTCGGTGTTCGAACCGTCAACGGCTCGCGCGGACGCGAGCATAGCAATCGCTCCTGCCTTGGACAACACGCTAGGCGGCGTACGGTCGGCTAACTTTTCGGTACTGCGGTGGATAAGCTGGCCCACTAATGTACTGTTGACGAGCACCGGCTTAGATCGACCGCATACGATCAAGGGCAAGATGATAGAGTTGGATCAAATCCCGGACGCCGGTTCGGTAGCATCCGGCGCGGACAACTGAGACAGACGGACGGTCATGGTCGAGCTGCACCTCTTCTTCTTGATGGCGCAGTAGCAATCGCGCCACAGGTCGTGGTGTGAGGAGAAGGCTTGTGGCTAGGTTGGTGGCATCTTCGTGTTGCCAAATCACCTCGAAGACGGTGATCGCTTTCTTTTTCCCCTTGACAGGCGAGTGATCAAGCAAGCGCGTGCTGCCCCGCAATTCCGCAGGGAGTCCTTCGATAGTAGCTTGCGTGGGATCTGCCCTGCCTTGGCTAACACCGCCATACGGACTGCCACATTGACGGTGTCGCCAAAGACATCACCCGCATCCTGGATGACCGAGCCAAAGTGCAGGCCCACCGGAAAGCCCAGCCGAGTTCTCGGCTGCTGTCCGTTCATCTCCGGCAAGGACTTTGTGCATGGCAATAGCGGCACCCACCGCAGATTCGGCGTCCGGGAAACCGCACATCACCTTGTCGCCGATGGGCTTGATGACCTCGCCGCCATATCGTCCAACCTGCTCGGTAACCTTGGCGAGGCGATCTGCTACCTGCTTGCGTGCTGCCACGTCGCCGAGGCGCTCGTAAAGGGCGGTACTGCCGCTGATATCAGCGAACAACATCGCGAGCTCGCACTGTGTTGCCATGATGAACCGTGTTTGTTACCGAAGCTGGCATCGGTCAGCCAGTCGTCATACCGGCCGCCATCAGACATGAGAAGCTGTACCAGACTTGCTGCACGTGCGCTTGCGGCCCAGATGTACTGATCAGCAATATTTCTTTCCTTCACGGACTGTCTTGTTATCTCGAAAACGCACGCACATCGCCGATCCACGTCTCGTCGATCCAATTCCAAGTCCAGATGAAGCCTCCGATGAGACCCACGGAGAACAACAAAGAGCCCAGCGAGAAACCCGATCCATCGTTACGGCGTCGCCTTGCCACTCTACTTCCGCTTGCCATGTCCGTACACCTCGTCTGCAAATCGCTGGTGTTGAATATAAAGGGTCAAATCTTCCAATATATAGCTAATGACATGGCACTGTGGGTGGGGAATTACACTGCGGCGACACCCTGTATCAGGGCATGGTCGGCAACTAGGCGGCGCTATTCATCCGCTCCATTGTTTCGAACACGTTCTTGATGCGCTCGAAGGCCCAATCCAACTCTTCTTTGGTGATAATGAGCGGGGGTGCAAATCGCACGACCGTATCATGGGTTTCCTTGCTAAGAATGCTATTGCGCAACAGCTCTTCGCAGACCGCGC
>Ga0209980_10000317_pt1 | contig 25817 bp, 24 predicted proteins | sample CR02metaG_FD_183611 | JGI IMG/M metagenome (GOLD analysis project Ga0209980, IMG submission 183611) | Deep subsurface microbial communities from Mariana Trench to uncover new lineages of life (NeLLi) - CR02 metaG (SPAdes) (version 2) | ecosystem: Environmental > Aquatic > Marine > Ocean trench...
GTTCGGCCAGGGCTTTTTTTTTAATTAATTATTATTTGGACGAGAATTTATCTGGCGAGATACCCAACCGTTCAAGCGCAAATCCTGCGACATTGCGCACCCTCGAATCGGTATCATTTGCATTTAGCCTAACCAAAACACTCAACACGTCCTCACTCAATCGCGACTGTTTGCTCAAAGCTATAACGGCCGCAACTCGCACGAGTGGATCCTTATCCCCAAGGCATTGAAGCTGTACGGACCGATCTTCAAGAAGACCCAGACCACGCAGACAGTAAACAGCGATCCTTCTTTGCGTTGGGCTCTCAGAGTTTAAGAGATCGGAAATGAGGGGGAGGATTCGCTTGTCATTCTTTCCCAGGCGGATGAGGAGTTGGAGTGTGGCCCACCGGATATCTGGGTCTTCGCTCCCAAGCGCCTCCATGAGGGTGTCCAGGCATGAGGAGGAAGGCTGGGAGAGCTGCCCAAGGGTATAGGCCACAGGCCAGCGCTTTTCCGACGATACCTCTTGCAAGAGTCTGTTTAAGGACTCTCGAACTTCAGGCCTTTCATGGCCAATGGTAACCAGTGAGTCAATGGCCGTCCGAACCACGGCCCGATCCGAGTGAGCTAGGGATTCGATGAGGGAAGCAATATCTCCACCCGCTGGATTCACGGGCTTATGACCTAGGTTGGGAGGGGAATGTGAACCATGAATGTGGACCCCTCTCCCTCCTGGCTCTCGACCCGAACGGTCCCCTTGTGGGCCTCAATGATGGTCTTGACGATGAAAAGCCCCAGGCCGGTACCTTCAATCCTTTCCGAACCCTTAAGCCGCCGGAACTGGGTGAACAGAAGAGGAAGCTCCGCTTGGGAAATACCAACCCCCGTGTCTTTGACCGCCACACAAACGCTTCCATTGTCCAGCTTTGAGCTGACCGTGATGGTGCCTCCATTACGGGTGAACTTAATCGCGTTACCAATGAGGTTCCAAAACACCCTATCCAGTTGAAGTTCATCCCCCTGGACTTCGGGTAGTTCCTCAGCGAGATTGAGCTCCATCTTGACACCCTTTCTGAGCACGTCCGATTCCTGGGACTGGGCGGCCTCCACAATGAGCCGGTTGACCTGCACCGGCATCTGCTGCACCGGCATTTTTCCTGTTTCGGCCCTGCTCGCCTCGAGAAACCCGGTGACCAGATTAACGATTCTCCGGGAGCCGTCTCGAACCCGTCGCCAGATCTCCCTATCAGGGTTACCCTCCGGTATATCCTCTAACTTGAGCTCAGCGTATCCCATAATAATCCCGAGGGGGTTTTTAATGTCATGGGCGAGGGCTGTGACCAGGCTCATCTTTAAAGTCTCTCTTTCTTCTGCCACTTCCGCCCGCCGCTTCTCTCGATTGGCGTTTTCCGCGAGATAACCGTAGAGGATGGAGACTCCAAAAAGAAAGGTAATACGAATATAAACCTCACTGTCCAGGTGGATCAGGGACTTGTTGTCAGGAATGAGAAGCAGGACGTAAACCACACTGATGAGGATCGAGCCAAGCACAATTCGCGTCATACTCTGTCCCATGGCTGCCAGAAACAGGATAAAGAAATATATCAAGAAGAGGTCCCATGAGATATCCTGATTCATATAAATGGCAATGGAAAGGAGCAGCGTGTCGCAAAGCATCAAGCCAGTATCAAAATAATGGCTGTAAAAAAAATGCTCAGGGATACGGTAGAGCACCAGGACGCTGATGAGAAAAACAACCACTAGGGCATGGATCCAGGGATCCTCGGAGACCTCCTCGCCCTTGGGAAAAAGGATGAGAAAGGAGGTGGCAATGGCGATCATCCACTGAAGGATGATCACCGTATACTGCTTATCTGCTATCAGACGTTCAATGGCCATCAGTCTAGCGGATATCCCAGCGTCGTTCTCTAAATAGGAAAGGCCCGTGCGGGCACTTTGTTTGCGGGATTGTGCGTGGGTGTCCTGAGGTCTCTTAGGCGAGCCGGGTAATCCGTAATGACCCCGTCCACCCCGAGTTGAATCAACTGTACCATCTCCTCGGCCTTGTTGATGGTCCAGGCATGGACTTCTATTCCGAGTTCGTGGGCCGCTTCCAGGGTCTGCTCTGTAATAAGCCTCAACCCCTCATGCTCACAAGGCACCTGGAGGGCCTCGCCCGCAGGGGCAAAGCTGCCGGATTTTTCTTCCCAGACCCAGTTCAGAAACGCAGCCGCTTCTCCATAGGAAAAGCCGGTGGCAATGGTGAGATCCTGTTCACGGATTTGGCTGCGAATCTCCGTCATAATTTCGTCCTTTTCCGTAGCCAACAGGATTACTTCTTCTTTACGAAACCGCTTAATGCCCGCCACTAACCTTTCAATGAAGACGGGGAGGGCCTCCTTTACCTCGATAGTGGCCTTGACGTTTGGGAAGGTCGTAAAAAATTCCTCCAGTGTAGGAATGGTTACTTTCCGCCCCCTAAAAGGATAAGTTTCCCCGCCATCCGAAGTAAACCAATAACCTGCATCGAAGTTTTTCAACTCTTTTAGACTCCACTGTTGGACTTCACCTCGCCCGTTTGTGGTCCTTTCCAGGGTAGCGTCATGGAAGATCAGGATTGCTCCGTCTTTGCTCTCCCGCAAATCCATCTCAATGAAGTCCGCACCATCCGCGAGGGCCTTTTCAAAAGAAACAAAAGTATTCTCTGGTGCCATCCCAGCGGCCCCCCGGTGGCCGATGATCCTGAGCCTCGTGGCGTCAAAAAAAGGGGTCTTTGCCAACCTACTAAACCTCGAGGAATTTTGGGGCACGGGTCAGGTTCCGGTTGCCCCCACGATTGACCAACACAACGTCTTCCAATCGGACTCCGCCCATGCCAATATAGTAAAGCCCAGGTTCTACCGTGACCACATGTCCGGTGCGAAGCGTGGATTCCACCCCGCCAATTCGAGGGATTTCATGGATATCCAAACCCAATCCATGTCCTGTTCCATGGAAGAAACCCTGCATCCTGCCGTTAATGTTTCCCGTGAGAAACCCCTTTTGCTGGAACAGGTCTAAAATTTTTCGGTGGACCTCATGACCGTTGACCCCATCCCGGATGAGGCGAAAGGCGATTTCCTGTCCCTGACGCACACTCTCGTAAGCTTCCTTCAGGCGCTCCGAGGCCCGACCACGCACAACCGTTCGGCTAAGATCCCCAAAATAACCCGTTTCCTGCGAGCGTGGAAAAATATCGAACACAATAGACGTGTGTGCCTTGAGGAGGCCATGGCCCTCGTTGTGAGGATCACAACACTGATTTCCAGAAGCCACAATCGTATGGCTGGGGACCCATCCTTCTGCCATGATAACAGTATTGACCACAGTTTTGATAGCCTCGGACGTCAGTCTCCGCCCATTAAGATAAAGATAACGATCCTTACCGATCCGTGATCTTTTCAGGGCGTTGATTCCGGCATCCAATCCCACTTCGGCGATCCGAATGGAATCCCGAATGTTCCTCACCTCCGCGGCAGTCTTTTTCTCCCTGTCACCGAAAAAGGGGTCCTCCTTTACCACCACCTTGAACCCACTGGACCTCAGCCGATCGGCTAGGAGGACCGGGAAGTTTGCGGGAACCAGGAGTGAACGAATACCCTTTTCCTTGAAGATGAGCCCCAAAATTTCCACGATTGTAACGTTCCCCCTACCCCCATCCCACAGGCGTCTCTGGTATCCGGAGAGCGCTAGCACGGCGTGAACCTTGGCCTGTTGCTTTGCCCGATCGAGTTCCAAGTCGCTCATCACCACGTATTTCCTTCCCCGATGCTGAAAAAAAATAAATGGATCTGGGGCAAAGAAGCTGGTAGCATAGAGCATATTGGAATCCATCTCACTTGCCGCTACGATCAGACGGGCTCTCCCTTTGTCCAACGGTCTCCTAGGTCGGGACATCCCCTTACGGAGCCTGTGTCTCTTCATGCGGGAATCCTATTTTTTTGAGGCATAGCGAGGAATTACTTACGAGCACCGCCTGATGGGGCTGAATAACTCTAAGCTAGCAATTTCGCTGTTAAATCTCAAGGATGAAGTGCCTGGGGCTATCATTCTTTTCTGTTGACACTCACATCCCTGTGTATTTATTTATGCCCAAAATTCGATATTCGGTGAATTAGACAGGGAAGCTGTGGAGAGTATCCCCTTGCGAGTCATACGGATCAAAGATCAGTATTGAGTAGGAATCATAGTTTGAGGCGGTATTAAAATGGGTTTAAAAGAAAACCTAGAAAGGTTGAATCTGTTAAACCAACAGGCCGATTTGGGGGGCGGCCAGGACAGAATCGACCGCCAGCGGGAGCAGGGCAAGCTCCTGGCCAGGGAGCGGATTGACATTCTTTTAGACCACGGCAGCTTCATCGAACTGGATCGGTTCAGGACCCATAACTGCTCCGACTTCGATATGGATAAAAAGAAGTTTCCAGGGGATGCCGTGGTGACCGGGTTTGGCTCCATTGAGGGTAGAACGGTCTATGTCTATTCCCAAGATTTTACTGTTTTTGGTGGGAGTCTCAGCGCGGTGGTGGCGCAAAAGATATGCAAGGTCATGGACCTAGCCCTTGAGAACGGGGCTCCGATCTTCGGTATCAATGACTCCGGAGGAGCCCGCATTCAAGAGGGAGTAGCCAGTCTTGCGGGTTATGGCGACATCTTTCAAAGAAACGTGATGGCCTCCGGCGTGGTCCCGCAGATTTCCGCCATTATGGGACCCTGTGCGGGAGGGGCCGTCTACTCACCTGCCATCACCGATTTCATTTTTATGACGAAGACGGGCAGCTACATGTTCATCACCGGCCCTGACGTGATCAAGGCGGTCACCCACGAGGAGGTCTCGAAGGAAGACCTGGGTGGAGCAGAGACCCACAACACCAAGAGCGGTGTAGCCCACTTTTCAGCGGAAAACGAAAAGGAATGCCTCCTGATGATGCGGGAGCTCATGGGTTTCCTGCCCAGCAACAACCTAGAGGAACCTCCCTTCCATCCCACGGACGACGACCTATTGAGACGGGAGGCGAAGCTCAAAGAATTGATCCCGGACAACCCCAACCGTCCCTATGACATGAAAGAGCTGATCGGGGCGGTGGTGGATGAGGGTTACCTGTACGAAGTGCAGCGCGACTTTGCTCCCAACATCGTGGTGGGTTTTGCCCGCCTAGGCGGGTGGCCCGTTGGCATTGTGGCAAATCAGCCTGCCCATTTTGCCGGTTGCTTGGACATCGACGCATCGGTCAAGGCTGCACGTTTTATCCGTTTTTGCGATTGTTTTAACATCCCATTGGTAACCTTTGTGGACGTACCTGGATTCTTACCCGGCACAGCCCAGGAATACACCGGCATTATCCGCCATGGGGCCAAGCTCCTTTACGCCTATGCAGAGGCTACAGTCCCCAAACTCACGGTGATTACGCGCAAGGCCTACGGCGGCGGGTACATTGTGATGTCCAGCAAGCATCTGCGCGGCGATATTAACATTGCCTACCCCACCGGGGAAATCGCGGTCATGGGTCCCGAGGGGGCTGTCAACATTGTCTCGCGCCACGAATGGGAAAAGGCTGAAGATCCGGTAAAGGCCAAAGAAGAACTGGTGGAGAATTATCGGCGGACGTTTGCCAATCCATTCAAGGCCGCAGAGCAGGGTTATGTTGACGCGGTCATTCCCCCGGAAGATACTCGCCCGACCCTCATCCGTGCCCTGGAGATGTTGAAGAAGAAGCGGGTCAGCAACCCTCCCAAAAAACATGGGAACATTCCACTCTAATAGCTGTCAGCTTTTTGCTATCAGCTTTCAAAAAAAAAGTCACTTCGCCTCATCAGCTGAACGCTGAGAACTGATGGCTGAACACTTATCGTAAAATGTTTAAACGCATCCTAATCGCCAATAGAGGTGAGATCGCCGTTCGGATCATCCGTGCCTGTAAAGAACTGGATGTTGAAACCGTGGCGGTCTATTCCGAGGCCGATCGCGATGCCCTTCACGTGAAGTACGCGGATTACGCATATCTTATCGGTCCGCCGCCTTCCCTGCAGAGTTATCTCGCCATTGACCGCATCCTGGAAGTGGCAAAAAAGAGCTCTGCTGAGGCCATCCACCCCGGCTACGGTTTTTTGGCCGAGAACCCAGAATTTGCCCGCAGGTGCCAAGAAGAGGGCGTTGTGTTTATTGGCCCCTCCGCCGAGGTCATCGAGCAAATGGGGGATAAGGTCAAGGCGGGAGAGATCATGAAGGCTGCCGGAGTCCCCGTAATTCCCGGATCGGGGAAGGTATTGAACTCTGAGGAGGAAGTCTTAGAGGCAGCCGAAACCATAAAATACCCGCTGATGTTAAAGGCAACGGCCGGCGGCGGGGGCAAAGGACTGAGATTGGTCCGGTCTCCTCAGGAAATACGGTCGGCCTACCGCGCCGTGCGCTCGGAGGCCCAATCTTCTTTCGGTGATTCCCGTCTCTATCTGGAGAAATACCTCGAGCGATGCCACCATGTGGAAGTCCAGATCATCAGCGATCAACACGGAAGGGTGCTCCATCTCTACGACCGAGAATGTTCCATTCAGCGCCGGCACCAAAAAATCATCGAAGAATGCCCGGCTCCTACTATGGACAAATGGATCAGACGAAATATTTGTCGGGTCGCCGTGCAGGGGGCCAAGGCGGTCAACTACGTGGGGCTCGGCACCTTGGAATTTCTCTTGGATTCGGACAGAAATTTTTATTTTCTAGAGATGAACACCCGCTTGCAGGTGGAACATGCCGTGACCGAGAGGGTCATCGGAATTGATCTGGTCAAGGCTCAGATTGAGGTGGCAGCAGGGACGCGTCTTCCCTGGCGTCAACGTCATATTAGATTGACAGGTCATGCCATCGAATGCCGAATCTACGCAGAGGACCCGGAAAACGATTTCATGCCTTGTCCCGGGAAGATCGAAGGGTTGAGGCTACCGGAAGGTCTCGGCGTGCGCAATGATTGCGGGGTTTATGAAGGGGCCGAGATCCCCATCTACTACGACCCAATGATCGCCAAGCTCATCGTATGGGGAGAGAATCGAATGGAGGCCCTTCTCAGGATGCGCCGAGCCCTGCGTGAGTACCAGGTCCGAGGGATCAAAACCAACATCCCATTCCATCAATGGATTTTGCGCCATCCCCGTTTCATGGCCGGTGACTTGAACACGGCCTTTATCGACGACGAGCACGGATCCAGGAGAAAGGAAGAGCTCTTTCCGCACCGGCATGTGGCCCTGGCATCGGCAGCCATTGCGGCCCTGCACCGAGAGGAGGAGCAGGCCCTGCAGGTTTTGCAACAAGGCGCCAATGAAAAATCCGCATGGCGGGAGACGGGAAAAAGGGAATCCCTGCAGCGGGCAGCCAATCTACCAATTCAGCGCACGAAATGGTAGGGGCCCCTACGGCTCCAACAGACTATGGCCTTCATCGCTAAGCTGGGTGATCAGAACTACACCGTAGAGATCGAAGAAATCAGCAAGTCTCTTTACCGGGTCTCCGTGGACGGCAACGAGATTCTCGTTGACGGGAAGAAGACAGGAAGAAGCAACTATTCTCTGATCATCAACCACCGCTCCTTCGAGGTGGACGTGGACATCACGGAGACCGAATACCGGGTCTTGGTGGACGGGAGGAGTTACCACATTGACCTCGTCGACGAGCGACGCATGCGTGTGGGGGGCTTTCAATCCGGGATTCAACTCCAGGGCAGACAAAATATCTCCGTCCCCATGGCAGGAAAGGTGATCGCTGTCCTGGTGAACGAAGGGGACCAAATCGAAAAAGGTCAGGGGTTGGTCATCGTCGAGGCCATGAAGATGGAAAACGAGGTACGTTCTCCCATCCAGGCGTTGGTGAAGGAGGTCAAGGTGAAAGCCGGACAGGCAGTGGAATCTGGGGAACTCCTCCTCGTCGTAGAATAGGGAAATTAGTGGGCAGATAGCAGTTGGCAGCTAGCAGAAAACAGTGAAACCAGTGTTAAGTGTAAAGCGAATTGGGCTATCAGCCGTCAGATTTCAGCTAAGAAGTGTTGAGTGTTAAGTCTCCAGTGTTAAGATTCGATCACCATTGAGTTTCCGAGTTAAATTGTTCTCTCCAGCTCAACACTTTACACTTAACACTTTCTTCCCTACCCCCTACACCCCACTCCCTCCCCACTCAGTCCTCAGCACTCGTTACTCAGTACTGAGTCCGCGCCTAGTCTTCATCCCTATCTTTTTTCCGTGCGAAATAGGCCACACCGATACTCACCGCATAAAGGGCAGTGAGTGGCAGGGCGAGGAGAATCTGAGAGACAACATCAGGCGGCGTTAGAATGGCTGACAATGCAAAAATGACAATAAGGGCGTAACGAAATTGGCGGATCAAAAAGAGATGATCAATCAGGCCAATACGAGCAAGGAAAAAGGCAAAGACCGGCAGTTCAAAAACAACCCCGAAGGCCAATAGCAGCTTTGAGGCAAAGGATAAATACTCACCTATTCTGATGGCAGGCTCCACCTCCATGGACTCGTAGGTTTTGAGAAGAAATGCAAAGCCTACGTTAAAGATCACTTCGTAACAAAACCAGGCACCCGCGAGAAAAAAGAGTGTGCCGAAAAAGACAAAGCCACGTGCATAGCGCACCTCATGGGTGTACAGGCCTGGGGCAACAAACCGCCAGATCTGCCACAGAATCACCGGCAGGGACAAAAAGATGGAGGCGACAAAGGCAACTTTGATCTTGACAAAGAAGGCCTCTGGAATCCCCGTACCGATCATGCTCAGACCCGGCGCTTCCAACGCCCTCAAGGGAGCCGTGAGAAAGGCAAATATGTTCTCGGCAAAGGCAAAGGTCACTAGAAAGGCAACGATGACGGCCACAAGACACTTGATCAGGCACGACCGAAGTTCCTCTAGGTGGCCAAGAAAGGGCATCCTGGCATCGCCAGTGGCCCCGCTACTCGGTATACTTTCCACTCTGCTTCGAAGGTTGGACTGGGGTGGGCGATTCCTCGGCGGAGGCCGTGGAGCTGGAAGGATTCTCTATTTGCTCCTCCACCTCCCGGAACTCTTCCTTCAGCTCGTCCGTGGTCCGGCGAAACTCACGCAATCCCTTTCCGAGGGCACGCGCGATTTCCGGCAGCTTCTTGGGACCTAACACGATTAGGGCCACAGCGAGGATAAGAATTAGCTCCGGCATGCCTATACCGAACATGGATAGCCTCCAACTCTTCTAATTAATTCATTTTCCGACGGATCGCAACCTCCAAGGAAATCACTTTACAGATCCCAATACGAAGTGGTAGACAGGCAACCATTATGTCACGCTCTGCGGTGGTCATCGACCCAGAATTCCTGAAGCATGAGGCCGGCGAGTTCCATCCGGAACGGCCGGAGCGCCTGAAGGCCCTGCTCGAACTTACCAGTGCCCTCCATGGCGGGATGGTTCAAATCCTCCCTCCCAGGCAGGCAACATTAGCGGAGATCGAGGCTTGCCATGGAAGCCAGTACATCGATCTGATCCGATCCACCTCTGAAACCAATCGATACGCCCTGGACGGAGATACGGTTACCTGCGCAGATTCCTTTGGCACCGCCGTGCTGGCGGTGGGTGGATTTCTCAGACTGTTAGAATCCATGGCTGCTGGTGAATTCCAAAACGGTTTTGCCATGGTGCGCCCCCCTGGTCATCATGCGCTGAAAGACCACGCCATGGGTTTTTGCCTCTTCAACACGGTGGCCATCGGCGCACAGTATTTGAAGACCCGCTACGGTGCTAAGCGAATCTTGGTCATGGACTGGGACGTCCATCATGGCAACGGGACCCAGGACAGTTTCTATTGCGACCCCTCGGTCCTCTATATTTCCACCCACCAGTACCCCTATTACCCCGGCACCGGGGCCATGAATGAAGTCGGTATGGGAAAGGGAGAGGGGTACACAGTCAACATACCCCTCCCTGCAGGCTGCGGTGATGAGGAGTATCTCGCGGTGTTTAAACAGATCGTCATGCCCATTGCGGCGAAATATGAACCAGAGTGGGTGTTGATCTCAGCGGGGTTTGACTCCCACCGGCAGGACCCCTTGGGCGGGATGCTTGTCACGGAGGAAGGCTTCGCCACCATGGCTTCACTGCTCCTCAACCTCGCGCAAAAATTCGCAGGTGGAAAGGTCGCATTTTTGCTAGAGGGTGGTTATAATCTAAAGGCACTGAAAAGCTCTGTTGCTGCAGTGCTGCAGATCATTTCGGGAGAGCATCAAATCGACCTGCCTCCGCTGGCAGGTGGAAAGAAAATAGCAGTCATCATCCGTAAAATCCTCAGGCTTCAGGAATCCTACTGGTAAGCGGGCAGATTTCTCCCTCTAATTTATTTAGTTGACGACCAGGGCGGCCTAGATTATCCTAATACATTCATAGGGTTATAACGATGAGGGAGTTGAATCGCAGAGTTGTTGTCACCGGCCTAGGGCTCGTCACCCCTTTGGGCACGGGGGTCGAGAAAAACTGGGAGGCCATTGTTGCTGGGCACTCCGGTATCCGGCCCATCACACGATTTCCCAACGTGGAGTTCATGACTGCACGCATTGCGGGAGAAGTCCCCGACTTTCGGGGCGCGGATTTCATCGAGCCAAAAGAGATCAAGAAGATGGATCTCTTTATTCAATACAGTGTCGCTGCAGCTGAGATGGCGATGCGGAGCAGTGGATTAAAGATCGATCCCGAAGAGGCCCCTGGTGTGGCAGTCATCATCGGAGTTGGTCTGTGCGGGCTTGCCACCATTGAGTACTACGAACAAGCCTATATGGAGGGGGGTCCACGAAAAATTTCACCCTTCTTTATCCCCAAGGTGATTTCCAACTTGGCCCCAGGTCAGGTCGCCATCCGACATGGCGCCAAAGGTGTTAATTGGACGCCCACATCCGCCTGTGCATCAGGGAACCACGCCATTGGCGAGGCCTTTCACCTAATCAGGCGTGGTCTGCAGGATGCGGCCATCACGGGAGGTGCAGAGTCGGTCATTACACCCCTTGGCGTCGGCGGCTTTGCCGCCATGAAGGCCCTTTCTACACGCAACAACGAGCCGGAACGGGCAAGCCGCCCCTTCGACAAGGACCGGGACGGTTTTGTCATAGCAGAGGGGTCGGGCATCTTGATCCTCGAGGAAAGGGAAAGAGCCATCAAGCGAGGTGCAAACATCTTCGCAGAGGTGATCGGTTACGGGGCCAACGGTGACGCCTACCATATCACTTCGCCTTCACCCGATGGGGATGGTGCTGCCCGTTGCATGGCCTTGGCCCTCAAGGATGCGGGCATCGAACCAGCTGCGATGGATTACATTAATGCCCATGGGACCTCCACGGAATACAACGACATCAATGAAACACTGGCCATCAAAAAGGTCTTTGGAGAACAGGCCCATAAAATCCCCATCAGTTCCACAAAGTCCATGACCGGTCATATGTTAGGGGCTGCGGGGGCCGTAGAAGGGGTCTACACCGTCTTGGCCCTGCACCATGGGACCATTCCTCCCACTATTAATCATGAAACTTCCGATCCTCTCTGTGACTTGGATTACGTCCCCAATCAGGCACGAAAGGCCGACATCAAAGTGGCCCTCTCCAACTCCTTTGGATTCGGTGGGACGAATGCCTGCGTTATTTTCAGGAGGGCTGCATGAGACCAACCCAATACCGTACAGTGATCCTAGGCAGTGGCTCAAAACTGCCATCAAAAGTCATGACCAACGCCGATTTTGAAAAACTCATCGACACCAGTGACGAGTGGATCACAACCCGCACGGGCATTAAAGAAAGAAGGATACTGGAAGAAGGCAAGGGGAGTGCGGACATGGCCTATCATGCTTCAGTCCAGGCCCTTCAAGCGGCAGGTCTAGAGGCTAACGACCTTGATGCCATCATTGTGGGGACTTGCACTCCGGACTATCCCATGCCCAGCTCCGCGTGTGTTCTCGAGGATATGCTGGGGGCACGAAAGGTCTTCTCCTTTGACGTCAACGCAGCCTGTTCCGGTTTTCTCAACGCCCTGGCGGTAACAGACTCCTTTGTCCGGACAGGAAAGATCCGCAATGCCCTGGTGGTGGGAACCGATGTCCTGAGCCGGGTGATCAATTGGCATGATCGAACCACCTGCGTCCTGTTCGGTGACGGTGCCGGCGCTATTGTGGTAGGGGCTTCCAGCGATGGCAATCGTGGCATCCTCAGCACCCGGCTCCGCACGGATGGCTCCTACGCCAAAACCCTCTATGTACCCGCCGGGGGCTCACTCAAACCGGCCAGCATTGAGACCATAGAGAGCAAACAGCACACCATCACGATGAATGGAAAAGAGGTGTTTAAAATTGCGGTGCGCGCCATGGAAGAGATCAGCCGTGAGGTGCTTGAGGAAGCCAACGTGAGCATCGATGAGGTCTCCCTGGTGATCCCCCATCAGGCGAATCGTAGAATTATTAACGCCCTGGCAGAACGCTTGAAAGTGCCTCTAGATAAGGTCGTGGTAAACGTCGATAAGTACGGCAACACCTCGGCTGCCTCTGTACCAGTGGCCTTGGACGAGGCCTGGAGGCAGGGTCGAATCGCTGCGGGAGATACTGTCCTTCTTAACTCATTCGGTGCTGGATTCGCCTGGGGCGCCGCACTCATCCGATTCTAGTTCGAAGCTATCCAGTTTACTTTAGCCCCATCTTTCGACCCCAGTTCTCAGGGTCTGCTAGAAAGTCCTGAATCTCCCGACTTGCCTGATCGCTAAAATACTTCTTGCTCAGACCCGTGTTCAACACGTGATCCCAAGTGACGAGGCTATGGAGTTGAATGTCGTGTTCGGCCAGTTTTTTCCTGCCCTCGCAAAGGCCCAGCCGATCCAAACTGTATTCAAAGACGCAGAGACAGTGGGTGATCCTCGCGCCCTCGGCACGAATACCATCGTTAAAACCCAATTTACTCATTCCGTCCGTGATCAAATCCTCCACCAGTAAAACTCGCTGTTGGGCTTCCAAGACACCTTCGATCTGTTTGCTCTGCCCATAGCCCTTGGCGACCTTCCTTATATAAATCATGGGTTTACTGACCTTTAGCGAGACAAATGCCGCGTACGGAATGCCCGCGGTTTCTCCTCCGGCAATGACATCGATGACTTCCAGGCCAATGTCCCTCTTAACCTTGATTACCAATTGTTCGACGATGTCGTCCCTGACCTCGGGAAAGGACAGCAATCGACGACAGTCGACGTATACCGGGGAGACCCTCCCCGAGACAAAAACAAAGGGGCGGTCCCGGTACACCTGAACCGAACCGGTCTTCAAAAGTCCTTCAGCGATGCTCTCTTGAAATTCCTCCATGGAACTCTCGACTCCTCGAAGATCTCCACCCGGACCGGCCCTCCCCTCCCCGACTCGGGACAGGCGCTCAGAGCTACCAGACAATCCATCTCAGCCCTAAAATCCACGTGGGCCTCATTTTTAGGTCGAATCAGTGTGTCGAACATCCGACCAGACTCTGGGTCGATCCGCATGGTCTGAAAAATATTAAAAGGGCTCGGGATATCCTCCGGGGCAATGTTCCAAGGCTTGAGGGCCTCAGTCAGGTTCTCGAAACAACCATGGTCAGGGATTTCCTCGGGGGTCTTCGGATTGGGATCGATCCCCTCGGCAAATACCCGCTTGGCTAAACCCTTCGCCACCAATTCGAATCTCTTTCTGCTGCACATCCCTTTTTGCAAATCATGTCGACCTTCCTGAAACGTATCCTCTACGATGGTTAGCATTGGATTGTTGATCTTTGATATAAGCTGATCACTGGTGCTAATGAACAACTTTGCCTGATTGGTCTTCGTCCTTGCTTGGTCAAATCGTTCCTTCAGGTCGTTAAGATTAAATGCCACAAAATCCACCACCGTTCTTCCGGCAACCCTTATCCTCTGACCTTTTTTGACCTTGGACGCCCAACCAGAATTTTTTTGTACCAACACGCTGGCCATGAGTTTCGTAGGGTCCATTCCGCCGATAAAATTTTCCTCCCCACCAAGTCTGTTCTCCTACCACCTCTGTTTGACACCCGCAAGCAACCCCTTCAATCATCCAACTGAGTTCGAGATATTTTCTCTTGAATCTCTTCCTGTAGGCGTTTCAGTCGAGGACTGAGCTCCACCGGGTAAAGAGCGGGATTCCGAATGGATTTGAGGCGATCATCAAGGTGCCCAAATTCCTCAAGAAAAATCGCCCTAATCTCTTTCAGGCTGGGAAGGGGAGCCACCCTTCTCGCGTTTTCCATGACCTTCTTGAGCAACGGCTCTGCCCCTCGATGATTCTCATCACGAAGACCAAGAAGATCACCCTTGAGCTGGCCCTGTGGCTGGGTCGAACGAAAAATCTGCTTGGGACCGGGTAAAGATATTTTTCCGGTGCTGAGTTTCAAGACTGGCCGTCCGTTGTAGTCCACCAACTTGTATGCCATGTCGAGCCAAGGGGCATCGGCACAAACCCCCATCCGGGTCCCAACGCCGTACAGATCGTAGGGGGCGTTGGCCTCGGAAAGTTCCGCTAGGTCGTATTCGTCCAATCCCCCGCTACCGACAATCTTAACATAGCTCAGACCCGCCGCATCAAAGATGCGCCGGACCTCTCGGGCCAGGAGGAGCAGATCCCCGCTATCAATTCGAACTCCTTTCAGCCGTTGCCCTTTGGCCGCCATCTCGTGAGCGACGGTCACCGCCCTGCGAGCACCCACCACGGTATCATAGGTATCGATGAGCAGTGTGGAGCTATTGGGGAAGCTTGCGGCGAAACTCCGAAATGCATCGATCTCGTGATCGAAACTCGACACAAATGAATGAGCCATGGTTCCAACAATGGGAATGCCGTAGCGTTTTCCCGCTAGCGTGTTGCTGGTGGAGGTGCATCCACCGATGTAGCTCACCCGTGCCACCTTCATCCCCGCATCGATCCCCTGCGTGCGCCTGAGGGAAAAATCCACCACGGGTCTCCCTTGAGCCGCATGGACACACCTTGCAGCCTTACTGGCAATCAAGGACTGCAGGTTGACCTGATTGATGATAAAGGACTCAACGAGCTGTGCCTCAATAAGGGGTGCGGTAACCTCGAGGATGGGTTCGTCCTTGAAGAAAAGTCGGCCCTCTGGAATGGCCCAGACCTCGCCTGTGAAACTTAAACCTTTTAAAAAGTCCAGGAATTCGTCGGCAAAAATCTTTGTGGAGCGAAGATAATCAATGTCCTCTGATTGAAAGGCAAACTCCTCCAGGAAGTTTAAGACGTCTTCCAAACCCGCCGAGACGAAATAACCACGATCGGGCGGATAGGCACGGACAAAAAGGCTGAAGGTTGCAGGCTCAACTTTCCTACTCTGAAAATAACCCTGGGCCATGGTCAGCTGGTAAAGATCTATGAGCAGGGCAAGCTGATTAGGCCGATCCAATGAGGGCATCCTGGTCTCCAAAATCCCGCCCAATGTAGTGTATCAACGACACTAAGTAAACCCCGTGGAGTAAATGGTCCGCTACTCCACGGGGCAAAGATACGTGCACGGGATATTGATTTCCAAACGCTCTTCTGGTATCCAACTGGAAGCGCTAGCAAAACACATCGCCCCTAAAGAGGAGGTTGCTATGTTTACGGATAAGGTCGAGCTTAAAGACGTTGAAAAATTGGACCCGGAATTCCGGGAGCTCTTGGGACGGGTCATGACCATCCAGTGCGATTGTGAGATCGGGGGTCCCCAACTATACATAGAGGATATCCTACCCACGGCCCCAACCAAGATTGACCAACTGATTGTCGCCCGAACCGCCGCGGAGGAACTGGACCACTATCGCAAGATGGCCCGCATCGCCGGTGACATCGGTGTGGACGTCTCCCACGTCCTCAGCTGGCCAAACCAGAAGCGGTATGTGGAGGCCTTCCGTGGCAAAATCAAGACCTGGGAAGACTTCGCGGTTTTCGGTCTACTCATTGACCGCGTCGGCCGCTATCAGCTGGAGGAATATGTGGGCGGCAGTTATCTCCCGCTTGATCGCCTCATGCCCGACGTCTTGAAGGAGGAAGAAGGCCACCTCGATTTTGGCACCAACAAGACAGCCGAGCTTGCTGCCAAAGGTGGAGAGTCCAAAGAGAGAGTCCAGAAGGCGGTCGACTACTGGTACGTTAAGGGACTAGACATGTTTGGCCACTCCGAGTCACCCAGATCCGAGCGTTACCGTTACTGGGGCCTGAAGCGCCGCACCAATACCGAGGCTAGAGAAGAATATAGAAAAGAGGTTAACACCCTTATCGAACAGGTAGGTCTTCAGGTACCAGATCTAGAACAGAACCGGCTCTACACTTAGGTAAGGAGGGAAAGTGACATGGAGAAGGCACCAAATACGGAAGCGCTTGACGAGCAGCTAAAAGAATTCATTCAGGCGATCCACGGAGCCGTTAATTGGGCCATGCCCCACCTCAATGATCCGAAGGTGACGGACAAGGCGATCCAGGACTGTAAGGAGATATTGGACGTCGTGTTGGAGGGGAAGGTTTCCGAGTGGCTGGAATAGGCAGGCCCACCGAATCACTGGCCCTGCCTTTGATGGATAACCAACCCTATTCCTGAGAAATCGGTCTGGGCCTTGTTAATTTCCACATCTCATTGAATCATTGAGGATCAAACCATTGGACATCATCGTTTGCGCTAAGGTCATTCCCGCCAGTTCTGTAACCATTGAAATTGACCCCGCCACCAAATGCATGATCCGCAAGGGCGTGACCCATGAGCTGGACCCTGCGGCCGCCAGCGCCCTGGAGGAGGGACTCCGCCTAACCGAAAAACACGGTGGTACGGTCACCGTGGTCACCATGGGGACCGCGGACGTTACCATTGGAATCCGGACCGCCCTAGCCATGGGAGCTACCGGAGCGGTTCACATTCTAGATGACGCCGTCGCCGGCTCGGATACCCTCAGTACTGCCAAGGTGTTGGCCGCGGCCATCAAAAAACAACCCTTCGACCTGGTTCTCTGTGCCACGGAGAGCAGCGACAGTTATTCCGGCATCGTACCTGTACAAGTTGCTTACCTGTTAGGAATCACCCCCCTCACCTTTGCTACAGAGATTACCCTCAACGAGCGCAAGGCCACCATCAAGAGACAGAGTGAAACCGGTTACGAGGTGGTGGAAGCCGAATGCCCTGTGCTCATTACCACCACCAGCGGGATCAACGAGCCGCGCTATCCGCAATTGAAGGGCATCATGGCTGCCAAGAAAAAAGAGGTAAAGAAATTTACTGCAGCCGATTTGGGACTGGCCGGAGACCAAGTGGGTAGCTCGGGGGCCAGGGAAAAGGTATTGAGCGTCGGGAGACCCCCCACCCGCCAGGCCGGCAAGATCATCACAGACGAAGGGGAAGGCGGTAAGCAGATCGCGGACTTTCTCGCCGAGTTGAAGGTAATTTAGATGGCCGATCTCATTTGGGTTTACGCCGAAGTGGCCGAGGATGAGATTACGCCCACCACGCTGGAAATGCTTTCAAAGGCCTCCGACGTGGGTACCGCAGAGGCAATCCTGTTGGGGCCCGCACCCGACAGCGCTGTTGAAACCCTCGGGAATCATGGTGCCGTCAAGGTTTACCGATCCCCCGACGCAGTCTATCGCGACTACTTGACCCTGCCTGCCGCAGAGACCATTGCCAGCTTAATCCGCAAATACCAGCCCGCAGTCATGCTGTTTGCCTCAAGCTATTACGGTAGAGACGTGGCCGCTGCCCTGAGCGCCACACTGGACTGCGGCGCCATCGCCGATGTCTCTGACTTTGTGTTAAAAGACGGCTCTGTCGAAGCCACTATCCCCGCCTTAGGAGGCAGTTACCAGAACACATCGACATTGGTCAGCCGCGGCACCAAGTTACTCTTGGTTCGGCCAAAATCATTTGAGCCCAAACCGGGTAGCAACACAGCTACCGTAGAAGAGGTAGAAGCTGCCTCTGATCCGGTGAATCAGCAGGCCCATGTGACCGATCGGGTAACCGTCAAGCAACAGGGTCCTCAACTGGAGGGGGCCAAATTCGTTGTCTCTGGAGGACGGGGCCTCAAAGGGGCCGAAAATTTTGAGATGCTGCGCGGTCTGGCGGACCTGCTTGGCGGCGCCGTGGGGGCATCCCGGGCCGCAGTGGACGCCGGCTGGGTACCCTATTCCACTCAGGTGGGACAAACCGGAAAGACGGTGAAGCCGGAAGTTTACTTCGCCTGCGGAATCTCAGGCGCCATCCAGCACCTGGCAGGCATGAAGGAATCCAAGACCATCATTGCAATTAATAAAGACCCCGAAGCACCCATCTTTCAAGTGTCCAACCTGGGAGTCGTAGGCGACATTTTCCAGGTGGTCCCACAACTCATCGAAGAGATCAAAAAGCGCAAGGGCGCCTAAATTCTATCCGCCCAACCTCGTTTGGGTCAACCCGCTACGTCACAGGTTAGCGACCAATTCCCTATGGGCTTTAATAATGTGATTCGGTATGAAGGGTAGCGGCAAAAGAAGGGGATTGAAACCAGGTCGCCGTGTCGGCGACCCTAGGTCACGTTGTATTTTCCACTCTTCATCATTGAGGCCAGTTCCCTTGCGCGCCTTCCCACCTGCCGTGCCCATCGGCTGTCTAGCATCTGTTTGGCGGCCTCATCCCAGCGGTTCGCCCTTATGGCGGCGATGGCCTTCTTGAACTGACGGAGCCGTGGCAGACCCAGGTTGAACACCCTATTCAGCACAACGTTCTTCCGCACGCCATTGAGATGTGAAAACCATGGAAAGGTCTTTTTGACCTCACGCTGAACTTTAGCGATATCGTGGTTCAGAAGAATCATGGCCTCCTCACGTGTTATGCCAACGTCGTCAAGGTTTCGACCGATTCCAATGGTGAGCTTACCCACCGTGTCACGATAAGGCTTGAGGCGCAGCCCTTCATGACGGATGAGCATTTCGTGGAGACGAGTCATGAACCCTATTCCTTTTGCAATGAAGCCCACTTTTGCGCGTCCCCCGTGGCCAGACGGGGCCACAGGACCTGCGAGTCATGGGGTTGTGCCTTTGGTAGAATCAGCAGAATTTGGGAAACGAAAGGGGCCGCGCAGTCAGCGAACGCCCCTGATAACGAGCCGGTCGTCGGCAAAACAGAGGAGCGATTTTTTCTCGTTGATCACCGTCTCCAAAACCACCTCCCGCTGCCATAACTGATGAAGGTATTGGAGGGTCCTCTCCGCGTATTCCAGGTGTAGATCCCTGCCATCGTGGTGGTGTTTGATATAGAGCTCTCGGTTGTTATTGTAATCCGCGTCTTCAATCTTAATGACGGGAATGGACCCCGTACCGACGTCACGAATCAGGGTCTCTTTGATTTCCCGCCAGTTGTCCTTATCGGCAACCCGGCTGATGACCTTCTTGTTACCACGTGTCTGATACTCGAAGAGGTTTAGCTCTCGGATAAGATCTTCCGTCAGGTAACGGCGCAAAAAGGAGGCATCCCTCTCCACCTCTCGGACCTCAAAGATTTTATCTCTCCCCCCCTTCTTCCTGGGACCATACTCCTTTTCTTCCTCGGGGGTGGGATTGTCCCATCTCTTCTCAATGTCTTCCCACATTTTCATTCCCAAGTGGTAAGGGTTGATTCCACCAGGGGACGGGTTCAGGACCTGGTTGTGTCGAACCATAAACTCCAACTGGTGACCCTGAGACAGATCCAAGGCATCCAGGATACGTTTATGCCAAAAACTAGCCCAACCCTCATTCATAATCTTTGTATCGATCTGCGGGATGAAATACTGCGTCTCTTCATGGGCGATGGTGAGAAGATCCTTTTCCCAATCGCTGAGATACGGATTGTGGTCCCGAATGAACAGGAGGATATCCTCTTCCGGGTATAGCGGCACTTTGGTCAAGTCCGGTGCGACATACTCCGCACGACGGTGGATGGACTGAAACGGGTCCACCCTTGGCTTGGACTGTGCTAGGCGCTGCTCCTGTTCCTCTTCGCGTGTCAGTTTTTTAATTGCCAGGTTGCGACGACACTGGGAAGACAGTGCATGGGCGGCATCTAGAATACGCTCCACCTTTTCCATCCCAATGCTGGGATCCTCCACATAGTCACGAACACGGTCCGCATGGGCCTTGAAGGTCTCGATGGTGAACTCCGCACGGGTCCACCCGAAGGTGAAATTGTTTTTGAAGAAATCATTGTGACCGTATACGTGGGCCATGGTAAGAATCTGCAGGAGGAGCGAGTTGTCCCGCATCAAATAAGCGATGCAGGGATTAGAGTTGATCACCATCTCATAGGGCAGTCCAGACACCCCATAGTCATAAAGGGTCTTTTGCTTTTCGTAGCTCTTACCGTAGGACCAATGGGGATAGTGAGAGGGCATGCCGGAGTAGGCCATAAACCCCAGCATCTGTTCGTGATCACAAATTTCAAATTCCAGGGGATAGAAATCTAAGCCGAACTTGTGGCCCAGGGCCAGGATTTTCTCATTCCAGGATTCTAATTCGGAAATTTCGTAAGAGGACATCCGGAAATTTGTTACGGCCCTTCTTGAGGGACGCGTTCCTTGGAAAGAAAGGTCTTGAAGGAAGACCAGACATCCTCTTTCCGCTGGATTTGCACCGTTTGAAAATTGTCCTTTTTGAGTTGGGAAAGGAAATGGATCATGCTGCTGCCGTAATAACCAGAACCCAAAGGTTTGATCTCTCCATAACCGAACAGATTCGAGATATTGGCTATTTCCTCGGCAGCTTGAAGGGCATTCGTGTTGTCCGATTCGAAGTTGTCACCATCCGAGCAGTGGAACACGTAAACGTTCCAATGGGCGGAATGGTAGCGTTCCTGGATGATTTCTAAGGCCTTGCGGTAACCCGAAGAGATAAAGGTCCCCCCCGACTCTCCCTTGTGAAAGAATTCATCTTCACCCACTTCATGTGCAACCGTGTCGTGCGCGATAAAGACGATTTCCACGTGATGATATTTCGTGTAGAGAAACTGATAGAGGAGAAAAAAGAAACTCCGCGCCAGGTATTTTTTCATGGTATCCATGGAACCGGACGTGTCCATAATGCAAAGGACCACCGCGTTGGATTCCCTGCGGATTTCCACCACCTTGTGGCGGTAGATGAGATCGTCGCTGTGGAACGGAAACCGTTCAGGCTTCTCCTTGTTCCCACGCTTAGCCGCCATCTTGCGCATCACTTTGGCAGCAACGGTGCGCTTTCTGTCCAAATGCACCCGAATTCCTTTTTTCCGGTAGCCCATTCGGCGTTGATGATGTTCTACTTCCAACTCTCTGAGGCCCTTCCTTTGAAAAAAGGGTAGCTCTAAGTCCTCGAACATAATCTCCAACAGCTCCTCCAGCGTCACGTCCGTCTCGTAGAAATCCACGCCGGGTTGATCCCCCGCCATCTGATCCCCACCCTTATCCTTCCCTTGCCCGATCACCTGACCCGGTTCGGTACCCTCTCCCCCTTGCCCGACGCCAGACGTATTCTCGCCGTAAACGAACCGATACTCCTTAACACCGCGGATGGGGACTTTGATTATACGGTCGCGGTCTTTTCCGATGATGGACTCTTCAGCGATGATGTCCGCGATGTTGTGCCGGATGGCCTCCCTCACCTTTTGGCGATGTCGCAGGCGATCTCCAGCGCTACGGTCACTTCGCTCTGCCGAAGAGGAACGGTAGGAACGGAAAATGGTTTCCATTTATCTGGCCAATAACAATTGGCGAATCGCAAAATTACAGTTCTTAGACGAAAATGAGATTGTTAATCCCCCATTGGTTATTCACCATTCGCGCTTGCTTGCTAATCCCTCCACAGATGGTTGGCAGCGTACTTCATGACAACATCTACGCAGTTGTCACAATAGCCGTTTTCCAAGAGGTTCTTTGCCATAGCGTTATACTTTTCCGATTGCTCTTCGTCCCGCGTTCTGGACTTGGTAATGACACGGCTCAAGTCACGCACGGAGGTCATCAGTTTTTTCTCGATGGCCTCCTTCAGGGGCTCATAGCTCCGATAATCGATCTTCTCCCCTCTTCGGTTCGCCGCCCAAAGATAGGCAATGACCTCCTGGCGGAACCCATCGGCCGCCGATCCAATGACCGCAATCTGTTCCTCGATGGATTTCATAAACCCTTCGTCGGGGAGAAGTTCTTCCTTGGAATTTCGATCCTTGACCTTGCCTTTATTGACATAGGCCTCCGCGTGATCCAAATAATTCTGGAACAACGTTTCGGCCTGCTCCTGATAGGAGTAGACAAAAGCCCGAGTGATTTCCTTCTCCAGGAGTTCGAGATATTCCTTATGCAGGGTGTCCTGTAGAAATTCGAGATACTGTTTACGGGTATCGTCGGGAATATCTGCTTCCTTGATCATGCTAATGAGTGCCTCTCGGACATTGATGGGGTTGATGCAATTCCCGTCGATATTATCCGAAAGCGAATTATCCAGAGCCTTCATGATGAAACGAGTCGATATCCCGCTCATCCCTTCCCTTTTGGTGGCCTCGCGTAGCTCGAGATAATCCATTTTCTTGGTCCTTCCCTTCTCCACCACCTCTTCCCCATTGTAGATCTTCAGCTTTGTCATCAAGTCACACTTACTGGTGGGCTCCAGTCGGGATAGGATCGCAAACATGGAGGCCACCTCAAGAGTATGAGGCGCCACATGGGCACGGAAATCTGAGTTGCGAATGATCTTCTGGTAGATTTTTACCTCCTCGGAAAGTTGCATGTTGTAGGGGACCCTCACGACAACGATGCGGTCCAGGATGGCCTCGTTGGTATGATCGGCCTTAAACTTCTGCCATTCTGCCTCGTTGGAGTGGGCAACGATCACCGTATCCACATAAACCAATCCATGCCTTCCGGGCGCGGGAATCACTTTTTCCTGGGTGGCCGTAATCATGCAGTGAAGGTATTCCACCTCGTTCTTGAAGACCTCGATAAATTCCACGATCCCCCGATTCCCCACGTTGAGCGACCCGTTCAGTTCCAGAACCCGCGGATCTCCCTCCGAATAGATGTCGAGCTTGGAGATGTCCTCACTCCCAATCAGCACCGAGGTATCTTGGTTATTGGGATCCACTGGCGGGACGATGCCGATGCCCACCCGGGCGCGTTTAGAAAACTCCATCGTGATGACAGGAAACTCCTCATATCGCCCGTTCAACTCCTCCTTCAAGCGGTAGCGGCAAACCGGACAGAGATCCCCTTCGATGTGAACATCGAGCATCTTTTCAAATTCCTTACGCAGGTGACGAGGAATCAAATGAAGGGGCTCCTCATACATCGGGCACCTCTCGATGGCATAAAAGGGGACGCTTGCCTCAAGACCCTGATGGATCTTTTCAATAAGGGAGCTTTTCCCCGATCCCACCGGGCCCATGAGAAAGATGACCTGGCGGCTCTCTTCCCCCTTGAGTGACGCGGACTGAAAATATCGGACGATCTGGGCAATGGTCTTTTCAATGCCGTAAAATTCGTCGGCAAAGAAGTCGTAGACTTTGAGCGGCTCATCCTTATACAGCCTCTTGACCCGGATATTATCCGAATCCTGAATATCGCGCATCCCGGATTTTAAGAGCAGGTCATAAACGCGGGAATGGGCTAGTTTTGCGATGGATGGATCGTCCTTGACCTTCTCCAGATAACCCAGCAAATTTCCGTGCCAAGACTGATCTTCTCGGGTATCACGGTCTTTTCGGATTAGGCTCTCAAATTCCTTTTGTTGGTTCATGACAACTATGCCTCCTTTGAAGCTTTATTTAGCCCAACAAAAATTCTGTGCTTTGATTGTTTAGGAGTTGAATGGGGCCTAATAGGCATGGAGTCGGCTCTTTGGGACTGAGCCACGGGGAGTTTAATATCCACCTATTTCGGATTTGTATATCCATCTCCATATTGAAGATTCCTCGGCCTAAAGTCAAGGAAATTTAATTTTAAGGTAAATAATAAGCCCAGCGCATAAAGTTTCTCATATTTCCTCGTCAATGTACACAAGGGTCCAAATGTCCCCAATACAGGACAGGCGAAATTTTAACTTGGACCGGATAGAGCGTAGTGCAAATTTTTCCCAACTAACGCTCGGGAAGATGAGGCTTGTTACTAAATCGGTTGTTGAGGTGGGATGAACTGAGTCTTATTAAAGGGTTGCCGGTTTGCTAAGTTTAGGAGTCGCTTCGACCCCACAACCGCCGCTGGGGGTCCGCTGTTGCATTTCCCATGGTACGTGCGGACAGAGTTTTTTTCCAACTTTCGCCAAGGGCCGAACATTCAGCGAGTTGGGCTGCCAGATCCCGGTCTTTAACCTTCTGGTGCATGATTTCGTTGGCGTGGGCGACGGTCCACTGGGGGAACGGCCTTGCCAAAAGAATCAGCGCGAGCCCTTTCTGGACGTTCCCCTCTTTGAGGACGCGAAAATACCAGCCCGTGCGACCAGAGTTCTGAATCCGCAGAGAAAGGTCTCTGATTCGCCACCGACGGGAATTTTTCCAGCAGGGCTGCCGTGGTTCTGAGACTTGCACGCGAGCATCGCCGATGGCATAGATATCACCGATGGCGACGGTCTGTTCAGTCAATCCCGCTACGGTAAAGTTTTCGGCGAACCCACCGTTTCGCAGGTCGGACAATCCCAGTTCCGTGCGCCACACAGAATAATGGGCGGCTGCATAGGCAAGCACGGCCTTGTCCAGGCCGCCGTGCACTTGGAGATTCGCCTGCCCATCACCTACCAGGTTTGCTGTCCCCAGCCATACCGGACCCTCAACCGGCTCCTTGAAGGCGGCCGTAACCCACTCGCGGTCCATGGGGTCTGGGGCATCTGGAGTCCCGAGATGTTTTGGCAGCCCTACTTGAATACTAAGCACTATTGGTTTAACGGTCACTGGATCCTCAAATCAAGCCTGGCTTGCCCCTAAAGTTCCTTGCGAATTGCGCTATGCACGATTGCTGATTTCTCTCGATTGCCCCACGTACCGACTCGCACACCGATGGCGGTATCGCGCTCACCCACAGGAGTGAGCTGTATTTTAACCATCGTGCCATCGGCACGCCGGGCCTCAATGGCTCCACCCAAGGCATCGATTTTTTTGGTACGGAAGGTTAGTTGTAATTTCTTCACAGCTCCGAGTGTTTTAAGCCAGATCTCCTGAAGGGGTTCGTGATAAGTCGCCGTCAGCTCACGGTTAATATAGGAATAAGTTCCCACCCCCGCACCAGCACCGGCAACCACAGTAGCCCCCACGCAACCGCTACAAGACACAAGCAGGCCCAGAAATAATAACGAAAACGCATATCGCTTCATGGCTTCTCCAAAGGGCGAAAGGTGGTGAAGGGACACGGGCTCCATTTAACAGTAAAGGGCTTTCTTGTTCAATCACTCCGGGGTGTCATTGCCAGTAGGCCGAGCATGAAAAGAAACAATACCCCTGTGCTCAATCCCAACGACCAGTGAATACCGATGGTGCTACCAAGAAGTCCAACTGATACTCCACTGAAGGTACGGAGCCCTTGACTAGACATGATAAACAGCCCCATCAACCGACCACGCAACTCCGGCGGCGCAAGCAGCTGGACAATGGTCTGAGTCATGGATGCAAATGCCAGGTGGCATATGCCTGCAACAACCAATAGGACTAAAGCAACAGGGTAATAGGTGATCCCAGCAAATAGGCCCATGGCCAGGCACCAGATCATGCCCAGCAGGATTGCGGTACGTCCCCGTGCCTGGAGGAAACCTCCGCCTTCTAACAAAAGTCCACCGACGACAGCGCCCGCACC
>Ga0209980_10000321_pt1 | contig 25672 bp, 18 predicted proteins | sample CR02metaG_FD_183611 | JGI IMG/M metagenome (GOLD analysis project Ga0209980, IMG submission 183611) | Deep subsurface microbial communities from Mariana Trench to uncover new lineages of life (NeLLi) - CR02 metaG (SPAdes) (version 2) | ecosystem: Environmental > Aquatic > Marine > Ocean trench...
GCTGAAGGCTAAAGACTGAAGGCTATCACTCATAATTACCTGAAGTTTTGTATGCTCACGCATGGTTGCCCCCTAAAAGCCTTCGGCCTTCAGCCTATCAACCTAAGTAGTTACGAATTAGTATTGTATGAAAAACTGAAAAATTGTTTGTTTGGGAGGGGATCGGTTGAAGAATATCAATAACTGTAGGTTTCTTGAGCCCAAAAACGCCAGCTCGCAATATCTGATCCTTTCGGCTGCCGTTGTGATCGCGGCCCTCATGGGCTTTTCCTGATTCCCGTGGCTTCGCTCAGGCAGGCCTGCCGAAGGACAAACTGACTTTCCCCAACCTGGTGACACGGCACCACGTCCGTCCTGAACCTCCCGAAGGATTACCGGGCAAGTTGCCATGGCACTTGTTTTTGGGTTGAAAGTTGCGTGGGAAACCTGTGGCCGTGTATAAGGATTAAGAAGGTTAAGGCTAATCTTTTTCTTTGATTTGGAAAGATTTTTTTCGCTTTTGGCAAAGTGTAATAGTCGAAAATGACCGGGAAAAATTTTAAGGACCCCTCAACATAATTTAAAGGTGACGCCTGTGAAAGTGTCTCTGTTATTTCCACCAAGTTGGCATCCCTCCCAACCGTATTTAAGCCTTCCCTGTTTGACTGCTTTCCTTGATCAAGCTGGGGTGAAGGATAATAGTCAACGTGATTTAAACATTGAAATGCTCGATACCATTCTTTCCCGAACGTATGGGTTGGATGTGTATGAACGTTTAGTGGAAAAACTGAAGCAACTCGAACAGTCACGAGACGGTGAATTCGGGCATGGGAGCGATGAGCATTATGGGAGAATTGTTGAAGCCCTAGACCGCTTTCCCCATTTGATCGATGCCATTGAACCCGCCAAAGCTTCTCTCAGAAGTGAAGAATTTTACGATATTGATCGATATCGTGAATGTCTCTTTCTGATTGATCGTTGGTTGGAGGTGGTGTCAGCAATTTACTTCCCGACCAGATTGACTGTTGTCGACAATCAACTCAGCTACTCCATTTATTCCTCCAGAGATATTTTAAAAGCGGTAAAGGACGAAGAACAGAATCCATATATCGAACTCTATCGACAATATTTTTTGCAGTCTATTCTCGAGGAGCAACCTGACCTTATTGGCATTTCCATTACCGCCACATCCCAAATCATTCCAGGTCTCACCCTGAGCCGGCTCATTAAGGAAGCAAATCCTGATATTCATATAACCATCGGGGGCAGCATTTTTACCCGTCTTGTAGACAATTTACGCAAATGTGAACGGTTGTTTCAGCTCATGGATGACTTCATTGTCTTTGAAGGGGAAACCGCACTTCTTGAACTCGTGAATCAATTAGATGGACACAAGAATTTTGCCAAAGTGCCTAATTTGATTTATCGACAAGATGGAAAAGTTATGGTCAATCAACCATTTTATTCTGAAAATTTATCCCAGCATCCTGCCCCTAATTACGATGGATTTCCTCTGGATTGCTATCTTGCGCCCAAAACGGTCCTGCCGGTTCAATTTTCTCGAGGCTGTTATTACAAAGATTGCGCGTTCTGTGCGCTGACGCTTGATCATCAAAATTTTCGGCAAAAAGATCCGGCGAAAGTCGTTGATGAATTACAATACCTTTCAAAAAAATATGATACGCCATTTTTCTTTTTTACGGACGAATGCCTAGCCTTATCCCCTGCTCGTCGGCTGTGTAAAGAAATCATCAATCGTGAGTTTGATATCCAATGGACAGCGGAATTTCGATTTGAGAAAAATCTTTCACACGATTTACTCACCCAATTGCGAGACGCCGGGTGTCATAAGATCGTCTTTGGGTTAGAAACCTATAACAAGCGCATGATGGACTTTATGCAGAAGGGCATAAAACAGGAGAGCATAGACCGGATTTGTTCCGATTGTGTTGATCTGGGCATCGCCGTGCATTGTTATATCATCGTCGGTTTCCCAACTGAAACCGAGGAAGAAGCGTTGGAGACCATGAATTTTATTGTGGATACGACCAAGTTGAATTCCTCCTATGGCTTTTCTTGTCAGCCCTGTTTGTTCGACCTCGAAAAGGAAGCCCCAATTATGAGCGACCCCGGAGGCTATGGGGTTCAGCGAATCATGCGTCCTGCTTCAGAAGATTTAAGTCTTGGGTTTTTCTATGAAGTGAAAGAAGGAATGACTCCTGAAGAGGCAGAAAAGTTGTACCAATATATCTATGGAAAAATTAGTGAAGTGGTGGTTGAGTTGCCGTTTAATTATTCGATGGCCGATGGGCTTCTCTATATTGCACGCCATAAAAAACAACATGCTGCGGAGTTTTCCACTGTTTCATAATGCTGCGTGTGAATGGAAGGATGGGATACCCCGTTAGAGTGTTAAACCGAAAGAGAGTGTGATCGTTTCATGGATGTCATGGGAGTGGCGACATCAGCAAAAGATTCTGGTCGGTCGGGAAATCCGAGTTTGCTCTTTGAGTATGCCTTAAAGTTTCTTCTGATCTCCGCATTTTTAGAGTTAGTGCTCTACCGGTTAGCGTCACGGATGGGTATGCATATGGCTAAGCTGGCTGAAAAGTCTGAAGCCATTCGCCTGACGTTTAAAACCCTCTCTTCCCTAGGTTTCGTCCTGCTCAATGTCACCTCAATTTTGCTCTTTTTAGTGTTATTTATTTTGCTGATTGAAAAGTTCAAACCATCAATTTGGACTGGGAGCTTTGATCGCCTGTTAGTGCCATCCGTGTCCCTCCTCATTGTCATCACCATCGTCTTTTTGGTGTTTCCCCCAGCCATGTTGGGATCTGTTATTTATAACATCGTCTCGTTGGCGATTTTATTAATCCTCATGGCCGAATTTTTTGTGTCTCATCGTTTGTGGAGCCAACGCATTACGGTTGGGTGCTTTGTACTTGGGATTTTTGGGTGGATCTATTATCAAACGGTCACGACTTCGTATGGACTCCTTGGAATACTCGATGCCCCACCGCTCGTCCATGAAATCAGTCGAGGAGGGGAAGCGTTTTTGGTGTTGGCCAGTATTCTCGTCTTCTGGTCATATGGGAGTACCTCACTCTTTACGAAGAATAAAACCCAACGGAAGTGGGCTCTGACTCTTCTCGCCAGTGGAGGCATCACCTTTTTTACGATGCTGTATATTGACTTTTTCTTGTCGCTGTATAACCCGGCACTTGCCGAGGATGCGAGAAAAGCAGGACAGGGACTTGGTTGGATATTCCAAATGGGAATGGGCTACACCTTTTATTTGCCATTTGCGTTATATCTAGCGGGCTTTATCTGTTGGGCCTACACCGTGATAAAATTAGTGCTGATTGGACGGCTGGCAGGGTATGGTCTTGGGTTAATGTTTATGGCTGGGTATGCTCTTCAATTATCACATTTAACAATGATGGTGGTCGTGGGGCTGATCCTCATGACGCTTGATAAGCGTGGAACGTTAGGGAAGTTGAGAAACAAAATGGGAGAACCAGTGGTGTATTCCCCGGTTACCCCTGTGTTGGGCGGAATACGTTGAGAGGACGCGTGGAAACAATGGAACAACAACAAGATGTCGCAACCGAAACGGAAAGCACTGTGTCAGAAAGTCCTCCCGCACAAGAGGAACAACTGACACCAGATCAGGAAATCACAGAGCTGGAGAAGCTGTTAAGTGAAGAGCCGGATGACTTTCAGGCTCGATGTCGGCTCGGAGAATTATATTTTGGCAAAGGTCGGATGGATGAAGCGCTGACCGAGGTCAAAAAAGCCATTGAAATGGCCGAGGGATTGAGGGTCGAAATGGATCGGTCACTCGCCATGTATTACTCCAACCTTGGTACCATTTACGGGACGAAGGGCATGATGGATGATGCACGTCCTCAGTTTGAACGAGCCTTAGAGTTGAATAAATATGATGTGTTGTCGTTGTTCAATTTGGGAAGACTGCAAAGTGAGAAAAAAGAGTATATGCAGGCCAAGGATTACTTTGAGCGATTAATTGAAATTACTCCAGAGGATCCGATTACCTGGTATAATCTGGCAGGGGTGTATGAACAAATAGATAATCCGCAGGTCTCCGACTTTAATACGCTGGATATGGCTGTCCAAGCCTACATGAAGGTGTTGGAATTCGATCCCGCGCATTTAGAGTCCAGTTTCAAATTAATGGACATTTCCTTTACGCTGAAAAAGAGCGATATGGCTGTGAAGGTTATGGAAGACGCTGTGAATCATAGCCCGGACGAACCCTTAGCGTATTACAATCTCATCAATACATATGAAAAGTGTAAAATGTTTGACCAGGCGGAGGAGGCTCGTCAGCGATTGAAGCAGCGGTTTGCGAAACGGTCAAAAGAGAAAAGTCCGAGTTAATTTTTAGCCTCAAAAGGAGACGTCTATCATGTTTGGGAGTTTAGGAATTACAGAACTGGTGTTGATTCTGGTTATTGTCCTGATCATATTTGGAGCAGGCAAGTTGCCCCAATTGGGTGAGGGCGTGGGAAAAGCGATCAGAGGTTTTAAGAAATCGGTTCATGAAGCCAATGAGATTGAAGCGGAAGCCCAGGCGCTTGCTGAGGAAAAAAATCAGGCTCAACCAGCCATGGCGACACAGCAGCCGGCACCGGACCCGAGTCAGATTTCTTTACAAGTGGCCCCCGCATCACAGTCGGATCCGATGGCCTCGGTTCCCCCAGCACAAGTGGCTCAGCCTGAACCGGTCCAAACCTCCAAGGTGTAAAGCATTCATATCGGTTAGCGGTATGAGCGTGGCGTACGATCAAGGTTGGTAGAAGGTGCGCAAAGGTTTTCGGTCCAAACCCATGTTCTGTTCCTGCTTTGTCACAATTTCGACGAAGGAGAGGGGCATGGCGGAATCAATTTCGGCCTATGGGATAATTTGGCCAGACCTTTGAACAATCTCTTAAGAGGAGTATGGAATGGAATCCAGCGTAGAATCAGTAGAATCAGTAGAATCAGTCGAATCAACTCTTGGTAAAATTGAAACGTTTGCCGGGAATGGGAAATCTCGAAGCACCGGGGATGGCAAGCGAGCCGTCAAAGCGGGGATCCCTCTGCCGAATCATATTTGTTTGGATAAAGAGGCACGCTGGATGTATATCGCGGAAAACGGATCGGATCGCGTCCGCCGTGTGGATTTGGAAACCGGTCGGATTCACAACTATGCCGGCATTGGCGAAACCCTGTACTGCGGCGACTATGGACCGTGTGGTGAAGCCGGTCTCTACCTTCCTCTGAGTATCGCGGTGGACTCACACAATGACCTGTTTATCTGTGATTCAGGAAGCAATCGTATTCGGAAAGTGGATCACAAGACGGATATCATCACGACGGTAGTCGGCGCAGGTCCCTCAGGGTTTAACGGTGATGGGCCAGCCTTAGAGGTGAATTTGACCTATCCCGGATTCATTGCCTTTGATCGGGATGACAATTTGTACATTGCCGATACGCAAGCCCACCGAATTCGCAAGTACGACCCCAAAACAGAGATGGTGACTACAGTAGCGGGTACCTGGACCGGGGTAGACGAAGACTGGATTAGCCCATTGACTGCTCAGAATCTCGTGGTGTTATCTGGAGATGCCATCGGGATTGATTTTAGTGATGACCAAGGGTGGCTTCGGCCCCAATGTTCAGACAATTTGGACTTGACCCCCTATCTTGATGATGGACGCCCTGCCCTGGAAGCGAAACTTTGGGACATCGTGGCGATTGATGTCGATGATCAGGGTGACCTTTATCTCACGGATAAGGCCAGCAATCGGATTCGAAAAGTGAATATGAAGACCGGAATAATCTCCACGGTTGCGGGCGTATGCCGATTTGGCTATGACGGAGACGACAAACTCGGGGTGATGGCGATGTTGAACGTTCCTGAATCGGCCATCGTGGATCATGATGGAAATGTCTATATCGCCGATTCCATGAATCATCGTGTTCGCAAAGTTGACCCCACTACCGGTATCATCACCACAATTGCTGGCAATGGAGAGAGTGGCTATGATGACAAAAATATGGGTGGGTGTGGAGCCGCGCGATTTGTCGCCAAAGAAGAAACCGGAATGGTGAAACATGGGGATGGGAGCATGGCCATTGATGCGGTCGTGTTTTCCCCGTCCGGGTTAGCCCTTGACCCACAAGGCTATCTGTATATCTGTGAACGGAATGAAAATAAGATTCGTCGAGTCAAACTCTGGTAAGATATCGTCATCAGTCTCCTAACATCCCTACTCCTTCATCTGTCACGTTCAGAAATGGGGCGTTCCCTCCTAATGCCCTTGCCGGAAAGGTATGGCGTGAAGTCACGACGAAATTGGACACGTTCTCTGATTGCGACGGGTCTGGGAATTGTATTCACCGCCATAGTGTTAGGCTGGTTTGATATCCCAGTCGTCAGTAGCCAAGGCATTTTCATCCGTTCCCATTTCCGTGAAGGAGTTATTCCTTCCTATCCCTCCGATCAGGCCTGGGAAACACTGGCCCCAATTCCGATTCCGCTCAGTGGACAAATTATCACGCGGCCTGTCTGGCCTGAGCCAAGCGCCAAAGTGGTTTCCGTCCGATCTATGCATAATGGAAAAGACATCTCGTTTTTAATCGAATGGCAGGATGCCACCAAAAATGAGAAATTAACCCCCGGAGTATTTCGTGATGGTGCCGCTGTGGCGCTTCCGTTAGGTGATGCCCCCGCCTTTTTTTGTATGGGCCAGCTTGATCATTACGTCAATATTTGGCATTGGAAGGCCGATTGGCAAAGTGACGTGGATCGTCGAGCTGCACGGGCCAAGGAAAAGAAACGAAGGAAACGAGGTATTCGACGGTTTGAAGTGATTCCCCGACGGCCATCTTCGGTCGAAGATCTGATCGGGGGAGGGTTTAGTACTCTCACGAGTAAGAAGCGTCAAGGGAAAATTAAAGGACAGGCTGAATGGAAAAACGGGTTTTGGCGAGTGGTCATGAAGCGGCCATTGACCAAACCAGGCGGCGGGGACGAAAACGAAGCCACACTCATCCCTGGTCGAATGCAAGCCGTAGGATTTGCCGTGTGGAATGGCGAAAATAATGAACGCAATGGCCAAAAGGCGGTGGCTTCTTGGCTTCAATTACTGGTCGATCCCGTGGGTGGCCCCATCACGTCACAGAAATCATGATAGAATGAAGGAAACAGATCGCTCAACTACTGAATCTCAATTACAAAAATGAACTCATGAAAACGCCTTTTCTAACACCATCTACCCAACAGTTTACCGGTTTAAACCAACTGCCTTCGTTCGTCCTGTGTGTTTTGATGCTCGGGTTTCTGGCCTTTCCCCATCAGTCATTCGGAGCCACAGGGGAAATGACGGAAGAGCGGGCGTTCGAGTTAGCCGAAGAGTTTGGTGTGGATGTCGGCGAGGTTGATGAAGAGATTAAGGAGTTTTTAGGGCTGGCAACGGTTGAAGGTGTGGTGGTCTTTGCGGTGATCGGCAGCACACCGGCCGACCTTGCGGGGATTAGGACCAAAGCCATTATCAAAGAAGTCGACGGGAAAGAAATCAGGAATTTATTGGACTTAGGACGAGCGCTAGAACAAGCCATGCCAACCCAAAATTTCTCTGTTGCTACCTATGAACCCGCTGGAGTTGATGATCAGGGAATTGGTGGTGGATTGAACTTCCACATGGTTCGTGTTCTAAAGGATTAACGGGGGCATGCCATCTTTTCGAAAATCGGAGAGTCGTAGAACGCGAGATGGTGTGCTGGTAAAGGGAGCCCTGGCTATTTTGTTGGGAGTCTTGTTGTTCTCCCTTCCATCTGTGAGAGCGCAGGATAATGCCAAAGCCCCTGACAGCCGCACATGGATTGAAGAAATTGAAGAAGTTTTTCTCCCGTCAGAGCATTGCAAACAATGTCATGATCGTCACTACGAGGAATGGAAGGGGATGCGCGAGCAAACCCCTGACCTCAAAACGTTTGGTCGCGTGGATGGAGCATTGTTGCATGGGACCGCACTCACCTCTCCTGTGTTTAAAACCGTCCTTGGTCTGTGGCTCCAAACCAATCCGACTGTCGAAGAACAAACACGGTGTTTAGCGTGTCATGTTCCCGCGGTAACGGTGTTTCCTCAATATACTAAAAACATCATTGCTCAAGTCCTGTCGGAACAGCCAAAAAAACGAGGAAGACGAGCCGCGAAAAAACCTCGTGTCGAGGGGATTAGTTGTTCCTCCTGTCATCTGATTGATTCGGTCAAAGAGAATCCTACCGACTTCCCGGCCTTTAAGATCAATGTCGGAAAAACCTTGTTTGGTCCCTATAAAGATGCCGAAGACAATCTCGTACATCCTTCGAAACATGCTGACGTGTATGAGGGCGCTCAATTTTGTGCCTCCTGCCACTTTAGTAAAGTCAAAGATGTGACCAAGGCCGAGTTGCCAGGGCAAATTTTGAAAGGGACGATTTGTCAGGATTGCCATATGGAACAGTCTACGGGCAGTTCCACCTCAAAGCGTGGCTCTTTGACACGGCCCATTGGGCGACATTGGTTTCAAGGCATTGTGATCCCGGGGATCATGCTCAGCAATCGGAATTTGCAAGCGGAATGGTTTCCTCGGGTTGACATTGAGATACAAAAAAACAGTGGACGTGTCGAGGGAAAAGTGCTTGTGCGAAATGGAAGCCTGCCGCACATGTTTCCAGGCGGAGACCCTGTTCTGAAACAATTTTTTGTGACGGTCACCGTTAAGAATGCCGAAGGACATGTATTGGGGACGACACAAGAACGTTTTGGATTGTCCTTTGACAAGTTACTTCGAGGTCCCATCCCAAATCCTCTGGTTAGCGGCGGGACTACTCGCCGGGTTCCATTTTCCATTCTGGTAAAACAGGGTGAGGCTCCCAGCTATGTCGAAGCGGTTCTCAGTTATGCGCTCATCCCTGAGCCTGGACAGGATTTGGTTGATCAATATTTGGCGACATTGGAAACTGAACGGGAAAAGGAACAAGCCAAACAGATTATTTCGGATTATTCCTCACAGCGACTCTTAACATTTCGAACAAAGTATTTATAAGGACCTGCGAGAAAATAACTTGGACACGATCGGGCCAAGATTTGGGTCGGATTTGGACGGAACGATTGAGGAAAACCCGAGGCATAGCACAGCTATGTTGAGGGTGTTTCGATTGAGGCCCGTTCAAAGACGGCCCGAAGATTGGATGCGAGATGTCAAAGTTATTTTCTCTCAGGTCCTAACCAAGACCAAACCATTTTCCATACACAACACGATGAATTAGGGTCCGCTTCATGCGAAAAAATCTCCATGCACTCTGTTGGGTGACAGGCCTGTTTATGGTAACGGCCTTGTTAGTGGTCATCATCGACCTTCCTGCCTCCAAAACGCTTGCAGCAAAGAAGGCTCCAGGTAAACCTCTGGAAAAGGCGTATCCCCACTCACAGAAATGCAAACGGTGCCACTTGCGCGTGTTTGAGGAATGGGAAGCGTCGGCACAATCCCGATCGATTTTGAGTTCCCCTTTTCGCGTGTCGTTGGAACGCTATCGGGCAAACTCAAAAGACAAAGAAGGTGCGATGTGTTTCCGATGCCATGCCCCAAGTACCATAGAATACCCTGACCATACCAGCGTCTATATCAAAGAAATCGAATCAGGAGATCCGCGGTTGGATGGGGTTGGGTGTTCTCAGTGCCATTTGATCAAATCGGTGGATCCGACACAGCATCCCCCGCATCCTACGTACCAATTAGAACGAACTGTCTTCGGCAGCTATAAAAAGCCAGAAGATAATTTAGCGCATCAATCCGTTCCTCTACCGCTGTATTCCCAATCACAGTTTTGTGTGACCTGTCATGAAAATTTGCCTGGCTTTGAAAAACTTCCGGATTTACTGGGACCCTGGCAGGAATCCAAAACGCAAAAGAGTGGAAAAAATTGCCAGTCCTGTCACATGCCGGAGGCCTTTGGTGAATCTGCGAACGGAGAACGGAATCGAAAAATCGCCAATCATAGTTTCCCTGGGCGATTCGGAAAGGTTCGAGCCGATGCGGTGAAGTTGGACGTCGTGACTGAAGTCAAAGGGATGGAATCGGAAGTCACGGTCACCATTCAAAGTTTGGTGCCCCACAACCTGCCCTTGCCGCATCCAGGATGGTCGCGGGTTGTAATCGACCTCACGATTCTCGGGAAAAATCTGAGAAAAACGTACACCGAACAGCGATACTACGAACGCGTGTTTGGTGACAAAAATGGAAAAGCCACGATCTTTGATTTTGAAGCCGTTAAGGTATTGGAGGAAAACGTTCTGAAGCCTGAGGAAAAACGGGTTGAAATCTTTACCTTCCCCACGCCCAAAGACGCGCCATCCATGGATGTCATCGTGACCATGACCTATGCGCCTATTCATGGGCCCGAAGCATTTATCAAAGAAGTCGAACAACGCGCTTCTTTAGGGAGAAAAGATCGGGCCTTCAAGCCTGTGCAAATTACTCGATTTAAGGAAAACGTGAAGCTGAAGGCCAAAAAATAAATCAGTGGAAAATGTGTTAGTAAGGCGGGAAGGCCAAAAGCTTTCCCGCCTTTTTTTTAGGTCTGTTGAATCTTGTTATTCCCTGGCGCTCTGCCTGGAGGTGATTATTCAGATCTCCCCCTTGGAAAAGGGGGTTAGGGGGATTTTCAAATTGGCGACAACAGTCTACCTCTCAAACCAGGAGAACCCAGAATCCTTACCAGGTCACTGCGCCTTTTGAGGCGGACGATACCGTCTTGGCATATTTGGCCAGCACGCCGCTCGTATAATTAGGAGGAGGGGCTGTCCATTGCTGGAGGCGGGTATTCATTTCCTCTTGCGTGATATCCAGGTCCAAGCGACGGGATGGGATATCCATGGTGATCCTATCCCCGGTTCGCACGGCGGCGATTGGGCCGCCTTTGCTGGCTTCGGGAGCCACATGCCCAGCCATCAATCCGTGAGTAGCGCCGGAGAATCGGCCGTCCGTTAGGAGCGCAACCGTTTCCCCAAGCCCTGCCCCAACAATCGCACTGGTTACACCCAGCATTTCTCGCATGCCGGGTCCACCTTGCGGGCCTTCATAACGAATAACCACCACATCACCATCCACAACGCTGCCTTTTTGTACGGCGGCAAACGCGTCTTCTTCGCATTCAAAGACCTTGGCCGGTCCGGTGTGGGTCAGTTTTTTATTCCCCGCGACTTTCACCACGCATCCTTCAGGCGCCAAATTGCCATGCAAGATCACCAATCCGCCAGTTGTCTTGATCGGCTCTTCCACACGATAGAGCACCTGTTGCCCAGAGGTCTCTGATGCCGTCTCGGCTTCTTCCTTGAGCGTGCGTCCCGTGACGGTAATGCACTCGCCCTTGAGCAGACCTGCATCAATCAATCGTTTGGCTACCAGGCGGGTGCCCCCCGCTTGATACAGATCAGCGGCCATGTACCGCCCACTGGGTTTTAAATCGGCGATAAGTGGAATCCTCTGGTTAATGGTATCGAAGTCATCCATATTCAGTTCTACCCCAATTTCATGCGCGAGCGCTAGGAAATGGAGCACGGCGTTGGTGGAGCCACCGGTAGAGGCGACGGCAGCAATGGCATTTTCCAAGGCATCTCGGGTGATGATTTGCTTGGGCCGCAGGTCGCGTTTGAGCAGGTCAATAATCAAATGTCCACATTGAGTAGAGACCGATTCCTTTTTGGGGTCCAAAGCCGGGATGCCATTAAATCCCATAGGAGAAATGCCCAAAAATTCAAATGCAATGGACATGGTGTTGGCCGTAAACTGGCCACCGCATGACCCGGCTCCCGGACAGGCGTGGCTTTCCAGATCGTGCAGCTCCGCGTCAGACATTTTGCCGCGAGCATGAGCCCCAACCGCCTCAAACACTTCCTGAATCGAGACATCGCGACCTTGGAATTTCCCCGGCATGATCGAACCACCGTATAGCATGAGTGAAGGAAGATTCAGGCGTGCTAAAGCCATTACGGTGCCGGGAATGGTCTTATCGCATCCGGATAACGCCACCACGGCATCAAACAAGTGCCCACGAACCACCAATTCAATCGAGTCAGCGATCACCTCACGGCTGATCAACGAGGTTTTCATGCCTTCCGTACCCATGCTGATGCCGTCGGAGACCACCACCGTGTTAAACTCGATGGGCACGCCACCGGCCTCACGAATGCCTTCTTTGACCTTTTGCGCAATTTCACGTAGGTGATAATTGCAAGGCGTGATTTCGGACCATGTGTTGGCCACCGCCACCAAGGGTTTGGAAAAATCCTCATCCCGGAGCCCTACGGCTCGCAACATGGCCCGAGCCGGAGCCCGCCCGGGACCTTCGGTTAAATCGCGACTTTTGTGCTTGAGATCTAAAGCCATAACAGTCCTCCAACTATCGTATTTTATCGTCTAATGTGTTGCTGCACAGGAAGAACGAATGTGGCATAGTCGATGGGTTTCGGTCAATTTTGGGGTGGTCCCAGGTTGGGAGCGAACGAATTATCTGGACCCAATTCTCCAACAAGAGTATTTCTGGAAATTTATGAATAGTTACAGTACCATTCGTCACGCATCATAATAAGGGAAACATGCCCGCAACGAGATCATCGTTTATCAACAAAGGGTGCCGCCAACATGAAAAAATATGCCAACAAATCCGTCCTTGTCGCCGAAGATCACCCGGATGGGCGAAGGCTTGTCGTGCTACTCCTTGATAAATTAGGTATCACCAATGTGGTGGCTGTGGTCAATGGCCAGGAGGCACAAGAGCAACTACAAGGGCAAGCCTTTGATCTGCTATTAGCGGATTGGCACATGCCGGAGATGGATGGGATTGAGTTACTCAAATCCGTCAAGGCCGATTCCTCGCTGAGGTCCATGAAGGTTCTTATGGTCACAGCCGATGACGATCACAAACATATCCGGGAAGCGATCCTGGCAGGGGCCGACGGGTACTTGGTCAAACCGGTAACACAAGAGCGGTTGCAACAGAAGCTAGAGGATATTTTTAAGGATGATGGGAGTTGATTTTTTGAAGTCCTTTTGTTTCGGCAAAATGACCAAAATCAATTGCGCCTGAGGTGCGGAAAGGGAACAGCTATTTACATTTTTTTTGAATGGTACTTGAAGTTGAGATGCTTACTACACGTGGGCTTTGGCCTTGGTCATCATTTTGCAGTAGGTGCAGACTTCCATGGAGGTGGGCTGGCCGCAGGTTTGGCACGGAGTGAGGCGTTGTTGATCGTGTGAGGTGATGCTGCCGGTGCTGGCTTGCTCTTTGGCTTGCTTGTCGAGAAATTTCAAATAAAACGATTGCTTGGTTCCCGGCGATTCGGTTTCTAATCGATTGAGCACGTCCTTGTACACCAACATCTTGGAGCCCTTGGCCATAGGGCATTCATCCACGATGTAGGAAATCTTATTGATGACGGCGTAGGCTGCCATCTCCCGCTCGGTTAACCGATACAAGGGTTTGACTTTTTTGGCGAATCCATCCATTGATGCCGGAAGCGTCGGGGTTTGCTTATCCAAAAACTCCGTCTGCCAGCGCAAGACATTTCCCAATAGTCTGGCGGCCTCGTCATCCAAGTTATGGCCGGTGGCCATGACATCATAATCTTTTTCAAGGGCCGTTCGATTAAAATGATATCGCTTCATCGTGCCGCAGGTTGAGCATGTGGGGCGATGCATCATCGTTGCCAACTCCTTCACGCCAGCTCCTTCGTTTTCCGCCAGGGTATGGATGTGAAGCGTTGCTCCTCGTGGTTGGGCAACGGTTTCGTGGAAATGGTCGACCTTGTGCCGAGACTGAACGGAATAATTTCCGATGCCTAAATCAAGGTACAGGGCGTCGGCATGGTAGCCTAATTTCAACAAGATCGCCCAGAGGGCCAGACTATCTTTGCCTCCGGAGACCGCCACCAGAATGTGGTCCTCAGGAGTAAACATCTTTTGGCTTTTTATGGCTTTTGCAACTTGGGAGTGGACAAATTCCGTAAAGCAGTCCTTGCAAAACGAAATATTATGCTGAGGCAATTTGATGGCGGCACGTTGGGGACATTTCTTGCAGCGCATGGGAATGGGTTAGCCTCCTGAAATGACTGATCGAATTTCAATGGAGTCGGAATCGTTCAAGACTTCGTCCTCAGTGACGAGGTCGTCGCCGCGGATCACAAGGTAGGCTTCGGGGGTGAGTTGCAATTGCTGGAGCAATTGTCGAACAAGCGTAGGCCCTGGAATATCGAGATCTTTTGGGGGATGAGTGAGGTGGACTTTCATATATTCTGGTGCATCATAAGACGGCGGGTGCTGAGTTTGCAATTGTTACCAGGGTATGGCAAGTCATTGATATACAGGGGATATACGGGGGCAGGTTCAAAAAATATGCCTTCCAGTGAGTTTTCCCATCATTAGCCGAAAAGCCCTGAAAACCTTCCAGTGGTAAAATAGCCACTTAAAGCACGCTAAAGGGCCTAATCGGGCGAATTCTGAACTAATTTTCTCAGTAGGATCGTATGTTTTTTTAATTTTCAGTATAGAAAAACCGATAAAAATGATAGGATTTTACGTAAAGATCAGGAACGAGTACTGTATGCCAGAACCGATTTTGGTATTGTGCTTTGGCGTTCAAGGGGGTGTGCACAACATTGTGAGCCCAGAGCTTCTATAAAATTCCATCATCTGGTTTCTTGCAGGAAGGACGAGACCGTGGCTGATCAAATTTCTATTGAGCAATTAAGTATCAATACCATTCGAACCTTGGCAATGGACGCGGTGCAAGCCGCCAAATCCGGCCATCCGGGAACGCCTATGGCCATGGCGCCTGTGACTTATTGCCTCTGGAATCAATTTCTTCAATTTGATCCTGATGATCCTATTTGGCCCAACCGCGATCGATTTGTCCTTTCCATCGGCCATGCCTCGATGCTCCTCTATGCCATGTTGCATGTGACCCAAGTCAAGGTCGTCAATGATGAATACAAGCCCACGAATGACCTGGCGGTCCCGTTAGACGAAATCAAGCGATTTCGGCAATTGGAGAGCAAAACCCCTGGGCATCCTGAATACCGTTGGATCTCGGGGGTCGAAACCACAACCGGACCGCTTGGGCAGGGACTGGGGAATAGTGTCGGGATGGCGATGGCTCAGCGCTGGATGGCCGAGTATTTTAATCGCCCGGGATTCGATATCATCAACTATGATGTGTATTCCCTGTGTGGGGATGGCTGTATGATGGAGGGCCTGTCGAGTGAAGCTGCTTCGCTTGCCGGCCACTTGAAATTGTCGAATCTGTGTTGGATCTATGACAACAACAAGATTACGATCGAGGGAAAGACTGCGTTGGCGTTTAGTGAAGATGTAGGGGCCCGCTTTCGTGCTTATGGATGGAACGTGGCCTACGTTGACGATGCCAATAATTTAGAAAAACTGTCCGAGGCTTTCCGCGTGTTTCAAGAGGAAAACACCAGACCCACTCTGATTATTGTCGAAAGTCACATCGCGTTTGGCGCACCGAATAAACAGGACACCCACGGCGCACATGGTGAACCTTTGGGTGAGGAAGAGATTCGCCTGACCAAGAAAAATTATGGGTGGCCCGAAGACGCCAAGTTCTTGGTTCCGGAAGAAGTCATTCAGCATTTTCAAACCGGCATGGGCCAACGAGGAAAAGCGAATCGAGAGGTGTGGATGGCGAAGTTTCAGGAATACACAACACAGTATCCTGACCTCGCGGATCAATTGTACAAAATGCAGCATCGGCAACTTCCGGAAGGATGGGCTCGAGGGTTGACGGAATTTCCTGCCGACAAAAAAGGTCTAGCCACACGGGAATCGTCAGGGAAAGTCCTCAATGCGATTGCGAAGGAAGTCCCCTGGCTGATGGGCGGGGCCGCGGATCTGGCGCCCTCGACCAAAACTCGTTTGACCTTTGATGGTGCCGGTGACTTTGAAGCGACTACTCCAGGTGGGCGAAACCTCCACTTCGGTGTTCGGGAACATGCCATGGGTGCGATTATGAGCGGCATGGTGTTGTCAAAGGTGCGGGCGTATGGCGCGGGCTTTCTGATTTTTAGTGACTATGGCCGGCCGTCTATTCGTCTTGCAGCTATGATGGAAATCCCGGTGATTTACGTGTTCACGCATGATTCCATCGGCGTGGGAGAGGATGGTCCGACTCATCAACCCATTGAGCAATTGGCCTCGCTACGAGCCATTCCGGGGTTGGTCACCCTTCGTCCCGGTGACGCGAATGAAGTGGTCGAAGCCTGGCGAGTGATCATGCAACTCCAACATCAACCTGTGGTGCTGGCCTTAACTCGACAAGCCCTTCCAACGTTGGACCGCACACTGTATGGATCGGCCCTTGGTGTCGCTCAGGGTGCCTATGTGTTGGCCGATCCCGATGACGGCAAGCCTGAAGTGTTATTGCTGGGTACCGGAAGCGAAGTGCCACTGTGCGTGGATGCCTACGAACAATTGAAAGTGGATGGGATTAAAGCGCGTGTGGTGAGTATGCCGTCGTGGGAGTTGTTTGAACAGCAGAGTCAAGACTATCGGGACTCGGTCATTCCTCCCGACGTGACGGCTCGTGTCTCGGTCGAGCAGGCGACAACCTTTGGGTGGAGCCGGTATGTGGGACTTACTGGGACGAGCATTGGCATGCACACCTTTGGATCGTCAGCGCCGCTGAAGGATCTGACCAAACATTTTGGATTTACCGTTGATCACGTGATGGCTGCTGTAAAACAACAACTCGAACTTGCCGTTCGGGCTGAGGAGCCTGTCCAAGATTAGACAGATCTACTGTGGAGGCGCTGGATTTGGCCAGATTTTCCGATCCTTTTCGTTGCATAGTCCCACTATTCGCCTCAAATGATCGAAATATCTGACTCAAACCAGCACATCCTCGTGACGAACGCTAATCTTGGACAGGCTCCCAGTAATGATGGCGAATCCATGTCACCAGATGTGAAAGCAAGGAGGCTAAGATTATGAATCCCCTCGTACAACTTCGAACTGCCGGACAAAGTCCTTGGTATGACTACATCGAACGAGGATTGATCACCTCTGGGGACTTGCAAGCGATGATCGATCAGGATGGACTGATGGGGGTGACCTCCAATCCATCTATCTTTGAAAAGGCCATTGCCGGAAGCGCGGATTACGACGAAGAATTACAGCCTGTCGCCGCTCGGGTCACGAGTGTGAAAGATATCTATGAAGCCTTGGCGATCCGAGATATTCAAGCTGCGACGGATGTGATGTCTGCCGTCTATGAATCGAGCAAGGGGCGAGATGGGTATGTGAGTCTCGAAGTGTCCCCTGCTCTTGCATTTAACACCGACGCGACGATTGAAGAAGCCCTTCGTCTGTGGAAAACCGTCGATCGTGCCAACGTGATGATCAAAGTGCCGGGAACTCCAGAGGGATTGCCTGCCGTCGAGCACTTGCTGAGCCAGGGGTTGAATATCAACATCACCCTCTTGTTTAGTGTACAGGTCTATGAGGAAGTGGCCTGGACCTATATCCGGGGTTTGGAAAAATTCGCAGCCAATGGCGGCGATGTTTCTAAGATCGCCTCGGTGGCGAGTTTTTTCGTGAGCCGTATTGACACGCTTATTGATAAACATCTCGATGCCAAACTCAAAGACGAAACCGATGAGAGCACACGAAAGACCCTTGAAAGCCTAAAAGGCCAAGTCGCAATCGCCAATGCCAAGGTTGCGTATAAGGTGTATCAGGAAATTTTTTCCAGCGCACAGTTTCACGCCTTGCAACAAAAAGGAGCGAAGGTTCAGCGTCTTCTGTGGGCGAGCACGGGAACAAAAAATCCACAGTACCCGGACACTTATTATATGGATTCGCTTATTGGTCCCGATACGGTGAATACGATTCCGGCAGCCACGTTTAATGCGTTTCGTGATCATGGAACGGTAAAAGAAACCCTGACCGAAGGCGTGGAAGAAGCCAAGGCGACGATGCAAAGCCTGGCGGATTGTGGCGTGTCCATGGCGGATGTGACGGAGACGTTGCTCAAAGATGGAGCACGATTGTTTGGAGACTCTTTCGATCAACTGATGGGTGTGATTAGTCGGAAGCGAAGCGATGTGTTAGGTCCCAAATTAGATCGTCTGACCAAGACCCTTGGGGCATGTGAGTCCGCGGTTCAAGAAACATTGAAAGAGGTACAGGATCAAAATTTGGTGAGACGGTTATGGGCGAAAGACACGACCTTGTGGCATCAAGATCCTGAACATCAAAAGATTATTCAACACGCACTCGGATGGCTCACTATTTCTGAACAGCAAGTTCAACACATTCCACGATTGAAAGCGTTCGCTGAAGACATTATACATGCTGGATTCAAGCATATTCTGTTGTTGGGAATGGGCGGAAGCAGTCTGTGCCCGGAAGTATGCCGGATGACTTTTGGGGTTGTCCCAGGTTATCCCGAACTCCATGTCCTGGATAGCACGGTCCCATCGCAAGTGAAGAGTTTTGAAGCACGGGTTGACCTTGAACACACGCTGTGCATTGTGGCGAGTAAGTCGGGATCAACCACTGAACCGCTCGTATTTCAAAAATACTTCTTTGAACGGATGCGGCAAGTCAAAGGCGATCGGGCGGGTGAGAACTTTATCGCCATTACCGATCCAGGCTCTCTCTTAGAACAAGTCGCCAAAGAACTCAAGTTTCGAGATATTTTCCCTGGCGTTCCGGAAATCGGAGGACGGTATTCGGCGTTGTCAAATTTTGGTATGGTGCCAGCCGCGGCTATGGGAGTGAATGTCGAGCATCTGTTGTATCGCGCGGAACGGATGCGGCATAGCTGTGATTTCTGTGTGCCAGCCGCGGATAATCCCGGAGTGGAACTAGGGGTGATCCTTGGAACATTAGCCAAGGCCGGCCATGATAAGGTGACGTTCATTACCTCACCAGCGCTCAGTGATGTCGGCGCCTGGTTGGAACAACTCATCGCCGAGAGCACAGGCAAAGAAGGAAAAGGAATTATTCCGGTCAATGATGAGCCGCTTGGCGCTCCTCATGTGTATGGTGCTGATCGTCTTTTTGCCTACATTCGGTATGCCGAGGGTGCAGATCCCGAACAGGATGCCAAGGTTGAGGCGTTAAAAGAAGCCGGGCATCCAGTCATTCGGATTGATGTGGCTGCTCTCATCAATTTAGGCCAAGAGTTTTTCTTATGGGAAATCGCCACCGCCACGGCAGGGTCATTGTTAGGGATCAATGCGTTTGATCAACCCAATGTCCAGGAGAGCAAAGATTTCACCAAAGCGTATCTCGATGGGTTTAAGAAGAATGGGCAATTGCCAGAGGAATCACCGATGGTCACTGATGGTGACGTTCGGATCTTTGCTGATGCTGCCAATCAACAAGCGTTAGGTGGCGCGTCATCCTTGGACCAAGTGTTATCCGCCCATCTTTCCCGCGTACAAGCAGGGGATTACGTCGCGATCAATGCGTATGTCGAACGAACCCCAGCGGTCCACGATACCTTCCAACATATTCGGACCATGGTACGCGACGCTAAACAGGTGGCAACCACATTAGGATATGGCCCGCGGTTCCTTCACTCAACCGGTCAACTCCATAAAGGTGGTCCTAACTCTGGTGTCTTTATTCAGGTGACCTCCGATGTGGAGCAGGACCTGGCGATTCCCGACGAGCCCTATTCCTTTGGCCTCCTAGCCGCAGCCCAAGCCTTAGGAGATTTGCAATGCCTCAACACCCGTAATCGCCGAGTGATCCGAATCCATCTTGGCGCTGATGTCGAAGCCGGGTTAAAACGAATCCAGAACGCGGTCGAGGGAGCCTTGCTGGCCCAAAAAGCTTAACCCTCCCCAAGGCCAGTTGGTTTTGGAAAAGGAACCGTCGTGTCAGAGCCCTCTAAAAAAAATTCAAAAGGGTTGTTCGGTTTTGGTTAATCAGAACATGTTTCTTGCAGGTTCAATTCCCCTCTTTGAAAAAGAGGGGTGGGGGGAGATTTTCTCATCGACGTCCTTGAGAGGCTAGGGTGTTGCAAGAACACTGGTGCTCGTTCCAATCCCCCTCAGTTAAAGGAAGAACTGGAAAAAGATCGAAGTCACACCAACCGCCATTTGCGGTTGTCGGATTCGATGAGCCTGTCAGCTTCAACGGGTCCCCATGTGCCAGCGGGGTATTCGGGAAGCCAGCGGCCGCCATGGGCTTTCCAGCCTTCAAGAATATCCGTGATCCAGGCCCAGGAAGCTTCTACGGCATCCCGTCGCATAAAGAGCGAAGCGTCTCCGGCCATGACGTCCAACAACAATCGTTCATAGGCCTCGGGGGAAGGTTCGGAAAAGGCATCGCCATAGTTGAAGTTCATTTCCACGGGATGGGATCGCGCGCGGCTTCCCGGAATTTTGGACATGATTCTCAACGACATGCCTTCCTGCGGTTGAATGCGAAGCGTGAGCAGGTTGGGTGCCTGGCGAGCTTCGGGATTGGTGTTGAACAATATTTCTGGAATGTCCTTGAACTGAACAGCGATTTCCGAGGCGCGAGCGGGCATGGCTTTCCCCGTGCGTAAATAAAATGGTACGCCGGACCATCGCCAGTTTTCAATAAAGAGTTTGAGGGCCACAAATGTTTCGATTGTTGAGTCGGCTTTCACCCCTTCTTCTCTTCGATACCCTGGTACTTCCTGGTCATGAGCCATTCCATGAGAGTATTGGGCCCTGACGGTAAACTGCTCGACGTCCTTCCCGCGAATTGGATGAAGGCATCGAAGTACTTCCATGCGCGCATTACGAATCACGTCTGGGTCCAATGAATACGGTGGTTCCATGGCGATGAGGCAGAGTAACTGGAGGATATGATTTTGCACCATATCGCGAAGGGCTCCTGCCTCTTCGTAATACGAGGCTCGTGTGCCGAGCCCTTCTGCCTCGCTCACGGTGATCTGGATATGGTCAATATATTTAGCATTCCAGATGGGTTCGAAAATGCTGTTGGCAAATCGGAGCACCATTATATTTTGAACGGTTTCTTTTCCAAGATAATGATCAATGCGGTAAATCTGCGATTCGTCAAAGACTTCACCAATTGTCACATTGATGGCCCTTGCCGACTCCAAATCATGACCTATGGGTTTTTCCACAATGACACGAGATATGCGGTCGGGAAGCTCAGGGGGATAAATCAATCCGGCTTGCTGTAACCCCAGACATGAGGGAGCAAAGGATGTTGGGGGAATCGCCAAGTAGAAAATGCGGTGGCCTGGTAACTCAAACTCGGTTTCGACCTCTTCGATTCGGCTTCGGAGGCCGTGGTACATATTGGGATCATCAATGGCTCCGGAAAAATAACGCAGGCGTCGAGCAAACTCCTCCCACTTGTCTTCCTGAATAGACTGCCGAGAAAATTTCTCAATGCCCTCGCGAGCCACGGTCCGGAACTCATCATCACTCCAGGTTTTGCGTCCAATTCCCACGACGGCATAGTTGGGAGGAAGCAATCCATCGAGCACCAGATTGTAGATCGCCGGAAGGAGCTTGCGACGGGTGAGATCCCCAGATCCTCCAAAGATGACGAGGGTACACGGTTCGACCGTGGGGCCAGAGTTGGTCTGCATTATGGAGGGCTTGTCTTGGTCAATCGTCATGGTCATACCATTCCCACTCGGGTTGGAAGTTGATTACCGTTTTACGCTATGTCCACCAAACGCATTGCGGAGCGCCGCGAGCATTTTTTCAGCAAAAGACTCTTCCTGCCGCGATCGGAATCGGGTGAAGAGGGCCGTGGACAAGGTGGGAACGGGGACATTCTTGTCGAGAGCTTCCATCAGCATCCAGCGACCTTCGCCGGAATCTTGAACATATCCTTTGAGCCCCTCTAACTTCGGATCGTCTTTAAGAGCGCCGGCTCCGAGTTCTAACAGCCATGACCGCACTACACTGCCATGCATCCACAGATCGGCAATATTGGGAAGGTCAAGGTTGTAATCGCTTTTGGACATGAGCTCAAAGCCTTCGGCATAGCCTTGCATCATGCTGTACTCAATACCATTGTGCACCATCTTGACGTAATGTCCAGCCCCGTGAGCGCCGACATGAGCCCAGCCATCTTCTGGTGCCAGCGTGGTGAAAATTGGTCCCAGTCGATTGATAATCTCCTTGTCGCCCCCGACCATCAGGCAATACCCAATCTGTAATCCCCAAATGCCCCCGCTGGTGCCAGCATCCACGTAATGAATCTGTTTGGGTTTCAAGTCAGCGGCACGGCGCACGTCATCGTGGAATTTGGTATTGCCGCCGTCGATGATGACGTCATCGGGGTTCAGTAGGCCTGCTAGAGTTTGAATGGTTTCTTCGGTCGGCGCACCAGATGGCACCATTACCCATACGGCGCGCGGCTTGGCGAGTTTCGAAATGAGGTCTTGCAGTGAGGAGGCTCCGACCGCTCCGGTGCCCTCCGCTTGTGTGATAAGGTCCTGCGACCGATCAAATGCAATCACACGGTGGTCCCCCTGCCGAAGCCGGGTCACCATATTCATGCCCATCTTGCCAAGTCCGATAAATCCGATTTCCATAACCACTCCCTTTCCCCCTAGGGTTCAGTTCTCTTATTCTAGGGACAGGTTCAAGGTCTGTGGGAGCAAGGGCTCGCCACGTACTGGTTGTGTATTGATCTCTGGGAATCCAGTCTTCTCGCTCCCGTTGTGTTTCAGCAACCTAAGAGAACAGAAGGAGACACTTCTTTATCGGTATGAAGGCGGGTAAACAGGAGACCCATTACCATAACCATAACGCAAAAAACCCTAAGGGTAAAGTACGAAATGAAAGTGGTACGAAGAAGGAAAAGAATCAGGAAAAATCAGGGTTACAATGGTTTTGGTACGGAGAGTGGCTGGCGAGTCATCGTAAAAGTGCCTTGCCGGGTATTGAGGGCCAGGTCGAGGTTTGTGGCGGCGCTGATCAATCCAAAATGTGTAAACGCTTGTGGGAAGTTTCCCAATTGTTCACCGGTATGGGACACTTCTTCGGCATAGAGACGGAGGTGGTTGGCATAGCTCAACATTTTTTCAAAGATCAATCGAGCCTCTTGCAACCGACCGGCGCGAGTTAAGGCCTCCACCAACCAGAAGGTGCACATGCTAAACGTGCCTTCGTCTCCTTCCAGCCCGTCGGGAGCAGCCTCTCCGACTCGATATCGATACACCAAGCTTCCCATTGTGAGCTGTTCCAGGGTGCGATTGAGGGTGGAAATCATGCGAGGGTCAGTGGGGGAGACAAAGCCAACAAGAGGCATAATGAGGTTCGCGGCATCTAAGGCGGTCGTGTCATAATGTTGGACAAATGCGCCAATTTCCGTGTTATAGCCGTGTTCCATGACATCGATATAAATGCGATCACGTTCATGCGTCCATCGGGTTCGATTGCCCGGGAACCCGCGTTGATCGGCGAGACGAATGCCTCGATCCAAGGCCACCCAACACATGACTTTGGAATATACAAAATGCCGACGCCCGCCACGGACTTCCCAAATACCTTCGTCGGGCAGCTGCCAATTGTTACACACATAATCGAGGAGCCGACAGAGGTTCATCCAGAGATCAAAAGAAATGGACGTGCCATGTTTGTCGTAGAGATACACGGCGTCCATGAGTGTTCCATACATGTCGAGTTGCAATTGATGTGTCGCGGCATTGCCAATACGCACGGGCTTTGAGGAGCAATAGCCGTCCAGATGCAAAAGCTCTTCTTCCGGGAGATCGCGGCGTCCATCAATGCCGTAGACCAGTTGTAATGAGCCGTCAGGATTCAGATCATGGCAGCGGGCATTCAACCAATCCATAAACCGACCGGCTTCCGTGGTGAATCCTAGGCGTAGAAGGCCGTACACCGTAAAAGCGGCGTCACGAATCCAGGTATAGCGATAATCCCAATTGCGTGGTCCGCCAATCGCTTCAGGTAGGCTGGTGGTTGGGGCAGCGACGATCGCACCTGTGGGAGCGTAGGTGAGCAGTTTCAGGGTGAGGGCGGAACGATGTACCGTTTCTCGCCATCGGCCTGAGTATTGACATTGAGTGAGCCAGCGTTGCCAGAAGGCTGAAGTATTTCGAAAGGCCATTTCTCCGGATTCGGGAGTGGATAACAGCGTTTCGGGGTCACTGGTTTCCAGGTATTCGATAAAGAAGGTCAAGCTTTGTCCTTGGCTGAGAGTGAACTCAGCGAACGCCATCCCTTCTCGTGCTTCAATTGGAATAGGACTCACCAATCCGAGAACGGCATTTTGGGAACGGAATATGACGTTGGTCTCGCGGATCAGAAGGGTGTGGGGATCACGGCCATAATTAAATGATGGGGCGCATTCGAGCCGAAATCGTACCCGCCCCCTGGATACGGCAACCATCCGAATGATTTGGTGTCGCGTGGGAATATATCCTGGGGCATCAGATTCCACGGGCATGAAATCGGTAATTTCTCCAACCCCATCTTCCTGGAAAAATCGGGTGAGCAAGATATTGGTTTCCGGCAAATACATTTGCCGTTGATTGCCTTCAATGGTGGGGGAAATTTTAAAATGTCCTCCTTGCTTGTGATCGAGTATGGCCGCAAAGACGCTAGGGGAGTCAAAGTGTGGCAAACAACACCAGTCAATCGAACCATCCATTCCCACTAATGCTATGGTGTGAAGATCGCCGATGATGCCGTAATTGCCAATACTTTTATAAGACATTGTTTGTAATAGTCCTGTTGTGGATACAAGCAAAATAGGACAAGGGGCTGGGGACTTTGTGTGAAAGAAGGGTGTGACCAGGAAATCTCATCAACAGTGAATCCAACGTTGAGTATCTGTCGATGCGAAAAGCCAATGGTAAATGTAACATCTAGATCACAAAAAATGGGGTGGACGGTATCATACCCGCCACCGCAATCATTCAGAGAAATTACCTATTTCCCATCCTTTCCGGCGTCCACCCAATGGGATGAATTCCCTTTGGGGAGGATTGGGGAGGTCATGAGCATACAGGGCCACTCCGCCTCTTTATGATGCCTTCCTGATCACCATAAGAAACGAATTAGGCCATGATGTCGATTCGATGCTCGGGCTCATCTGGCCCAGGCTCACGCCCTTCTTGTTCACTCTCCGGTTGCTGAGGTTTTCGTTTCCGCTGCGAGCCAAAATACAAATTTCTCCCAGGGTCACGATCCCCAGTAGCCGTGGTGATAGGATGGGAAGGGGGATGCACATACAAGCGTGTGTTGATGTCCATGGCTTTCCTTGTCCATTGGTGGAGAATGTCTCATCCGTGAGACAGTTTTTTGCAACTACGCTTACTTATTGTATCGGTAGGAACCAGGCAAAACCTAACCTATTCTGCCTGGAAATGTGAAATTATCTAAAAAAAGTTCCTAATCTCGGACAGGCCCTAAGGCTTTAGCTTCTGGATGGGCGTTCCGATCTTGATAGGGATGATGACGAAAAACCCGCAGAATGACCGGGGCACGCAGGAAGGATTCTTTTCAAACATAAAGGCACTCTGCCCACTATGACACCTTCTTCCGTTCTTATTGTTGATAGTCACGTCCATATTCATCCCAGTTTTAATTTGGCGAGTTTTTTGGACTCAGCCCACAACAACTGTC
>Ga0209980_10000322_pt1 | contig 25669 bp, 20 predicted proteins | sample CR02metaG_FD_183611 | JGI IMG/M metagenome (GOLD analysis project Ga0209980, IMG submission 183611) | Deep subsurface microbial communities from Mariana Trench to uncover new lineages of life (NeLLi) - CR02 metaG (SPAdes) (version 2) | ecosystem: Environmental > Aquatic > Marine > Ocean trench...
GGTCCCTTAAGCTCGTCAACCCTGCGGGCAAACGCGGAAGCCAATCCAGCGCTCGCAGCTTGAGGTAACAGGTAGTCAATTCGTTCCTGATCAGTTTCTAGGTTCTCCATCAGTTCGTGATGCTTCGCTTCATATTGATCAATGCTTTCACCTAATTCGTCTGCCTTTTTCGCTAAGACTTCAATGGTATCCTTATGTTCCACTGCAGAATGTTTTATTTCGCCTAGTTCTGCGACGACTGCTTTTCCTGTTTCCAGGGTAGATTGAATTGTTGACAATTTATTTTGTGCCTCTGACACGGTCCCTTCAACCTCGACCGCATGCTGTTTTGCTTCATTTGCTGACGCTTCAGATTTTTCCTTCCATTCAACGGCAGCTTCAGCAGTCTCGGTCGCATTGTCTACTGCTTGCTTGGTATGTTCTAACTCAGCTCTTGCGTTTGCGAGTTGTGCGGTCAACGTCGCGGCGGCCTCGTCACCAGCGTCACGCGAATAGATGGTCAAAGAATAGAGAATTGCTAATATTTGATTCAGGTTTAAGAGGAAATTGCGGAATTATTGGTACTGGCCGCTTACCAAATGGCTCACAGATGTATCGAGCGCGGATAGAGATGTGGGCAACAACCCTTTGGCGACACGATACGGGGCGTTTGTTCTTTTCGGCGGTGAAATCTTATCAATCCACGCCTCAATCGTCAGCACAATTTCCTCAATGTCATCAAGTTCAACTTCGTTGAGATGTGGGGCACATGCGGTAGGGTTCGCGTTACACTGCTCATAATACTTGTGCCCATTTATTTTGAATTCCTTGATAGTGTTGTTTCATATCCTCCATGATCTCCCCCATGATTCTCAATAAGCGAAAAGAATAGCAGAAACCGTATCACTTAATTCCTTTTGCGGGTTAGCGATGGACCGAGCCGTCGCGGGACGCATCGCGGAGTAAACGATTCGCGTCAGGCACTGACGGCGTCTTTCCCGGACGTCCGGTCTCCTGCCGCTTTCTTATCTTTCGTTTCCTCTTGCCGAAAGAACTGTGGATCCATCATCTCGATAAAGCGCTTGGCCTGAGGTGAAAGAAACTTACCGCGCCTTAGCACGAGCCCGTAACTGCGTTTGGGAAAGTACTTATCCAAAGGTATCCGTGCCAACGCTTCCTTGCCCGTCAGGCAGATATCAGTAACGATCGAAATGCCAAGCCCGAGCATCACGTATTTCTTGATGACCTCCCAACCGCCGGCCTCCAGGGCGACCGTGTATTTGACGTCGTGTTGATTGAATACGAGATCAACCATACCCCAGGTGCTGAGATGCCGTGGCGGCAGGATCAATCCGTAGGGACTTATCTCTTGGAGACGTACACTACGTTTCTTAGCCAGTGGATGATTACGCGCAGTAATTAGCACCGTGTTGTAGGTAAAGATCGAGTGATAACTGATGTAGTCCGGTACATCCGGCATCGATCCCACCGCAAAATCCACTTCGTCGGCACGCAGCATGGCAAGCCCATCGCGACCGGTGACATTATGAAGCTTTAGACGGATCCCAGGATAACGCCGTGCGAACTCTCGCATCGGCTCAGGCAGAATGTACAAAATCGTCGACTCGCCGGCGGCAATATTGAGCTCCCCGGTCTCGAGCTTCCCGCGTTGGGCGGCGAAGGTCTCCGGCAATGTATCCATGCCTTGTACAAGTGGCAGCGCCAACTCATAGAGTGCGTTGCCGTCCGGCGTCAGCTTGATATTGGGCCCACGTCGCTCGAACAATTCAATGGCGAGCTCACGTTCAAGCGCCTGAATTTGCAGCGTAACCGAGGGCTGACTCAGAAATAGTCGTTCGGCCGCCTTCGAAACGCTCCCGGCCTGGACCGCAAAACAGAATGCGCGTAGTTGTTTGAGCCGGTTTTGTTTGTAATACACCGGATTCGTGGTCACGAAGGACACCTCTTCATAATTGAAAATTACAATAGTAAATATCGAAATAATTACTTTGTCAAATAATGGCGACGCTGCATAGAAGCCGCTTGCCTATAATTGCTCGCCGTCGTTTAACTGGAAGAAAAACCTGGACGACGCGACCATTGGCAAGTGTCAGCGTGAACTCGATGCTATGGGCTATAAGTTCCAATTTATTACGCTGGCCGGTTTTCACGCGCTCAACGACAGCATGTGCGACCTGGCCGACAAGTACCCCGACCAGGGTATGACGGCCTAGGTCGGGTTGCAGGAACAGGAATTTGCATCCGAGAGCCGCGCTTATACCGCTACCAAACATCAACGCAAGGTAGGAGCCGGTTACTTCGATGATGTGACTCAGATCATTACTGGTGGTACTTCCTCCATCACCGCATTGGCGGGCTCAACCGAGGAACAGCAGTTCGAAGACGAGCCAATTGCCAAGCAGGCCGCGTACTGACGTGGCTCGTTATCATCACCCTCTCTAATCTCGGCGTCCCGCCTCAGGGGCCGCCGTTTTTTTGAATCGCCTTGGGTTCGACCACGGCGGCACCAGCCTGGTGCTGTGTTATCCTCTATCGTTAGGCGCATTGAGTCGCCTGAGCGAGGGTAAGTGATGGCCCAAAAACATATCCAAGTACCGGCCGGCGGCGACAAAATTATCGTAGAGGACGGTAACAAACTTAGGACACCGGACAATCCAATCATCCCCTTTATCGAGGGCGATGGCACCGGCCCGGATATCTGGCGGGCCACAGTCCGCGTGTTGGACTGCGCGGTGGAAAAAGCCTACCGCGGGCAGCGCAAGATCCACTGGATGGAAATTTATGCGGGAGAGAAAGCCAATAACCTCTTAAACACCTGGCTGCCCGACGAGACGGTAGACGCCTGCCGTGAATACCTGGTCGCCATCAAAGGCCCGCTCACCACGCCGATCAGCGGTGGCTTTCGCTCGCTTAATGTCGCCCTACGACAGATGCTCGACTTATATGTCTGCCTGCGTCCGGTCCGCTGGTTCAAGGGTGCGCCATCACCGGTCAGAAAGCCGGAGCTGGTTGACATGGTTATATTTCGCGAGAACACCGAGGATATATACGCAGGCATCGAGTTCGAAGAGGGCAGCGAGAAAGTAAGTAAGTTCTTGTCGGTATTCAAGGATAATTTCCCCGACGAGTTCGGCAAGCTGCGTTTCCCCAACACGTCTGGTATCGGCATCAAACCAGTCTCACGCGAGGGCACCGAGCGACTCGTGCGGGCAGCAATCAACTACGCGATCACCAATGAGCGCAAGAGTGTAACGTTCGTGCACAAAGGCAACATCATGAAGTTCACCGAGGGCGCGTTCCGAAATTGGGGATATCAGTTAGCTGAGGGTGAATTCTCAGATCATTGCTACACCTGGGATCAGTGGGAACGCACCAGGGCGGAGAAAGGCAACGAAATGGCCAACGCCGAGCAGCAATCTGCGCTGGACAGCGGAAAAATATTGATCAAGGATACGATTGCTGACATCACGTTGCAGCAGGTGTTGACTCGACCTAATGAATTCGACGTGATTGCGACGATGAACCTCAACGGCGATTATCTATCCGACGCGCTAGCTGCCCAGGTCGGCGGCATCGGCATCGCCCCGGGCGGTAATATCAACTATGTTACCGGACATGCGGTGTTTGAAGCGACTCACGGCACCGCCCCAAAATATGCCAACCTCGACAAGGTCAATCCAGGGTCGATGACCCTCTCCGGAGAAATGATGCTGCGTTATATCGGCTGGACCGAAGCGGCGGATCGGATCATTGCCGCGATGGGCAAGACCATCGCAAGCAAGACCGTGACCTACGACTTCGCGCGTTTGATGGAGGGCGCCAACGAAGTCAAGTGCAGTGAGTTTGGCGATGCGCTGATCCGCAATATGTAACCTACAAAGTTACCCACTGCTCCCTCAATCTAGAAAGGTGAGAACAGAGATACTCGTTTATTCTTAATTCAATCGCTCGACGATCGCCTGCGTAAACTCGGCCGTACTGCTTTGCCCACCAAGATCAGCCGTGCAGCAGTCTTTCGACTCGATCGTATCGCGGATCGCATGGCGTATTTGCTCTGCTTTGTCGCCCATATGAAGATGCTCGAGCATCAAAGCAGCTGCTAGCATAAGCGCTGACGGATTTGCAATTTTTTTGCCGGCGATATCCGGTGCAGACCCATGAACCGCCTCGAACATCGCCATGTCGTCACCGATATTGGCGCCGGGCGCCATACCAAGCCCACCTATAAGGCCGGCACACAAATCCGAGATGATGTCACCAAAGAGATTGGTAGTCGCGATGACATCAAACTGATAAGGATTCATCACCAATTGCATGCAGGTATTATCGACAATCATTTCGTTGGTGGTGATGTCGGAATACTCCTTGGCCACCTCGCGAGATACCCGCAGGAATAGCGCCGAGGTTGCCTTAAGGATGTTGGCCTTATGTACAACCGTAACCTGCTTTCTTTTGTACAAGCGAGCTGTCTCATATGCGAACCGTAGGATTTTCTCGGCCCCTAACCGAGTGATAACACTGATCGATTCCGCCCGTTCGCCGTCGGGAGATATCTCTTGGCCCTCACCCGCGTACATGCCTTCGGTGTTTTCGCGAATAGTAATAATGTCGATATCCTCGTAGCGACTGGCGGTACCTGGATAGGATATGGCAGGGCGTAAGTTGGCATAGAGATCAAACTGCTTGCGCAACGTGACGTTTAGCGAGGTGAACCCTTCACCCACGGGGGTAGTTAATGGGCCCTTGAGGACAATACGGTTCTTGGCAATCAGGCGCTCGGTCTCGGCCGGCAATAACTCCTTATTCTTCTTAAGCGCACTGATCCCTGCATCTGCAAATTCGTACTCGAGACCACAGTCGAGATGATCCAGAACCTTAAGCGTCGCCCGCATAATCTCCGGCCCAATGCCGTCGCCGGGTATTATGGTAATCACTGTGTTCTCCATGTGGTTGCTCCAAGTTAGAGGCCGACAAGACCCGCTAGCCTTATCGCGTCTGGCGTCGAAATACCTTAGATAGCGTTACGGTACCGCATTATGCCCCGCCATTACTTCTACCTTCTTATGGATCGATGTGATCCGTCCCGGACCACTTGGGTATCAGGTATAGATGGCTTCAATCTCCCTGAACAATGCGCATTGGTCGACCTACCGCGTAACCTTGGGCAAAGTCAACGCCGATCTCTTTGAGTTTCCGCAAAATGGCTTCATTCTCAACAAACTCGGCGATAGTTTGCTTACCCATAACATGACCAATATCGTTGATCGAACGCACCACCGCCAACGCAATAGGGTCATCAACGATATCCTTAACGAACGCACCATCGATTTTTAGAAAATCGACTGGCAGATTTCTTAGATAAGCAAATGATGATAACCCACTGCCGAAATCGTCAAGTGCAAAACGGCACCCAGAGTCTCCGAGAGTTTTGAAAAAGCGGCTGGCCGTTGTCAAATTTTCGATTGCCGCTGTTTCCGTGACCTCAAAACAGATCTTCGTCGGTGATACGCCTGTCTGGTCGAATTGCTGAATGACGAACTCAAGGAATTTCTGATCTCCCAACGAATGTCCGGACAAATTGATGGAGCACAGAAAGAGATCACGCACATACAGTGGGTGGCTGGCGAGCCATTTTAAGGCGCTATTAATGACCCAACGATCGAGTTCAGTCGTGAGATTGTAGCGTTCAGCCGCGGACAGAAAGTTACGGGGCAACACGACATTTCCGTCTTCGTCTTCCATGCGCACTAGTAACTCATGGAAATGTCCGGTTTTCTTACCGTCGGCAATAGGCACGATCGGTTGTCGACTAAGATGCAGCCGATCCTGTTCGAGCGCCCGATTGATTATTTCTACCCACTGCATCTCCTTCTGTCGGCTTGCCAGTTCGACATCGTCTTGACGAGAGATATGAATACCGCTGACCCCTTTGTCCTTAGCAACATAGCAGGCCGCATCGGCCATGCTTAGAACATTAGTAATACTTCCACTTGTCGTTGTTATCGGCACTAGGCCGATGCTTACGCTGACGTTGAAACTCCTCTCGCCCCACAAAAATCGAAACCCCTTTATTGCGTCTCGCACAGACTCAGCAACTCGTTGAGCTTGCTCCAGCGAGCAGTGCTCGACCAGTACACCAAATTCATCACCACCGAGACGGGCTAGCGTGTCGCGTTTCCTAACCTTTTCCCGCAAAACCGCGCTAAGCTGACGCAATAGTTCGTCCCCCGCCACGTGCCCACATGTGTCATTAATGATTTTAAACTGGTCTAGGTCCAGGTAGCACAGCGCATGCTCCTTACTATCTGTTTGTGCGGTCTGTAGTGCTCGCAATAGGCGGCGTTCAAACTCGCGCCTGTTAATAAGGCCAGTCAAAGGATCATGGGTTGCCTGGTAGGAAAGCTGCTTGGAAAGGTTATGTACTTCGGTGATGTCTTCACAGACCGTCAATACTACAGGCTGCTGATCAACATCGCGCACAACCCGAGCGGTCTCTCTTACCCATACGACAGTGCCATCCTTGCGCAATTTCCCGACTTCCCAGCGCTGCACTTGATCGGGATCCTGCAAACAAGTCTCAATCCGTTTGCGCATTGCCATTTGGTCCGCTTCCACATGAAGCGCAAAGATCGACATGCCTACAAGCTCATCGACACTATAACCTAACTCATTTGCGCCGAAGCGGTTTGTCGACACAATCTCACCGTCACCATCTAGAGTGAAGAACATCGACGGATTGTCATCATACAACGCGCGATATCGTTCCTCGCTGACTCGCAATGCTTCTTCGGCATGCCTTCGGTCGGTCACATCAATGAGCGTGCTCTGCACAGCAGTTTCTCCCCGCCAGGTTACAACCCGAACTGTATTTTGCACTGTAACGATTATTCCGTCTTTTCGAAGGGCATCATATTCGTACTGCGTCGGAGCGTCCTCGCCTCGAATGCGGGCTTGTTTGTATCGCTGTAGTCGCGGACGCTCATACGGCGCGAATTGCGACTCGATGGAGTCTAAGGCCATAATCTCGTCTGGTGAATCGTAGCCAAGGATGTCGGCGTAAGCTTGGTTGATAAATAGCGGCTTCCAGTCCCGTTGAATTATTATTCCTTGGATAGAACCTTCTATGAGATTACGGAAGCGCTCTTCACTCTCTCGCAACGCCTCTTCGGCTTTTTTCTGCAACTGCGCTTGGCCGGGAATGTCCCTGATTAGGCAGTGGTGGCCGTTGAATTGCCCATCCTGATCGAATGTCTTGACGATCACAGCGTGTTGATCGAATGTTGATCCATCTTGGCGGACACCGCGCACGTCGAATTCGGCCCAGCCTGCGGCCAGCATTCGCTGGTAGGACTCGAGCACGATTTTGTGATCGTCAGGATGAACCGTTTGCTGCCATTGCGCGCCAACCAACTCGTCAACACCATATCCATAGATGTCAGCGTAATGCTGGTCGACCCTGATGTAGTGCCCTTGTGCATCGAGGTGCGCTCGACCTTCGAACACCTGCGCGAGCAAATGTCTAAGCTCAACGAGCTCAGCCTGCACACGTGCAAGTGCGTTCTGCGGACTTGGGTCAGTATCTCTAGAATCTTCCGATCCCAGGGCCCGACCGAATCTATTCTTTGGGGTAGCCATAAGTGGGTCGCAAAAACCATCGCTGGCAGGATCTACGCCACTTATAGTGTAGTCAGGATTACGTTCGGTGCGGCCAAAAGTCGCGCCCAATAGGTCTGCGCACATTGCTTGTTCATACCTGGAAATAACAGCCGATTATGGCGCTTAGCTAAGTCCGCACTGCGTCCTCTTCCACCATCTCCAGCTCGAAAGCGGCTGCCATCAGAGCGCGAGTATAGGGTTCGCGCGGTTCGCGGAAGATGCGCTCTGCCGGCCCTTGCTCGACCACATGACCGTTACGCATAACGATGACTTCATCGCTTAAGGCCCGGATCACTCTCAGGTCATGGCTAATAAAGAGGTACGCAAGCCGATGGCGCGTCTGTAGCTCCTGTAGGAGCTCCACGATCTGCGCCTGCACTGACATATCCAGTGCTGACGTTGGCTCGTCCAACACGACAAAGCGCGGCTTTACCACCATCGCCCGAGCGATAGCGATGCGCTGACGTTGGCCACCCGAGAACTCGTGCGGATAACGATGCCGACTTTCAGGATCTAAATAAACCTCCTCCAGGGCCTCGATGATCATTTGCTCGCGTTCTACCTCGTCCTTGCCTAAACCATGCACCCCGAGGCCTTCGCCGATAATCTGGCCCACTGACATACGCGGGCTTAGACTGCCGAACGGATCTTGGAAAACGATCTGCATTTCGCGGCGCAATGGCCGCAGCGACTTCCAACTAAGGCCCTGAAGGGCGCGCCCATCGAACTCGATCGATCCTTTACTTTTTTCAAGCCGCAAAAGCGCGAGCCCGAGCGTCGTCTTGCCGGAACCACTCTCCCCCACCACACCGACCGTGTGACCTTCCCGTACCGTAACGTCGATGCCATTCACTGCCTTTACGTAATCGACGGTGCGTCGCAATATGCCGGCCTTGATCGGGAACCAAACCTTGATGTCACTGGCCTTGACCATCGTACGGGCGTCGCCAACCACCGTCGTTGGTTTCTCGGCCGGTTCGGCCGCGAGCAAACGTTGTGTATAGGCATGTTGCGGTCGTTCGAAAATATCCTTAACGGCACCCGACTCCACTACCGAGCCCGAATGCATGACATAGACCCGTTTTGCCATCTTGCGCACAACCCCAAGGTCATGGGTGATGAACAACATCGCCATCCCCAGGCTAGCCTGCAGATCGTTCAGCAATTTCAGAATCTGTGCTTGGATGGTGACATCCACCGACGTCGTCGGCTCATCGGCAATCAACAAGTCCGGCTCATTTGCCAGCGCCATCGCGATCATCACGCGCTGGCGTTGACCGCCCGAGAGTTGGTGCGGGTATGACTTGAGGCGTTGCTCTGGGTCACGTATACGTACCAGCTCAAGCAGCTCTACTGTGCGCACCCTCGCGGCATAACGCGACAAGCCTTTGTGCACCACCAAGACCTCATTAATCTGCTTCTCGACAACATGTAACGGGTTCAACGAGGTCATGGGCTCTTGAAAGATCATCGATATCTGATCACCACGCACCTCGCGTAGCACTTGTTCATTGGCACCAATCAATTCGCGTTCCTTAAAGCGAATCGAGCTGCCAGGTGAATGTGCCGCCACTGGATACGGCAACAACTGCAACACCGACAGTGCGGTCACAGATTTACCCGAACCGCTTTCGCCCACAAGCGCCACCGTCTCGCCTTTATCGATATGCAGAGACACGCCTTTCACGGCGGTGACCGAGCTACCGAATTGGCGGAACTCAACGCCGAGTTTGTCGATTTGAAGGAGCGGTATGGCCACTAGTTGGTATGCTCGGCCGCAGGCTGTTGCGGCGTTGTAGTGGTTGCGGGTCCGGTCTCTTCGGGAGGCGGTGCACCAACGAACAGCTTTCTAGGATCAAACGCATCGCGCACGGCCTCGCCGACAAACATTAGCAGACTCAGCATAGTTGCGAGCACGAAAAATCCAGTCAACCCCAACCATGGCGCTTGCAAGTTGGCTTTGCCCTGAGCGAGCAATTCGCCGAGCGACGCTGAACCCGGCGGCAGACCGATCCCGAGAAAATCGAGCCCGGTAAGTATCGTCACCGAACTGGTCAACGTGAACGGCATAAGGGTAATGGTGGCGACCATGGCGTTCGGCAATACGTGACGAAACATGATCATGGTGTCACTGACACCAAGTGCACGCGCGGCGCGAACAAAATCAAGATTGCGCGCACGCAGAAACTCAGCCCGCACCACACCCACAAACCCCATCCAGTAAAATAGCAGCAGCACCCCGAGTAACCACCAGAAGTTGGGCTCGACGATGCTGGCAAGAATGATGATCAGATAAAGAGTGGGTATGCTTGCCCAGATCTCCATGAAGCGTTGAAACAACAGATCCAGCCAGCCGCCGAAGTAGCCCTGCACCGCGCCCGCTGTCACACCGATAACCGCGCTCACCACCATAATCGTGAAACCAAAAAGTATAGATATGCGAAACCCGTAAATCAGCCGCGCCACGACATCGCGTGCCTGATCGTCGGTGCCAAGCCAATGTCCAGCGTCAGGTGGCGAGGGGGCCGGCACGGGAAGGCCCCAGGCCACGGTGCGATGGTTGTAGCGCACGATCGGCCAGATCATCCAGCCGTTGTCATTGATAAGCTCGGCGACGAAGGGATCGCGGTAATCCGCCGTGGTCAGAAATTCCCCACCGAAGGTCGTCTCCGGATAGGCCTTGAAGATCGGCATATAGATATCGCCCTCGTAGTAGACGAGAAAAGGCTTGTCGTTAGCCACGAACTCCGCAAACAGGGTAACGACAAAGAATGCAAGAAAGATCCATAGCGACCAGTAGCCACGCTTGTTCGCACGGAAATTTTGGAGTCGCCGCTCGGTAATCGGCGAGAGTTTCATGCCAAGAAGGGTAGTTCGAGATTGAGCGGTTTCTTTCATGGCCTTACTCGTTTATGCCTCGCGCGCCTCGAAATCGATACGCGGATCGATGACCGTATACATGAAATCGCCCACCAGGTTCATAAAAAGCCCGAGCAGCGAGAAAAAGTACAACGTGCCAAACATCAACGGATAGTCGCGCGCAAAGATGGCTTCGAAGCCCAGCAATCCGAGCCCATCGAGCGAAAAAATGATCTCGATGAATAACGCGCCTGTAAATAAGATACCGACGAATGCAGCAGGGAACCCGGCGACTATGATGAGCATGGCGTTACGAAACACATGACCATAAAGCACCCGCCGCTCAGATAGCCCCTTGGCTTTGGCGGTGAGCACATATTGCTGTTGCAGCTGATCTAGGAAGTAGTTCTTCGTCAACAGTGTCAACGTCGCGAAGCCGCCAAGCACCATAGCGATGATCGGCAGCGTGATGTGCCAGAAGTAATCGGCGACACACGCAAGATTACTCACACAACCCCTAAACCCGAGACCGAGATACTCTTCGGAGAGCAGCCCTCGCAAAGGAAACCAACTGAGATAGCTGCCGCCAACGAATATGACCAGGAGGAACACCGCAAACAAAAAGCTCGGGATCGCGTAGCCGATAACCAGCACAAAGCTCGTCCCTACGTCGAAGCGACTGCCGTCGCGCACCGCCTTAGCAATACCGAGCGGGATAGAGATAAGGTAGACGAGCAGCGTAGTCCACACCCCCAGCGAGATCGAAACCGGCATCTTGTCGAGCACGAGATCCACCACCTTGCGATCACGGAAAAAGCTCTCGCCGAAGTCGAATACGAGATAGTTGCGCAACATCTGGAAGAAACGCTCGTGCATGGGCTTGTCGAAGCCGAAGCGCTTCTCGAGTTCCTTGATGAACTCCGGATCCAGTCCCTGCGCGCCGCGGTAGGGACTCTTGATGCTTTCCCGTACTGCCGTGGTCTGCAGGATTTCGCCGGTTCCTACCCGGGTAATGCGCTCGGTGATAGCCGAGCCTTCGCCGGTGAGCTGGGCGATGACTTGCTCGACCGGTCCACCGGGAGCCGCCTGGATCACGACGAAGTTGATCAACATGATCCCGAACAGGGTCGGGATGATGAGTAGCAAGCGCCTGATGATATAAGCGGTCATGAAACTCCCGTGCGCTGCCACACGCGGCGAAAAACGAAGAAGCCGGCGAGTCCCAGGCCTACAATAACCGTAAGGGTGGTGCCGATACCGGGCATAGTGCGACCGCTGCCGTTAGCGACTTGTGGCTCGGCCTGGCGTTCGGCTTCCAGACGTGCCACCTTCACCGGGTCAAACCACCAGTAGTCGATCGAGGTGCCAGACCTAGGTGTCACCGCGGGTCGCGAAAACCTGTCCCAAGAAAGAATACGTTGTACCTGCAGATGCCAATTGGGCACGACGTAGTAACCAAACAGCAACACGCGATCGAGGGCACGGGTACGTGCGACCAAAGTTTCCCGGTCAGGTGCGCTGATTAGGAGCTCGACGAGCTCGTCGACAACCGGGTCCTTGATACCGGCATAGTTGCGCCCGGCTGGCAAGTCTGCGGCGGCGCTGCTCCAAAAGTTTCGTTGCTCGTTGCCGGGAGATTCAGTTTCGGGCCAGACCGCGACGATCATGTCAAAGTCAAAACTGCGCAAGCGGTTGATGTATTGCGACTGATCGACGAGCCGTACACGCGCATCGATACCAAGCCGCTTAAGATTACGCACGTAGGGCAACACAATACGTTCGAACGCGGGACTCACCAACAAGATCTCGAACTCAAATGGTTGCCCGGTATGTACGTTAATGAGTCGCGTGTCCTCCACAGTCCAGCCAGCCTCTTCGAGCAGTGCAAACGCTTGGCGCAGATTCTCCCGCGGCCAGCCACTGCCGTCGGTTGACGGCGCTCTGTACGGAGTCGCAAAAACCTCATCCGGAATGCGGCCGCGATAACGTTCGAGAATTTCGAGCTCCTTCCCTTCGGGCAGGCCGGTGGCGGCAAGTTCTGAGTTAGAAAAGTAGCTTTCGGTACGGGTATATTGACCAAAAAAGAGGTTCTTGTTGGTCCATTCGAAATCGAAGGCAAACGCCAGCGCTTGGCGTACGTTACGGTCCCTGAAGATCTCGCGACGCGTGTTGTAGGCAAACGCCTGCATACCAGTGGGGCTGAAATGACGAACCTCCTCCTTTTTTAACCAACCCTCGCGTACCGGCGGTACGTCATAGTCGAGCGCCCATGCTTTCGCCTGATTCTCGAGCCGAAATTCGATTTCGCCTGCTTTAAGCGCTATGCGGATGGAGGTATCATCATGATAGTAGTCGTAACGGATACGGTCGAAGTTGTTCTGACCTCTATTCACCGGCAGGTCCTTACCCCAGTAGTCTTTCACCCGCTCGGTCGTCACGAATCGACCCGCCTCAAATTCGGTGATGCGATAGGGTCCGCTGCCGAGCGGCGGCTCGAGCGTGGTCTTCTCAAAGTCGCGCGTCTCCCAGTAGTGCTTCGGTAAGATTGGAAGCTCACCGACGATCAGCGGCAGCTCGCGGTTGCCTTTCTCAGCGAACGTAAACTTCACCCGTCGTGAGCCTACCTTCTCGGCAGCCGCGACACTCGCATAATAGAAGCGGTAGGACGGGCGGCCCTTGCTCTTCAGCGTGTTGAACGACCAGATCACGTCCTCGACCGTGATCGGCTTACCGTCGTGCCAACGTGCCTGTGGCCGCAAGGTAAAGATTACCCATAATCGATCGTCGGGCATTTCGATAGATTCTGCGATCAGGCCGTACTCGCTAAAAGGCTCGTCCGCGCTTTGAGTTAGCAGCGTCTCGAACGAGGCCCCGGCACCGACATTGCCTTTAGGAATGAAAGGGTTGAAGCTATCAAAGGTTCCTTGCACACCGAAGCGTAGCGTACCGCCCTTGGGCGCATTCGGATTCACGTAGTCGAAATGCTGGAAATCGGGTGCATACTTTGGTGCCCCATGCATCGCCAAGGCATGCGTTATCTGACCGGGGGCCGCGCGTGCAGTATCAACGCTGATGAACATCAACCAAGATATGACGAAGATGCGTGTCCAACACTGCCACATAGGCTGCCCCAAACCGCCCCGCTTCGGATACGACGTGATTGTCCCACATGCTATCGCCCATGGCACATTTGCCGGCTGTTTCGACCACGCCTTGTCGCCGTGGCGTCTGGGCGGTAATCTATCCTTCTCGTAGGTGCAGCCACAATGACAGACCCAAACCCACAACCCGCGAAGATTGGTGCAGCTGAAAAGCAGTCACTAATCGATAGCTTACAAGCGTTTCTGCCAACAGCGTCCGTTCTCCATCGTGAAGAAGAGCTAAGGCCTTACGAGTGCGACGCGCTGTCGGCCTACCGCCAATTACCCCTTATCGCAGTACTGCCAGAAACGGTGAAACAGGTGCAGCGTATATTGCGCCTTTGCAGCGCTCGCAAGGTGCCGGTGGTTGCACGCGGCGCCGGTACCGGGCTTTCCGGCGGTGCGTTACCGCTTGCCAACGGTGTGCTGCTGAGCCTGGCGAAATTCAACCGTATTCTAGACCTTGACCCGGTGAATCGAGTTGCCCGCGTTCAGCCCGGGGTAAGAAATCTTGCCATTTCGCAAGCGGCGGCACCGCATGCCCTCTACTACGCACCCGACCCATCCTCCCAGATCGCCTGTTCCATCGGCGGTAATGTGGCGGAAAATTCTGGCGGCGTACACTGCCTTAAGTATGGTTTAACCGTACACAACATCCTGAAGCTGGAAGTAGTCACCATCGACGGTGGGCTTGTCACCATCGGTGCCGACGCGCTCGATAGTCCCGGTTACGACCTACTGGCATTGATGACAGGTTCCGAGGGTATGCTAGGTGTGATCGTCGAGGTTACGGTAAAGCTGCTGCCGCAACCCGAATCGGCGCGGGTAATCCTTGCTGCGTTTGACGATATCGAAAAGGCAGGCGACGCCGTGGCGTGTATTATCGGGGCCGGTATTATTCCAGCTGGCCTAGAGATGATGGATAAGGCGGCGATATGCGCCACCGAGGATTTTGTGCACGCCAATTATCCGACCGACGCGGAAGCGATGTTGTTATGTGAAGTAGACGGCACCAGCGCCGAGGTCACCGAACAAATCGCGCGAGTCGAAGACGTGCTCAATAGCTGTGGCGCCACTGAGATTCGCAGATCCAACAATGAACAGGAACGGGCGGTTTTTTGGTCGGGGCGTAAGGCGGCATTCCCGGCGATGGGCCGGATTAGCCCTGACTACTACTGTATGGATGGCACCATCCCACGTCGTCGATTGGGCGAAGTACTTGCAAGGATCGAACAGTTATCCCAGGAATATGGGCTACGCATCGCCAATGTGTTTCACGCCGGCGATGGCAATCTGCACCCACTAATCTTGTATGACGCTAACAAGCCCGGTGAACTCGAACGCACCGAAGAACTAGGCGGCAAAATCTGTCAGCTGTGTGTGGAGGTAGGCGGTACTATCACTGGCGAGCATGGCGTCGGAGTGGAGAAGATCGATCAAATGTGTATACAGTTCGATAAGTCGGAGCTAACACAGTTTCACGCCGTTAAACACGCGTTTGACCCAGATGGCTTACTCAATCCAGGTAAGGCCGTTCCTACTCTACACCGTTGTGCTGAGTTTGGTGCCATGCATGTACACGGTGGCAAACTTCCACACGCAGACCTGCCTCGCTTCTAGGTCCGAACCCATAGCTAAGCCTTGCCTTGACGCTTGAATCAAAAGACATACAAGCAATCGTTCGCGCCGCTTCTGCCAAAGGAACACCGCTGCGGATTCGTGGTGGTGACACCAAGGCCTTTTACGGTAGACAAACGAACGGACAACCTCTAGATGTCAGTGGCCACGCCGGCATCATCAGTTATGAACCCACGGAACTGGTAATTACCGCACGCGCCGGCACCCGATTGAACGATATAGAGTCGGCGTTGGCTGAGAGCAATCAAATGCTGCCGTTCGAACCCCCGCACTTTGGTGACGGTGCTACATTGGGCGGTGCGGTGGCCAGCGGAATTTCCGGCCCAGCCCGACCCTATACGGGTGCGCTACGAGACTTCATACTGGGTGTTGTTTGCATTAACGGTGAAGGCGAACATCTATCGTTCGGTGGACAGGTGATGAAAAACGTAGCTGGCTACGATGTATCTCGACTTATGGCTGGTGCCATGGGAACCTTGGGTGTCATGCTCGAGTTATCGTTAAAGGTTTTACCAAAACCGGCGTGTCAGTTGACGTTGGCGTTTTCCATCGACGCCGCCACCGCTATTGCCACCATGGCCACGTGGGCAGCGCAACCGTTACCACTTTCCGCCGCCTGTTATGACGGTGAGATATTACGAGTACGATTGTCCGGATCGGAGAGTGGGGTGAATGCGGCACATCAAAAAATCGGTGGCGAGGAGGTTGCTGACGGTGATTCCTACTGGCAGGCGCTACGGGAACATCGATTACCCTATTTTAGTAATAAACAACCCCTTTGGCGGTTGTCGGTACCCGCTGCTACCCCTGCAACCAGCACCGATGGTCAATGGATGTTGGATTGGGGAGGCGCCCAGCGTTGGTGCGTAAGCGATATACCGGCTGACATGATCCGTCAGCAGGCATCGTCCGTCGGTGGTCATGCCATTCTTTTCCGAGGTGGCGATCGCACTACTGAAGTTTTTCATCCATTGACACCACCATTGGTGACTCTGCATCGCCGACTCAAAGACGCATTTGATCCGAAAGGGATATTAAATCCCGGGCGGCTTTATCGAGACCTGTAACTAGCAAATGACCGCACGCTATGCAAACCGCACTCGCTGAATTCATCAAAGAAACGCCAGAGGGCTTAGAAGCCGAAGAAATATTACGGAAGTGTGTGCACTGTGGGTTTTGCACTGCTACCTGTCCCACCTATCAACTTCTGGGCGATGAGCTCGACGGACCGCGGGGACGAATTTATCTAATAAAGCAAGTATTGGAGGGTCACACTGTTTCTCGCCGCACCCAGTTGCACTTGGATCGTTGTCTCGGGTGCCGGGCCTGTGAAACTACCTGCCCATCGGGTGTGCAATACGGGCGCCTTGCCGACATTGGTCGTAAGGTGGTCGAAGAACAGGTCGGACGTTCGTTGCCGGATCGCGTGCGACGCGGAATACTCCAAATGGTATTGCCCTATCCGTCACGTTTTGCGCCATTGCTAGGATTGGGACGTGCAATACGTCCACTATTACCCCGCATACTGCGGCACATGGTGCCGCCACGCGATGCGCCGGGGAGCTGGCCGATGCCACGCCACCGCCGACGTATGCTGGTATTGGATGGCTGCGTACAGCCAGCACTGGCGCCGCGTATCAATGCCGCCACCGCGCGCGTGCTTGATCGCCTCGGTATCAGTTTGGCGCGCGCTAATCTTGCGGGATGTTGTGGTGCCATGAGTTATCACCTCACAGCCCAAGATCAAGGCCTCAAGTTCGCACGCCGAAACATTGACGCATGGTGGCCCGAGTTGCAAGACGGTGCCGAGGCTATCGTAATGACGGCAAGCGGTTGCGGCATGTTCGTCAAAGAGTACGGTCACCTGTTGCGCCACGATGAGCACTACGCCGATAAAGCCGCGCGAGTCTCTGCTGCGACGCGTGACATCGCTGAAATCCTTGTCGAAAACGATACCAAAGGTCTAGATAGACACCCCAGGAAGATTGCCTTTCAATCTCCCTGTAGCCTACAGCACGGACAAAAGCTCGGTGGCGTGGTTGAAGGCTTTTTGCGAAAACTAGGGTTCGAATTAACTCCGGTACCAGATGAGCATCTCTGCTGTGGCTCGGCGGGTACTTACTCAATACTTCAAAAGAGTCTTTCCCAACGCCTACTTGCCGATAAACTCAAGGCCCTGGAGTCGGGCGCTCCCGACATGATTGTTACCGCCAATATTGGCTGTCTCGCCCACCTTCAAAGTCGGGCGAACGTCCCGGTGAAACATTGGATCGAACTATTAGATATCGCGTCGGACTAGTGCTATCTACAACTCGCCCAGACCCCGGTGTGGGTGAAGCCTAGCGCGTGCTAAGTGTTTGCTTGACCTGGCGCCGCCGCGCGTGCAGAACAGGCTCGGTGTAACCATTGGATGCGTCGCGTCCCTTAAACACCAAATCCAGCGCCGCCTGAAAGGCAATACTGTTATCGAAATCTGGCGCCATGGCTCGGTAGGCTGGATCATCTGCGTTTTGCGTATCGACGACAACCGCCATCTTGCGGAAGGTTTCTACTACTTGCTCCTTGTTGGTAACCCCGTGGTACAGCCAGTTCGCAATGTGTTGACTAGATATTCGCAATGTCGCGCGGTCTTCCATTAACGCAATGTCGTTAATATCCGGTACTTTCGAACAACCGACACCTTGGTCTATCCAACGCACGACGTAGCCCAAGATGCCCTGGGCATTGTTATCAAGCTCTCGTTGAATATCGCTGTCACTGAGCGCACCGTCCTCTACTACCGCCAACGTGAGGATATCGTCGAGATCGGCTCGGCCGCGGTCAGCAAGTTCAGCTTGACGGGCAGAGACGTCGATCTGATGGTAGTGCATGGCATGCAAAGTGGCTGCCGTCGGCGAAGGCACCCACGCCGTGTTGGCACCCGCTTTGACATGACCGATCTTGGTTTCCACCATCGCCTTCATCTCATCCGGCATCGCCCACATGCCCTTGCCGATCTGCGCTTTGCCACATAACCCGCATTCGATGCCGATGTCGACGTTCCAGTCTTCGTAGGCCAGTATCCAAGGTTGCGATTTCATATCGGCCTTGGGAATGACTGGGCCCGCTTCCATAATGGTGTGAATCTCGTCACCGGTGCGATCGAGAAAACCGGTGTTGATAAAAATGACCCGGTCCATGGCGGCACGAATACATTCTTTGAGGTTAACAGTTGTACGTCGCTCCTCATCCATAATGCCGATCTTCAACGTGTTTCGCGCCAAACCCAATGAATCCTCTACCCGCGAGAACAGTTCAACCGTAGCTGCGACCTCCTCGGGACCGTGCAATTTGGGTTTAACAAAATTGACGCTACCAGCCTTTGAATTCTTGAGCTTTCCTGTGCCTTTTAGGTCGTGTAATGCCGCCAACGTCGCCACCATCGCGTCTAAGAACCCTTCGGGTATTTCTTCATCGTCTTTGGTGACCACTGCATCCGTATACATATGGATGCCCACATTGCGTACCAGCAATAAACTGCGGCCATGCAAGGTCAGCGAATTGCCGGCGAGATCAGTGTAGTGACGGTCTGGATTCAATGATCGCGTAATCGTTTTACCGCCTTTCTCCAGCTGCGCGGTCAGGGTACCTTTCATAAGTCCACACCAATTGCCGTACACTCTTGCCTTGTCTTCAGCATCTACGGCTGCAACTGAGTCTTCAAAGTCCTGGATAGTCGTTACCGCCGACTCCAGCAAGACGTCTTTAACGCAAGCATTGTGGGTCTGACCAATTAGATGATCGCGATCGATCTGGATCTCGATGTGTAAGCGATGGTTCTGAAGCAGGATGCTCTGCAGGCTTCCGCCCGATTCGCAGTAACCAACAAACTTTGCAGAATTCGCTAACTCAGTTTCCTGGTTGTTGTTTAGTACGGCAATGAATCGCTTGCCAGCACCACCGTCTCGCAGCATAAACTCCTTAACGTCGCCGTAGCTGCCATCGGCGAGGCCGACTGCCGAATTGAGAAAGGCGTTGGCACGGTCGAAAACTTTTTGCCCGCGCTTCGGATTAAATTGGTCACCGCGCTCGGCGCCATCAGTTTCATCTAGCACGTCAGTCCCATAGAGGGCGTCGAACAGACTGCCCCACCGCGCATTGGCCGCGTTGAGGGCATAACGAGCGTTATCTACCGGCACCACGAGTTGCGCTCCGGCGATGTGGGCAAGTTCGTCATCGACGTTTTGCACCGTCACTTTGAAAGGTGCCCCTTCGGGCACGAGATAACCAATCTCAGTCAAGAAGGCCTTTTGCGCGCCGACGTTTGTGTTGCCCCGGTGGTGCCGGTGCCAATCGTCGATTTTTCGCTGCAAGGCATCGCGCTTAGCTAACAGCAGCCGATTCTTAGGCCCAAGATCCGTGACGATACCGTCAAGCGCAGTCCAGAATGCCTCTGGGGCTATGCCAGTACCGGGGGCGATTTCGTCGTTGACAACATCGTACAGTGGTTTAGCTATTTTCAGATTTCCGATCTCAACTCGTTCTCGCATGCTAAACGCTCGGCTTGCTTATTAGTTGGTAGTAAGGGTACCCACCTTCGTCGGCCGGTGCCCCGAAAGCCCCGTAGTTTAACCCAATGCCGCGCTCGACGGAGGGCAGACCAAGGGCCGATTTGGGGCCGGCGTGCTAGGGACGGCTAAACTTTATACCTTATATATAGTGAACTTTGGACGCCAACCGGTGACTAACGGGGCAATCAGCACATGGGGAGCCTATATCATGAATAGACGCCAATTCGTGGCTACGTTGGTAGGCCTTAGCGCCTTACCATTGGTTGCCAAAAGACTTGTTGCGAACACCGAGGCAGACGTGACATCAACCATCGAAAAAATCGAACGTAGCAATGCCGAATGGCGCAAACTACTGACGCCTGAGCAGTATCACGTGTTACGTGAGGAAGGCACGGAACGTTCACGTGCGAGCCCGCTGAACGACGAAAAGCGTGCCGGAATCTATACCTGCGCGGGTTGTGCGCTGCCGCTATTTAGCTCTGAAATGAAATACGATAGCGGCACCGGTTGGCCCAGTTTCTACACATCGTTTGAGGGCGCGCTTGAGACCAAGACCGATTTCAAACTCATCCTGCCGCGCAAAGAGTATCATTGCGCGCGTTGTGGCGGCCATCACGGCCATATCTTCAAGGACGGTCCGGCGCCGACCGGTCTACGCTATTGCAACAATGGGGTTGCCCTTAAATTTATCGCCAACAAATCTTCCTGAGTATTACTGACCAGAAAGCGTGAACAATTCAAGGGGCGTGCCAACGCCCCTTAGCTTGTGCTGCCCAAGCGATTGGCAGTCGCCAGGGACATGTTGCGCGAATTCTGCACTGATGAGCACGTGGCGGTTGAGTTCTTTTGTCATGCCTTCGAGGCGTGCCACCTCGTTGGCGGCGGGACCGATGACTGAGAACTCGACCCGCTCGGGGACCCCGATATTGCCGTACATCACGTCGCCCAGGTGCAAGCCGAGACCGAATGACAACGCATCCTTCTTGATCTCCTTGCGTTCATGGTTGACCTGAGTGAGGCGACCGTCCGCGTCGCGCACGGCGGTGAGTGCCAATTTACACGCATCACTAGCCGTCGTGCTTGAATCTCGGATGGGAAAAATCGCCAGCACGGCATCACCGATAAAACGTAATACTTCGCCGCCATGAGTGAGTACGGCACCCGCCGTACACTCAAAGAAAGCGTTCAGAGCGCCAAGGAACTCCTCCGGCGGTACGTGATCCGCCATCGTAGTCGAGTTACGCATGTCGCTATACCAAATGACAGCGTGGATGGTTTCCCCATCACCGCGCTTGATGCGGCCGTTCAGTACTTGACGGCCCGCATCGGCCCCGAGATAGGCGGAAAGAATGTTGCGTGCGATCTGGTCCTTGATCGTTACCTTGCAGGCCACTGCGAGGCGTTGTTGAATGCGCTGTAACGAATGGATATCCGCTTCCGTGAAGCCCGATGCACGATCGGTCGACCACGAACCGGCGATGCCATCTGTTTGGAGTTCGCCCGGTAAGGCGTTGCCAAACGGCACCAGGTAAGCGAAATAATCCTTTGCGCCCTTGTCCCGGAGTTCCGTAAGAACGGGAAAATCCAGAACTGCGCCCTCCCCGACAAGACGTCGGCGCAGAAACGGAATTTGCGTTTCAATCATTTGAAGGAATGTCGACTGCAACCAGGCCGTAGAACTATCTGTATGCAGATGGCCGACACTTTCCAAACCACTCTGGTGTCGCCAGGTGAGGGATATGGCCCTGAACAAGGGATGCAAAGTCCGAAACGTGAGATAGGCCCGCCACAGTGGAATGCCAGCCGCGCGCAGGCGCTGGCAACACCCTTCTAGCAGTTTCTCGACATCGGTTTCGCCCAGTGCCTCGGCCATCAACCAGTCAGCCACCGAGCCGATCAGTGGATTGTCAACTGCCCGTACCGACTCTTCGCTTGTCATCCTCGTTGCACTCTACCAGGTAAAGCATCGCGGCTTAACCGCTGCGCACGATCGCATCTACACGGTGCAATAGTCGATCCCTAATCTCCAGTTCATCCAAGTGTTGCACGGTATTGGCAATATAGTCGGTATTGTCGCCGCTGCGTCCGCACGCTCGCAATACAGCCTCGGCCGCCTCTTCCGCCCTCAGCTTACCGGCATACTGGGCATGCGCCCTATCGGCAACAAATGTAAGGGCCGTTACCTGCCGTTGACTTTTCAAGCGAACCGGCACAAATGTAGGCACGTAGACGGCTGTTACCATTTCACGCTCGTAGAGATAGTTAACGGCATCGATCTTATTTGCCGCCGTTACCCGAAATGCACGACCGATGCATGAGCCGCCCATATCCAGACCAAGCACTAGCCCTGGTTTGGACTGGGTACCGCGATAGACCCAAGACCAAACGCACAGCGCCCGATGATAGCCGTGGATCCGCGCTGTCTGTAGCTCAACATACGGAAATCCCGGCCTCCACATCAACGAGCCATAACCAAATACCCACAGATCACCTGCGGGCAACTTAGTGACGGGTATGTGGCAACGGTCTGGTTCGTACACAACTATGAAGCGGCATACACGCCGCTAGCCCTCGTCGGGAGGTGCAACAACAACGGTATCATACGCGTGCCGTTTGCTAATGACACCGCTGTGCAAGAAAACATCAAGCGCGCGATCATAGGCTTCGCGCGTAATGCGCGGGTCAACCTGCCAACAGCCAAGCCCCTGGTAAAGCTCGATGGCTCGCCTGAGTGCATCGTGGTCGATGCCTTTAAAGAATGTTGCCTGCGCTTTGGCTATGGTGGCAGCTTCGGTGTTGTTGACGTAGTGTCTAGCCTTACGATAGGCGTGCATAAACGCTCGCGCCATGTCCGTGCGTAGCCATTCTCGTGACGCGGTCAGGCTACTAAAAGCGACCGGCCCAATCACCTCACCGACAGCGGCGACGACATAACCGATACCTTCTTTTTCTAGCTGCTGCGGTGCCGGACCCTGCTGATGCACGTAGTCGCCTTGCCCGGCGCGAAACGCGGCATCGATTTCCTCGACGCCACCAGCATCGATACTTTCTATGCTTTCGTAATCCACGCCACGTTGATGGACTGCGTACTTGAACATCGCTAGCGGTTGCCGCAGGTGATCAACCAGCACCTGTTTGCCGATCAACTTCGTCCAGTTGAAATCAGGGTCGGGTTCGCGGGCGGCGATGAAAAATCCATCGCGCTCATTGATCTGCGAGAAATGTACGATATCGGGAGCCTCACCCCGTTCCAACAGACCCCAGTTTGACGATACGGCGGACTGACCGAGATGAATCGAGCCATCACGGATACCGTCCACCACCGATCTCTGCGGCGTGGCGATCGCGTAGCTCGGCGCCAGGCCTTCTTGTTGCAAAAAACCAGCCGCAATTGCCGAAATCAAAGGACTGTAGAACGCCGCATGACGCGTCACCATAATATTGATAGGTGTCAACGAAATATTCCGTGTGATTAAAGACCCTGGAATACTAGCGTGGCCACCCTAACGTACGCCAGTGGCCGAACTGCCTGGAATGGGGATGCTAATAGCGTGGGGATGGCGTTGTGACCGGCCACCCACATAGTCATCACGATCTCGGCCGCCAGCCGGCAGGCGCTATCGATCACGGCGAGCGCGAACAGCGTTCTGGGAGAAACGCATCGACGTCATGTTAATGTTGCTTACACATAAAGACCGACAAATCATGACGCTGCCGCCACTCGACCATCTGATTACAAATCTCCCACCGCCCACAAACTGCAACAACGAGCGACACCCAACAGCAATTGATTCAAGGCGTTAAGCCACCTCGTGGTGTTGTGGCTTGTTGTGCATAACCGTGGTTTTTTGCCTGCGAGTGCACCACGAAGATTCAGCAACCAAGATGTCAAAACCGGTTATTTACAGCTGATGGTCCGCTTCTCCAAGGACCTGATAGATCATCACCTCGTGTTTGATGTTTTTTAGTTGTTTCTTGCCAATCTCTTTGGTGCCGAAATACCCCTCGATTCGCCGCGCCGTTTCTGGGCCGACCAGGATCATACCGCCTTCCGCGACCCCGGCAATGCGAGCGGCGAGGTTCACTACCGGCCCCAGCGCCGTGTAGGTCCAGCGTGTACTGCTCGTGCCCTCGTATTTTGTGGGCCCAATTAAAGCAATGCCTGAATTGATTCCCATATGCACCGCGATAGGCTCGAAAATACCCTTTAGTTGGTCATTAAGTTCGTCAGTTTTTTGCAGAATCTCGAGCGCCGCCCGCACCGCTTTCTTGGGGTGCTCGTTTGGGTCCTGATCGGGAAAGACAACCATCAAGCCATCACCGCTTGTCTCGGTGATGTCTCCCTCATTACCGTGGATGCTATCCAAGAAACGAGAGAAGTATTTTTCAACGATGAAGTCGGCCGTCTGGTGCATGTCTTCGCTGAGCCGGGTGTACCCACTGACATCGACGAAGAGCGCTGACATGTCCTGATCAGTCTTCTCGAGCTCGGGCGCCTCGGGATTCTCCTCGAGCATGCGTATGACTGATTGGGGTACGAAGCGGGCGAGGTATTCTTGCGCACCTTTGAGCTTATCCAGCTTGTGTTCGACTGTTTGCTTCAAGCGCAACGAGGTCTGGATGCGCGCCAGCAGTTCGTTACGGTTAACAGGCTTGGTGAGGAAATCGTCGGCCCCGGCCTCGATGCCCCTGACGCGGTGCTCCACCTGTCCCAGTGCCGTCATGATGATCACCGGGATGAGACGGGTATCGGGATCATCTTTTAGCCGCCGGCACGCCTCGATGCCATCCATGACCGGCATCATCACATCAAGCAGCACTAAATCAACTGTTTCGCCCTTGATGAGTTCTAGCGCCTGAGCACCATTCTCCGCCGTGACTACACTGTAGCCTTGCCGCCGCAGAAGACGGGACACGATGTCACGATTGTTTGCGTTGTCGTCCACAACAAGGAGATGACCTTGTGCCGTTTCAGCCGTCGATGTGGGCTCGGTTTCCACCTCGTCATCGGTCGCTCCGCTATTGCGAAGTGGGCTCGAGAGGTCGAGCGTCCAGTCGGCTCTTTGAACTCGTTCGGGATCGAAAATGTCATTGATGAGTGCCAACAGCTCATTGCCAGCGGTGTGAATGTTTCGAAGATCCGAGATCAAGTCTTCCAAGCCACGCTCTTTCGCCTCTTCCAACAGCAACTCGCTGTATCCGATTATATGGTTGAGCGGTGTGCGCAGCGCATGGCGCAGGCTGGCACGGGAATCAGTAGTCTCGTCGGCTATTTCCTGGTCAGCGTCCAGAACTTTCCCGGGTGTATCGAGCTTGCGCGGCCCGCCGGCCGACCCCTTTTGTTTCATCCGGGTGACGCTCTAACCAAGAGGGCTTCGATCTTCTCTAACAGCCGCGGTAGCTCGATCGGCTTGGTATCGTAGTCGTTACAACCGGCCTTGACCGCCTTCTCGCGATCGCCGGCCATCGCGTGCGCGGTGAGCGCGATGATGGGAATGGCCTGGGTCTCGGGCGCCGTCTTGAGCTGGCGCGTCGCCTCCCAGCCGTCGAGCACCGGAAGACTCATGTCCATCAAAATCAAATCGGGCGTTTCCGAGCGAGCCATTGCGACGCCCTGCTGGCCGTCAATGGCGATGACCACTTCATAGCCCTTACGCGCCAGGCGCCGCGACAGCATGTCACGGTTCATCTGGTTATCTTCGACCAGGAGAATTTTCGTCATGAATGGGCCTCCTCTACGTTCGCTAGCGGTGACTGGACGCGGACTTTCACCGCGTCGCGAACTTCACGCAACAGCTCTTCGGGTTCGTAAGCTCCCTTCTGTAA
>Ga0209980_10000323_pt1 | contig 25663 bp, 57 predicted proteins | sample CR02metaG_FD_183611 | JGI IMG/M metagenome (GOLD analysis project Ga0209980, IMG submission 183611) | Deep subsurface microbial communities from Mariana Trench to uncover new lineages of life (NeLLi) - CR02 metaG (SPAdes) (version 2) | ecosystem: Environmental > Aquatic > Marine > Ocean trench...
TCAAACTCGGCACGATTGGCTTTTTCACCTTGCCCTTGATTGACCAGGCGCATTATCAAATCGGCATGATCCGCCGCGTCAGTGAGGATCTGGTTTTGCTCATCTTCTAGGCTCATCGACATCTCCCTTTTTCGATTCAGCTTCCTCCACGACCAGGACACCCGAGAGATTCTTGACGACGGTTACGGTCCCCTTCGGAAAGGTTGGGGGCTTCACAAATATGGTGCCCGAGATCTTTGGGGCACTCACCATTGCGCCCGTGATTTCAATGATCTGCATGTCGCGTGCATCGACCCTTCGTCGGCGGCGGAACCATCTCATGGCGCAAGCACTCCCCACTGTGCAATCGCCATCTCTTGATGCTCAGCGACAGGACAGCCATGATCGTATTCCGTAATGAGCGTCCCATAACAACATGCCGCGCAATGCTCGATTCCTGGCGCTCCCCTGCCTGGAGTGGTGCAGGGGACACAGGTGCAGCCAGTCCGCTCGTAGAATTCTCGCTCGTCTTCAGATCGCAGACCTTCTAGGTGTTCACGTTCAGTTGCCATCAAATTTGCGTCTCTCTACTTCAGCAGCCGCCTTGAGCCACATAGCCGTGTGAGTCAAGACCTCGGCCAGTCCTAGGGCATCTCCAGGGGAGATCATCAGGCGTAGAACCGCGTGTTCCTTTCCGTGGTTCCTACGAGCAGGCCATTCCAAGGCGATCATCCGCTGCCAGTCGGAGCCGTCATACCTCATGGCCTCGACAGCCGCAGCCTGATAGTCCCCTGGAACCGTCATCCACCACTCCTGACCCTCGATGTCAAGCATGGTTTGGACTGTCTCTCGGGATGGATCACTGGGAATAGGTCGAGGGTTTTGTCGGTCACTCATCGCGTGTCTCTGACATGGTTCTGTCCTCGCTTGTGGGCACGTCTCAACCGTTCCAGACGAGTGCCGTGGGTCTCGGACGGGTGGTACTTCCAACCACATCCACACCAGCCTTCGACCCACTCCCCACTGATGGTGAGCCCGAGCCGATGCAGCATTTGGCTAGGAGCCATCGCTACCTCGTTGAAGAAGGGTGGCATTCCAATCGAGCAGCTTCCACCCGAACACCGAAGTCATCTCCTGCTTGCAGGAGTTACAGACATGCTTGTTGTACCCGTCCTTAGTGATCCAAAATGCTGCCCAGCCCTCACACCCATTGCCATCGACATCGAGGCTCATGCACTTGAAAGATCGTCCTCCCCTTTTCATCAATTCAACACCACGCAGGCACCCGTGTAGATGGCAAACAGGATGGTGGACAAGATCAATGGAATGGACGGGCGACGTTTCATCTGGGTCCGATCAAATCTGGGTTGGTGATAACGAGGAACCCATCGGCCTTGTCCTCGGTCGGAACCATGTGCCAGGCATCGTTGACGCTAGTTCCACTCGCCTTCATCTTGATCTCGGATGTGACCTTGATGGAGCGGCATCCATTGTCGCCCAATGTTGATGGCCGGTTGGCTCGGCAAAATCTTTCCTGAATGATTCGTCCGTCTCCGATAGAGATGGTGTCTTGGTGAACGCAATACCAGGCTTCTATTCGGTCGCTCATTCTTTGATCCAATCTCGCACTTTTTCCGACCACCCATCCTGGTCACAACCGCATTCAACAACGCAGGCTATGGCACGTCGGACACTTTCCCAGCCCTTGAGTGAATGAGATCTGGCTGCGTCGGCATAGTCCACGCTGGTTCCTTGGCCGTAACGACTGGCCTCTCGGGTGTGGAACGATGCTCTCTCACAATGGCTCTCGGCCAGCGCCATGAGACGGCGATGCTTTGGCCGGTATTCGTGGAGGCTCACCCTGCCCATTCGATGTCCTCGTTGGGGAGAACCACGGACATAGAGATCTCATAGACTTGGCACAATCTCTTGAGTCTTATAACGGTCATGGCTCTTTCCCCACGCTCGTAGGCTCCGAGAACCGAAGACTTGAATTCGTTGTCAGTTATTTCTGCCACATCCAGCAACGCAAGACCTCGACGGACTCTCTCGGCTCGCAGGTTTCGTCCAAGCTGGAGGTTGAATTCAATCACAATGCGCCCCAGTCACCCATGAGTGGAAGGCCACCGACCATCAGCACGATCTCCCAATCGTCGCCCACATTCTCTCTCTGAAAACTCATTTCGATGGTCCCGAGGATGGCCGACTCGCTGATGTGGAATCGTTGCTTGCCGAACCGGATCATGGAGCCTCGGCCTAGATCGTGGACCTCTGGAGCGTCTTGGATCTCGGGTAGTTCAGAGTGTCGTCCTCGTCTCATGGAGTGTTCACTGACTGGGCACATGCCCGACAGAGATACCGAGGGACACGGGCATGAATAGGAGCAGAAGGATCGGGCATTGGATTACCCGAGCAAGTGGTCAAACCATTGCCGTCATCAAGATGCACAACGATGACTGGATAGTTCGGTGATTTCGATAACTCGACAATCGCCATTTTGTTACCCAACTTTTTCTCGACGTGGAACGCACCCTAATTGGCTAGTGCTATTCAGTCAAGTTCTCCAGGTAGGTGACTTTGCCTTCTGCGATCAGATGCAACCGCTCACGGTACGCCTCGATGAGATCGAGGTATCCCTGTCGGTGCTTTTCAGGGATGAGAGCGGACTGGGCAGCACGTTGATTCAGATATGCCTCCAGATGCTTGTAGTCCTTCTCTAAGAGCGCCTCGTCCAAGTTGGCCTTCATCGTCTCAAGGAAGGTGTCGTAGTCCTTGCGAGCCTGCATCTGGGTCTCGTCCTCCAGATACATCACATACCACGTCAGGGTGGTGAGGACTTCCCCGTCGTCTATCCACTGGCCCACCTTCCGGCTGTAATGGAAGATGGCGTTGCGGTAGAAGTCAGCCGCCGATTTGAGTTCGGGAATGACACCGCTGTCCACGATGCGCTTGATGTGCCCAGCGATGTTCTTGGGGATGGCAAAACGAGCGGTGACGCTGTGACCTCGCTTGTCTTGGGAGTAGGTGTAGAACCGGCGCTCGTCGTACCAGTTGTCTTCGGGGAGGGTGTCCCAAGAGGATCGAAGGAAGTCCTTTTGCAAGAATTCGTGGATGGCTCTGGAGATGACCTGAGAGACAGATCCACCCTCGGCAGAAGCGATGTCCTCTAGCTGAGTCCAGATGTCGGAGGACGTGTAGAAGGACTTTGTAACCTTCGATCCCATGCGGTTCCTTTCTCGACGGACCCTGAACCTAGCATCCGAGCGAGGGCGTTGAGGGCTCTATTAGAGGGAAGTTTCCCGACCTGTGACCTCGATTTGTACGCGTGAACTTCACAATCAGGTACAGGTTTCTAATAGAGGTCGGGTGCGAGGTACAGATTTCTAATAGAGATTTTACATTCAGGTACAGGTTTCTCACAGAACAATGTAGTACCTACGACAGTTTCTATTAGATTCTAATAGACGGTTCTAATAGAAAATCCGCCTGCTGGTTGTTGGCGAATCTCGGGAAAAAGGGCTTCTAATAGACTCTGTGCATGGCTGTTTTGGGTATGACCAGAGGATATAAGAGTAAGAGCGCGAAAAAAAGGAGGTAGCGTGGGGCGGATTCTCTAATAGAACGTCTATTAGAATCTATTAGAAACTCGCCGGGATCTCGATGGTCTCCGTCAGATGAAGTACGGAGCGAGGCGTCGGCCTCGGCTGAGTGGGTTGCCACCGTACAGCAGACCCCCCTTGTGCGCAAGACCCCCTCCGCGCGCAAGACCCCTCCCGCGCAATTTCTCTGAGCTATCCTGTCTCTCGATAGCGCAAAGCAAGGAGATCCGAAGTGGCTGTAATCACTCCCGAGAAGACTGTCGTGACCGGCCTGGAGCCAACCCTGGTGGCCGCTGTTGGACCCGACACCTTCGTCAACAATGGAAACAACACCGTCCTCATCGTGGACAACGCTGGTGGTGGCTCGATCACCGTCACTATCGACGGCACGGGCGTAGGCCCGACAGGAGCCGTCGCCTTCGATGATGATGTGGATGTGGTGGTCCCGAATGGGGAGCGGCGTCACGTTGGTCCTTTCCCCAAGGACAGGTTCGGCGCAACCGTGTCGATCAGCTACTCGGGGACTACTTCCGTGACCGTTGCCGTTGTGACTTTGTAGAGGCTTTTTTCTTCACCACGTCATAAGGCTCGTCAATCGCGTCGAGGTAGTCGGCGTACCAAGTGACGATGGCGCTTGGATCAAAAAATGGCGACTGGCCGTGGATTTGCACAGGTTTTGGCATGTTTACGGGCAATTTACCGGCCTTTTCCATCTTCCACCACCAGTAGGGCGTCGTGTCAGCGATGGTCCGGTCGTAGCGAGCGCCCAGGAATTCGGCCATCCGATTGAGGGCTAAGAGGGGGGATTCAGTTGCCATCGAATGGTGCGATATCGAGTGGGGCTTCTATGGCATCAGACGGTATTTTTAGAGATGCCACGATTTCGTGATATCCGTCACGCCACCGTTCCGCCGCGAGCTTCCAATCAGGGTGTTGCGCCTTGTCCCAATCACCGCCATAGGCATTGGCAATGATCCCCCAAGCTGCCTCTAGTAGCTCGTCCTTGGTCATGCTCATGCGGAGACGGGGTACATCAGGTCGTCCAGCATCTTTCGTAGGGCGGCGACCGTGTGCTTGCAAACCATGTCGGGGTTGTGAAGGGCGTAACCGCATCGACATGGATGATCGAGTCGAGTGTCTACCTTCTGAGCGCCGACTGTGAACAGACCCTTGGTGGTGGTCTTGACGACGACGCCCGATTCGTAAAGGGCTATGCCTCGCTCGTAAATGGGAACGGTGGTAAGCATGGAATTTAGTCTAGCCGTCTAGGGCGCAGCGTTCAACCTCATGCTCGTCCATCGTCGGACACCAATGCTCGGGCGCCACCGCGGGGTCGATCCATTGCTCATCCCAAGGGCACCAATACTCCATCATTCCTCCGCGAGCAATCGGACCATGCCATCGGTAGCCACGACCTCGTTGTCATCGTCAAGGATCAACACAGGGCCATGCTTCCGATGCTTCCGGTACTCACGGACGGCGATGGTGCGAGCGCGGCGTAGGGACAAGGCGTAGGTGACATGGCGAGTGACTGTGCCCTTGGGGAAGGGGAGGTAGTAAGTGACCCTGTGGCTCACATCCGCCAAGGTTACGGAATCTCGATCCAGTTTGACGATATGGGGAGGATGGTTAGTTGTCCGTCCGTACTGATAGCCAGGTTCCCCTCCATCCGTTCATGGATGCGGACGATCCGGCCACTTTTCAGAATCCACTCGATGTGGACGTTCTCGGGAAGGAAGCGGTCGTCCTCTTTGGGGCCATGCCCATAGTTGTAAGAGATTCGGGTCTTGCCCTCACCCTCGTAATCCTTGATGACCGACTCCAGGTGTTCGATCCTCCGGTCCTTGGTTGTAAGCAATGTCTGTGCCCACACAGGCAGCTTGAGGATTCGGGTATCACTTACGTCTCTCATTGCTCATGCCTCCCTCGCCGTGTCACTTCCACGATGACTGTCCAAGGGCTCATTGCTTGTGAAACCTCCCCTAGCAAACCTGGACCGATGACCTCTCGGTTGTAGGTGACACTCAGGTCTCTCACTTCCCGATTTCGGATTGCCTCGGCAACCGCATCGACCTTGTTCGCCGCTCTCTGGCGCTCCACCCCGTTGTCGGGAGCGGTCAGGTCGCCAACGTATCTAGCCATTATTCTTCCTCCGTCTCGGGACCAAATAGCACTTCGGCCAAGTCCTCGTTACCGGCTAGAGCCTCGGCAATGGGCATTGTCCGATAAAGCGTTTCCTCTTTGGCTCCCCACTGTTGCCAACCAACGCCAGGGTCAAAGTTCATCGTTACGGTCTCGTCGTTGTCCAAATGAACTTCGATTGTCGTGACTACTGGCTCGCTCATGGCCCTACCTCCTGCACATATCGGAGAACGGCCTGGCGCTCGACCTCCATCTTGTCGTAATCGAGACCGAAGATCCATGCCAGGTTCTTGTTCGACGGGGATCGGTGAGCCAGGGTGATTTCCTTGGGGTCAATCCCGGTCTTGTGGCAGAGACCACAATCCACATAGGCGTCTGGGTCGTCTCCATCGAACAAGAAAATGGTCCCGCGCCCACCACAGTTATGGCACATGTCGGGCACCCACTCGGCCAACACGAATCCCTTTTCGTCATCGAGGGCTTCCCCGAGACGTTGAGTGACCTCGGCCAGCGTGAAGGTCTCCGTGAGCTTGTCTAGCTCGGGTGTGGGTGGGTAGGTCACGCTATGGCCCCTTCATCTGCGTCTCCGTGGTTGTGACTGCCGTGGAGGTATCCGACCTCGGCGCGCAATGCCTCCCCGTCCGCGTTAACCCCCTCCGCGCGCTCGGTCTCCCATGCCTCTCGCGCGCACGGTTGGCAGAGTGGTAGGTCGGTCGATCCAAAGCCGTCAAGGTCAACCAAGAACTCGCCACAGTTTGGGCAGTCGTCGTCCTCGGTCCACAGGGCTTCCAGATCGGTCGTGTAGATAAGACCCGAATGCTGAAAGATCCCGTCCCCGAATTCCATGAACGTAACTGAGCCACGGAACGGTTTGGTCATCTCTTTGCCGTAGACGGTCTTGGAGCCTTCGCTGGTCCAGTAGCGGATTACGAAAGACGCCTGGGAGCGTTTGGCTCGGATAATTCGATTGTCGATTGTCTTCATGTCGTGGATACGCATATCGGATTCCTTTCTATCTGAATGAGTCGGAGAACATGGCGCCGCCCGATCCGAGCGAGCCTAAGTAGCCCTCCCACTTGGGCTCGTCCTCGTCGCGGACTAGGACATCGGTTACCTGTGAGAAGACGTTGGATGTCATCCCGAATAGCCAGACGACCGGAAATGGTGGGGATTTTTCCACCATTTTTTCATAGATTTGAGAGGCTTCTAGCTTGTGCGAAACGGTCTCGTCGGGGTGGCCGGTCGTCCATCCCGTGCCGACAAATGACCACCCTGGGGAGATGTCGAAGTCGGTATGACCTCGCCACCCATCCGTTTGGGTCCATCCGGCAATCACGAAGATGAGCCCTCCATCTGGAGCGAACCAATCGGGTGGCTCGTCATATTGGTACTCGTCGGTGGATCGTAACTTGGCGCCGAAATTGACTGCCTCGGGAGCAACGTCTGGCCGGAACAAGACGCATGTGGACGGGTACTCATCGTCTGACAAGACGTAGGTGTAGATATCGCTCACGGGTGTCTCACTCCCTCCAGGGCAGTCTTGGCGTCCTCCAGGGTCTCGTAGGCCATGAAGTCGCCAACCGTCTGGATATGAGCATCCTCGTCGGCCATGCGAATGGAGAATGCGCGGGGGAAGTGGGGTCCACGCTCGGACGTTATGAAATAGCGCCCGTCGATCAGATCGGTCTCCAGCTTGGTCTTGAAAAATTCCATCGTGTCGGTCTCAAACCAATGATGTCCGACCTCATCATTGGCCTTCACGACTGCATTCAGATTGTCGTAGCTCATGCTCATTTCCCCCTCGCGTTGTAAAGCCGTCGAACCGTCTCGTACTCGCGACTCGCTCCCATCCCTCCAGACGAGTCACGACGGGCTAGTTCTATGTGAATGGGTATCCAGCCTGTGGAGCGCCCCACGATGAAACGGCGCGTCTCGCCGTAATCGGTGGTCACTTCTACGCGCCATCCCTCTAGTCCGATTAGTTGGGGAGTGAGCGCGTCGTCGGAACGTAGTTGGTCCCGTTCCGGTGGGCTTAGCCGATCCCACTTGTCTTGGGTCATTGTCTCGATGGTCGTGTCTCGGAATTGGGGAGTGGCGTCGATTAGCTCGATGCGCCCTCCGCTCTGTTCGATGATGTCCTTGAGGCTCATCCTTCCCACCCTTCCTGTGCCGCTTCGCACGTCACTGGATCGTCACAAGGCTCGATCATTGCGTAGTCGTGGAATTCGCCGTCGAACATCCCGCGTCGATACACGATCAGCCCATCCCTACGCACGTCACCAAACGGGCCTTCCTCCGGTTGATCCCAGTAGTTGTCGCGCACGTCATTGGCCCACCCTGCCAACACGTCCAGGGCGCTCCCTTTGGTGTCGTAGTGGTCCACCACGTTCGGGATGTAGCCACCCTGGAGACCAGATACGAAGTGAGTCGGTTGGGCCTTCATATCGAAACCTCCGCCGTCTTAAAGAAGTCTCCGTAATCAGCCTGCCCGTGGGCCTTGTCAACGACCTCGGTGTTCTCCGCGGTGGCGCCCTCGGAGTCGGTAGCCATCTGGACCTCTAGTTGGAACCAATCCCAACCAATGAATCCAAAGCAAGAATCCTCCAGATCCTCGTTTTCGTGGGCGAATCCAAGATCACAGGTCTTGGTCTCAACGGTCTTCAGGGTGTACCCGTAGACCTCGCCATTGATCCAAGACGTGTAGTTGGCAATGGTGTCCTTGGCAGCTTGGAGCTTGTCTTCCTCGGGGCGCCCATCCCACCACTCACGCTCATCCTTGGGGACTGTGACCTCCAGGTAGCCCGCGGTGCGAACACCATCCCATTGCATGTCGGGATAGTGGACGGTTCCCTGAATCGACCAATGACGTTGACCATGCTCGTAATGGGATAGCCAATAGCCCTCGGGATAGGTGAAGTCATTGCAAGGTTCCTCATCCTCGTCAGGCTCGTCGGAATGCTCGATGAAGGCCCATCGGCATGTGGCGCAAACCATCTGGTCGGGATGTGTGAAATGAGTGTCCCGGTCGTTGAAGGAATGGAGCCTGAATAGGGGACTGTCCTCATCGAATGGATCAAGGTCTCCCGCGTACTCGTCAACGTGGATTGTCAGTCTGAATTTGCTCATCCCGTCAACCCCAACACGTTGGTAGGTGGCCTTTGGGCTAGGACTGCATTGGTCTGGCCTGTGCCGTCATTGTCGGGCTCGATCTCGCCACCAAATCCGTAGCGTTCACAGAATTCGGTGCCGTACTCGATGGCATTGGTCACGGTTGCGACCCATACCTTGGGTGGTGTCTTATAGCTCATTTGGTTCCCCTCGCTTGATTGTCTTGGGCCTTGGCGCGTCTGGTGACTCCATCCATTATTTGGGTCAAGTGACTCGCTTCCTGTGGAGTCAAGAATCCGAAATTCCGTGACTTCCAAAGACGTAGAGGCTCCAAGATCTTGACTGCGTTCGTTTCGTATGGGCCTAGCTCGGGAGTCATGTCTGGTCTCCCTCGTCGCCGTCCTCTACTCGCTCGATCAGGAAGGTCTCGCCTATGGCTATGACGTTGGTGGCGCCAGCAATGACTTGAAAGAACTTGATTAGCCCTTCCTCGTCCATCCATTCCGCTCGCGACGCGGTGCCGCTATCGAAGACGTTGGACGGCCATGTGGTTGTGATCTTGAATTGTTTGGTGGCCGGAAATTCGGGCAGTCCTGCCGCTTCGCGCATTTGGACATCGCCCTCGGGGATCAGTCCTTCCTCGCCCAATCCTTGTAGCTCGATCAATTCTCCGTAGCTAATGGATTCGGCTTCGATGCACCCTCGTAGGTACTCAAGGCGGTCGCTCATGTCTGGCTCCCTACTATTGGCGGATTCCCCTCATCAATGTCCGATTGCAGGTCGATGACCACCTTCAGCATGTCATCGAGTGAGTCGTGTAGTTGATCGAATTCGGTCATGTCTCCCGCGTGGGTGAAGGCGTTTTCCGCGTCCACCAACCAGCCGGTGACTCCCTCCAATTTCTTGCGCAGTTTGGATAGGTTCATGCGAACACCACGACCTCATCGTCAGCAAGACCTCTCATCGCGTCCTCTAGGTCGCGCACAAGGTCTCCATCTGGATCGGTCCATTGCAGGTCGTTTACGACTCGCTCGATGCGCGTCAGGAAGGTGTCTTGGACCTCCGTGCTATCTATCGCGTCCCCAATGGTCTCGTCGTGAAGGATGGCTACTTCCACCATCCGAATCGAGTCTTCGACTAGCTCGGTGACTCGCTCGTAAATCTGTGAGGTTGGGTCCGAACCAAATCGCTCCAACTCGATGTCAGCTTGTAGGCCGGTCAAGTCATTGCGTTGGTCTCGCGCCCAGTCGGTGAATTCTCCGAGCATGTAGTCCTTGTGTTCCATGATGCGTCTCCCTTGTAGGTGGGCTAGGCGTCTGCACTAGCCAGTTAGGGTCAGTCTACGCGCACCCTTGCTCGGGTGTCAACTCTCTCGCGTGGGTAATAGGTCTCCCCTGTGCGCGTAACCTCCCCCCCTGCGCGCAGAACGTCCCCCTTGCGCGCAAGACCTCTCCCCCTTCGATCTACGGGATTCTGGACTGAATGGCGCCGAATTGTGTGAAGGCTCAGCCTCGGGTGGGTATGCAGTCAGGTAGAGACCTAGAGCGCCATTTGGAACCTAACCGAATCCCAGTCGCGTGGTCGAAAGGATAAGCCCACGCGCCGTCGATCCTCATGGGCGCCCTCGATCCCTTACCCGACTGCACAGATCAGGCTAGTTGGATTCATGGGACTGGCCGTGCGAGGGAGCGAGATGGCCCTGGACGAAACAAGGGGACGAAACCTTCGCAGATCCGTCCCCTCGCTCTACCTACATGGGAAGTCGAAAGTGCATGGAAACACCGCGACTCCGCGAATGGTGGAGACCACCCGCGAGCGCACAGTATGAACGGGCTAGGGCGAGCTTGTCAAGTTGAGGATCAGGATGTGGTTCGCTCGATGATGAATTTGGGCTGGCCGCGGCCACGATTTTCGGCGCAGATTTTTACCAGAAATTTGGCACAGTTTTCACGGGTTTTTCGGGAGTTTTCATGCTCCTTTTAACCCTGCCCTCTGGCGCCGAGCCCGTGCGTTCGGGCCGTGTTGGACCCGAATCCAAACCCGAATCCAAACACGAATCCAACCCTCTAAGATCCGTTTTTCGGACCCTATGGAACCCGCGAAAATCGGTCGGGGAATCGGTCGGGGAATCGGGCGAAATGAAACCCTAGGGGAATCCCAATTCTGAGACGGTAGGTGTTCGGTTAGCGGATAGTTTCTAGGATAGAGGCTACCACTGGCAGTCGGTCCCCGTTCCCGGTAACTAGCGCCGCATTTAGTTGTGTCGCGGTGGCGAGAATTGATGTTTCTCCCGCTTCAGTGGCGAGAAGGGAAGCCCGAGAAATGAGTCGGTCAATCTCCGACTCGTCCCCTACGACTTCCAATGTCGCCGCGCGTTCGTGTTCGCCTAACCAAATTCCCGTGCCCTGGACGATGAAGCCCGAGCGTAGGTGTTCGGATAGGAGGTCGATTACTGGTGGCACGGAGTAAATCCGTACCCGGAATGTCTCAAACATATTTTTCCTCCATGTAGGTGTGAGGTCGATATGTCTCAGAAATTGGAATTCCCCTAGGGTTTCTCCACAGCGGATAGAAATATTGGTTAGATCAGGGCTCAGGGCTTGCTAATGGGCTTCTAGTTGGGCTCGGTTAGCTGTGCGCGTATCCATCGGGTTCGATTCCGACAAATATTCCGTTCAGGTCGGAAATGCCGATGGTTCCGACATCTCCGTTTATGGCTCCACCGATTCCCGGCATTACTCCGCCGCTAGTGCGTTTGAGCAATACCGAGACGCTAATTCCGCTTCTCCGTTGCAAACGAGACCAGGACAGTAATTGTGCAACGGTCCAGGCTTGAACAGTATCCGCGGTCAAGTCGATATCCGCATAGGTGTTTACTTCATTTGGCATTTGGGATTCCTCCACAGGTAGGTTTTCCTATCCGCTGTGGAGAAACCCTAAGTAGTTTCCGTTCGATATTCGGTTTTCAATATGCCGAGAAATGGCATAAGGGAACGCGCCGGTTAAAGCGCGTTCCGTTATGTCATCGGGTTAGGCGAGATCTTTGTGATACTCCGCGACATAGACTTGAAATTGGCCTACCTCCACAATGGTCCAGCCGGTAACAGGTCCGTTAGTTATTCGGTCTCGAATAAGGTCGATAAATTGGCCTATGGATAGCGCCGCTTCATCGTCCCCACCGAGCCCTGAACTATCCACGAAATGTCGGGCAATTTCAATCCAGCCCGTAGGCTCCAGGTCGCCTATGAACGGAAACGGAAATCCGCCGGATTGATCTAGCTCCGACTCGTCCCAGTAAACGAACGGGGACAGGTTTTCCTGAGAAGCCCGTTCCGCTGCTTCTCGGTTCAATTCCTTTATGTACGCGAGGTCCATCATTTCTAAATTACTCCTAACGCGATTAGTGGCGACCTGTCCCCGTTCGGGCACGTTCCGTCCTGCTCCACTGTGTCCCCGTGGGGACACAGCAGCAGGAAACTCAAGCCCATTTCTGGATCGTAAATCTCCCAGCCCGTAGGCTCCAGCAAGTCGGCCACTGTGTCCAGCATGGCACTTTCCCAGTCGGCCATTATGCGAGTCCGTCCGTTAGCGCCTGGATTAGAGGTAGCACAACTACCACGAAAATCGACAGGGCAAACAGTATCGGTGTTACTGCCAGCAGGTTTCTCATTTCCTTTCCTTTCCATGTAGGTGGACTCCTATTATCGGAATCCGTGCCCGAGACTTTAACACAGAATTGATTAGGGTTTACCTGTTTTCAATCTATAACCGGAAACGTGGTCCGAACCACTAAAGGGTAGCTGAGAGTAAACCTATTCTTACGGGGTTCAATGTGCATTCAGTCCCCCACATCTCCAGAGTGCCCTAACCTATCCTCTAAACCTAGAGGTTAAGTCGATTCCATAGACCCTAAACCTAGAGGTTATATGCGATTCCATAGAGGCGAAGTAATAGAGTAAAACGGGCCATCGTATGCGGTAACACCACAGGTTATATGACAATCTATAAGGGTTTAATCGACAGGTTAATCGGTGTTTTATTTGGCATGAAGTCGGCCGTTTAGAGCGGCTGGATTCCTGTCTAAACATTTGTCTAAACAGCCCGAACCCCGGCTCCGAAAAAGGAGGGTAGGTACTGGGGACAAAGCCCACACACGATTTCTCTTTTCCTTCACGCCCTAGACGGCTAGACTCCCCGGCATGGCAAAAGGCAGGGTCTATTCGGTGTCGCTGGAATTGAAACCAGGGAGTCCGCATCAGCGGCACATCGTTAGTCGCATCGAGGCATATCTGGAAGGCAAAGTGGAAGATCCAGCCGAGGTCGCTCTGCATGTCTGGCGCCTGACGAGAATCGAGTTCCGACCTGTGGCGACTCCAAAGTAGATGCGATGGTATCCAATCGAGCCGACCTGTGACTGCTCTGTTGACGTGACTCAGATCAGCGCCGTCATGGAGCGCAGGCGCCACGGCAAAATGGATCGAGCCAAACAGGTGCGCCACTTCCGATCTGCTGACCGAGCCCACTTCTGGCATTGGGCGGATGATGCGGTTGTTGATGCGCCTCTTGCTCCCAGTGATCCCCCTAACGTGTTAGTGTCCAATCAAACAACACCCACCCCATTGCGCCCGAACCCCCGAGGCGAGCGATAGGTGGGAGGTTCCAAGAGGGCGAAGCAAATATCGGGTGTCATGGATGAGACGAGCCGAATCTAGCTTGAGGGCAAAGACGGTCTGAAGGATTCCACGGTCGAGAACATGACTCGACTAGCCCTCGGGGACCGCGCGTACTCCCTAATCCCCTAGACTTCCCTTCATGGCTGAAACCGGCGACCTCTTGGACAAGGTTCTCGATGCAGCAATCGAACTCGATAGCCTGAACGGATCTCTGGTCGCACCCGATCAGGAGAAATCCCCCGACGAGCTTTTCTGGCTCGATCCAATAGACGAGCGCGGGGTCACTCAGCCCTGGGCACAGTACGAAGACGAGCCGACCAAGGCTTACGCTCTGTTCCAGTTCTATCTCGCCCTTCCCCGTGCCAAGAGATCCTTCAAGGCTGTGGACCAGCACTACGACCTGAAGAACACGGCCAACCGTCAAGCCGCCAAGTACGAATGGCCCGAGCGGACTCTTGCCTGGGATCTGGAGCGCGACCGGCTCTATCAGATCGAGGTCATCGAGGAAATGCAGGAGATGGGCCGACGACACGGGCGCAAGCTCGACCAGGCCATCGAAGCAATCACCCTCCCTCTGGTCGTCCTCGCTGAAGAAATCAAGAGGAACCCTGAAGGGGTCAAAGATGAGTTGAGGGACAAGACGCTCACCCAGCAACTCAACATGGCTGTCAAATCAGCCCGTGGTCTCCCTAATCTGATGGCAGCAGAACGTCTAGCCCGAGGACTCCCCACTGAGATCACAGCCAACATCCACTCAGGGAAGATAGAGCATGTCTACACCCCCGACCTCTCTGAAGTTGCCGACATCCTCCAGGGACTCCATGACGCTGGAGCTATCGAATTTGTCGGAGGCCCAACTATCGACGTTGGCGAGGAAGCTGCAACCGAGATCGAACCCATTTCTCGTAACGACGCCGACGACGAAACAGACGGTCTTTCATCTTCTCAATGAAGTCCTAGAAGTCCTGTTCGGAGGGGCGGCAGGCGGCGGCAAATCTGAAGCTCTGCTCCACGGGTCCGGTGAGTATGTTGATGTCCCTCACTACTCCGCTCTGCTGCTCCGTCGAACCTTCAAGGAGCTTTCCAAGTCTGGTGCCCTCATGGATCGCTCTCACTCCTGGTGGGACGGCACGGATGCTCACTGGTCCTCTGAAACTCACACCTGGACCTTCCCATCGAGCGCCACGGTCGAGTTCGGCTATCTGGAGCGAGACGCCGACCTCCTTCAGTACCAATCCGCCGAATACCAATTCATCGGGTTTGACGAGCTAACTCAGTTTCCCGAAAACGCCTATCTCTACATGTTCTCCCGATTGCGGCGAATCAAGGACTCTGATGTGCCGATTCGGATGCGTGGGGCCACCAACCCTGGCGGTCCCGGTCACTCTTGGGTCAAAAAGCGATTCAGCCTTCCTTTCGGTCCCAGAGACGACCCTGAGCGAGCCTTCGTGTTCTCCAAATTGGAAGACAACCCTCATCTGGACATCGAGACCTACGAAAAGTCGTTCGATCAACTTGGAGCCGTCACCTACGCCCAGCTTCGCAAAGGTGACTGGGATGCTCAGGTCAAGGGTGGCCGCTTCGATGCCAACTGGTTTTCACCGATCACAGCCGATGAGATCCCCGAAACCAACATGCGCATCCGTTATTGGGACTTGGGTGCATCAGAGCCGTCAGAACTCGATCCTGACCCTGACTGGTCAGCCGGATCTCTCGTCTCACGCTCTGACAACCCTCCTGAGCGTTATGCCGAGGCCATGCGTGAGGAAGGCGTCGAGCCCACCGGCCCTTTCTACTATCTGGAGGACATCAGCCGTTTCCGTGAGAAGTCGGGCAAGGTGGAAGACAACATCCGCGCGGTAGCCTCCAGGGATGGTTTTGCCGTCCCGGTCTGGATCGAGCAGGAGCGTGGAGCTTCGGGGAAGGCCGTCATCCAGCGTTATCGAGATGATGTCCTGGCTGCGTACAAACTACGAGGCATGTGGCTCACTGGCCCCAAGCCCGAGCGGATAGGCGCCCTGGCTACCCGTGCCCAGGAGGGTCGTTTCTTCATGGTGATAGGTGGCTGGAACGAGGCTTTCTTGGACGAAGCAGTCCTCTACACCGGGAACACCAAGGGTGGCCCTCACGACGACCAACTTGACGCCACTTCTGGCACACTGTTCGCTATGGCTAAGGAGATGAGAATGGAGGGACCGGCGCGTGCCGCAATTCACTAAGGCAACTTTCATTCAGCGTTTGACCTGTCGGCTTCACGGCCACCTGATGGCTGTCCAGCAGTTCGATTTCCACACTCACAAAATGACGCTCATCTGCAACCGTTGTGGGATCACCCAAACAACGACCTCGCCCATCGTTAAAGTGTTGCCGGATTACATGTCTCAGCCAAAGGCTTCAGAACATTGACCCTTCCCATTGATTATGTCATCGAGGACGAAACCCCCGATTTCTCACAGTCGGAAGCCATCCTCCGATCTGAGACCGAAGCACTTGCCGAAGACCTCCCCGAGTTCGACAGGTTCCGCAGCTACTACGACGGTGAGCAACTGCTGTCATACGGCACAGAGCGTTTCAAGGAGACCTTTGGCGACTCTTTTGACGGGTTGGTCTCTAACTGGTGTGGGCCGGTAGTTGATGCGGTCCTCGACAAGCTAGAGGTCATAGGCATCAACATTCCAGGGTTTGAGGGTCTCAGCGGCTTGATATTTGATGCCCTCCGTCGCAACGACTTCGATGAGGAACAGGAGGAACTCCATGAGGGGGTCTTGGTTGAGTCTCGGGCTTACGCCATCATCTGGCCCGACGAAGATCTGGGTGTCCGCTTCGATTGGCAACCGGCCCAGAACGTCCGCATCAAGTACGCCGATGACGATGACCGAATTCCTGTCTGGGCGATCAAGCGGTGGGTGACATCTTCGGGTGTGGTTCGCATCAATCTCTACTTCGCTGATCGAATCGAGAAATGGCGTGGCACCGATGAGGCGACCAACCGCACAGACATTCCCCTGTCCCTCCCCAACGCTGGGCTGGAGCGATTCTTTGTAGACGGTGAGCCGTGGCCGCTTCCCAACCCGATAGGTGAAGTGCCAGTGGTCGAGTTCTCCAATCGCAAAGGCTCTGAGATCAAGGGAGTCATCCCCCTTCAGGATGGCATCAACTACTTGCTCACTTCGGGCTTCGGCGCCGCCGAGTTCAATGCCATGAGGCAGAAGGTAATGATGACCAATGCGGACGAGCCGGTGGGTGGCTGGTCGAACCATCCTGGCCGTGTTTGGCACTTGCCTCATGTCCTTGATGCAGAGGGCAAACCAATCCTGTCGTCCATTGGGGAGTTCTCGGCCACCGACCTCGACCCCTACGTCAAATACATAGAGATGGTCTTGCAGCACATTGCTCTCACCACCAAGACCCCTGTGCGAATGTTCTTCCAGTCCGACCGTGGAGGTCGTGGTGACGCTCCCTCTGGTGACGCGCTACGGGTGGAAGATCAGCCTCTCATCGACAAGGCTCAGTCGAAGCAGAAGCGCCTCGGCAACAGTTGGTACAAGGTGGTCAGGTTGACGGCCAAAGCGATGACCGGCGACTCCACTCTGACCCTTCCTGCTGGCGAGGTCATCTGGCAGGATCTCCAAGCTGACTACCGCTCTGCTCTCTTGGAGGATGCCGTCAGGATGATGGAGTTGCGGATGCCTTACGAGTTCATCATCAAGAAGCTGGGACTGAAGCCCGAGGAAGTCGCGTTGCTTGAAGAACTCGGTCCAGAGGAAATCGAGGAATCCGAGCCCGAGGTAACTGAGGCGTCCCAGAACGGCGCCGAAGACGAGTCATCTGAAGCCGAAGAAAGGTCAACAACGGAATAGTCGATTTGAGGTCTCCGCCCTAATCTGCTAGGGTGATATTACCTACTGGGAAGGAGACCCAAGTGACCGACCGAAACTTCACCACCATCAAGTGGTTCAAGCGTGGAGCCAAGTGGTCTGACGGCAAGCCAAGGATGTGTAACCGCTGCACCGTGGAGCGCACCAGGGGCAATCGAGCCGTCGTGACCGCCATCGAGAAGTCCGCATCTGGATACCGGATGCCGGTGGCCTACTGCGAGCAGCACATACCGAGAGGAATCCAATGAGGGATTCCGAAAGGCAAAAGTCATACGACGCCGAGAGTAATTGGGCTCGGGCCGAAGGTGATCTCGGGATAATCAGCATTGACGAGGCCACAGAGATCATCGACTTGCTGGCTCAGGACTTTGAGATCCGCACGCCACGGGTGATCCATGTTCCCCAGATGAGACGGTGGGATGGTCTGTATCACTCTCGGGGACATCGGATCGAGTTTCGTACCGACTCCCCTTCCTTGAAGACCGTCCTCCACGAATTCGCTCATGCTCTAGCCCACAGTCGTCGCTTCCCGGTTGGACGCAGCCACGGAGGTCGTTTCACCGAAGCAATGCTCGACACGGTTCGGGTCCACTTCGGAGATGGCCGTGAGCGCAACCTTCGGCGCCACTATCTGAATGTCGGGCTCGTCACAAGCGCCAAAGAGGAACGCACCCACGAAATGAAAATCTCGGCACGACAACAGCGAGAGGAAGATCGGGTTGGCGAGGAAGCTCCCCTCTGGATCGTCTCGTACCGGATGCAGGATGATCGAGTCTGGTTTGTTGGACGGGGCAAGTACCTGGACCGTGACCGGGATGGTGTGAAGGTCTATCGCCGGATGTGGGCGGCTTATCAAAAGGCCGACAAGTTCCAAGAGGGGCTGTGCGAGGTCCATCAGATCGACGGCATCTTCAGTCCCCCAGAGTGGGACGGCCACGGCTACCCAGGCGAGACCCCACGGTGGCTCCCCATCAACGAGGACATCTGCGATGAGGTCGCTGCCCAGAGAGAGCGTCAGATCATCGCCCAGAAGGAAGTCGAGGATCAGGAAGCATGATGAAGCCATACGAGACCAATCCGTGTATCAGTTGCGGTGAGAGGTCGATAATCGAACTGGACGAGGACAAGTTTCATCGCTGGATGGGTGGCGAGCATGTCCAGAACGTCTGGCCCGAGATGTCTGCTGACAAGCGTGAGTTGCTGATAACCGGCACCCACGGGAAGTGCTGGGACAAGATGTTTGGGGAGACTGGATGATGGTCAGGGGCAAAGAGGTTGAGGTCAAGATCCTTGTGGACACCGACGCATTCACTGAGGCTTTGGAAAGGGTCCGTCACACCATGTCTCCCTTCGCCAGCGCCTTGAGCCAAGTGAGCATGGCAGTCGAGGCTCACATCAAGGCTGGGGCTCGGGTTGGTGCCAACAAGCTCACCGTGGCTGTCTTCGGGGCTGCTGAGCGGCTGTACGAGATCGACCAGGGTGTCAAGGACGGAACCCTCGACTCATGGGGCTACCCGATAAAGGACGAGGAAGAATAATGCCAAAGAAGCCGTCCGAGCCACGTCAGATCGCAGCAGCCCATCTCAGCATTGCTTGGGCAGACCTGATGGTGGACATCGCCCACTCCCTCCCAAGATGGCTGCGCTGGTATCGGATTCGTATTGTGAAGCGATCTTGGGAACACCGGAACAGAGCTTTCCAGATCCTTGTCGATTGGGAGACGGAAAAGCGCGCTGCCGAGCAATTCCATGAAAGGAATGACAAAAATGGATGAACATAATTGGAAGATGGAGATGTTGGTGGCTATGAACAACAGCGGCACTTGGTTCACTTCACATCTGCTGAGATTGATCGCCAAGGCCGACAAGGTGAATCGTGAACTGATCCGGCTGGGATTCCCCGATCACGTCGCCGCTTATGATCGGTGGCAGGCCGGTGTTGGTGAGTTCGTTAGGGACGACTCCGATAAGTCAGAGGTCGTCTGAGCCGACTTCTTTGCGTTTCTGACGCCACTGATTCCACCGCTTCCGAGGCTCAAAGGTGGTCAACATCATCTGCCACAGCACGAACACCCCGGCGAGTAGACCGGCCAACACCAGAAGCGGCTGAAGCTCGATAACCCATTCGGGCAACGTCGGAACCCAGGTGTGTTCAGCCAGGATCATTCGTCGTCGTCCTCCTTCTCACGGAGCCTCGTTATGCGCGCTCGCACCAGACTAGCCAAAGCAGCGATGGCGATAACTGCTCCTGGCGATGCCCCTATCCGGCTGATTCGCTGACCGGGGGACTCAAGTATCAAAGAGGTGGTAGGCGGCGTTGTGGGGATCTCTGGGGCAATGCTGGTCGTGGGGAACGTGGTGGACGAACCCAGTCTTTCCAGAGTGGTTGGTGTGCTGATGACAGTTGGCGGTGGCGTAGTAGAAGAAGTTGTGCTTGGTACAGACGTGGTGGTGGTAGTCGAAAGCGGTGGTGACGATGGTTCACTCCTTTTCGTTGTGGTCGTCGTCAGAGTCGTGATCGTGGTCGAAGTGGGCCTCACCGTAGAGGGCGGCAAAGTCTCCCCAGTCTCCCCAGGTGTGGTCGGAGTGCTTCCCAAACTGGTCGTGGTCGGACTGGTCGTGGTCGTGGTAACGGACGAGCTTGACGAGAGCGAAGTGGTGGTGGTGTCTGACGGAGCCTCCGTTGTAGACGACGCCAGGGTAGTTGTCGGACAGTGTTGGTGAGGGTTGTTGGCCGTGTGGCATTGGTCATGCTTGGCGTGCCCTGGAGGGGAATCGGGAGGAAGGGCAACAGCAGGCAATAGGAAAGCCAGAAGCGCCACCACCGTCATTCCCAGTAGCCACCGTCTCATCTGCTGCCAGTCTATTGGAGCCATGAGAATTTGAGGTCGTCGCAGAATCCATCCTCCTGTTGTATGCTCCCCCCAGCAGTCACCCTGATTGCTTAGACAAGTCGAATCCCTGGAGGATTGGATGCCAGACGAAACCCCTGAAGTTTCAGATGAAGCTCAGGCCGAGCTTGATGCTCAGAAGAAGACCGAAGAAGAAGAAGCCGCAGCAAAGGTAAAAGCGGAGGAAGAAGCCAAGGGTAAGACCGAGGCCAACACTTTCGACCAGAGCTACGTTGACTCGATTCGGTCTGAGTCGGCCAAATACCGCAAGCGTGCCCAAGACGCAGAGGAACAGGTCAAGAAACACGATCAGGACCAGATGAGCGAGCTAGAGAAGGCTCAGTCCCAAGCCACTGACGCAGAAGCCAAGGTGGACGGGCTGGAGAATCTCCTGGCTGGTGAGCGGACTAGGAATGCCGTCACGTTGGAAGCAACGAAGATGGCCTTCCAAGATCCTGCCGATGCTCTGTCTTTGATCGACGTGAACGACCTGAACATTGACGATGAGACGAAACGTCCCACGACCAAGAGCGTGCAAGGCGCACTCAAAACTCTGGTCAAGGACAAGCCGTATCTTGTCAAGGAGGCTCCCAAGCCTGGATCTGCTGATGGTGGCGCTGGTGGTGGGGCTGGCGATCTCACAGAAGAAGAAAAGATCGCTGCGCATGAAAAAGAACTTCAGGAACGATACGGCTCAGTCCCACTCCCAGCCGACTTGTAACTCAAGTCTTCTTCCGCCGCGATCCTTAACGCAGGAGAAGCATGTCAATAATTGACAAGGCTCCTGAAGGCGGAAAATTCCGTGCCTTTGCTAACTCGACCCTTGATGGGACCGCGGGAGCATGGGGCGTAGGAAACCTTCTCAATGTCACGGTTGACTCAGGCGGCGAACTCGTCGCTGCGTCAGGCACGGATATTGACGGGGTGATTCTGACTTCAGAAGGCCAAGACCTCGACCTCGCCGCTAACAAGGATGTTATCGGTGGTCGTGCGTACACCGTGTTTCGCTTCGCTGAACTGGTCGAGGTAGCCACGTTTGTTGCCCCGACTCTTTCCGCTGGTGACTTGGTGTATGCCGACGCAGCAGGGGACATCACTATCACCCCGGCAACCGGCGATGTTTTCATCGGCTGGGTATTGCTGGGTGGGGAGCGCATGGTCCTCCAGGTCGGCGGAAGGGTGGTTTCGGTCTAATGGATCTACAAAGAATGCCAATTCAAGGGCTGTCGTTGTTGTCCATTCAGGAACGACTCAAGCAAGGACTGTTTGGTGCGGCTACTCCGCAGGCGACAGGGGAAGATCCGTCAGGACTGTTCAAGCGGTCTGATGCGATTGACACCGTTCCCGGCCAAGCACTCACCGTTGACGGCCAACCTATCAACGAGATCTGGGACGATCTCCAGAGAAAGTTGGTCGCTTACAACCGTCAGGCATCACCGATCATTGCCCTGTTCTCGGATCTCACGATCTTCGCACAGGTGCAAACGGCGGTGTATGCGACAAAGGGCTTTGAGCAGGCCACCGAGTTCGGGCGTCCGACCAACATCGCGTTGCGGTACGTCACTCGGCAGGTTCCGCTCGACCACTTCGACTTGGGCTTCGGCTACACGCAGAAGTTCATCGACAAGGCCAAGGGGCGAGAGATCTCGTCTGTGCAGTTGACAGCCACCAACGCTTGGTGGAACCTTCAGTTGAACGATGTGCTTGATGCCATCTACAACGATGCGCCAACTGCCGACCCCGATGGTGTTGTGGGCACGACCCTTTACAACGCTGACGAGACCCCACCGCCTTACAAGCGGTTCACGCACGACGGAACACACGTTCACTTCCTCGCTGATGCTGGAGCCTTCACCGCGGCTCTTGCCGACGCGATGGAGGTCCACCTGATTCACCACGGTTTCGGAGACTTTGGTGAGCAGTTGTTCTTGATGTTGCATCGAGATGAGATGGTCTTGGCGCGAGCCTTTGCCAACTTCATCCCGGCGACAAGTGCGACCGTCAAATCCATCATCGCTGGTCCGATCATTGGTGCTGCTCCGTCAGCATCGGTGCTTTCCAACATGCCCGTCGAAGGGTTCATTGGGAAGATGGCCGTGGTGGAGATGAACGACATTCCGAGCGGCTACCCGTTGCTGTTTGCCACGGGTGGACAGTTCGCTCAGCAGAATGTCGTGGCGATGCGGATACATGAGAATCCCAGCGCCCGAGGTCTTCGTCTCATCGAAGGGCCAAGACAGAGGTATCCCCTCTACGATGCCGTCTACGATGGGTACAACGGTGCTGCCGTTGCTCAGCGAGGCGCGGCAGTCGTAATGCGAACCGGCAACGCTTCGTACACGCCACCTACCTTCTAATCCGCTCCGCTGGAATAGAGGCAGAAAGGGGGCTCGGAAACGGGCCTCCTTCTGCGTGGTTATTGACGCTTGCCCCAGCCAGTTGATAGTCTCCTAGTCCGAAGGCGAACCCCGCGGTCTGGCAAGGACGCTTTCTCGACGCTCCGACCTGGGGGGTCAGTTGGCCTCCCAGGTTGAGAGAGAGGAAGAAAATGGGACTAAGCACAGAAGAACGAAACGCCATCTACAACCGCAAGCGTGAATACAGCTTGAGCGGTGATCCGATGTCTGTCCTACACCTTCAGCGTGCCCTCGATGCTGACGAGATGCCTGACCCGACCCTCATGGCCGACTCAGGGGTCAAGACCGATGTTCCTCTCGCTGGTGGTGTTGAGGTCGAGATCCCCCCACGAAGCGGCAAGGGATCTGGCATTGCGGCTTGGAGAAAGTTCGCAGCCTTGGTCACTGACATCGACGCTGATGTTCTAGCTCGGATGTCCAAGAGGGACGACATAATCGAGATGCTCGTAGCGAAGGGCAACATCCCCGACGAGGGCTAAGGTGTCTGTGTGAGTGTCGTTCTCTTAGGCCCAAACAAAACTCGGGTTTCGACCAGGGAGCCTCGATCTATCCGAGTTCGCCACCGCACCAAACGCTTCGGTATTGCTCTAGTGACTGTCACCAAGAAGCCCTTTTTGGGTCAACTTCACGAATGCGTAACTTGTAAGGTCACTCACAGAGTCAAGACCCTCCACCTTCCTCTCGATGCCAGTGGTGGTTGCCTTGTCTCTGAGGGAGTCTTGGAGGAAATGAAGATGGTTTCCGACATGGGAGGTTTTGACATCGTTGCCGACATTGTGAATCCTCCCCCGATTACCATTGGGGACGACAGGCTTGCAGTAGACCAAGCGAACAACCAAATACGAATCTGGAAGGAGCCGGTCATTGTCTAAGCCACTCGATCAACTAGATGCTTCTCAGGCAGGAGTTACCCAAGCCGAACTGGAGGCAGCTTTCCTTGAGCTACCCGAGTTGGAGGCTGAACTTGTGACTGTCGAGGCACCCCTTGAAACGGCTCGCATAGCCAACCTCAAGGCACGCACGGCGGCTGAAAAGACCAAAGAGAAGGTTCTGGCAGCAATCGCCGTCAGAGATCCTGTCTTTGAGGAACTCCAGCGAGCGTCGTGGATTGTGCGTAATGCCGACCCTGACTACGCCACTCCCCCCACAGGGATTATTCCTCCCCAAGTCAGAGCGCAGAGGAAGGTCAGCTAATGGTTGACCAGTATTACAACGACACCCCCAACTTGTTGCTAGGGAATCCGGTTCACAACAGGGCCGACCTCGACACCGACGACATTCGTTGCTGGCTGTATGACGAGGGGGCTGATGCTCGCGACCTGGCCGATGAGGACTTTGCCGACATCTTGGCTGGTGCCAGGATTGCCGAGTCCACCGACTTGGGTTCCAAGACAGTGGGAGTCGTGGGCGATGGAATCTTCGACCATGCCAACTTCGTCTTCACGGGCGTCACAGGAGCCAACGTCGAGTCCATCGGTTACTGGGCCTTCAACGGAACCGAGTCCATTGCTCCGTTGCTATGGGTCATCGACTCGGCCACAGGACTCCCGGTGCTTCCCAATGGGGGAGATATCACTTGGGCGCCTGCGGTTGGTGGAGTAATCGACGTTAGCTAAAACATCGGGTACTGGTGACAATGGACGTAACCTGTACCAGCAAAGGCGACAACGGCGATCATTGCTGCTACATGGGTGGTGGGGTTTGCCAGTACCTCGATGAGACAACCATCCGTTGCACCATTTTTGAGATTGCCCCCAACGTCGAGGGCTACGACGACTCCCCGGTAGGCAAATACTTCGCTGAGTTCTATCCCGGCTACACCTGTCGGGACTGGCCGCAGAACATCCCCGAAGCTCCCAACCAATGTTGTTGGGCTGACATTCTCAAGGATGCCTGATGGCGACCCTTAATACGATCCTGGTAGACGGTAACGGGACTGCTGGACCCCGTGATTGGGACACCCAAGCCTTCGGAGACATAGACGAGGGGATAGCCGGGGCTGACGGGACGCTGGCCGAGCGAAACAGTGGCACGCCTGGTGGGGAAGGTGCGACTACATCGTTCACGTTGGGTGCCACCAACTCTGACTTCGCGACGATGGACACGCTGCTGTTCAATCTTCGTTGGCTGATCGACCTCAATGGTTCAGTCGATGACCAGGCTTCGATCCAAGTTCGGATTGTCAATGGAGCAACGATTCTCGCCGCCGATGCTGCTGGTGGAGCGTTCCAAGAGATTGCAACCCCGGCCCGAACCCCGACTTCGCTGACGACCACTGGTGCGACTGCTTTTGCTTTCGTCAATACGACGGCAGACAAGGCCACCTGGGACGGAGCCGAGCTTGAGATTCGGAACAACTACGACAATGTTATGTCGAAGGACACGAACAAGATTCATGTCTCCCTGGACACAATCGAGTTCACAGGCACCTACTCCGTTGGTGGCGGCGCTCAGACCGTAGATGGTGTTCTGTTCCTTCGACCCCCAACTTTCATCGTTGGCGTGGTCACACCAGGGGGAGTCACCCTTGACGGAGTTCTATTTTCCAGGCCACCGAGCTTCATAGCCGGTGTTATCACTCCAGGTGGGGTCCAGCTTGACGGTGTGTTGTTCGCCCGTCCCCCCACCTTCATTGCTGGGGTAGTCACCCAAGGACGGACCCTGGATGGAGTCCTGTTCGCTCGTCCTCCGTCATTCATTGTCGGCACGATCACCCCTGGAGGGGTCCAGGTAGACGGAGTTCTATTCACCAGACCCCCGAGCTTCATTGTCGGCACGATCTTGCCCACCAACCTTCTAAGTGGGGTCTTGTTCGCCAGGCCACCGACCTTTATAGCTGGCACGGTTACTCCTGGGGGAGTCCAGCTAGATGGAGTCCTGTTCTCCAGGCCACCCACTTTCATCGCTGGTGTTGTCACTCCTGGGGGAGTCACCCTTGACGGAGTTCTATTCACCAGACCTCCATCGTTCATTGCTG